>Ga0209859_1000325_pt1 | contig 11481 bp, 10 predicted proteins | sample GWRWS3_50_60_FD_187241 | JGI IMG/M metagenome (GOLD analysis project Ga0209859, IMG submission 187241) | Riverbed sediment microbial communities from areas with vegetation nearby in Columbia River, Washington, USA - GW-RW S3_50_60 (SPAdes)... | ecosystem: Environmental > Aquatic > Freshwater >... | reverse complement strand
CGCGAATTGGCCCGTCTACGCCGATCTCGCGCTCGGCCACGTAGGTGCCCAGCGCGCCATAGGTCTGGTCCAGGTCAGCAAAGCCGCCCTTGTGCACGGCCACCGCCAGCTCCGCTGGCGGGATCTCCAGCATCCTTGTCCGGCCGCCGGAGCTCACGTCGCCCGTGATCGGGATGTACGCAACGACCTCGCCGCCGGCCTCGAACTCAAAGTACTCGGCGGAGTACAACGCGGCACGAGGCCCCGCTGGTGGCATGGCCGCCGCTGCCAACGCTGCATCCAGTTCGCGAAACGCTCCATCCCACCACGTGTCCAGGTCGAGCATCGACACATGCTCGGAGATCGCGAGGGCTCGCACCTGGCCCACGGACCGGTGCTCCACCGCGATGGGCGCGGGCGGCCTCTCCAGCAGCGATCGCAGCGAAGCCACGACGGATTGCGTCTCCGCAAGCTGTGACTCCATCCGCTGCAGGTGCGCGACCATCACCTGGTTACGGGTCGAGACGTCGGGAGCCTGCAGCACCTCCTTGATCTCGTCGAGTGGCATGCCGAGGTCCCGGAACCTGCGGATCACCTGCGCGATCGGCACCTGACTGGGCTCATAGAAGCGGTAGCCGGATGCCGGGTCGATCTCGGCCGGCTCGAGCAGCCCCACGTCGTGGTAGTGCCGAAGGGCCTTCACGCTCAGGTGAGTCATCCGGGAGAAGTCCCCAATGGCCAGTCGCACCCGCATGGCTGAGATTCTCGACCCGACCTCGCCAGCAGGTGCCGCCGGGGTCGGAGAAGTAACGTACGGCCAGAACGTCTGTCGCGAGGTCGTCAAGCAACTGATCAAGCCCGTGGGACGGCTGAGGAGGCGACGGAACTCCCCGTTGCTGCGGAGACTCCATGTAATTGTGAGGGCACGAGTACAGCACGGGCTGATCGCCGTCCTGTGTGGCGTGTTGTCGGCGTGTGCGGCTCCACCGACGCCGGGCCGGGTCATCGCCGTACCTCAGTCCGGGCCCGTCAGCGCGTCAGGATCCCCGAGTGCCAACGAGATCCCGTGCGCGCACGCGATCGATGGGTTGTCCGCGCCGCCAGCGGATCACGACGTAGTGCTGGACGCCGTCGCGTTGCCGACGATGGTGCTCCAGGTCAACGCGGCGGACGAGCCCGGATGGTTCTTCGCCAAGGACGGCTTGATCATGCGGTCCAATGCCGTCATCGAGTTGAGCGTCTCGGCCGAGTCGAGGCGCAACACACTCATCGGCTGGGGCAGCCCCGGACCGAGGGGGACTGAGCTGCATCTGCCCGGCTGCCCGGGCGGGTTTGAGTGGCTGGTCTTCGCGGGCGGCTATACGGTCGTTGCCCCAACCTGCGTGACACTCACAATCCGCACGGCCGCAGGCGAGGCCCACGCCCGCATCGGCGTCGGCGCGCACTGCCCTGCCACGCGAACCCCCAGCAGCGGCTCGGGTACATAGTGCCGCGCCTTACGTTGTCAGCGGCGGGTGAGTGGCGGCAGTGTGGAGGTCCAGTCGGTGGCCCGCTCGTAGGCGCGAGCGGCCCTCAGCACGAGCGCGTCGGCGTGGCGCGGGCCGACGATCTGCAAGCCGGTTGGAAGACCGCTGGAAGTGAATCCGCACGGCACGCTCGCGGCCGGCTGTTGGCTCATATTGAATGGGTACGTGTAAGGAGTCCAACTGGTCCAGTCCACCGAATGCCATCCCTGCGGCACATCCCTGCCTTTCGGGAATGCAGTGATCGGCAGGGTCGGCGTCAGCAGGAGGTCGTACGTCTGGTGAAAGCGACCCATCCGCACGCCGAGATCCACCCGCAGCGCGGTCGCATCCAGATAGTCCCCGGTGCTGATTCCAGCGGCCCATTCAACACTGCGGCGCAGGCCGGGATCGACGCGCCGGGCGGCGTCTGCTCCGTACGACTCAAGGAGCTTGGCCGCGCCCGCGAACCACAGCACGTGGAAGGCGTCAACGGGATCGGCGAAGCCAGGATCGGCCTGCTCAACATGCGCACCGGCATCGGCCAGCACCGCGGCAGCGGCACGCACCGCGGCCTCGACCTGCGGTTCGTTGCGCACATAGCCCAGATCCGGCGAGAACGCGATGTGCAGGCCGCGCACGCCGTCGTCAAGCCCGTGCAGGTACGACGTGGTCGGAGTGGGTAACGCCGACCAATCCCTCGGGTCGAAGCCGGTGAGGATGTCGAGCATCAAAGCGGCATCGGCGACGCTGCGGGTTATCGGGCCGGCGTGCGAGAGGGTCCCAAATGGACTCGCGGGCCACACCGGGACCAACCCGTACGTCGGCTTGATCGTGACCGTACCGGTAAACGCGGCGGGGATGCGCAGCGACCCGCCGCCGTCTGTGCCGACCGACCACGTACCCATGCCGAGCCCAACCGCGGCCGCGCTGCCCCCGCTCGATCCGCCGGCGGTCAGCGCGGCATCCCACGGATTGCCGGTGGGGCCGTGCCGCAACGAGTCGGTGACGCCCTTCCAGCCGAACTCCGGCGTGGTCGTCTTGCCCAGCAGGACGGCTCCGGTCTCCCGTAGCCGCGCCACCGCCGGAGCGTCCTCGGTCCATGGCCCGCGCTCATCGATCAGGTTGGTGCCACGCAGTGTCGGCCACCCGCGGGTATAGAGGATGTCCTTGATCGAGGTCGGTATGCCGTCGCCCGGCCCGACAACGCCGCCGGAGCGCCAACGGGCCTCGGACCGCTGGGCAGCAGCCAACGCAGCGTCGGAGTCGACCAGGACAAAGGCGTTGACGTCGGCGTTGCCGGCATCGATCGCAGCCAGCGCCGCCCGGGCCGCCTCAACCGGGGACACGCTACCGTCCCGATACGCAGCGATCAGTTCGGTGGCCGTCAGGTCGGCCAGGTTGCCCATGACACGATCATCGCCCATCTTCGGGCGGACACGCACGCTCATCGGCACGACAGCGCGTCGGCGGAGTTACCACGAGGGGCCGATCGCGGCGACGACGCCAACGGCCGCCACGACAATCCCAATCCACGCGACGAGGACGAGCACCCGGTTGACCCGATACAGGTAGAGGGTCTGCTCCTCGTTCTCGAGGGCCTGCACCTCCTGGCGAAGGCTATCGAGGCTGTCCGGCAGACCGGAGTCTTGCTCGATCATGTTGACGAGCGCGGCCAGCTCAGCCGGCGGCTGATCGCGCAAGCGGACGAGGTCTTCGACCAGCGAACGATAAAGCGAGTTCCGCTGCGCCCGGCCGGACACGTCACCAAGCACGGATACCTTCAGCTTGAGCGTTCGACGCGATAGGAGTCGCTTCCGCATATCTTCCGCGACACATTGCCGATAGGCCGCAAGTTCCCGAGCTAGGAACGGACCGTGCTCCAGTCCGGCAATGCAGAAGTCGTTGGAGAAATAGGACTCAGGACGACCAAAGTGGTGCTCGAAGTAGGAATTCGCGGCGAGACTGTAGTCAGGGGGTCGAAGGTTCAGCGATAGGGTCGAGTCACCGAGGCTGACAATGCCGACAAAGCCACGCGTGCTCCACATATGGTTGAACCGTCGCTGAGCGACCTCGGCGCCCACGTAGCGCCATCCTTCATCAGCGGCAAGGATCCCGTACAGCCCCAATGCGTTCTTGTCGAGCGCCTCACTCGCGGTCGTGAGGTTGCCGAACTGGCGTATCTCGATGCATCTGAAGTGGCTAGTCGCATGTGGACGCTTCAGCAGGCCGAGATGCTCGGCCAACTGATGTTGTATGTCCCGCACGGACCGGATGGGACTTGTGACCTTCTCCCCCAGCTGGACGGACCCAACGGGCGTCTCGACCCGCCTGTGGTACATGCTCTGGCCCACGGCGACAAGCTGATCACTGCTCGCTCGGCTGAAACAGATGTTGACGGTGACCGCTACGGTAGTGTCCTCGACGCAGCTGGAGACAACGAGAATCACCCCGGGTTCGGCGTGGGCGAACATCGGCTGGTTCAGGTCGAGTGACACGCTTACCATCGGCCGACGCCGGATAACCGTGCGCGAAGCGATTTCGCCCAGAACGGACCCGCCGGTCACCTCAAAGTCGCGTGCCGCTTGCTCGGCCAACTCGCCGAGCTGGCCACGCCGTTCCATGCCGTCGACGATGGCCTTGAACCCGCTATGTGAGTACCGGTACACCATCGTGTTCGAGATCAAGATGCGCTGGAATTCATCGCCACCACCCGACGTAACGGATGGTGATACCATGGCCAGCTACCTCCTGCGGGTTACCAGCGCCACGTCTCGGCACCGGAGCAATTCCGGTGATGCCTCGGTGGCGGGACCGACGATCCCTGAACTTCCATGAAAACCGAACGCTCCTAGAGTGTCCATACCCAAACGGTCGAGTTCAGCGACCAGGCCGGCAAGCGGGAAGAAACGGACGGGCAGCACGCCAATAACGTCCTCCCGCGCTGCGTTCTCGAACTCGACGGCTGATACGTCGTCTTCGACGGCCCGACCGGCATCACTAACGTAACTCAGCACGTAGTGGGGATCTTTGTCCGGTGATAGCGTGGTGAGAAGGACCACCACGCCGCCGTGCTCGACGTGGCCGGTGATGTCTTGGAGCACTCTCTCCGCGACGGCGCGTGGCACATGCTGAATGACGTGGCTGCACAGGACTGCGTTGTACTCGGCGTCAGCGACGGCGAGGTCCTCGATCACACGGATTCGATCTGCCAACGGTGTCATCGCAATGAAGTCACGCTGCTCCCGAGCGCGACCCGCGTCGGGCTCAAATGACGTGACTCGTTCAAAGATCTCGGCATACCGCACGGCCAGTCTGCCGGTGCCCGAGCCATAGTCGAGCAGGGTCAGCAGCCTTCCGTGGCGGAGTGCCTCGTCGATTTTGGCCAAAACGCTCGACTCCTGCTCCCCCCAAAGCTCTGGCGAAAGCTCACTCTGGTCGACGAGGGTTAAGGTGATGTTTTCGGCCGGGTCGGGATAGCGGTACTTATGATGATCTGCCGATGTCATGCCGGACATGGTATCGGAGGCATGAAGCCCGAGTCGGATTCGATCGGTCGGCGACGCACACGACGTCGACGACACGGAAGCTGTCCACGCCGAACAACAAACGACGTAATGTCGTCCATGCTCGTGACCTCGCTGCTGTCGGTTGTGGAAACAGTCAGCATGCCGAGGCCACGAGCCTCACTCACGCACCGACACACTGCACAAGTGCGGAGAACCGCTAAACACGAACAGATGCAAGCGCCGAACCAAACGAAGCCCGGACCACAGTCACCGTCGGATTTCCTTCCCCCCCGGGCGATCGATTCTCTTCACGCTCCTGCCTTTGTCCGGATTGCGATGGTCACAAACGTCTGAACTGCTCCTCGAGCCGGCCGCGAAGGAACAGTTCGAACTCGCGCCGCTCCGGGCTGTGCCACCCCCGCGTCGGGCCCTCGATTGCCATGATCAGGTAGAGGTAGGTGGTATAGAGGTCCAGCCGCCGCGCGGCGCGCCCGGCCAACTTGAACGGGGAGGGTGCCGTCTCGGCGTACCCTTCCAGGATCTCCGGCTCGATCTCACGAAACAGAGTGAGACTGCACAGCTCGGCTATGGGATCGCCGTAGAATGCGCGCTCGCCGTCGATGAATCCGGTGAGGCGCCAGCCGCCGGCGGGGTGGGCGTTGACGAAGACGTTGCCATCCCACAGGTCAAAGTGGACAAGCGCGGGGCAGTCGACGTCGTCGAGCACGTCGGCGTGCCGGCGCATCATCGTGGCGATTCGTTCGGGTGACGCCGGTAGGACGTTAGCGAGACGCGCGGCGTCCCCCATGAGGTCGTCCACCATGGCACCGAAGGCAGCCCGCCACGTGCTTTGCCAGGAGTTGCTACCGCGCAACGGGTAGCCATACGCCGTACCGGTGACCGCGTGCAACCGCCCTGCCGCGGCGGCCACCTCACGCCGTACCGCCGCCGCCTCTGCCAGCGTCATTGTGGATTCAACGGTGTCGAACGGGACACCCTCGATACGAGACAGGAACGCGAAGTCTGTGCCGATGAGGTCCCGGGCGAAGTCTGCCGCGAGGACCGACGGCACCGCAACGCCGACCGCAGCGGCACGCCGGTAGAACTCGACCTCAGTCCGCAGAAGGTCGACCTCGTGAGTGAGCAGCTCGAGGTGCGGCGGCGGCGCGACCTTAAGGATCACGTCGCGGCCGTCGTCGAGCGTCAGGGCGAGGACTGTGTTATACGTGCCGCCTGTAAGCTCCGTCCAGGACGCGGCGCGTCGACCAGCGCCGAACGCCCGCCCTGCCAACGCCTGCAGCTCATCAGCCGCGACCGGCCGCTTGGTCAGGCTGGTCGTCACCCCAGCCTCCCGGCGAGGACGGCAACGCGTACGAGCATGGCCGCCATGATAGATGTCTGCTGTCGGGCACAGGTGAGCGGAACTTTCGTGTACGCAGTCGCCCACCGGTGCCCGATCCCGAGGACGGGCTACCAGCGCCCGCGGTGGACGACCTCCTCGAACGGCCGACGATCCGGACGTTTGATAACGCGCAGCGGCATGTCGGCCGGATGTCCCACGGACAGGAGATAGGCGAGGAACCGGTCGTTGGGGAAGCCCAGCACGTCACGGGCGAGGTCCTGGTCCTCGGCGGCGGCGTGGCCGGTGCCCAGTCCCAGGTCCGCCGCGGCTATGGCGATCGCCATGGTCGCCTGGCCCAGGTCGTATTGGAGCAGGTTCGCGCGTCGGGCGTCTTGCGGCTGCACGGCGACGATAGCTACCGCGGCCGCGGCCCCAGCTATGTGGCCGGCGCCGCGCCAGACCCCGGATAGGCGCTGAAGCTGTGCGCGGTCGGTGACTACGACGAAGTCCCACGGTTGCCAGTTGCTGGCCGAGGGTGCCCGCCGTCCTGCTTCGAGGATCTGGTCGAGGTCATGCGACGAAATGGGCTGCCGTGTGAACGTCCGAACGTTGCGGCGAGCCCGAAGGGCGTCCCAGGTCTCCATGAATGACATCCTGCCCCTCGACAGCACCTGTGACGATCGCTCGCTCGGTTAGACCTGATGAGTGACGAGCCGGGTGCGCAGCGGCGCAAGCAATGAACGCAGCCGGGCCCGATCACCCAGTTGGCCCGGTGCTGTCGAGCAGCTCCGCGCGCCAAGCGGCGAACCGGTGACGCAGATCGTCGAGGTCCTCGCCGACCAGGCCGTACTGCGCGAAGTCGTCGTCGTCGAGCAGCTGCACCTGAGCGAGCGCCTCGGCGAACACGCTTCGATCGAAGGTGATGTCCGAGCGCTCCGCGAGATGCAGCAGCGCCCGCCCCTCGTAGCGACCCGACCGCAGCACCGCGTCGATGTCGATGAAGTCACGGGCGAGGGCACGCTCGTAGAGCGCGCCCATCTTGTTGGCGACTGCGTCGTCGGGGTGCAGGACCGGCCCGATCGATATCCGGACCGGTTCGTTGGCGCGCATGTCCACACCGAGTTCGACCTTCGCAGTCTGCACGCCGTCGGAGACGGTCAGCCGGGTGAAGGTGTCGTGGCGGCGTTCGGCCTCCACGCTCAGGCCCGCGGCGAGGTACGCGTCGACGATTGCGCCGGCCGCAGTCTCGAACTCGCCCCGACGCTCCCAAACCGTGAACAGATCGATGTCCTCACTGGGTCGTTGCAGGAAGCCCGCCGCCTGCACCGCGTAGCCGCCGGCGAGCGCGAACCCGTACCGCTCCGCGGCGTCGAGGCCGATCCGGGCCAGACCCTGCTGGAAGGCGTCCACGCTAGGCCGCTTCGGCGCGGAGCAAGGCCAGCTCCGGGAAACGGCTCTCCCAGAGCCGTCGCAGCTGCGGTGGCAGCCAGAGCGTGGGCCACAGCTGCACCAGCAACCGCCCGTCGATCCAGGCAAGAAGATCGTCGGTGGAGCTGGCTTCGTTGAGGACAGTCCGGTACATCGACGCGAGCCGCGCCGGCTTGTCGAGGTCGTAGCTCGCATTGCCGGACCAGTCGAGGTGCTGTGGCAGGTTTGCCGTCCCCTCCGTCTGGCCGCGCAGGTCGTCTAGACGCTCCGCCACGACGTACTGCTTGCGGGCGCCGTAGCTGGCGTACCCATCCGCCTGCCGGCTGGGCGCGGAGGTGACCTTGCGCCGGCTGGTGTTGGTGGCCCGGCGCACCTCCGGGTGCAGGGCCTGCCGGATGGTCTCCCGGCTGTATCCCGTCACGCGCTGCAGGTCGACCGGGCGCCAGCCGCGCGCGTGGAACTCGCGGAGCTGGGCGTCACGCCGCATCAAAGCCGCGTTCTTGGACGTCTCGTAGCCGCTCACAACCTCACGCAGCTCTTCCTCCATGAACTGACCCATGGTCGGAGCCTAGCACGTTAGGCCCAGCATGCCAGGCGTTCAGGCCGGTGCTGGTCGGGGTCCCCTGCGCACGTCCACGATGGTTCTCGGTCAGCACCGAGTTGAGATATCCCCGGCATCGGCAAGCCTCATCTCGACCGATACCGGCCCGCAGCGCTCGGTCAGAACGAATATCAGGTCGTTGCGGCGGGCAGCCAGCTCGGAGCTGTTGTCGCGGGTGATGGCCCAGCCGGCGGCTGGAAGGCGGTCGCGGTAGTGCGCGGCGGCCTCGGCAAAAGTCACGTTCAGCAGGTCGGCACCACAGCCCTGGATCCCGTTCCAGCTGGCGCCGAAGGGCCCAGGGTGCTCGAGATCGGCGAAGGCCTCCCGGGCGACGCGAGCCCCCGGTGATCCGCCCACCTCCGCGGTCCCGCAGTCGGGGACCTTAGCGAGCCGGTCGTATTTGCCAACGGCGGCCTGCGCTCCAGCGACCAGCACACCACACACGCTGAGCACAGCTGCTGCCACCGCCAAGCTCCGTACCCAGGACGAGCGCCGCCCTAAGCCGAACGCGACCGCCGCCAGCACACCCGCCACCAGCAGCGGCACGGCGGCGAACGTCAGTCCCTGTACCGCGCCATCGACCCGGGATCCGCTGGTGGGGCCATATTCGATGAGGAAGATGTAAAGAATCAGAGCGGTACCAGCCCCCACCAAGGCGGATAGCACCAAGAGGACCACGACAACCGACGAGCGTGCCGGAGCTTTCTCAATCACCATGGGTCCAGGCTCTGCCACCGCGGCTGCGGGCACATGCGTACTCGTACTCACCCGTACCAGCATCTGTACTCACCAGCTGGGCATCGCCGCTTGGTCAGGGGAGCGAGGCGGGCAGTCCGAAGAGTGCGAAGTGCTCGGGGCCGATGAACGAGGTGATCTCGGCGATGTGCTCGCCGCGCAGGGTCAGCATGGTGATCGACCAGCTCAGGTACGGGCCGGCGTCGTCGTTCCGTAGGTAGAAGCCCACGGCGGGCTGGCCGTTCGCGCTGGTCGGGAGATGCCGCCAGCTTCCGCATGCGGTCAGTGGGACCTGCACGGCGAAGTCGGTGACGGCATCGAGGCCGTGGTACCAGTACGGCAGCGGCGGCATCGACCAGGTGACGTCATCGGTCAACAGTGCGACCAGGGCGGGTGCGTCACCGCGTTCTAGCGCACCGGAGAACGCGGCGACGATGTCCCTCAGGCGCGTGTCGCCGATTTCCCGCAGCGTCTGCTGCTGGGTGGGAGCGGGGATCTTTTCCGCGACGATCCGACGCGCTCGCTGCAGGGCACTGTTCACCGACGCGGTGGTGGTGTCCATCATGGAGGCGATCTCGGCGGCGGAGAAGCCGAGGACCTCGACGAGCAACAGCGCCGCCCGCTGGTTGCCCGGCAGGTGTTGTAGGGCGGCGACGAAGGCGAGTTCGACGGCTTCGCGTTGCTCGTATCGCGCGGCGGGGCCGGCCAGACCGTCGGCGAGGCCCGCATCGGAGTAGGGGCCCAGCCAAGCGACGTCGGCCAGCGGTGCGCCGTCAAGCACGACGCGGTCACTGGACGGGCCGAGGTCTATGGGCAGAGCCCGCTTGCCGCGGGTTTCGACGATGTCCAGGCACGTGCGGGTGGCCACGGTGTAGAGCCACGAGCGCAGCGAGCTACGACCCTCGAAGCGCTCGAGCCCTCGCCACGCCCGAAGCAGGGCGTCCTGCAGGGCGTCGTCGGCGTCGTGGGTCGAGCCGAGCATGCGGTAGCAGTGCGCGTGTAGCTCCCGGCGCACCGGCTGGACGAGGCGGGTGAATGCGGCGTCGTCCCCGTCGCGCGCCCGGGCCAGGTCGAAATCCTCGGCACCCTGCGCCGCCGTGTCCGCGGTCGGCCAAGAAATGTTGCTCACGAGCGATGATTCTGCCCCATGGCGGGAGTCTCCCTTGCGACCGAGCATGAACGCCCCTGACCAAGGAGGACCCCATGACCCAGACCGGACGAAACCATGCGAGGCGGATGGCCGTGTTCACCGATCCCGACGGCAACCCGGTCGGCCTGCTGAGCCCCTGACGTTGCTGTTCGCCGACTTTCACAAAATCGATCATCAAGGGAGATAAACATGTCCACAATAAGATCGAGTACGGCCTCGGAGGATGCCGAGGTGCCGCAGGCACGCCGGCCACGGGCTGAGGCAGATCCCCGGCGGTGGTGGGCGCTCACCCTCGTGTGCGGCCTACAGTTCATGATCCTGCTGGACATGACCGTCGTGAACGTGGCGCTGCCGCGGATCCAGGATTCCCTTGGCTTCACGCAGCCCGGGCTGGCCTGGGTCGTCAACGGCTACGTATTGATGTCGGGCGGGCTGTTGCTGCTCGGTGGCCGGCTGGCCGACGTCTTCGGCCGACGGCGTCAGCTGCTGACCGGTGTGGTCATCTTCGCGGTGTCCTCGGTCGTCTGCGGTGCCGCCGCCTCCCAGGGGATGATGGTTGCTGGTCGGTTCGGTCAGGGAATCGCCGAGGCGATCGCCGCCCCCGCGTCGCTCGGCCTGATCGCGTTGCTCTTCACCGACCCGAAGGAACGGACGAAGGCCCTGGGAATCTGGGGCGGGCTAGCGGCGCTCGGCGGGACCTTGGGCTACGTCATCTCCGGTGTCCTGACGGATCTGGCGTCCTGGCGCTGGATCTTCTACATCAACGTGCCGGTCGCTGTGCTGGTCCTCCTGCTCCTGCCCCGTCTGGTCGCCGAGAGCCGAATGGTGCGCGATAAGAACTCGGGGCTTGACGTCACCGGTGCGATCACCTCGACCGCGGGTCTCGTCGCCATCGTCTATGGCCTGCTGCAGGCCGCTGAGCACCCCTGGGGATCTGCGAGAGTCGTTCTTCCGCTTGTCGCCGGACTCTGTCTGCTCCTCGCAACGCTCATTGTCGAGCGTCGAGCTAAGAACCCGCTCATTCCACTGGAGTTCTTCGCCAACCGGACCAGATCGGTCATCAACGGCACCTCGTTGTTCTTCATGGCGGCGTTCATCTCGTACACCTTCATGCTGACCTTGTTCGAACAGCACGTTCTACGGTTCTCCCCGCTGGAGAGCGGGCTGTCCTGGCTGCCACTCGGGTTCGCGATCGGCGCCGGCATAGGCCTGGGCACCGCGTTGACTCCACGCTT
>Ga0209859_1000324_pt1 | contig 11513 bp, 12 predicted proteins | sample GWRWS3_50_60_FD_187241 | JGI IMG/M metagenome (GOLD analysis project Ga0209859, IMG submission 187241) | Riverbed sediment microbial communities from areas with vegetation nearby in Columbia River, Washington, USA - GW-RW S3_50_60 (SPAdes)... | ecosystem: Environmental > Aquatic > Freshwater >... | reverse complement strand
TCACCGCGATCTACGGTGAGGCCCACATCGTGCCCGAGCTGACCAGGACCTGGCTCGCGCAGGTCTACCTGGTGATCTTCGGCTCGGTTGTGGTCTTCACGCTGTATGTCTTCGTGCTGCGCCGCTGGACGGCGAGCGCGGTCTCGTACGAGGGCGTGCTGATCCCGCTGGTCGCGATCGTCCTCGCATGGTGGCTGCAGGACGAACGCATCACGTGGGGGTTCGCCGCCGGTTCGGTCCTGGTGCTGATGGGGGTCTACGTCGGCGCGCTTCGCCGGCCATCGCGGGAGCGGGAACCCGAAGCCGTCCGGGTACCATCCGAGCGATGATCGGGCACGAACCTCCGCTGCGGCTCGACGCCCCGCGAGAGGAGGTGCTCGAGCACGCGGTCAAGCTCGTCGCCGAGGCGTGGCAGAGCTTCGACCGGTACCGGCCTGAAGAGCCCCCCCTCGACGAACGCGTCCGCCGGCTCCTCCAGACGGAGCTGCCGAACGGCCCCGCCTCGGCCCACGAGGCGGTCGACGACGCGGCTCGGATCCTCGACGAGTCGATCGCGCAGCCCCGGCCCCGCTACTTCGTCGGCGTCGGTTCGAGCGGGCTCGAGATCGGCACGATCGGGGACCTGCTCGCGCACACGTACGACATCAACCTCGCGGTCGACGCCCGGGCCGCGACGCTTGTCGAGAAGCAGGCGGTCCGGTGGGCGGCCGAGTTCATCGGCTACGCGCCCGACGCCGCGGGGGCGTTCACGAGCGGCGGCACGGTCTCGAACACGACCGCGCTCGCCGCCGCGCGCGAACACGCGTTGCCCGGTTCTCGCTACGAGGGCCTAGGCGGAAAGCGGGTGGCGATCTACTGCTCGCAGGAGGTGCACTACTCGGTCACCCGGGCCGTCGAGACGCTCGGCGTCGGCTCCGCGAACCTGCGCGCGATCGCGCTCGGGCCCGAACGCGGGCTCGTCCCCGAGGCGCTCGCGGACGCGATCGACCGGGACGTCGCCGAAGGGGTCACGCCGATCGCCGTGGTCGCGAGCGCGGGCACCACGCTCACCGGTGCGATCGATCCGCTCGCGGCGATCGCGGACATCTGCGAGGAGCGACGCGTGTGGTTCCACGTCGACGGCGCGTACGGGCTGCCGGCCGTCGCCGCTCGACCCGAGCTCTTCACCGGGTTCGAGCGCGCGAACTCCGTATCCGTCGACGCCCACAAGTGGCTCTACCTGCCGAAGGCGTGTGGGATCCTGCTGGTGCGCGAGCAGGAGGCCCTCGTGGCGTCGTTCGGGCACGAGCAGGGGTACCTGCCGCACCAGCGGCACGAGCTGCACGCGATGGACACGACGTTCGAGTACTCCAGACCCTTCCGTGCGCTCAAGTTCTGGCTCGCGATGAGGGTGCACGGGGCGGCGGCGTTCGCCGACGCGATCGAACGCAACCTGGCGCAGGCCCAGCTCCTGTACCGGACGGTCTCGGCCAGGGACGACTTCGAGGTGCTCGCGCCGCCGAAGCTGTCGATCGTAGCGTTCCGTCACACGCCGGCCGGGGTCGAGGACGTCGGCTCCCACAACCATCGACTGGCGCAGGAGATCCAGGCCGACGGGCGCGTGTGGATGTCGAGCGCGCTGATCGACGGCGAGGTCTGGCTGCGTCCGTGCTTCGTGAACTTCCGCACAACCGAGGAGGACGTGCTCGACGTCGTCGAGATCGCGGCCGAGATCGGCGTGAACCTCGTCCGGGGTTGAACGGCGCTCGCCCGTCTACACTGCTCGAGCCCGAACGCACAGGCCGAACGCACCGGAAGGAACCCGAAGGAGATGATCGAACCGCTCGTCGGCGTCGTGATGGGATCGGCGTCCGACTGGGACACGATGCAGCACTGCGCCCGGCAGCTGGAGGCGTTCGGCGTGCCGTTCGAGACCCGGGTGCTCTCCGCGCACCGGACGCCCCGAGAGCTCACCGCTTGGATCGAGGACGCCGAGTCCCGAGGCGCGCAGGTGTTCATCGCGGCCGCGGGCATGGCCGCGGCGCTCCCCGGCGTCGTCGCCGCGCAGACGACCCGGCCGGTCCTGGGCGTCCCGATGGAGTCCAAGTTTGCCGGGGGGCTCGACTCGCTGCTGTCGATGGTGCAGATGCCGGGCGGGATCCCGGTCGGCGTGCTCGCCGTCGGCAAGGCGGGCGCGGTGAACTCGGCGATCCTGGCCACGCAGATCCTCGGGCGCTCCCGTCCCGAGTTCGACGAGGCCGTCCGTAAGCACCGCGAGGCCAAGGCCGCGGAGATCCTCGCCAACCTCGACCCCCCCGAGGCATAGCCGACGGCCTAACCTGACCTGCCCGGCGGCAAGTGTGAGACCAATGAGGCGCTCGGGTTCAGTCCTCCGGGTCGCTCCCCGTGCCTGCCTCGCCTGGGGCGGTGAGCTCGTGCAGCCGATCCTCGGCGGCGGAGTGAGCCGCGGCGTGTGCGGGTTCGTGCCCGGTCACCGTGCGCAGGAACACGTCGCGTTCGAGGGAGAGGAGCCGTACCTGAGACGACGCGGTGACGGTGGCCGTTCGCGGAACGTCCCGGAGCAGGGCGATCTCGCCGACGTGATCCCCGGGTCCGAGCGTCGCCACGTGGTTTCCGCTCGTGGTCACGTCCGCGTGGCCGTCGGCGATCACGTACACGCGATCGCCGACGTCTCCTTCGCGGATCACGATGGTGCCCGCGGACACGACGACCGGGACGCTGTTACGAGCGAGTCGCTCGAGCGCCGACGGGGGGAGCGGTTCGAACAGCGACGTCGTGCGGAGGAGCGCGAGGTCCTCGGCCGGGACCCTCGCGCCGACGTCGACGGCTCGGAGTCCCCGGCGGAGCGCGAAGCACACGACGGGGACGATCGCGCCGGCGATCACGAAGGTCCATGCGGTACCGAGCGCCGCCACCAGGGCCGCACCGGCGAACGCGCCGAGGCCCTCGCTTCCCATGTACACGGACTCGAGCACGCCGAGGGACCGGGTGAGCTTCTGGTCCGGGATCAGGCGCTGCAGCATCGTCCTGCCAGAGACGTCGTACAGGACCGCGCCGGAGCCGGCGACTCCGAGCAGGACCGGGGCGAGCGGGGGAAAGGCTCCGATCGCCGACACCGGAACCCCGTACAGGAACGATCCCGCTCGGAAGGCCGGGAACAGCCGTTCGCGGCTGCCGGCGACCACCGCGATCGCGGCGCCGATCACCCCGCCGATCCCGAGCGCGGCGCTCAGGGCGCCTACCCCGGTCTCTCCGATCCCGAGGACGTCCAGCGCGAGGACGACGATCAGGACGTCGATGAAACCGAGCACGAAGGTCCACAGTCCGAGCGTGCCCACGAGGACGCGCGGCCGAGGGTCGGACCACACGTAGCGGAAGCCCACACCGAGCTCGCGGAACACGGCGGCCCGCTCGTGCTCCGGCTCGGGTGGCGGTGCTTGCGTTCGGATGCCAGCGATCACGACCGAACCGACCCCGAGGAGGACGGCGAGCGCGGCGTACACGAGTCCGGGTCCGGAGATCCCGAACGACCCGCCGAACGCGAAGAAGATCGTCGCGAGCAACGGTCCGAAGAGCACGCTCATGCTCTCGATCAGACCCGCGGCCGTGTAGGCCGTGGTGAGCTCGGTCGGGTCCCGAGCGAGCCACGGGAGGAGCGCCCCGTGGGTCGGGCGCACGAGGGTCAGGATCCAGCCCACCGAGCATGCGGCGGCATAGACGACCAGCGCGGGCGCGTCGAGCAGGGCGGCCGCAGCCGCCGACACGCACGCGACGCACATGGACGCCTCGGCGAGCAGGAAGACGCGCTCGCGACGGAAGCGGTCGCCGAGGACCGACCCGAGCGGAGCGATCACCGCCGCGGGGATCAGCTGGACCAGGGAGATGACGCCGACCGCTGCCGCACCGCCCTCGTCGAACGCGAACACCATGAGCGCGATGAAGCTCGCCCATTCGCAAATGCTGAACGCGACGAACGCGAGCTGGGCTCGGGCGAGGTTCGGATTGCGGAAGGAGGAGACGAGGGCCCGCGCCGAAACCGCGAGATCCCGGCGGATCTCGGCGATCGCGGAGGTCGAACTCGTGCTCTGGTCGTCGATCGGGGTCTCCGTCGCCGGGCCTCGTGGCCTCTTCCGTGCGTGTCCGCAGAACGTGGCACGCGGGATGCACGTTACGCCCGATCGTGAACCCCTTCCTCACCCGTCGTCACCTGGGTACGCTGGACGCGATGGCGACCGCCGTGTGGACGGGCACCCTGTCCTTCGGGCTGATCACGCTGCCCGTCCGGCTCTACCCCGCGACCCAGCCCAAGGACGTGCGGTTCCACCTCTACGACCGCGAAGGACGACGCATCCGGTACCAACGCGTCGTGGAGACCGACGAGACGTCACCCGGCAGCGACCGGTCCGACGCTCCGAGGACCGAGCGGGAGGAGGAGGAAGTCCCGTTCGTCGGTGGGGGCGAACCCGAACGCTCGACGGCCCCGGTCGAAGCGCCGATCGCATGGGAGGACGTCGTCCGCGGTGTGGAGACCGACGAGGGTGACGTCGTGACGGTTCCGCGGGAGGAGATCGAGCGGATCCGTCCGGAGCGGAGCCGGTCCATCGACATCGAGGACTTCGTCGAGCTCGCGCAGATCGACCCGGTCTTCTTCGACAAGAGCTACTACGCCGTCCCGGCATCGACCGAGGCGACCAAGCCCTACGTCCTGTTCCACCACGCGATGCGCGAAGCCGGACGGATCGGGGTCGGCCGCTTCGTGCTTCGGACCAAGCCGCACCTGGTCGCGATCCGCCCGATGGAGAAGGTGTTGGCGGTCGAGACGATGTTCTTCGGCGACGAGGTGCGCGATCCCGCGGCGCTCGCCCCCGGCCTGGACGGGGTCGAGGTCGACAAGCGGGAGCTGGATCTCGCCGTCACGCTCATCGATACGCTGAAGACCGAGTGGGACCCGGCGGCCTACGCGGACACCTACCGAGATGAGCTCCTCCGTCTGCTGGCCGAGCGAACCCCATCGAAGAAGCCGGCCGCCGAGCCGAGCGCAGTGTCGGGATCGGCCGTCGAGGAGCTCATGGCCGCCCTCAGGGAGAGCGTCGAGGCCGCCAAGCGGGATCGATCGAAGCGGTCGCGCAAGAAGGCTGCGGGCTAGCGGCCGGCTACGTTACCGCGACGTCGACCAGGATCAGCTCGCTCGTCGACCTGGCCGCGATCTCGACCCGTTGCTCGTCCGTGATCTGCGCCGCGGAGCCCGTCTCCATGCGCTCCCCGTTGACGCCGACGTCACCCTCGATCACGTACAGGTAGGCGCCCCGCCCGGTCGCGAGCGGATGCTCGAGCGAGCGGCCGGCGTTCAGGCGCGAGACCGAGACGCTCGCGTCCTGGTGAACGAGCACCGCGTCGCCTCCGCCCCCGCTGATGGACTCGAGCCACCGGTCGGTCCGGTCTTCGGTGGTGAACACCTTCTGCTCGACGCCCGGCGCAAGGCCTCGTTCCGCCGGCATGATCCAGATCTGGATGAAACGCATCGGCTCGGCCGCCGACGCGTTCCGCTCCGAGTGGAAGGCGCCGCTCCCGAGGGTCATCCGCTGCACCGAACCCGCGGGCAGCGGTCCCGGCGGACCCCCGACATTGTCCTCGTGGCCGAAGAGGCCCTCGACCACGTACGTGAGACCTTCGATGTCGCGGTGCGGGTGCATTGGCCAGACGGCGCCCGGCACGAGCCGGTCGTCATTGAATACGCGCATCGTTCCGAACGACGTGTACTCCGGGTCGACGTAGGTGTCGAACGAGTAATGCCAGCGGGCCCGGAACCAGCCACCGTCCACGTCGGAGATCTCGTCATCCCTTCGGATCTTCAGCACCCTGGGGATCGCTCCTCGACGTGTCGACGGAGCCGTCATGGTAGTCGCGTCCTGAGCCGCCGGCTCGTCCCGCGGGAGACGCGGCTCTCGCCCCGCAGTGTTCACGGAGCGGCCATGGAGCGGTACTCGGGGCCGTCACGAGGAGCCCGTAGTTTTGCGGTGATGAGCCCCTCCATGACCGTAGCCGACTGCCCCGAGTGCCGCGGCCTCAACACGGTGATCTTCGGAACCTGCGGTGTGTGTTTCGCCGAGTTCTTCGAGGACGACGACGATCTTCAGCCATGGCGGGACCAGCTCCCCTCTCTCCTTGGGCCGCCTCGCCTCGCCACAGGCGAGGATCCCCGCCATGGCTGAGCTCTCGCGCTCGTTCGGCTCGAACGTCTCGAAGACCGTGATCCTCGTCCCGGCCTCGAGCACGGTCAGCGCGCCGAGAGGGTCGAAGTCGAACGTCAGATCGTGTCGAAGAGTTCTCGGAGCTTCCTCTCGACGTCTCCCGCTGACTCTCCCGTCCGTTCCTTGATGAGCCCGGCCAGTCGGTCCGACTTCCCTTCGGTGCGATCGAGCTCGTCGTCGGTCAGGACGCCCAGGCCTCCTTCACGCGTCCGCGCGCCTGATCCCATTTCCCTTCTAACTCAAGTCGCTTGCTCTCATCCACGGTGCTCACCTCCCGTGCGGTGTATCCCTGACTAGCAGAAGATGCTGACGCCGCCTGGGCCGATCAAGAGGCCGATAACGATGAAAACGGTGCCGTACAGGACCGCACCGCGGACCAGCGTGACGATCCCGAAGATGACGAGGACCGCCGCGATGATCCACAGGATCGTTGCAACCCCGCCTCCACAATCGCGAGCAGCAATAACGAAGTCCATCGATTTCTCCCTTCCGTCGCAGTCGCTCAGGGATTACCCGATGCGGACGCTCGCCAATCCTCGGACCTCCTGTCACGCTTTTCTTCGCGGCCTCGAGGCGATGGGACGGGCTTCCGATCCGCGGTCTCGCTCGTGCGCCGGGCAGGACTCGAACCTGCGACCCGCTGCTTAGAAGGCAGCCGCTCTGTCCAGACTGAGCTACCGGCGCTGGCCCCGATTGTAGGGCAGCGCCGCCGGCTAGCCGCGTTCGGCTCAGAAGGCGACCGAGGCGGCGGGAGACGTGCAGCGTGCGGAACACCGAGCGTTCGCGTCGCTTCGGTGGGGAGGCGTGGCCGCCACGGTAGCATCCGGCATATGCCGTCGAGGCGGACGCCGGCGAAGAAGCGCCCCAAGAGGGCGATACCCCCTCCTCGGGCGCAGAAGATGCCGAAGGCGGGCCCAAAGACCGTGGAGCGATTCGACGAGCTGGCGGATATGTTCGTGGCGCGGGGCGCGGAGCGGTCGCAGATGTTCGGGATGCCGGTGCTGAAGGCCGGCGGCAAGGTGTTCGCGGGTACGTTCGGCGACGCGATGAACTTCAAGCTCGGGCCGGACGATCTCGAGAAGGCGCGAAAGCAGTCGGGCGTCGAGCCGTTCGAGCCGGTGAAGGGTCGTGCGATGAAGGAATGGGTGCTGGTCCCGCTCACCCATGCGAAGCGCTGGGCCGATCTCGCGGAGAGGGCCTTCTCGTACGTCTCGTGAGGGCGCGCCACCTCCGAACGAGCCGCGGGGTGTCGGGAGGGCGGGAGGCGGGGGTCCTACAGCGGCGGCTTGTCGAGGATCTTGCGGGTGCGCCTGGCCATCCCCTCGAGGAGCCGGATCGCCAGGTTGGGCTCTTTCCGGAGCAGCTTGCGGAATTCCGAGCGCTCGATCCGGATCGCCTCGAGCGGCGTCTCGGCGACGACGGTGCGGGTCCGTGCGTCGCCGTCGAGGAGCGAGAGCTCGCCGAAGAACTCGCCCCGGCCGAGCTCGGCTTCCTTCTTGCCGCCGGGCGTCTTGCCGGCCACGACCTTCACCTTGCCGTTCGTGATCACGTAGAACGCCTTGCCGGGGTCGCCCGCCGTCACGATCACCTGACCCTCGTGGTAGATGCGTTCCTCGGACAGGGACGCGATCCGCGAGAGGTCCATGCGGGTGCAGCCCTCGAACAGCGGGACCCGGCTGAGGAGGTTGACCATCGGGCGTCGAGCAGCGGCCATGGGTGCATCGTCGCAGCCCGAGGTCCCGTGCGCAAACGACGGGGGTCTCGGCCGCGAACGGCCGCGTAGGATGGCGCGATGGCGCGCACGGTCGCTTCGCTGATCGGCGGTCGAGCTCGTGAGGACTCGCCGGGCGGCACGCTGGAGATCCCGAACCCCACTCGGCTCGTCGACGTTGTCGCCACCGCGCGGCTGGGCGATCCCACGACCTTCGTGGAGGCTTGCGCCGCAGCCCGGGATGCCCAATCGCGGTGGGCGCGTGTGCCGGCACCCGTCCGCGGCCGCGCGATCCAGCAGCTCGGCCGGCTCGTCGAGGACAACGCCGAGACGCTCGCCCGGATCATGACCCTTGAGATCGGCAAACCCCTCGCCGAGGCCCGTGGCTCGGTGCAGGAGGTCGTCGACACCTGCAACTTCTTCGTGTCGGAGGGCCGACGCCTGTACGGCATGACGGTCCCGTCCGAGCTGCCCGACAAGCAGCTGTTCACGTTCCGGAACCCGGTCGGCGTCGCGGCGATCGTCACGGCGGGGAACTTCCCGGTCGCCGTTCCGTCTTGGTACCTGGTCCCGGCGCTCTTGTGCGGCAACACGGTCGTCTGGAAGCCGGCCGAGTATGCGCCGGCCACCTCCGAGGCGCTCGCGCAGCTGTTCCTGCACGCCGGCTTCCCCGAGGGCGTCTTCAACATGGTGCTCGCGGACGGCGCCTCGACGTTCGACGGCCTCTCGCAGGCGCTGGAGGCGGGGCTCGTCGACAAGGTGGGGTTCACCGGCTCGAGCGAGGTCGGACGGCGCCTCGGGGAGCTCTGCGGGCGGCACCTGCAGACGCCGTGTCTCGAGCTCGGTGGCAAGAACCCGCTCGTGGTCATGCGCGACGCCGAGCTCGACCTCGCCGTCGAGGGCGCGCTGTTCAGCGGGTTCGGCACCGCGGGGCAGCGGTGCACGTCGCTCGGTACGGTGATCGTGCACGAGCGCGTGCACGACGAGTTCCTCTCGCGATACGCGAACGCGGTGGAGACGGCGGCGATCGGCGATCCGTTCGAGGACGTGCTCTACGGGCCGATGATCTCGTCGCGCTTCTACGAGCGCTTCCTCGGGTGGCTCGACTGGGTGCAACCGCATCACGTGCTCTTTGGCTCGAGCGGCACCGGGCGGATCACGCGCGACAACCCGCGAGCAGGGTTCGTCGGCGATCCGGAGGCGGGCCTGTTCGTGCACCCGACGATCGTCGACGGGGTGACGGCGGACGATGACCTGTACAAGCAGGAGACGTTCGGTCCGATCGTGGGCGTGGCGACGTTCGGCGACTTCGACGAAGCGATGGCGCTCGCGAACGGCCACGGGTACGGCCTGTCGTCCTCGATCTACACGACGGATCCCCTCAACGTGTTCCGGTTCCGCGAGCGGATCTCGGCCGGCATGGTGAGCGTGAACAACTCGACCACCGGCGCGGAGGCGCACCTACCGTTCGGCGGCAACGGGCGGAGCGGGAACGGCGCGCGTCAGTCCGGCGTGTGGGTGCTCGATCAGTTCACGCGGTGGCAGGCGATGAACTGGGACTACTCGGGCAAGCTGCAGAAGGCCCAGATGGACGTCGCGGACCTTGCTGCCGACCCGTCTTTCCGGTTGTCCGCATCGTGAGCGAGGTCACGCGGATCCGAGCCGGGCACTTGGTCGACGTCGTCGCCGGAGAGGTGCTCGCGGACCAGCTCGTCACCCTTCGGGGCGAACGCATCGACGCGGTGGAACCGTTCCCTCAGGAGCAGGTGGACGTCGATCTGTCGAACCACACCGTTCTTCCCGGCCTGATCGACTGCCACGCGCACCTCATCGGCGAGGTCGAGAGCGGGCACGGGTACGCGGCGCTCGTGCAGCGCACCGGGGCGCAGGAGGCGCTGTCCGGGGTTCGGAACGCGCGGGACACGATCATGGCCGGCTTCACGAGCGTCCGGGACGTCGGGACCTTCCGCGCGTTCGTCGACGTCGCGCTCCGCGATGCGATCGATGCCGGCGACGTGCTCGGTCCGAGGATGCTGTGCGCGGGCGCCTACGTCACGAGCTCGGGCGGCGGGGGCGACGTGACCGGTCTCGCGCCCGACGTTGACGCCGTGGTCCCCCGGGATCTGCGGTTCGGCGTCGCGAACTCGCCCGACGAGGTCCGCAAGGTCGTCCGCGAGATCCTCCACGGCGGCGCCGACTTCATCAAGGTGATCGCGACCGGGGCGGTCCTCACGGAAGGGACCGTCCCGTCCGCGCCCGAGTTCAGCGAGGCCGAGATCCGAGCGGCGGTCGAGGAGGCTGCGCTGTACGAGACGCACGTCGCGGCCCACGCCCACGGCACCGAGGGCATCAAGCGCGCCGTTCGGGCCGGCGTCCGTTCGATCGAGCACGGGTCGCTGATGGACGACGAGTCGATCGCGCTCATGGCCGAGCATGGAACCTTCCTGGTCGCCGACGTCTGGATGGGGGACTGGTCGATCGAGCAGGGCGAACGTGAAGGCTGGTCGCCGGACGTCATGCGCAAGCTGCGCGAGACGACCGACGTGCAGCGCGAGGGGTTCGCCAAGGCCGTCGAGGCGGGCGTGCGGATCGCGTTCGGGACCGACAGCGGGACCTACCCGCACGGGATGAACGCCAAGCAGTTCGCGTCCATGGTCAAGTACGGCATGACGCCGGTGGAGGCGATCCGCTCCGCGACGGTCGTCGCGGCCGAGCTCCTGGGGTGGAGCGACCGGGTCGGCGCGCTCGAGCCGGGTCTGTTCGCCGACCTGATCGCGGTGGAGGGCAACGTGATGAACGACGTCGACCTGCTGACCGACGTCGCGTTCGTGATGAAGGGCGGCCGGGTCGTCTCGGCCACCTGAGGTCTCCGGTTTCACTCCGGTCGCGGTCCAGGGGTACGCTTCCGTCGTCCTGACGGCAGCAACGCGGGATGTGGAAGGAGCACGCCGATGAAGACCTGTCCATACTGCGCGGAGGAGATCAAGGACGCGGCGATCAAGTGCCGCTGGTGCGGTTCGTGGCTCGTGGATGAGATCCCCGCCGGCGCGGTGGGTCCTCCGAAGCGCGCCGAGGCCCCCAAGGAAGCCCCGAAGGTCGAGACGCCCATGGTCGAGGAGAAGAAGGAGGTGGCTCCGCCACAGGCCACGCGGATGGCACCCGTCCCGACGGCCCAGCCGAAGGCGGAACCCGCGCCGGCGGTTGCGCAGCCGGTCGCCCAGGCCCCGGCGGCAACGGCTGCTCAGCCCGCCGCGGCGCAACCCGCGCCCGTGGAAGCCAAGATCGAGTTCACGCACACGGGCTCGCGCTACCTCCTCGGGTTCGCTCCGGACCATTTCGGGATCTGGGACCGGAACACGCCGCAGCAGCCGGTCGAGACGTTCCCGCGCAACGACGACGGATGGGCCGCAGCGTGGGCCCGTTACGCGACCATCGAGACGAGCTGGATGGACCTTCGCACGGGACAGAAGTCCGGCTGAGGATCTCGAGCGGGCGACGAGAATCGAACGCGCACCACCAGCTTGGAAGGCTGGAACTCTTAGCTCGCTGAC
>Ga0209859_1000323_pt1 | contig 11539 bp, 16 predicted proteins | sample GWRWS3_50_60_FD_187241 | JGI IMG/M metagenome (GOLD analysis project Ga0209859, IMG submission 187241) | Riverbed sediment microbial communities from areas with vegetation nearby in Columbia River, Washington, USA - GW-RW S3_50_60 (SPAdes)... | ecosystem: Environmental > Aquatic > Freshwater >... | reverse complement strand
CAGCGGTGCCCGGCAGGAGCGCACGCCAAATGAGAACCACGCTCAGAGGCGGGCAGCCGATGAGACAGCCTCCCGCCGAACACCTCGGCCAAGGCCCCGTCAGGCCCTTGCCGTAGCTCTATTGAACAGGTAGCCGATGACAGGACGCTTCCCCCCAAACGGACGATCATGCTTGATGACAGAGCGTTTCGGTCGATCTATCCGGCTAGCACCGCGGTGCTCGATCGTCAGGCGAGACGGAGTGCGCATCAGCGCACGAGCACCCTCCGCATCAGAGGCGCTCGCCGATGTCTGGGCCATCGGTGTTGCCCAGCTGCGCCCTATGCTCCGCACCGCGATCGCGCGTCTCCCGTTGGGGGCGCCCACGCGGAGTCGGGCGTCGGGCGGCCATTGTTGAGCGGGCTCCTGCGATGGCACTCGCGAGTCGGTCCTCGAGGATCGTGCGATGTTCGGCCAGCCACCGCACGCGGGCGACGAGTCGCGGGCGCGGCGAGAGACCGCGATCGTAGCCCTTAACGGCCTGCTGGAGGCCACGCGCGCGGACGTACACCGAGATCGCGGGCGCCGCCTGCGGAGGAAGCGGCCGGCGCCGACAGTAGCCCGTGACCAACTGGCAGACCCGATCCAGATCAAGCTCGATCGCCCGCTGCTGCTGACGACCGCTGCGCCAGAGCCCAAAACCGATGTCCGCCCACAACACATCCACATAGGACAGCGCGAAGTCGATGACGCCGACCGGCACAGGCGGCTCGCCATGGGCGAGGACGTTGTGCGCGGTGAAGTCGCCGTGGATGACGTGCCGGTCGGCGTTGTTGTGCCCGATCGCGGCCAAGTCGGCGGCGAGCGCATCGAGCCAGCCGCGTACCTCAGCGCCGGCCGCCCTTGTCGGCAGCGTGTCCAGCGGGTAGGCGACCGGCCGTTGAGCTGGTCGCGGCGTCGTGGCCGCGGCGTCATGGTAGCGGGCGAGCAGCTCGCCGATCTCTTCCATCGAGGGTCGGGCGTCCCAGCCAATAATCCGGCCAGGCAGATAGCTGACCAGCTCCCAAAGAGCGTCGTCCCGGCACAGCCAGCTCGCGCCATCGAGGGCGGCCACCGGGTGGGGTGCCGGAAAGCCGATCGCCGTCAGTCGATCAAGGTAGCCGTGCAACCATGCCAGGTCGCGGCGTACCACCGACAAGTCGGGCCGGAACAGTCCCGGATCCAACCTGCGCAGGACGGCCAGACCGGACTCATGACGCACAAGCCATGAGGTGGCTTCGCGCGAGGGCAGCGTCCGGCCGGTGTCCACCAGGCCGGCCCCGGCGAGCAGCTGCGGCGGAATCTTCACATCGACCATCTAACCGCTCCGCGCCTAGCACGCCGCTGTGACGGGACCGAGTGGGCAGTACGGTCGGGCATGACCGCGATCCCTCCGGAGTGTCGCGCATCGACCGATCGTCTCCCGCCAGACCTATGCCGACGTCGCCGGTCGCGCCGCGCGTCACTCATCCGCCGCGATGCGCGCGCTCGTGCCGCGGAGCGGATGACCCGGGTCCGGAATCGGCTCGGGGTGGGGTGGCGGCCCTTGGTGATGACGCGCCGGTTGAACACCAGCCCGACGTGGTCGGGGCGGCCTAGGTCGAGGTTGTCGCGGATGACCTGCTCGAAGAAGATCCGCCCGGACACCGGGGCGTCGAGCATCTGGGTCAGGGAGAACTCGGCTTGCAGAATCGAGATCGCGTAACGGTAGTCGGCGGCCCGGTCAGCGGCGGTGAACGGGTGCGGCAGGCGGGAAACCACTTGCGGAGCAGGGCGTCGATGTGCTCGGGTCCGAGCCGGTCGCAGATGGCCTGCACCGCGGCCGGGTCGTCTACGGCGGCGAAGCCGATGCCAGCCTTGGCGGCCTGCCGCTTGGCCCACTCGTTGCCGTTGATGCACAGCTTGGCGGCAAACGGGAAGTAGGAGCAGAACCCGAGGAAGAACGGGCCGAAGTCGTCGTCGAAGCAGCGCGAACGCCATTACCTGGTTGCCAAGCCGATGGAACGGCGGATGATCAACCAGTGACTCTTCAAGAAGCTCTATATATCCCAGGACTGCGCGGTGGAGCGGTTCGAGATGACCAAGCCATTCGCCACCTTGCTCGACCGCAACTTGGTCAATGACCTGGCCACGGCCCGACTCTCCGGCCGCGAAGACACCAACACAACGGACACGGTCGATGTGGAAGAAGTCGGCCGCGATGCTCAAGGACTGGAGCGGCTGCGGCCGTCAAACGTCTTCGTCAACAGTTCCGCCTGTCGGACAGAAACGCACAAGCCGGACGGCGGTGCCGTCCGGCTTGGTTTGCACATGATCACTTTGGTGCCCCCGGCAGGATTCGAACCTGCAACACACGGTAAGGAAGTCAGTCCTATATGGACGGATAGTGCCTTCTAGCTGTGGTTAGGCGGGTCATCATGATCGAGTATCGCCAAGGTCATTCGGCAAAAAGTCCGGATCTTGCGACGACGCGCCCGACCCTGTCCATCGTCAGTCGTCATTGGCCGTGTGCCGGCTTCGCCGTCGGCCCGGTATGAGGTCGTAGACCGCAAGCGCGTTCACCACCGTGTCCGGCGCTCGCGTCAGCTCACTGGGGCCGGCGTCAAGGTGGTCCTTGGACTGCCGTCTCCTGTCTGCCCGCCGCAGTGGCCAATAGATCAGTGGGCCGAGAACGACGACTCCGAGCCCGACGTTGATGGCGAGGTTCGGCATCCATGGTTCGTCGTCGAGGATCCGATCGACCACGGTCATGAGTACGCCCCACAGCACGCCAAAGAGAATGGCTGCGGCGACCCACGCCACGCCGGTCCATCGTGGGTGGCGGGCGAGGAGTCGGGGAACTGGGTCAATCACAGCTACACACTAGCGCCGGCGGAACCATCGCCCGCAGCGCGGCGATGGTGACCGGGGCGGCTTTGCGCGCCCGGGCGGTGCCGGCCAAGACGCGTTCCCGGCGGTGCGCGCGCAGCACCGCCCGAGCCAGTGTCAGGTCCGGCCGGTCGCGTCCGGCGGCCCGGTGCGCGGTGGAGATCGCCGCCAGGGCCCGCTCGATCGTGGTCGGGGCCTTGCCGGCCTCGGCGAGCGCGTTGACGTATTCGGCCAGATTGGTGGGCGGTCGACGGTAACGCGGCCAGCCCTCGCGCCCCCGTCCACGGGGTGAACCGGGACCAGTCGCCGGCGTACACCCGCCGGGTCGACGCGGGCACGGACTCGGCGACACGCCGCCGGGTCCCCTCGGACAGACCCCGGTCAGCGCCCACGCCCGTCGCGAGCCCCAGGACGCCGCCCGCCGTCGGCCTCATCGTGCCGCTCGTGATCGGCTCCACGACGATCGGCACAGCGTCGAAGGATCGCTCGACCTCGATGGGAGGAGACGGCTCAACAGCCTCAATCTGATTCACGAGAAGTGATGTTATCGGGAATGAGCATCAGAGAACATGTGACGCTTCAACCCTCCGGTTCTCCTGGCTTAGGCGAGCCGGGGTAGGACGGGAGGCACGGGATTCTGAACCCACCCGCCGTGACTAGGGATAAAAGGGTCGCGGGTTGAAATCCACCGTCCCGACCGCCGTCCCGACAGTGTTTCATCGATGCCCGCCGTTGCAACCCCGCGGCCGTCATCCTGCAGGTCTTCTCAAGCCACCCAAGTGCCCGCTCTTGGGGAATGAGGCATGGCCCTGGGCATGCGGAGGTTCGTCGCCCGGAGACCGGACCTCAGGCGATTGCCGGATGCGGTATGTGGCTGTGCGCCCAGTCCGGATCTCGACGGTGAGTTGACTGGCCACGCTCCATCGCAGCACCTTGGCCACGGTTTCGTCTGCGATGTCTGCGCCGAGCCTGTCGCTGGCGCTATCGGCGAGGCGTGCCACATCGCCGTCGAAGACTCCATCGTCGCCGGCCGACGCGAGGATCGACCGCCACACGGCCCGCCACATCCGACGCCTTTGCACCGTCCAGGTCTTGGCACGTTCGTCGAAGGCCTGCAACCGGGGGTCGGCTGCCGGGGGCCGGGGACGGGCTGCCCGCGGGGGTCGGTGCGAGGGCAGCTGGTATGAGTTGCACCGATTCCCGTGGCCGTGATCGAGGACCCTGAGGAGTCCCGCTTCGCGAAGCCACTTCAGGGCATGTTGGATGTTTCTTCGGCCACCCGGTGGTTGCCCAGACGGCCCTGCGATGGCCTCTGCGATCTGGGTGCCGACAACGCGACCTTGCCGTGTTCGTCGGCGGCATCAACGAGTGCCCACCACACGGCTCGTCGTAGGCTGGCGATGCGTCCCATCACCGTGTGCGCTGCGCCTCTCGGTACGGGCGGGTGGCGCCTGTAGAAGAGTCGATGTAGCGCCGCCCTGTCAATCATCGTCATCCCTGATGTCTGCCCCCGGCACCCTTCCGAGCGAGTGGGCCACCGCCCGCGGCCCGAGGCAGCAACTCGGTAGCGGGCCGGCCCAACCGTCGAGCCGAGACGCACCTCCGCCTGGACGGTGCGCAACGGTGCAAGGTCTTGCACCTAAGGCACTATCTTGCACTGACAACGGCATCGGCGACGACTTGCCTGATACTCATGATCGAGCCGCCACCGCCTGCAGATCTCGCGGAGCTCGGTCATGCCGTGGCGAGGGCTCGACAGGCTGTCGATATGACTCTGGACGGCCTCGCCGAGCGAAGCGGGGTCTCGCGCCGGATGTTGATCGAGATCGAGCAGGGTCGTGTGAACTGCACCATCGGGGTGCTGCACGCGATCGCGCATGCGGTCAATGTCCCGCTTGGGCGACTGGCCCAGGCAGCCTGCGCCGACGGGCCTATAGGTGAAGTGCCCCGCTAAGCCTCGTGGTGCATCCTGAACGTGGCGAGTTCTTGCGGCCGATCTCGCGGACCTCGTCGGGATCATCGGGATCAAACCGACGACGGCACCCGCCCGTGACATGCCGTTGGAACGGCGGCTGACCGGCCGCGGGTGAGCGGCGGGGTGATGACGGGGGCAGTGGCCGCACACGCACGAGTGCCCCCTCATGTTGCGTTGAGCATACGTGACCCAACCTGGACGACGTCGGGTCAAGCGGATCTCGCATCAGCACAGGGTTCTAGAGCCATCACAGACACGAGTGGACGAGGTTGCCGTCGGCGACGTCGAGCAGTCCGTAGTCACATGGTTCTATCTCTGGATAGAGGCACTATCATTGGTGTCCTCGCGGATCCAGTGATCATGCGCGGATTCCTTGGTACACAAGGAATCTAGCGTGTTGTGTTCATTCATGCGCGCACAGGTGTGAAGCATACGCTCCGCGGATGGCACGCAGGTACGCAAGAGCCGCCGTGATCCACTCGCGGTCCTTGTGAACCATCCACGAGAGCGGGCGGATTGCTCGAGTGCGCCGAGCAATCCGTTGCAGCTCGGGCAGAGAAGCCCCCGCACGCAGCGGCCGCAGCTCCGCCCCTTCGTTGGACAACAGGCGTGGCCGTGGTCAACCGCAAGGGGCGGCCCCGCCTTGGCAGGTCGCGCTGTGAGGTCGACTGCCGAAGCAGCTCGGTCCATGTGCGGGCTGTCTGCGGACCCTTCCCGGCATTGATCTTCCTCACCGGCCTTGGTGTCGCGCCCCGCTGGCTGTCCGTTCGTCGTGCCAACGCCCGCTGAAGTCGAGCCTTCAGTGACAGGCGAACCAGCCTGAGTGTACACCGATCTTCGGCACGCATTTCGCTTCCCAAGCGCAGCCCGTGTCTGGCCTGATTGGTGGAGATCAGTGGGTGGTGAAGCTGCCGTACCCTGCGGGCATGACGCCGGTTGCTCGTCCGCGCCGCCGCACGGCCCGGTGGTGGCTGCTGCTCGTGTTGGGGTTGGTCGCGGTGGCGGGCGTGTTCGTCTTGCAGCAGGTCACCGACGGCAGGACAACGTGGCGTGCCATCGCCGGCGCCGCGGCCTTGGCACTTGCAGGGACGGGTGCGACGGTTCTGGTGTCGCGGGCACGCAGGAAGCTCGATGCGCAGAAGGCGCAGGACCGGGTCGCCGACCAGTTGATCGACGCGGCGCCAGCGGTGTCGCTGACCGCGCTGCGCACCCGGCCAACGAGGTGGTTATTTTCGCTGAGCGCGCACCGGGGAACTTTCCGGACTGCATGCCTAGTGTGCCGATGCCGCGGCCAATCCGGTGGTGGTGCTCACCGGCCCCGGTGGGGTCGGCAAGACTCGGCTGAGCCTGAAACTGGGCCACGATCTGGCCGCGCGGCGCTGGCAGGTGCTGGCGGTGACGGCGGGCGCCGAGGCTCATGCCGTGGAGTATGTGACCAACCTGGACAGTGGCGAGAAGTTGCTGGTGGGCTGCTACCGCGAGCTGGTCGCCCAGGCCGAGGCCGAGCTCCCCGCCGCGTCACCGGCCCGGGTGAGGCAGCTGGTCGCCGCGATAGCCCGTGAAGCCGGGCAGTACATGTGGTTCCTGGCCATCGTCGGCGGCTCCGCCTGGAAGATGGAAGCCAGTCTCGCCCGGTTCCTTCGCGAACACCTCGCCGGCACGATCGATCGCGCGGGCGGGATCCAGGTGCTGCTGCGCGGCCTACCCACCACCCAACCCGGTCCGGCCTCACCACACGCGGTGCAGAGCCTGGATTGGTATCACCCGATCGCCGCCGAGCTGCCCGCCATCACCACGGATCACAGCGCCGTCGCGGCCAGGCATCGGCAGCTGACCGCCGAACGCGAGGCCACGCAGGCCGCCTGCCGTACGGCGCTCGCGCCGGTCCGGCGGGCCGAGTTCGACGCGCTCCTGAAAGTCGCGCAACGGTATGCGGCCATTCGCGAGGAACAGTCCCGCGACCTCACCCTGGGCTGGCCGGTGCTGCGCGCATGCGCCTCCCGCCTCGGTGAGCATCTGGCCAAGCGACACGTCCTCGCCGCACCCGAAGATGTGCACTTCTGCACCCAGGCCGAGGTAGACGCCGCCGTGACCGGCCAGGCGACGCCGCTCGCCAACACTGCCGCCGACCGGCGGGGCACATGGGAACAGCACCGGCGGCTGCCGGCACCGGTCACGATCGGCCAGCCGCCACGTCTGGTCGGCGACGTCATCGACAATGCGGTCCGAGCGGCGCGCACCGGACAGGCCGCCGAGGGCGCGATCGTGGGCCATCCGGCCTCCGCCGGGCGCGCCACCGGACCGGTACGCATCATCTTCGAGCCGCAGGACTTCGAAGCCTTCGCCGACGGTGAGGTGCTGGTCGCCAAGGCCACCTCCCCGGCCTGGACACCGCTGTTCGCCCGCGCGGCAGCCGTGGTCACCGACGGCGGCACCCTCGCCGCGCACGCCTCTCTCGTCGCCCGTGAGTACGGCATCCCCGCCGTCGTCGGCACCAGCAACGCCACCAGCCGCCTGCACAACGGACAGATCGTCACCGTCAACGGCAACGCCGGTACCGTCACCCCCGCCGCTGCCGTGGAGCGCGCCAATGCTCAGCCATGACATCTTCGGCCTGCCGATCCCCGAGGCCGGACCGGTGTTCGCCGTCGCCCTCGCCGTGCACATCGCCGCCGGGTTGGCCGCGGTCATCGCCGGGGGGCTCGCCGCCACTGCCATGAAGCGCCCCGGCCGCCACCCGAAGGCGGGCCGCACCTACCTGATCGCCCTGGGTTTCATCTTCGTCACGGCGACCGTCATGTCCGCGATCCGCTGGCGCGAGGACGCTCACCTGTTCGCCATCGCCTGCGTCGCCTTCGGGCTCGGCCTGTTCGGCTGGCGAGCCCGGCGGCGGCAGCGGCCCGGCTGGCCGACCCGGCACGCAATCGGCATGGGCGGCTCCTACATCGCCTTGTTGACCGGCTTCTACGTCGACAACGGCCCGTTCCTGCCCATCTGGGACCGCCTCCCACACGTCACCTACTGGCTGCTACCCAGCCTTGTCGGCGTACCGCTGATCTGGTGGGCGCTTCGCCGCTACCACACCCGCGACCGGGCACCAGCGCTGCGCCGTGGCAGGCGTGTGTGACGAGCAAGAGTCGGAGGCGTGCCCCCGCGACCACTCGAGACGGAACGCCCTCGGTTGAGGTTCGGCGCGAACCGCAGTCGGGCTCGCGTTGCGCGCCAGCGGAAGCGTCCGACACTCCTCGGGCTACGCCGGTCGCCCCCCATCGGGCGTTCGCGCGGCACTGTGCTGATCTTGGTTTCGTCACTGGTGCGCCGCGACCGCTGGCGGTCGGATGGGGCGGTCGAGCGTGCGGCCGATGTGGTGGCGGGTGCGTTTGGAGCCGGGAAGGTACGCGGATGCCGGTAAACTGCAAGCGTTGCCACTTTGTTGGCATGCGGTGGCGGCGGCCGGCCAAGGTGGGTTGGGACGGCCTCGGCGACCGTGTGGAAGCCGGTATGCGTGCGGTTGGCGATCTAGCCGGTCAGGGCGACCACGTGGTCGGCCGGCAGGCTGGCGATGAGGTTGGCGAGCGTTCGGGCAGCCGTGATGCGTCCCTCGGGCCATCGCACTTCTCATTAGATATCTTTCGGTTTCTCAGCATTGTGTCGGTGTAAATGTCGGTTCCGACATCTCGTTGACAATCCCTCGGCCCGGCGTGTCGGTCGCACTTCGCGGGACGCTAAACCGCGCTTATGTGCGGCTCGTTCCGCCATCCTGACCAGATCCTGTTCCTGGCATTCGATGCACAGCTCGTACACCATCCCGTACTCAAAACTCTGGTAACGGCTTCGATGCACTCGACAAAATGCCCGCTGGCAGTCACGGCATCGCGCTACTGCAGGAGGAGCTCCACAGTCGACCGTCTGGACCTGGCAGACGGCACCCTCCCGCAGCATCGCATCACGCAGTGACTGCTCGTGGGCCGACTCGATCGGATTATCGTAGTTCGGCTGCCGTACACCTCCTGCCACAGCCTGGATCGGAACCGACGTTCCCGGTATATAGGCCGGATTGTGCCCGTACGGATGCCCCATATTCACTCCAACCATGTGACCGTTGTGGCCCCAGCCAGTTCAGTCTGCGGTCCCTGCGGCGATGACCGCCAGCGGTCAGATAGAGCGGACGGTCACTACCCGCGGGCGGCCACGAACTCCGCCCGTCCTGATGACAACAAGTGGCCACGGGGAGTCCAAGATCGCAGAAACCGACAGATCGCTCATAACGAGCCGCCGACAATTCGATGAGAAGTCGATTCCTACCCACAGGTCAGCGGATCGATCACCGACAGTTCTATTGAGAAACTACAACCGTGCCAGATCCGTGCCAGATTGAGAAGACAGACTTGGGGAGTCGCGAGGAGTCGCGGTGCGTCGCCCGAAGTATGCCCCATGTCGGGGCGATCAGGAGATCTCTGTGACGTCGATAGCGCCACTGGCAGCGTTGGGTTCGGATGTCGGACGCAGCCTGATCCCGGTCCGCGTCCAGCTGGGGACTAGGCGGGGACCGCACGTCGGGCGCGATACCAGACGCGACGCTGCACTCGACACGTTGAGCCAATGGCAAGACCGTGCGTGACGTGCGCAAACGTCTAGCGCAACGTCTCGGGGGTCAAGGGGGGGTCAGGGTTCAGATCCCGCCGGCCGAGGACAAGGCCGCATGAGGGAAGCCACGGCCACGCTGTGTACATCCTGGGCCTCTTGCCCGAGAATCCCCGTGAAAGGCCGTGAAATGACCAGAACCAATTTCCTTGTCACGGAACGGATCTGGCCATTGCGCAGGGCACAATCCTGCCAGGATCACTCCAACGCCAGGTGACGATCAGTAGCTACGGGTCAGCTTCCGACGTGCAGTACCCCTGCAAGGCCGACGTCGTCGAGGTGACGGTAGGCGACGGTCAGACCGCCTGGGTCGAGGTTGAGGGCCGCAAGGATGTCCCAATGCTGGCGCTCGGCGAACAGTTGCTTGGTACTTAGGGCAGTCGCCAGCCCGACGAGATCCGGCTGGCCAACCGCGAACGGTGCAAAGACCGTTGGATCGTCCCCCACGGGGGTGACCGGCAACCGAACGTCTGCCGGATAGACAACGCCATCGAGCTCCTGCTTGAACTCACCGTCTGAGTCTTCGTACACGTTGGCAAACGCCGATCGGTCCGACACGTACTCATGAACGTGCTCGCCGCTACGAAACAACTCGGCGACCAGAACGTCGGAATGCGCTACCTCGAAGGTGGCAACTGGGCATCCGAGAGCCCCGCTCACCGCTGTCGCCAGGTCGTAGGTCTCGGCATAGCCGTGCTGCCCTTCCATCGGTATGACGGCCGTACGTCCGTCCTCGACGGGAACCAAAGCAGCGACCGATCCAACCGCCGCGATCACCGCACGAACCTCGTCCATCCCGGCCGCCACCAACATCGTTTCGTAGCTCGTTCCCACGTGAATCCCACCCTTGCACGCACGCATCGCGGCGGAATCTTGATCTTCACCAAGTGCCCGATGACATATTGATCTAATCAAGCCAGCACCTTAGTCGAGCGATCTCAAGATCGTTTGACATCCTATTCTGACATCAACTGGGCCGACCCTACCTGTACTTCGCCAGACCACCTGACCCGAGTGACCAGCGCGGACGCACGTCAGTGGACTTAGGTCAGCCTTTGAACACCTTCACATAGTCCCGGCGCGTCGACGACGCCCGGCCGTCGACGTGCCCATGCCACCGACCACCTGGTCAACGTCCTCGACCGTGACGTCCCACGCTGGTCGGCCCAACGCGGTCAGCATCCGTTCCAGCACGCGTGCGTCGTTGTCGACGGTGACTGGGCTGCACCCGCGGGCGACCCACGACAACACGTACGCGTCGACGCACTGCTCCTGAAACCGCCACGGAACCGCGGGCTGAGACGGGGGCTCGGCAGTCTGGCCTCGGACCAGTCGAAGCTGGGCTGTCACCGGCTCACCTTCCTCGCACGTCAACCACGAAGGCCGCGCCTCCACAACACCAGCGCCACCTTCAGTGGCAACGAGAACGCCCGGACCAGATACGGGCAGGTGGAAGCAGGAATCTAACCATGCGAACATGTGCCACCTCCGGTTGGCTGGTCGATGCAGTCGCTGGAGCTGCGTCACCGCTCGCACGCCCGGGTCGAAGATCGCATCCGCTGCGGCAAAGACTCAGGCTATGGCCGATCCCCGCCACGCCTGTTCGCGATCAACCAGGCATGGCTCGAACTGGCCTTCGCCGGCATCGACCTGCTCGCCTGGACCAGAGTCCTCCTGCTCGACGGTGAACTCGCTGAGAATGACAAGCAGTGGCCACTCACGCGGCAAGTGCCCCTACATGATGAGACCAGGTATATCTGGGACGCCCGTTCGCGAGGCCGACTGGTAAGCGCTGGTGGACAGTTCCCGTGATCAGTTGGCCCAGCCAACCGGCATCGAGTCTCTGTGGCGTTCCTGCAGGCTCGGCTCGGCTACCGACCAACCGGCGCCGCACAGCCGTGCCATTACCACATCGAGCCGCGCAAGGGCATGTTCACGCTCGAGGCGTACCTGGCCGGACGTAACGCGACCGCGTTCACAGCGGCCCGCCGATGAGGGGTGACCTGGTCACGGTGCGGATCGCCACCAGGTCCG
>Ga0209859_1000322_pt1 | contig 11560 bp, 10 predicted proteins | sample GWRWS3_50_60_FD_187241 | JGI IMG/M metagenome (GOLD analysis project Ga0209859, IMG submission 187241) | Riverbed sediment microbial communities from areas with vegetation nearby in Columbia River, Washington, USA - GW-RW S3_50_60 (SPAdes)... | ecosystem: Environmental > Aquatic > Freshwater >... | reverse complement strand
GTCCAGCCACTGGCCGACCACGCCTCGCCGGCCGAACGCCAGCAGCAGCGCCACGCCGCCGACCACCGGTGGCAGCACCATCGGCAGGGTCGTCAGCGCCCGCACCAGGTTGCGGCCGGGGAACTCCACCCGCGCCAGCAGGAACGCCAGCGGCACCCCCAGCAGCACCGACACCGCCACCGCCCCCAGCGAGCACACCAGCGACAGCCGCAGCGCCTCCATCACCCGAGGGGTCGCCAGCTCCGCGCCCAGGCTCCCCCACGGGGTCCGGCCGAGCAGGCCGACCAGCGGGACCGCCAGGAACCCGACGGCGACCGCGGCCGGGACCGCGAACACCGCCGGCGTCCTGTTCCTGCCGGAGGAGGTGGCCGCCCGGCGACGCCGGCGCCGAGCGGCGGCGGTCACGACGTCGGCGGCGGCAGGAACCCGAAGCTCTCCAGGACGCCCTGCCCCTCGGCCGAGCGGACCAGGTCCACGAACGCCTGCGCCTGGTCCTGGTTCCTGCTCGCCTTGACGGTGGCCATCGGGTAGGTCGCGACCACGTTCTGCTCGGTGGGGATGTCGACCCCTTCGAGCTTGTCGCCGCCGGCGGTCACGTCGGTGACGTAGACGATGCCGGCGTCGGCCTCGCCGAGGGCGACCTTGGTGACCACCGCCTTGACGTTGTCCTCCTGGGAGACCGGCTGGACGCGCACCCCCGCCTGGTCGAGGACCTGCTTGGCGTACTTGCCGGCCGGCACCTCCTCGGCCGCCAGCACCACCTTCAGGTCGCTGCGGGCCAGGTCGTCCAGCCCCTTGACGCCCTTTGGGTTGCCCTTCTCGACCACGATCTGGAGCAGGTTGCTGGCGAAGCTCTGGGGGGTGCCGACCAGGTCCTTGACCTTGTCCATGTTGGTGGTGTCGGCCGAGGCGAACACGTCGGCGGGGGCGCCCTGCCGGATCTGGGTCGCCAGCGCCTGGCTGCCGGCGAAGTTGAAGGTCACCTTGGTGCCGCCGTTGGCGGCGGTGAACCGCTCGCCGAGCTTGCCGAAGGCGGCGGTCAGCGACGCGGCGGCGAAGACCCTCAGCTCACCGGGCGACGCCGCATTGCCGCCGGAGGGCTCGTCACCGCCGCAGCCGGCGAGCACCAGCGCCATCGCCGCCAGCGCGGCGGCCAGCCGGATCCGGGACCGGGGCATGGGCGCCTCCTCTAGCGTTGGGACGGAAGCTCGACGACGACGTTGGTGGCCTTGACGGCGGCGACCGCCAGCATCCCCGGGGTCAGCGCCAGCTCGTCGGCCGCCTCCCTGGTCATCAGCGACACGACCCGGTGTGGCCCGGCCTGCAACTCGACCTGCGCGACGATCTCGTCCTTGAGCACCCGGGTGACGATGCCGGTGAACCGGTTGCGGGCCGACTGCGCCATCACCTGCTCGCGTTCGGGGGCGTGCTGCAACCCGGTCACGAACTCGGCCAGCGCCGCCCCGTCGACCAGTCGCTGGCCGCCCTCGGTCCGGCGGGCGCCGAGCCGCCCGGTGTCGGCCCAGCGGCGGACGGTGTCGACGCTGACGCCGAGCAGCTCGGCGACCTGGCCGATCCGATAGCTCATCATCTGCCGGCGATCATAGCATGATGGTTGGCATCCGCGTGGTTCTTCGATGAGAAGACCCGCATCTGCGAGCCACTCGTCCGCCACCGCCGCGCGCTCCCCGGCGCGGTAGGTGGAGGTCGCCCCACCTGGTGCTGGCGCGTTCAGCCGGCCCGGTCCGCGAGCGCCTGGCGGCCCCAGCCGGCGACCAGCGTCAGCATGCCCAGCCGGCCGGCCAGGACCTGTTCGGCGCCGCGGCGGTCGTACGACCTCGGACCGCTGCCCTCCGCCAGCCGCCCGAGCATGAGCGGGGCGAGCCAGCAGTACTTGGCCGCCCCGGTCACCGCGATGGCGCGACGCACCGCGGCGTCGCGGCCCCGCCATCCGCCGGCGCGCAGCCCGGCCAGGTACCCGGCGGTGACCGCCTCGTCGATCTCGGGCAGCAGGCCCGGGTCCATCAGGCCGTCGGCGACGCTGTCGGGGATCAGGTTGCCGATGTCCTCGCCGATCGCCCCGGCGCCGGCGAACGCCCAGTCCAGCAGCACGATCTCCGCACCCGTCCCGCCGCGGGCGATCAGGTTCATCGGCCAGACGTCCAGGTGGCAGGTCGTCTGCGGCAGCGTCTCGGCCAGGTCGCAGAGCTCGGCGCGCCGCCGCCACAGCTCCCGCAGCCCGGCCCGGAGCTCCGCCGGCCAGACGTCCAGCACCCGGGGGTGCTCCCAGGCGACCGGCTCGGCGATCGGCTTGCTGGCCACGTACTGCCGCAGCCAGCGCCGCGACAGCCACGGGTGGGCCGGGTCGCGACCGGCCCAGCCGGCCTGCGCGCGACCGAGCCGCTCGGCGAAGTCGGCCAGCCGGGCCACCGGCCAGCGCATGCCGGGCACGCCGGCGACGTCCTCGAGCCAGAGCGCCACCGTGCCCGGACGCGGCTGCACCGCCGCGAGCAGCCGCGGCGCGCCGAGCCCGACGTCGGCGTACACGGCGTGGGCGAAGCCGGTCTGGTAGGCCAGGGGCTCGCGGCGCCAGAAGTTCCAGTGGTCGCCGTGCTCGCTGGTCGCCCACGCGGCGTCGCGGTCGCGACCGGCCGTGGCGACCTTGGCGACGGCGCGGCCGGCCGGGCCGACCACGCGCCAGATGCCGCCGGTGGCCTGGTTGCCGGCGTTGTGGGTCAGCTCCTGCGCCGTCAGCGCGGGGCCGTCGCCGCCGAGCGCCGCCGCGATGGCGGGGGTGACGATGGCGGCGGGCAGGGTCGCGCCCATGCCCGCCACGATACCGATCCCTCCCGCCGAGGATGCCGGAGGGCTCAGACGAAGGCGCTGAGGCCGGTGATGGCGCGGCCGACGATCAGCGTGTTCATCTCACGGGTGCCCTCGTAGGAGTAGATGGCCTCGGCGTCGGCGACGAAGCGGCCGACGTGGTGCTCGAGCAGGATGCCGTTGCCGCCGAGCAGCTCACGGGCCCAACCGACCGTCTCGCGCATCCGCACGGTGCAGAACGCCTTCGCCAAGGAGGCGTGCTCGTCCCTGGCACGCCCGGCGGCCTGGAGCTGCGAGAGGCGGGCGCAGAGGGTAGCCGACGCGGTGATGTTGCCCAGCATCCGCACCAGCAGGTCCTGGACGAGCTGGAACCCGCCGATGGGCCGGCCGAACTGCTCGCGCTCCACGGCGTAGGCCAGGGCATGCTCGTAGGCGCCGCGGGCGCAGCCCACCGCCATCCAGGCCACCCCCGCCCGGGTCATCCGCAGGACCTCGGCGGTGTCCCGGAAGGAGTTGGCGCGCTGGAGCCGGTTGGCCTCGGGGACCCGCGCGCCGTCGAGGGTGATGAGGGCGTTCTGCACCACCCGCAGGGCGATCTTGTCCTCCAGGTTCTCCGTCTGGACCCCGGGCGTCCCCGCCTCGACGACGAAGCCCTTGACCTGGTCGTCGTCGACGTCCCTGGCCCAGATCACGGTGAGGTCGGCGAAGCTGGCGTTGCCGATCCACTTCTTGCGTCCGTCGAGCACCCAGGCGTCGCCGTCGCGGCGGGCGGTGGTCGCCAGACCGCGTGACGCCCCGGAACCGACGTCGGGCTCGGTGAGCCCGAACGCGCCGAGCTTCTCCATGCGGGCCATGGCCGGCAGCCAGCGTTGCTTCTGCTCCTCCGAGCCGCACAGGTAGATCGAGCCCATCGCCAGCCCGCCATGGACGCCCATGAAGGTCGCGATCGACGGGTCGCTGCGGGCCAGCTCCATCGCGGCCATGCCGTCCAGCAGCGGGCTCTTGCCGGGGCAGCCGTAGCCATGGTACGGAAGCCCGGCGAGGCCGAGCTCGGCCAGGCCGGGCACGATCTCGTGCGGGAACCTCGCCCGCGTCCAGTAGCGGTTGATGATCGGCTGGACCTCCTTCTCCATGAAGCCGCGCACGCGGCGCAGCAGCGCCTGGTCCTCGTCGTCCAGCAGCAGCTCCAGGGCGTAGAAGTCGGCGTCGGCGGGCATGGCGCAACCTCCTCAGCGGGTCAGGAACCCGTCCACCACCGGCGCCAGCTCGGCCGCCTCGGTGAGCAGCCCGAGGTGACCGCCGTGGTAGACGTGCAGCTCGGCGTCTGGCAGCAGGCGCCGCATGATGCGAGCGTTGACGAGCGGGACGATGGGGTCGTCGTCGCCGGCGAGCAGCAGCGTGGGCTGCCGGATCCAGGGCAGCAACGGCAGGCTGCTCCAGCCGGCGCCGGCCGCGAGCTGGTAGAGGTAGCCGCGCCGCGGGCCCACGTGGGTGTGGCCGTGCAGGAGCGCTCGCGCCCTGCTCGGGTCCGCCCTGATGGTTCCCCCGTACAGGTCGGCGGCGACCCGCTCGGCGTAGTCGGGATCCAGATACCGGCGGGGGGTGGCCATCCGCGCCAGGACCTTCGGCCGGCCGGGCACCATCAGCATGCCGGTGCCCGTCGCGACCAGGACCAGCCGCCGGCAGCGGTGGCGGTGGCACAGGGCGAACTGCTGGGCCAGGCCACCGCCCCAGGAGATCCCCAGCATGTCCACGGTCCGGTAGCCCAGCTCGTCGAGGAGACGGGCAACCAGGCGCGCCAGTCGCGGCAGCCGGTAGGGCATCGCCGGCAGGGGTGAGCCTCCCACACCGGGGGCGTCGAAGCGGACCACCTCGATCGAGGGGTCGAGGGCGTCCACGAACGGTTGCAGCAGCTCCAGGCTGGCCCCGATGCCGTTGGCGAGCACCAGCGGCGTGCGGGTCCCGTCGCCGGGACGCACCGCCACCCGCAGCGGCTGGCCCCTCACCGTGACGGCACGCATGGACCGCTCCATCGCGCGGCTCAGTGGTCCAGGACGTAGGTGCCGGGAGCGGGGTCCATGGGGCGGAACCCGGCGGCGCCCAGCTTCCTGGGTCGTGGCTTCTCCCCGCCGCCGCGCGCTTCCAGCCAACGGACGTAGTCGGGCCACCACGAGCCGCGCTCGGTGGTCGCCTGGTCCAGCCAGTCGGCGGGGTCTGGCGGGTTGTCGGATGTGGTGCGGAAGCTGGCCTTCTCGTTCCCGGGTGGGTTGACCATGGAGGCGATGTGGCCGCTGGTGGACAGCACGAACCGCGACTGGCCGCCGAGCAGCTGGGTGCTGCGGTAGCAGGACTGCCACGGGCAGAGATGGTCGGCGATGCCGGCGACGACGTAGCTGTCCACGTCGACCTTGGCCAGGTCCACCGGCGACCCGAGCATGGTGGCCGCACCGGGTCGGGTGAGGGCGTTGTCGACGGCGAGCCTGACGAAGTCGCGGTGGAGCCCGGCGGTCATCCTGGTGGTGTCGGCGTTCCAGTACAGGATGTCGAACGGGGGCGGCTGGTGGCCCTGCAGGTAGTTGTTGACCCAGTAGCTCCAGATCAGGTCGCCGGGGCGCAGCCAGGCGAACACCTCGGCCAGGGCGCGACCATCCAGGAAGCCGCGCGCCGCCGAGGCGGCGACGGCCGCCCGGGCGGTCCTCTCGTCGAGGACGGCGCTGGCGGTCCCGGCCCGGGCCTGGTCGAGCACCGTCACCGCCAGGCCGAACCCGGCGACCTGGTCCTGCCGCCCGCCGGCGGCCAGGTGGGCCAGCACCATCGCCGCGAGGATCCCACCCGAGCACAGCCCAAGCAGCAGCGAGCGATCGGCACGGCAGATCCGCCGGGTCGCCCGCAGCGCCTGGACGATCGCCTGCCCGTAGGTGTCGACACCCCAGTCGCGGTGCCTGGCGTCGGGGTTGCGCCACGAGATGACGAACACCTGCTGGCCGCTCCCGACCAGGTGCTCGACGAGGCTGCGTCCAGGGGCGAGGTCGAGGATGTAGTACTTGTTGATCGTCGGCGGGACGATGAGCAGTGGCACGCGGCGCACCCTGGGCGTCTGCGGCTGGTACTGCAGCAGCTCGAAGACCGGGGTCCGCAGCACGACCACGCCAGGGGTGACCGCGAGGTCGGCGCCGACCTCGAACGCGTCGGCCGCCACCATGGACGGCACCCGTGGCGGGGCGGCCAGGTCGGCGGCCAGGTGCCGGGCGCCGCGGATGACGTTGCCGCCGCCGGAGTCGATGACGGCCTTCCAGAAGACCGGGCTGCAAGCCGGGTTGTTGCTGGGCGCGAGCGCCTGCACGAGGTTGTCGACCAGCAGGCGCATCCGCTCGGCGTCCCGCCACCCCAGGTCGGCGTCGGCGAGCAGCCGCTCCGCGGCCCGCCCACCCGCGAGATAGGCCTGGACGAGCCGGCGCAGCAGCGGGTTGGAGGACCACGCCGGGTCGGTGAAGCGGCGGTCCCTGGGCGGCGGCGTCAGGGTCGACCTCCCGAGCCCGACACGGGCGAGCTCACCGGCAAAGCCGGTCGCCTGGCGTGCCAGCCTGTGCGGCCGGCGGGCGAGCGCGGCGGCGAACCGGACGCCCGCGCCACCCGGCAGCAACCGGCGCAGCGGACCGAGCGCGGCGGCCGCGAGCACCAGGTCCAGGGCGGCCGCGGCATCGGCTGCTTCCGTCGCCGAAGCCCGCGCCTCCGCCGCCTGGCCGGTCACGGCGACAGGCCCTCGGGCGGCTGCACCTCGCGGCGCAGGAGCTTCCCGGTGGCCGTCTTCGGCAGCGCCGCCTCCAGCCACACGTGCCGCGGGTACTTGTAAGCCGCGATCCGCTCCTTGCAGAACGCCTGCAGCTCCGCCGGATCGGCCTCGGCCCCTGGCCTGAGCACCACGGCGGCCCCGACCTCTTCCCCGTGCGTCGGGTGCGGGATGCCGACCACGGCGGCCTCGGCGACCGCGGGGTGCTCGTAGAGCACCTCCTCGACCTCCCGCGGGTAGACGTTGTAGCCGCCGCGGATGATCAGGTCCTTCTTGCGGTCGACGATGAAGAAGTAGCCGTCCGCGTCCTGGCGGGCCAGGTCGCCGGTGCGGAGCCACCCGTCGGGGATCGCCTCCCGGGTGGCGTCGTCGCGGCGCCAGTATCCCTTCATGAGGTTGTGGCCACGGATCGCGATCTCGCCGACCTCGCCGGCCGGCACGTCCTCGCCGAGGGAACCGACCAGCCGCATCTCGACGCCCTGGATCGGGGTGCCGATGGAGCCGGGCTTGCGGTCCCGGTCGGGGTGGTTGAACGAGGCGACCGGGGAGGTCTCCGACAGGCCGTAGCCCTCGAGGATGATGCAGCCGAACGCGGCCTCGAAGCCGCGCAGCACCTCCACCGGCAGCGCGGCACCGCCCGACACGCACACGCGCAGCGAGCTCACGTCGTGGTCGCCGCGTTGCGGATGGTTGAGCAGGGCCACGTACATCGTCGGGACGCCCTCGAAGATGGTGACCCGATCCCGCTGGATCACCTCCAGCGCCTTGCCCGGGTCGAAGCGGGGCACCAGCGTGAGGCAGGCGCCGCTGCCCACCGCGGCGTTCAGCCCGCAGGTCTGGCCGAAGGAGTGGAACAGCGGCAGGCAGCCCATGACCACGTCGTCGGGCTCCAGGCCGAACAGCGTGGTCGCCGACACCGCCGCGTTGCGCCGCAGGTTGGCGTGGGTGAGCTCGGCGCCCTTGGGCCTGCCGGTGGTGCCCGAGGTGTACAGGATCACCGCCGTGTCGTCGCCGGCGCGGCCGGTCACCGATGTCCCCGGTTCCTGCTCGTCCAGCAGCTTCTCGAACGCCGCGGGCGCGACGGCGAGGAGGCCGGCCCCGGCCGCCTCGGCGCCCTTGGCAGCCTCGGCGACGGTCGCGTCCCAGGCGAAGATGAGCTTGGCGCCGGCGTCCTCGAGGTAGTACTCGATCTCGCGAGCCTTCAGCAGCGGGTTCATCGGCACCACCACCGCGCCGACGCGCAGCACCCCGTAGTAGAGCACCGGGAACTGTGGCACGTTCGGCAGCATCAGGCCGACCCGGTCGCCGGGCTCCACGCCTCGCGCGGCGAGCAGGCCCGCGACCCGCGCGGACCGCTCGTCCAGCTCCTCGTAGGTCAGCACGAGGTCGTCGAACCGGACCGCCGCCCGGTCCGGGTACATGTCCTTGGCCTCGACAAGGTTCACTGCCAGGTTCGTCATCGCCGCCTCCATGCACGCCGCGGTTGTCTGCCTGGAAGCGTCCGCTCCAACGGCGTCAGGGGCAATGGCCGGCGGGACAGCAACCACCCGCGGAATTTGTCGCCGCTCACAACGGCCGTGCGGCGCGACCTCAACGCTGGCTCGGCCAGCCCGCCCCGGGCGCGAGGCGGAGCGCGTCCAAGGCGGCCAGCAGCTCGGCCACGGCCCTGGGGTCGTCCAGGGACCGGCCGGTGTGCTCCTGCAGCCGTCGCAGCCGGTACCGCACGGTGTTGGGATGGCAGTAGATCCGCTTGCCGGTCTCCACCGCGGAGCCGCCGGCGTCGAACCATGCCCGCAAGGTGCTCAGCAGGCTCGAACGGTCCTGGGCGGGCAGGTCGAGGACCGGCCCGAGCACGGCTCGCACCAGCGCCCCGGCGGCGTCCGGGGCGGCGGCGGCGAGCACGCGAAGCGGCGTCTCCTCGAACTGCGCGACCGCCGGGGTTCCCGGGGGCAGGCTGCCGAGCACCAGTCGCGCGTAGTGCAGGGCGCGGGGGGTGTCACCCAACGCATGGTAGATCGGGCTGACACCGGACCGGGCTCGCGCGCCGTCCCCCAGCAGCTCGAGCAGGACGGGCAGCGCATCGAGGCGTCGTAGTGACACCACGCCCGTCTGGATGTCGGGGTGCAGCCGCCAGGCCGACCCGATCCCACGGGCGGCCAGGAGCGCCTCGACGTCCGGCAGCCCCTCCTGGGCCAGCCCTGGCGCCTCGGCGGCCACCACGACGAAGACCCCCTCCCAGGGCAGCCTGAGGAGCTTCGCGGCCTCCCAGATCGTGTCCCGGTCGGGAATGCCGCCGGTGAACAGCGCCTCCACCAGGGCGGAGCGTTCCCGCGCTCCGGCCAGCAGCAGCTCCGCCGCGGCCTCCCGGTAGGCAACCGTGAGCTCCTGGGTGTACTCGCCGATGAGCCACCACACCCCGCTGGCCGCGTCGACCACCATCGCGGACGGCGCCTGGACGCGCCGAGCCTCGTCGACGATGGCTTCCCACAGCTCGGTGAAGCCGATCCGGTAGGCGTGAAGGATGTCCGCCAGCGGTGTGCCCTGCTCGGCCCGGCGGCGACCGGTCGCGCGCGGCGCGGACAGGTCGGGCGGCCGATCGGTGGTGAGCTGGCCGACCATCGACTCGAGGTTGATTGTGACCGAGGCCCGAAGGTCCTCGACGCCGATGACGTCGCGGTCGCGGTAGAACTCGATCTCCGCCAGGATGCGCTCCACGACCCGGTCGACGAGCTCGGGAAGCCGTGTCCTGACCGACCCCGCGACCTCGGAGATCTCGGGCGTGAGCACGACACGTGGGCGACGCGTGCGGTTCCGGGCCACGGTACCTCCCACGCCGCGACGGTCCGGAGCGACGACACCGTGAAGGTACTATGGTTGCCGTGGGACGAGGGGGGTGACCCGCTCCCGGAACAGCTCGAGCTGCGTCACCTCGTCGCCGAGCGGCCAGACGAAGATCCGTCGCGCGCCCGCGTGGACCAACGCGGAGAGCCGCTCCGCGCACGCCTCCGCGGGGCCGACGAGCAGCGGGAGGGACCGCAGCGCCGCAACCGGGCGGTGCAGCATCGGCGCGAGCGCCTCGGTGCGCACCCGCTCCTCGACGCCCCTGTCCTCGGTGATGTACAGCCAGGTCGTGGCGACCGCGCTTGGAAACGACTCCGGCGGCCTGCCGACGAGCCGAAGCTCGCCGCCAAGACCGTCCAGGCCCTCCCGGAAGCGATCGGGCGTGGTGTTGTAGGCAGAGGCAAGTCCCGCCGAGCACCATCACCCGCACCCCGCCCGCCCCGTCTCAGAACCCCAGGCGCGCGAGCTGCCTGGGGTCGCGCTGCCACTCCTTGGCGACCTTGACGTGCAGGTCGAGGTAGACGTGGGCGCCGAGCAGCGCCTCCAGCTCCGCCCGCGCCCTGGTGCCGATCTCGCGCAGCCCGACGCCGCGCCTGCCGAGCACGATCGGCTTCTGGCTGGCCCGCTCCACGAACAGGGTCGCCCGGATGACCAGCAGGTCCTCCCGGTCGGGGTCGGGGCCCATCTCGTCCACCAGCACGGCCACCGAGTGGGGCAGCTCGTCGCGGACCATGGCCAGGGCCTTCTCGCGGATCAGCTCGGCGACCAGGTGCTGCTCGGGCTCGTCGGTGACGTGGCCCTCCGGGTACAGGGGCCGGCCCTCGGGAAGCTGCGCGAAGACCAGCTCGACCAGCAGGTCGAGCTGCTCGCCGGTCCGGGCCGACACCGGCACCACCTCGGCCCAGTCGCCGAGCGCCGCCGCCGCCTGCAGGGCCGCCGCCATCCGGGCCCGTGGCGCCGCGTCGAGCTTGTTGACCACGCAGATGGTCGGCGTGGCGACCTCGCCGACCTCGGTCGCCAGGAAGCGGTCGCCGGCACCGACCCCCGCGACCGCGTCGACCAGCAGGCAGACCAGGTCGACCTCGCCGAGGGTGCCCCGCACCAGGTCGTTCAGGCGCTGTCCGAGCAGGGTGCGTGGCTTGTGCAGCCCGGGGGTGTCGACCAGGACCGCCTGGCCCTCCGGCCGGTGCAGCACCCCGCGGACCACCGAGCGGGTGGTCTGCGGCTTGTCCGACATGATCGCCAGCTTGCGGCCGAGCAGGGCGTTCAGCAGCGTCGACTTGCCGACGTTGGGCCGCCCGACCAGGGCGACCAGCCCGGCCTTCACGGCGCGGCCGGGGGCAGCTCGAGGCTGTCCGGCCCGAAGCTGTCGGGGAGGAGCGCGCCGAGGGTGGTGGCGAGCAGGCGCTCCCCCGCCTCGCCGGCGCACAGCACCTCCAGGTCGGCGCCGCGGGGGAACTCCCGAAGGACCTGGCGGCAGGCGCCGCAGGGGGTCACCGGGTCGGGACCGGGGCCGGCGACCGCGATGGCGTCGAAGCGGCGGTGGCCCAGGGCGACGGCGGCCGCCACCGCCGCCCGCTCGGCGCAGATCGCCAGCCCGTAGCTGGCGTTCTCGACGTTGGCGGCGGCGACCACCTCGCCCTGGTCGGTGCGGAGCGCCGCGCCGACCCGGAAGCCGGAGTAGGGGGCGTAGGCGCGCTCGCGGGCGGCCCTGGCGGCCGCCACCAGCTCGCGGTCGGAGGGCCGGCTCACTGGCGGCGGGCCTGGGCCGCCGCGTCCTCGACGCCCTCCGGCGGGCCCAGCCGGTGGATGCGGACCCGGCCGATGCGGCGGCCCTGGACGCGCTCGGCCCGCAGGCGCAGGCCCTGGAACTCGACCTCCTGGCCCTCCCGTGGCACGCCGCCGACGACGTTGAACAGCAGGCCGCCGATCGAGTCCCACTCGGTGGCGGGCAGCTCGACGTCGAGCAGCTCGTTGACCTCGTCGATGCCGAGCCTGGCGTTGACGCGGTAGTCGCCGTCGGGCAGCGGCTCGACGTTCGGCTCCTCCAGGTCGTACTCGTCGGCGATCTCGCCGACGATCTCCTCCAGCAGGTCCTCGATGGTG
>Ga0209859_1000321_pt1 | contig 11567 bp, 8 predicted proteins | sample GWRWS3_50_60_FD_187241 | JGI IMG/M metagenome (GOLD analysis project Ga0209859, IMG submission 187241) | Riverbed sediment microbial communities from areas with vegetation nearby in Columbia River, Washington, USA - GW-RW S3_50_60 (SPAdes)... | ecosystem: Environmental > Aquatic > Freshwater >... | reverse complement strand
CAGCCGGGCCACCTTGCCGGGTTGGTCGATGTTGACGAGGACCTCTTGCCCGTCGATGGTGAGTGCACCTACCTGGTCGGTGATGGTGAACAGACGCAGGCGCACGGTCCCGGTCCCGGTCGCACTTGGGTCGACCACGATCGCGTACTCGCCGACGCTCGGCAGCTCGACCCGGTCGATGCCTCCCTTCCCGCCGATGACGCATCCGGTCTTTACCTGATCGCCGTCGACGATGTGTAGCTGGAGGACGCCACACTGGTCCGGCAGGGTGGCCGACACCGCCTCGACGTAGACCAGCTGTTCGGCGGTGCCGGTGAAGGTGAACCGGGCCCGCTCGCCGGGCTGGCCTATGGACGCTCTGACTTCCTCGGCGTTGGGTGTGATCACACCCGTTTGATCGGTCGTCGTGAATAGCTTTACCTGGGCCTCGCCTGTCGTGTCGCCGTCCGGGTCGATCACGACCTTGTACTCGCCAGCGATGGGCAGCGTGGTCGTGTCGATGAAGCCGACTCCGTGAATGACGCAGCCACTGGCGATCGAGTCGCCATTGGGGTCGATCAGTCCAAGGACATTGCACTCGTCGGGCAGTGCCGACGAGGTGACCTGGACGAATACGGTTTCGTCGGCGGCGCCCGTGAACATGAGCTCCGCGGTCTCGCCGGCCGTGAGGATACGGAGCGTCTCCACTCTGGGCGGGGCTTCGGTGGGGTCGCCATCGCCACTGCCGCCATCGCCTCCGCCGCCGATGGACGGGATGAGGATGCGACCGGCCAGGCCGAGGCCGCCGAGCAGCACGAGCACGAGCGCTCCGATGAGCCATGTGCGCCAGCCGGGCTTGCCTCCGGTCGGTGGCTCGCCGCCGGGCGCAACGGGGGCGCGGCCCGCAGCGCCGCTCGAGTCAGCGAGGGCGAGTTCTCGGGACCCCTCCAGAGTCGCGTCGTCCGGTGCCACACTGGGCGCGATTTCGCGGGTGCCGGAGACTCGGGCCAGCGGCGCGGTCACGACCGGCCGCAGCGCCGCCCGGGTGCGTGCCGCCGTCCAGCGCTTGTCGGGATCCTTGGCCAGCAGCCCGTCGATGACCTCGCCGAGCGCGCCCGCGTGTTCGGCCGGAGGGTGGGGTTGGTTGACGGTGGCGAACAGCTCGGCCAGCGGCGTGTCTCGTTCGAACGGCCCCCGGCCCTCGACCGCAAAGTACAGTGTGGCGCCCAGGCCGAAGAGGTCCACCGGCGGCCCCGAGCTGCCAGATGTGAGCCGCTCGGGCGCGACAAATCCGGGCGATCCGAGCAGAACCCCGGTCCGCGTGAGCCCGACCCCGTCCACGGCCGCCGCGATGGAGAAGTCGGCCAGCATGACGTTGCCCGTCTGCGTCACCATCACGTTCGCGGGTTTGAGGTCTCGGTGGAGGATGCTTGCCGCGTGGGCCGCGTCGAGGGCGTCGAGCAACGCCAGCGCGACCTCGGCCACGCGGGCGACGGAGAGCCGGCCCTCCCGGCGTACGGCCTCGTGGAGCGACTCACCGCGGACGAGCTGCATGACGATCCACGTCATCCCCTCGTCCTCGAACGCGTCATGGACGCTCACGATGTTGGGGTGATCCAAGCGGGCCGCGCTGCGGGCCTCGGCCATCGCCCGGACACCCAGCTCGCGCCGCTCCTCGTCGCTCACCGCGGCCGGCGCCCGAATCTCCTTGAGCGCCACCTCTCGATCGAGGCGCTCGTCGTGCGCGCGCCACACCGTACCCATGCCGCCCGCGCCGAGCTTGGACACCAACCGATATCGCCCACCGACCACGCGCTGCGCGTCCACCTGCGCCTCCTTGTCCGGGCTCAATCCGGCGGCTGGCATCGGCACGGTAGCACCGTGCGCTGGCGCTGCGGAATCATCGACCGGTCTGGCGGAGTGCGGCGATTGACCGTGCGCCTTAACATCAGCGCGACACCTCGGCGCGTCAGCGTTTCGGACAAACCTGCGTGGTCGGATAGGCGTCACAAGTCACGCCAAGACGGGATTGACGCACACGTCAGCAGGCCCGACCATCGACGTTCCGTAGGCAACACACGGTTTGGCTCCGGGCCCGGGGCCGGACGAAGAGACGACCCCGGCTGAGCCGGACAACGAGACGCGGCGGATCGGGGATGCGATGAGTGTGGAGACCGTCAGGGGCGCGGGCGACCTGACGCCAGAGCTGCTCGAGGCGACCTTCTGGTCGGACGCGATGGTCCAGGCGGCCGGAATCCCTATTCAGGACGTACCGTTCGTATCGGTCGGCGGTGGGATCGGTTCGTTCGTGACGGTTGATTACCTGCGGATCGCCGGAGTCCCCACGTCGCAGATGCGAATTCTGTCCAACATTGACTATCCATGGCAGACATACGAGTACCTCACTCGCGTCTCGCAGATCCCACGGCCGGAACGCATCCGCTCCGACTCGTCGTCGCGCCCGGACAACATCTGGGGCTTCCCCTCCTACGCTCTCTCGGAGACCTGGCGGGACAAGAGCCTCGCCCACCTGTTCCATGTCCTGATCGAGCCGATCTTCGCCGACTACTGGACCCCGCGCGCCGGCACGGTCTTCGCCAGCCTGGAGCGCGAGATGAAGCGCATTGCCTACCAGGAGATGCTGGTCAAGGGCGTCGTACGGATGGTGCGTCGCCGTGTGGGCGGTGGCTACTTCACAATCTTGACCCCGCCAGAGGGCACCACCCCGACGAAGCGGGTGGCCTTCCGATCGAGGTTTGTGCATCTGGCAATCGGCTACCCGGGCCTGCGCTTCCTGCCCGACCTGCAGGCATTCCGCGAATCATCCGGCGACTACGAGCACGTTGTGAACGCCTACGAGCCGCACGAGCACATCTACGAGTTTCTCAAGACCAAACCCGGCACGGTTGTCCTGCGCGGCGGAGGCATTGTGGCCTCCCGCGTGCTGCAGCGCCTCTTCGACGACCGAAGGAAGTTCAAGACCCAAACCAAGATCGTCCACATCTTCCGTACCTTCGTCACCGGCGCCCACGGTCCACACATCTGGGCCCGTCGCAAGGGCGGCGACGGCTGGGCGTACCAGGGTTTCAACTATCCGAAATCGGTGTGGGGCGGGCAGCTCAAGGCCCAGATGCGCAAGCTCGACGGCGAGCCCAGGGCCAAGAAGTACAAGGAGATGGGTGGCACCAACACCCCGAAGCGCCGCCGCTGGCAGAAGCAGATGGCCGACGGGCGTAAGGGCGGCTACTACCAGGCCATGCAGGGCACGGTCGACAAGGTGACCCCCGGCCCCGACGGGATGCTCACCAGCTTCGTGACTGGTAAGAGCGGCGCGCAGGAGGTGCACTCGCACTACATCATCGACTGCACCGGCCTGGAGGCCGACATCTCCGAGCACCGCGTCCTGGCCGACCTGCTGGCACGCGGCGGCGCCGGCCGCAACCCGCTGGGCCGGCTTGAGGTCGAACGTCATTTCGAGATCAAGGGTACGCAAAGCGGTGACGGTGCCCTCTACGCCTCAGGGGCGACGACCCTGGGCGGCTACTTCCCCGGCGTGGACACGTTCCTCGGCCTGCAGGTGGCGGCCCAGGAGATAGCCGATGACCTCGCGCGGCGGGGCTGGTGCAAGAAGATCGGACCGCTGCGGTCAACGACACAGTGGTTCAAGTGGCTATTCAACCGGAAGGTATGACAAACATGGTGCCAACCCTCTGGGGCCGGATCCAGACCAGAGTCATCCTGCTCGCCACCGTGGGCGCGGTGGTGACCGCGCTTATCACGCCGGTGCTGCCGGTGGATGCCCCGCTCTCCACCAAGTACCGCACGACATTCCTGGTCCTCGCCGCCGTCGCCGTGGTCGGCATGGTCTGGGAGTTCGTCTACCACCTGCTGATGCAGTTCCGGTGGGAGAAGGACTGGCCGTCCATGTTCGGCCTGCTCCTGATTGTCCCGGAGGGTGTGCTGATGTGGTTCCTGCTGGATCTGGGGGTCGTGCCGTTCGTCGACTCACCCCCGCCGCTTGCGGCGTTCGCCATCCACTTCGCGGCCGTGTGGCTGTGCGTGTGGCTCTTCGCCAATGGGCCGATGCGCGTACCCTTCATCCGCTGGCGCTTCCGGGGAGGACGACTCGCATGAACCCTACTGCTGTGGTACGACCCCTGCCCGGACCTGGCCTCGCGGTCCGCGCCGGCGATTTGCTACTGGTCTGCGCCGACGGTGGCACCGGCGTTGAGGAACTCTTGGGACTGGTCTCGGAGGTCGCCGCCGCGGGCGGCGACGGCAGTGTCTTGGTACGCCGCGTGGCGGCGCTCCTCGCGAACGACTTCGACGGCCGCTTCCCCGCCTGCGCGGTGAGCGGCCCTACCCCCGATGGCCGGCTCGCGGTGCTCGTCTACGGCGCCGCTACCGCTGACATCGTCGGCGGTGAGGGCGATGTCTCGCTCTCCGGAGCCGACGCGATCACGTCGGTGAACCGCCTCGTGGCCGGGCCGATCACCGCGGCCCGCCTGCAGCTTCCTGGTGCCGGTACGGCGGATCCGCGATCGCGCCTGGACTCCGGGGTCGTGTCCGCCGCCGGCGTGCTGCTGTCCAACCCGGGCGGCGGCGCGGTACCCGCGCAGGCAGCTCCACCGCCGATGATGGCCGAACCGCCGATGCCTGAGCCCATGGCGGCCGAGCCGATGGTGGCCGAGCCGATGGCGGCCGAGCCGATGGTGGCCGAGCCGATGGCGGTCGAGCCGGTGGCTAAGCCATTCACGATGGACCCACCGATCCCACCACCCCCGCCGCCCCCGCCTCCGCCGGTCGAGGCGCCGCCCGTACCGATGCCGCCGGCGATGCCGCAGCCGCCCATCCCGCAGCCGCCCATGCCGCAGCCGCCCATGCCGCAGCCGCCCATGCCGCAGCCGCCCATGCCGCAGCCGCCGATGCCGCCGGTGCCGACCGCGGAGGCGGACCTTGGGCAGTTCCGCCAGCCCGACCCGTCGGCTCCGTTCGTGGCCGTGTTGCTCACGCCCGGTGGCGAGGGCGAGGCCGAGGAGCCTCCTGCTCCGGTCGTGGCCCTCGACATGCGGCCGCGGGTTCTGGGTGTGCTCTGCAAGAACGACCACTTCAACGACCCGAACCTGCGCTACTGCTCGGTGTGTGGCATCTCCATGGCGCAGCAGACGCTGGTCCAGCACGAGGGACCCCGGCCGCCGCTGGGCGTCCTCCTGCTCGACGACGGAAGTACGTTCCGGCTCGATCTGGACTATGTGGTGGGCCGGGAACCGCAGCAGGACCCGGAGGTTGTCGCCGGCACGGTCCGACCGCTGCGGATCACGGACGCCGACGGCGTCGTCTCGCGCCGCCATGCCCGGGTGGCTTTGGTGGGGTGGGACGTGCACGTAGTCGACCTTGGGTCGGCGAACGGAACCTTCGTCCAGCTCCCTGGAGATCCGCAGCGACACCAGTTGGTTGCCAACCAGCCCGTCGTTGTCCGACCTGGAACGCAGGTGACACTCGGGCGGCGCTGGTTCCGCTACGAGTCGCACCGCAACCCGTGACCTAAAGCACCGGAAGCCACGAAACAACGGAGAAGCAGATGCAGGGTATCGCCGACTACGAGTTCATCCGGCCGCTCGGTTCGGGCAACCACGGCCAGTTCTTCCTCGCGCGGCGACCGCTGCGGCTGCCGATCGACGTCGAGTATGTCGCGGTCAAGGTGCTCGGCGGCGAGTCGACGGCCGACACGTTCCGCCGCGCGACCCGAGAGATGAAGGCGTTCGCGTCCGTACGCTCGCCGTACCTCGTCACGCTCTATGACGCTGGCCAGCACGACGGCGTCTTCTACTACTCGATGGAGTACCTCCCCGCGGGTTCGCTGGCTCAGCCCGCGCAGCCGCTCGACCCCGGAACGGCCCTGCGAGCCGTCAGCCACGCGGCGAAGGCCGCCGCCGCGCTGCACGCGGCCGGCATTGTGCACCGTGACATCAAGCCGAGCAATGTGTTGCTGACCGGCGACGGGGCGAAGCTGTCGGATCTCGGCCTGTCGCAGGTCTTCACCCCGGGCGTAACCCTCACCGGTATGGGGCCGATCACGTCGGTCGAGTACACCGACCCGGACCTGCTCCATGGCGAGCCGCCGGGTCCGCACAACGACGTCTGGTCGCTTGGCGTGATGCTGCACCGCGTGGCGGCGGGCACGGGAGTCTACGGCGACCTGCCGCCCAACGACGGCTTGCTGGCACTGCGGCGGATCCTCTCGACGAAGCCCGAGATCTCACAGGCGCTGCCAGGCCCGATCGCGGAGCTGGTGCGTGACTGCCTCGCGGCGCCGGCCCAACGACCGGCAGCCGCGGCGGTCGCCGACCGGCTCGCCGCCTGACCGCCCCAACCACCGAGGTGCTCGCCGAGGGTGCGACCTTCGCGGCGTACGAGGTACGCCGCCGTATCGCTGTCGGCGGCATGGGCGAGGTCTACCTCTGCCGGCACCGCGTGCTCGACCGCCTGGACGCGGTCAAGGTGCTTCGCCCGCACCTGGCCTCCGACGCGGATTTCCGGCGCCGGTTCCTGCGGGAAGCGCTGTCTACGGCGCGGCTGCGCCACCCGAACGTCGTGACCGTCTACACCGCCGACGAGGCGGACGGCCTGCTCTATCTTGCGATGGAGTATGTCCAGGGCGAGGATCTCGCCGCTCTGCTCGACCGCGTTGGCGTGTCGGCCGGCACCGCCGGAGGCGGCCGACTGGATCCGCCGCGGGCGGTACGCCTGCTGCGGGTGGTTGCCGATGCGTTGGATGCCGCGCACCGCGCGCAGCTGGTGCACCGCGACATCAAGCCCAGCAATCTGCTGGTGACCAATGTGGACACGCCCAACGAGAGCGTGACGTTGGTCGACTTCGGGATCAGCCGGATCCTCGACGGCGACGGCGAGATCACCCGCACCGGCGAGGTCGTCGGCACCATCGCGTACTGCGCGCCGGAGCAACTGACCAGCAAGGCCGCCGTGGGTGGCGCGTGTGACCAGTACGCCCTGGCGTGCGTGGCGTTTGAGTGCCTCACCGGCCAGGTCCCGTTCCCGCGGCCGGGCCAGCTCGCGATCATGACGGCCCACCTCGCCGCCGCACCGCCCTCGGCCACGACCCTCCGGCCGGAGCTGCCCGCCGCGGTCGATGTGGTCTTCGCGCGCGCGCTGGCGAAGGATCCACGGGCGCGCTACCCAACGTGTACCCATTTTGCTGCGGCGCTCCAGACCGCGCTGGCGCCGGTCGCGCCGGCCACGCCGGTCGCGCCGGCCACGCCGGTCGCGCCGGAGGATCATCCCGACTTCCCTGCCCCCACCGCACTCTCGGCGAGGGCGCGGTCGGGCCACCGGGACCTGCTGCGGCCCGCTGGCCACGTGGACACCCTGGTGCTGCGGATCGGTTGGTCCCCTTCCCCGCCCGGAACCCCCCTGCTGGTGCCTCTGGCCGCCGGCCCGCTCGCCGTGCGCGGTGGGACGTCGGCGGTGGCGGGCAACGTGCGGTGGCTCGTGGCGCAGGCGGTGACGCGTCACCGCCCCCGCGACCTGTGCCTGGTCCACGCGGTGGAGCCGACCGACGACGAGAGCTGGTTGTGGGTGAACTGGCTGCCACACGCACGGCCCTCGACCCCGCCGGTCTCCGGACCGCACGTGGCGACGGTGCCGGAGGCGGCAGCGGACCTGCTGATCCGACTCCGCTCGCTCGTCTCGGCCCGCCGGGCGGAGGAAGCCGGCCGGTGGTCGACCCGGGTACTGGGAGTGCTGGACGGACAACTGGGCGTCCGGCCGCACGACGTGGGCTTGGCTGAGGCGGGCCGATACGGGGTGCACCTGGTGTACCTGCTGCGCCCCGGCGAGCTCGTGCCGGCCGGCGTGTCCACTCTGGACCTCGGCGACGACGGGACGTCCTGCCGCCTGACCAGGGTTGGCGCGCCCCCGGTCGACGGCGTGAGTGACGTGGTCAGCGGCCCGTACGTCAGAGACCTCGTTGACCTGCTACCCGATGAGTGAGGGAGAGGGACTATGACCGCCCACCAAGTGGGACTCATGCTGCTTGGCCTGGCCGCGATCATCGTGCTCGCCCGCGTACTGGGGGCCCTGGCCAAGAAGGTGGGCCAGCCTCCCGTCATCGGTGAGATCCTGGCCGGGATCCTGGTCGGGCCGACCCTGTTCGGCACCGCCGTCAGCGGCGCGCTGTTCCCGGTCGACATCCGCGGGCCCTTGGCCGGCTTGGCCAACATCGGCCTGGTGCTCTTCATGTTCATCGTCGGGTACGAACTCGATCACATGCTGGTGCGAGGCAAGGAGAAGGTGGCGGTCTCCGTCTCGATCGGGTCGATCGTGCTGCCGTTCGGACTGGGCGTGACACTGGCGCTCTGGCTCGCCGGGAACCATGGCGTCGACCGGGTGCTGCCCTTCGCCCTCTTCATGGGCGCGGCGATGTCGGTGACGGCATTTCCAGTACTGGCCCGCATCCTCACCGACCGGGGGATGCACCGCATCGCGGTGGGTGGGCTCGCACTCGCCAGCGCCGCCGTGGACGACGTGGTCGCCTGGAGCCTGCTCGCGGTCGTCGTCACGATCGGCGGAGCCGGGGCGGACCAATGGCATGTTTTCTTCGCGATCCCATTCGTACTGCTCATGTTCTTCGTTGTCCGGCCACTGTTGCGCCGCCTTGCCGACGCGCACCAGAAGGCCGGCCGGTTGACGCCGAACATCCTCGCCGTCATCCTGATCGGGCTGATGCTGACGTGCTATGCGACCGAGTGGCTCGGCGTGCACTTCATCTTCGGCGCGTTCATCTTCGGCGCGATCATGCCGCGGGCGGGCGGTGAGGCGCTGCGCCATGAGATCCTCGAGCGGCTCGAGCAGGTGAGCGTGCTGCTCCTGCTGCCGGTCTTCTTTGTGCTCGCCGGCATGAGGGTGGATCTGTCGAAGGTGAACCTGCGTGGGGTGGTAGAGCTCACCCTGATCCTGCTCGTGGCGATCGTGGGCAAGTTCGCCGGCGCCTACTTCGGCGCCCGGCTTCAGGGCGTCCGCACCCGGCAGGCCGGCGCGGTCGCCACGCTCATGAACACCCGCGGTCTCACCGAGATCGTCATCCTCACGGTGGGCCTGCAGCTAGGCATCCTTGACAGCGAACTCTTCTCCTTGATGGTGGTGATGGCGCTCGTCACGACCGTCATGGCGGGCCCGCTGCTGTCCGTCATCTATCCCAGGAAGCGAGTCGAGCGCGACGTCGCGGAGGCGGAGAAGGCGGCGCTCGGCGTCACGGATGCCTACCGGGTGATGGTCGTGGTCGACTCGCCCGGCACGGACGACGGGACGGTGGGGCTCGGTGCCGATCTGGTCGGCCAACGCCGACCCGCCGAGGTGGTGCTGAGCTACCTGCTGCCGTACCAGACCCCCGGTCGGCTTGAGGTCGGTAGCGGCCTCTCCGGCGAGCTGCTGGAGATGACCAGGGTGATGGAGGAGCTGGACCAGCTCGCCGCACCGGTGCGCGCCCGCGGCCTGGAGGCGCCGGTGCTCGCCCGGCTGGCCGCCGACCCGGCCCGGGAGCTGCCCGCGCAGGTCGCCAGCACTGAGCCGAAGGTGCTGGTGGTCGGTGCCGGTCACCCCGCCTATGCGGAGCTGCGCGCCGCGGCGGCGGGCCGGCTCGTCACGCTGATGCAGCCGCTGCCCGCGTCGTGGGCGGCGGTGGCTGTCCGCCTGGATAGCGGCGACCATGCCGACGCGACCCTACAGATCGCCGCCCAGCTCGCCGCGGTACGCGGAGTGGAGCTGGTCGTCGACGCCGCCGGCCGCCAGGCCCGCCGGGTAAACGCCACCGTCGAGGAGCTGACTAAGCATGGCCTTCGGGTGCGGCTGGGTGCGGATGCCCCGTACCCCTGCCTGATCGTCGCCAACGACGGTGGCCGCGTTGACGGCGCTCACCTGGTCGTGCGCGCCGAGCCGGACTCAGAGCCGGCCGAGCCGGCCGAGTGGGTCCCCCTGCTTCCCCGTACGCCCGAGCCGGTCGAGTCGCCGGGGGCAAGATCCTCGTGATCATGAGCTGACCGTCGTTGAAACGCGTCGATCATGACCTCCAGGTCATGATCGACGGGAGGGGTTAATCCGGACGGGCGCTACCGGCCGGTCGAGTGGCACCATGGGGGGCATGGCTGCGCCGCAGACCGTACCCGTTGAGGTGCCGGATGTCGACGAGGTACCCGAGGTCGACCGCGCCTGGGTCACCATCGTCTGGAACGACCCGGTGAACCTTATGTCATACGTGACCTTCGTCTTCCAGAAGCTCTTCGGCTATAGCCGAGATAAAGCTGAGAAGCTCATGCTCGACGTGCATCACGAGGGCAAGGCGATCGTCTCCAGCGGCGTTCGGGAGCGGATGGAGTACGACGCGACCCGACTGCACGGCTATGGACTGTGGGCTACGGTCGACCAACCGTGACGATGTTCCGGCGCTCGGGGGAAGAGTGCGTCGCGACCTTCGCCCCGCAGGAGGCGCAGGTCCTGCGCCAGTGCGTGGCCGAGTTGGCCGCGCTGTTGTCGGATAATCCCGATCCCGATGATCCGGCCGTGGAGCGGCTCTTCCCGGATGTCTACCCGGAGGACCCCGAGGAGGCGGCCGAGTTCCGGCGGCTGACCGAGGAGGACCTCAAGGCAGCCAAGCTCGACCAGGCCAAGACGGTGCTGACCGACCTGCTGGAGTCGGGCGGTGAGATCCGGCTTGGCGAGGAGAAGGCCGACATGTGGCTGCGGGCGCTCACCGACGTTCGGCTGGCGCTCGGCACCCGGCTCGGCGTCGAGGACGAGACCGACATCGAGGCCGAACTTGATGAGGCAGTCGGCCGGGACCCGACGTCGTCGCGGGTCGGGCAGCTGTCGGTGTACGCGTACCTGAGTTTTCTTCAGGAGTCGCTGGTAGGCGCCCTGATGGATTGAGCGGGCCATAGGCGTACCCCGAGGTCTTCTCAGGGACTTCTCCGGGTACGGGCAGGGCCGCACCGGATGCCCGCGCTCTCCCTGGGCCCGTAGGTTGGACGGCGTGACCCTGACCGCAACACCGACCCTGATCGCCACAGAGGCCCTCACCAAGCGTTACGCCAACGGCGTAGCCGCGCTATCGGATCTGACGGTCGGCGTGGAGCCCGGGATCGTGGGGTTGGTCGGCGCGAACGGCGCTGGCAAGTCGACCCTCATCAAGATCCTGCTCGGGCTCCTGCCGCCGACCGCCGGGCGGGTACGCGTGCTCGGCCTCGACCCGAAGACGGACGCCGCCCAGGTGCGCTCGCGGGTCGGGTACATGCCCGAGCATGACTGCCTGCCGCCCGACCTCGCCGCCGCCGAGTTCGTCACCCACATGGCCCGCATCAGCGGGCTGCCCCGAACCGCCGCACGGGAGCGCGCCTCGGAGGCGCTCCGCCACGTTGGGCTCTACGAGGAGCGCTACCGGCAGATCGGGGGCTACTCCACCGGCATGAAGCAACGGGTCAAGTTAGCCCAGGCCCTCGTCCACGACCCGGACCTGCTCCTACTCGACGAACCGACCAACGGTCTTGACCCGGCCGGCCGGGAGGCCATGCTGGTGC
>Ga0209859_1000318_pt1 | contig 11601 bp, 8 predicted proteins | sample GWRWS3_50_60_FD_187241 | JGI IMG/M metagenome (GOLD analysis project Ga0209859, IMG submission 187241) | Riverbed sediment microbial communities from areas with vegetation nearby in Columbia River, Washington, USA - GW-RW S3_50_60 (SPAdes)... | ecosystem: Environmental > Aquatic > Freshwater >... | reverse complement strand
GTGGCATACCCGCGCTGGTTCAAGAGGAGCAGGACCTGCTCTCGGCGGTCGAGGCCTTCGCGGATCCCGGCCTCAAGGATTCTGGACAGGATGAGGCGTTGCCCCGGCTCCTTCGGCTCCCGGCGAAGGTCCACCACCGTCACCTTCGGCAGCAGGCCTGCGCCGATGCGCTCGGGCAGCGAGGCCAACCGGTACTGGCCCAGTTGCGCCCGGTGAAAGCTTTCGAGGGAAGGGGTGGCCGAGCCCAGCACCACCGGGCACGACGTGAGTTCCCCGCGGATGAGCGCCACGTCTCGTCCGTGGTATCGGGGAGAGTCCTCTTGTTTATAGGCGGGATCGTGCTCCTCATCCACCACCACGATCCCCAGGCGGGGCAGCGGCGCGAAGACCGCCGATCGGACCCCGACCACGATGTCGGCTTCCCCCCTCCGGATGCGAAGCCACTCGTCAAGCCGCTCACCCGGGGTAAGGGCGCTGTGGAGCAGGGCGACCCTGTCCCCGAAGCGGGCCCGGAATCTTTCCGTCGTCTGGGGGGTGAGGGCGATCTCGGGTACCAGGACCAACGCCTGCCTTCCCCGTTTCATGACCCCCTCGATTGCCTGAAGGTAGATCTCGGTCTTGCCGCTGCCGGTCACGCCGAAGAGGAGGAAGGGGATGTAGCGCTCTGCGGTGGCCGCCTCTTCGATCTGACGGAGGGCCTCCCGCTGCGGCGAGGAGAGGGGGAGAGGATCCGTGTGGGTGACCGGAAGGTCCCTGAAGGGGTCGCGGGAAACGGCGCTGAGCAGGGGTTCGATGAGCCCTCTGTTCATGAGGGCAAAGATGACCGAGGGGGACCCCGCGATGGTCCTCATCTCACGAGCCGGTAAGGTCCCTCCCACGCGAAGGAGGTGAGAGAGGAGTTCTGCCTGACGGGGGGCCCGGGTCTTGAGCAGGGCGATGGCCGCCTCAACCTCCTTCTCAGAACGGATCAGGCGGACCGATCGCTCGTGTCTCTCCCGGACTCGAGCGGGGAGGTGAGACGTCTCCACCGACAGGAGTCGCTTGGCCCGAAGCCGCTGAAGGAGGGAGGGGGTCATCTTCCCAAGCTGTCGGGTCAAACGACTGACAGGGACCGCAATGTCGGGGGCGAGGAGGCGGAGCAGCTCCTGTTCTTGGGTTCCGAGGTCATGGGTCCCCTGCGCCAGGGCCTGGCGTCCCTCTTCGGTGAGACGAACGAGGCGGCGGGTCGAGGCATCAATCCCTGGGGGCAAGGCAGCCTTGATCACCGTTCCCCAGGGGGCGCCGTAGTAGTCGGCGACCCGGCGGGTCAGTTCCAGCAGGGGCTCATCGAGCAGAGGTTCAGGATCGAGGATGTCTTGAATCTCTTTGAGCCGTGTGATCTCGACGCGCTCGCGAAGGCGCACCAGGTAGCCGGAGACGACGCGCGGGCCCAGGGGGACGAGGACGCGCTTGCCGGGAGCGGCCGCCTCGCGGAGGTGGCGCGGGACGGCATAGGTGAGGGTCTTGTCAATGGCTGTAGGCAGGGCGACTTCGGCGTAGGCGGGACGATCTGCTGGAGCCATCATCTCTCTGCCGCTCTTCTCGCTGAGGCTACTCTCAGGGCTTGTCCCCGCATCTTTGTCTAGGGTACAATGCGGCGGTCGTCGGGGTCTATCGCATTTTTCTCCCGAGCTCCTTTCCCTGGCGATCCGGGTGTCTGCCCGAGCGACGTGGTCCGTTATCAAGGGGAGCATCGAGGGGATCGAGGACGACGTTGGGGCGATGAAAGCAACGTGTGAGGCGGCGGTCGCCGGGGTGAAGCGCTCAGACATGGATCGCGGACGGGCGTTCCTCCTCGACTTTGACCATACCCTCTTTGACACCGATCGATTCTTCTGGGTGGACGTCCGAGCCGCATTTGCCCGATTTGCGATCGATGCCAAGATCTGGGAGGAGAGCTACGGGGTGGTGTGGCCCACGGGCTACTCGCTCGACAAACACTTGGAACATCTGGCCCGGCAAGGGCGGGTGGCGGATTCCGTCGTGGCCCAACTCAAGGGCGTGCTTCGCGAACGCTTTGCCGATCTCCGCTCGTATCTCTTTCCGGATTCGGAGCCCTTTCTCAAGCGACTGCAGACGGAAAAAATCCCCTGTTTTCTTCTCTCCTTTGGGGATCCGGCCTGGCAGGCCTACAAGGTCACCGGGGCACGGATCAGCGGCTTCTTTCACGAGGTCTTCTTCACCGGCCGGGAACAGGCCAAGGCGGAGGTCGTCGAGGCGCTGGCCGGACGTTTCGCGCGCCTCGACATGGTGGATAACGACCCTCGCGAGCTCGATCGGGTCAAGGCCCGCCTCACCCAGATCGACACCTTCTGGATCAGTCGGGTTCCGGCTGAGGCGCTCGAGAGTCCGGATCCCGCGGTCCGGGAGCGCTTCCGGGAAGCGCGGGGCTATGCGACACTCACCCCTGAGTTCTCCCACCGACGCTGCACCACCCTGGATGAGGTGACCTGGTGAGTCGTTCCATCGTCGCGTCCGCTCCCACCCGGATCGACTTCGCCGGTGGGACCCTCGACATTCCTCCCCTGTATCTCTTTCATGAGCCTGCCGTCACCGTCAACGTGGCCATCGACCTCTGTGCCACGGTCGCCGTGCGGGAGACCAAAGAGCGCGGGATCCACCTCGTCGCCCGGGACCGAGACATGCAGGCCTTCTGGGCCTCAGCAGATCAGATCGATTGGCGGCAGAACCGCTTCCTCGAACTGACGGCCCGCCTCCTCCGATCGTTCGTTCCCCTGTCAGCCGTTGAGGTGACCACCGACTGTCAGGCGCCTGCGGGGGCGGGAACCGGGGGCTCCTCTGCGCTGGCCGTCGCCGCCACGGCGGCGTTGGCCCGCCTCGGGAAGCGCCGGATGTCGAAGAGCGAGCTCATCGAATATGCGCGGGCCGTTGAGACCCAGACCATCCGAGTGCCGACGGGATACCAAGACTACTACGCGGCTGTCTTCGGAGGAGCCAGCGTGATCGAGTTCGGTCGCACCGGGATCGTCCGCCGGCCGCTGGTCGTCGGGGAATTTCTGGACGAGCTGGAGCGGCACCTGCTCCTGGTCTATACGGGAGAGCCCCGGTTCTCTGGAGCAAACAATTGGCAGCTCTTCAAGGGACACATGAGTGGCGATCCCACGGTTTTTCGCTTCTTCGAGCAGTTGAAGGCCAATGCGCTCGCTATGCGGGATGCCTTCCTGCACCGAGACCTGGGACGTGTCGCCGAGGCCCTGAACGAAGACTGGGCCATCCGAAAGGCGATGTTGCCTCGTATGAGCACCCCGCTCGTCGATACGCTGATTCGGTCCTCGCGGCGTGCCGGGGCGTCAGGCGCCCGGGTCTGCGGGGCGGGCGGCGGAGGCTGCATTATCTTTCTGGTCGATCCGGCATCCCGTCCGCGCGTCGAAAAACTCCTCGGCCCATATCGGGTGCAGATCCTCCCGTGCCGCATCCATCGGCGCGGGCTCACGGTCCGTGAGTCTCGCGGATAGGGAAGGGCATGCAACTGGTTACGGTGCTCTGGGATCGGCGGCCGACACTCGCCGCCGCCGTGGGCGATCATGTGCTCAACCTGCCGGCCTGTGCCGGATCGCTGAAGCGGTCACGGCAATGGACGGGCGGGGTGCCGCGCGATATGCTGGAACTGATCTCGGGCGGGCCGTCTACGCTGAGGGCGGTGCAGGGTGTTTTTCGGGAGAGCGTCCGGCGTCTCAGGGGTGGGTCGTGGCGGGCGGCGGCGCGCGATCCACGCGTCCGCCCCATCGACGGGGTCCGGTTTCTCGCCCCGATTCCGCGTCCGACGAAGAATGTCTTCTGCATGGGCCGCAACTACGCGGAGCACGCCCGCGAGCAGCAGGCCGAAGTCCCTGAGGTTCCGGTCTTCTTCACCAAGGCCCCGACCTGTGTCATCGGTCACGAGGCGCCCGTGATTTACCATCCCGTGACGATGAACCTTGACTATGAAGTCGAGCTCGCGGTCGTGATCGGCAGGAGGGGTATCAATATCCCGCGAGGAAAGGCGTACGACTACGTGTTCGGCTACACGATCCTGATTGATGTCACGGCGAGAGATCTACAAAAGAAACATTTGCAGTGGTTCAAGGGGAAGAGCCTCGACACCTTCTGCCCGATGGGGCCTTGGATCGTGCACAAATCGGCGATCCCGGATCCGCATAAACTCCAGATCAGCCTGCGTGTCAACGGGGAGGTCCGCCAGTCCGCCAATACCGGTATCATGGTTTTCAAGATCCCGGAGCTGATCGAGGTGCTGTCGGCCGGCATGACGCTCGAGCCGGGGGACATCCTGGCCACCGGCACCCCCTCCGGCGTCGCGGCGGGCTTCGATCCGCCGAAGTGGCTTCAGATCGGCGACGTGATCGAGGCCGAGATCGAAGGGATCGGGGTGCTCCGGAACCGGGTCGTCGCCCCGCGATCCTGAAGCGCGGATTTTCGAGAGATCAGTTCTCCGTGCGTGATGCCCCTGGAACCCGTCGTCAAACGAAGGGAGGAGGACGATGCGAGTGAGCATAACGGCGAAAAAGAACGGTCCCTATCGCGTAGAAGTGGCCGAGGGCGAGTGCAAGCTGCTGGACGCAGAAGGGAAGGCGTTCGACCTCAAAGGCAAGACGGCGTTCTCGCTGTGCCGCTGCGGGCAGTCCCAGAACAAACCGTTTTGCGATGGCACCCATGGGCGTGTCGGCTTCCAATCCGACGACCCCGCACCCCGCGTCAGCGGCTAGCCCTCTCCACTGCTGGCTAAGATCGGTCAGTCGGCTTGGGGGTCAGGACTTGGCTGGCTGATCCAGGGGGACGTGCGCCCGTCTCGCAAGTCGCAATTGGCAAGCCTGTCACCCACCCTTCCTATGAACCCTTGCCTACTCGGCGGGTACTCTGGGCGCGGGGCGGCCCTCGAGCCGTGCTTGCACCAGACGGGCCAGGAAGGCTGCGAACTGCTGGATGTTCTGTTCGACGCTGGCCGCTTCGAGCGCCGCCATGTATTCGTTGCGTTCCTCGACCGGCAGCACAGTCCACGGATACCCGCCGGCGGCGAGCATGACGTTCATCAGAAATCGGCCCATACGGCCATTGCCGTCCATATAGGGATGAATATACACAAACACGAAATGCCCCAATACGACCCGCACGGGCGGCTCTTCCTCCTCCCGCAGCAGATCGAAAAACGCCGGCATCAGATCGCGCACCGCTTCGTGGCGGGGCGGCACGTGCTTCGAGCCCCGGATATAGACCTGGTCGCTGCGGTAGCCTGCGAGGTCGGCTGCACGGATGACGCCGGAGGTGACACTCGGTGCAAAGAGCTCCCGGTACCAGTCGCCATGGTCAGCATCAACAACTGCACCCGGGTTCTCGCCGCGGAGCACCTTGCGCACGCTTTCCCTGACAGCCTGATAGGCCTGCCAATAGCCGCGCGCCGCAAGCGCGTTGCGGTGTTCGCGATCACTCTTGTCATCATCGGGGTTCCACGCGCCGGTGCGCACGCGCTCGATGAGAGCCGGGCTGACCCGGTATCCCTCGATTGACAGCGAATGGTAGGCGTCGGTGACATAGAGGTCTTCAACGGCCTTCATATACGCATCAATGTCGGCAACTGGCCCCGGCGCGGCGGGGAAGATCTCCATTACCGTCCTCCGCATCTGCTGCCACAGCAGGTGAATGCGGGTAACGTAAGGAGATTTTTCGCGCGCGGGTAGAGCCAGTGCAGGTCGGTCACTGAACGGATCATTCTCGCGCACGTCATAGCCGGCTGCCTGCATCGTCTTGACGATGTCGTCGGCGGTGCGCGCGCGGCCGATATTCCGGAACGCGCCGGCAAGGCGGCCCGCCACCGCGCTGTGGCCGCCGGCCAGGAGCAGGGCTAGGACGTCCGAAGCATCGCGCACCATGGCAAGCGCGGCACGCGCATCAATCGCCTTTTGCGAGAAGTATCCCGGCGCACAGGCGATCAGCGCAGCCGGCACAGAGAACAGGCGCAGACCTTCTTTCTCTTCCAGTTGTCCTTCCGCCGGCAGGGCAGCCCGGACATCGAGCAGAGAGGTCTCGTGCGGTAGCGGCGTCACGCGGTTGCGCGCCTTTGGCGAGCGGACGAGCACTTGGCGCGGCACCGCCCGGTTGCCGACATGCAGAGACAGAGATTGCTCGGGCGATAAGGACCATTCCGTCCCGAACCGCTCGTTCAGGTAGGCGGCGCAAAACGCCCAGAAGGCCGCATACCAGGCCGTACTTTCCCCGGCAGCTCCATCCGGCCGGGCTGGGATGTACCAGCCCTTCATTACCTCGTGCAAGAACCCGTTCCGCAAGAGGCGCTCCCGATGGGTGCGAGTTAGGTCAGCGGAGCGGATGGCGACCACCCCACGCTCTTGAAGCTCTTTCAGAGCTTTAAGGGAATCAGCCAGTTTTTCCTGCGGTCTTGCCATGGTAGTGCTATCCTTAGCTTATTGTGCTGTGCAGTTTTTAGCTTTTTATGCTGATGATATATTAGCTTATAGTGTTGTATCATTTTTAGCTTATTGTGTCGATCAAAATTTAGCTCATTCTGCTATTTCTGACGTTTTTGGGTGACCCTAAGGCCTTTATCTAGCTCGATTTTTACACCAGTATCAGCTGGAAGCCCAGGAGTATACCCTCTGGTGGGTCACCCGACGGGCGGCCGCGCCCGGGGATCAGCCGAGGGAGAAAGGGGTTGGTCTCAAGCGGGTGCTGTGCAGGCGTGCGCGTCCGCGTAGCAAATATCACCGCCGTAGCGCGTAGAAGTGGCCGAGGGCGAGTGCAAGCTGCTGGACGCAGAAGGGAAGGCGTTCGACCTCAAAGGCAAGGCGGCGTTCTCGCTGTGCCGCTGCGGGCAGTCCCAGAACAAACCCTTCTGCGACGGGACCCATGGACGGGTCGGCTTCCAATCCGACGACCCGGCGCCCCGCGTCAGCGGCTAGCCCTCCCTCCTAAGTGAGAGGGGTCACAGGGTGAGGGCCTTAGGACGTCTGTAGCTTGCGGCCTTAGAGGCTTTGTAAAAAAAGCTTGCAAACGCGTTGATAGGTGAATATAATTCATACATATATAGTCAGGTGAACGTTTTTCATAAAAGGTGAATGTTTTTCACGAATTAGACCAAGAAGTGAATATTGCCTAGACGGGGTGAATGAAATGTCGAAATCTCCTCCGTAGGTGATTAGTTTTCATGGCTGGTGAACAGAACGATAAGGATTGCCAAATGGGTGATCGTTTTTCGCATCTCATAACCGATTTTCACGGGCGGGCCGTTCCGGAACGAGTCCGGCCGGCCGGCTATGCAGCTCTGATTGATCATTACGCCTTGAAGTTGCCTCTGCCCCCTCGGCTCACTGCAATCGCCGAACGCCACCAACCGACTTCGACGAACGAGTGGCAGCTTCTCAGTCCGAGACATGTGCCGGACGATACACTCCCTGGACACCTTGAGTTTGCCCTCAAATGGGAGGGCATTGATCTAGGTGTGCTTGCAGCGCTGTTTAAAGTGGTCGAGGATCGGGAAATTGTGAGGATGATTCGGTTGGCACCGACCGGTGCTTATACACGACGGCTCTGGTATCTGTACGAATGGTTGACTGGTCGTGAGCTGAACGTCCCGGACCCGGGGAAGGTTCGAGCCGTACCAGTCGTAGATGCCAAAAAGCAATTTGCGCTGCTAGAGGGTATTCCTTCCCCGAGGCATAAAGTCATAGACAACCTGCCAGGCACTCGTGCCTTTTGCCCGATGGTGCGGCGAACTCCCTTGCTTGAGAAATTTGTTGAGAAAAAACTCGATCAACGGGCGAGCGAAATCGTTGGCCGCACACATGCTGATGTAATGAGGCGTGCGGCCGCTTTCCTTCTGCTCAAAGACACTAAGTCCTCCTTCCAGATTGAAGGAGAACAACCCTCAGCCCAACGGACGGCGCGCTGGGCTAAGGCGATTGGTGAGGCCGGATCCCGTCCCCTCAGCATAGATGAACTGGAACGTCTGCAAGGGATCGTCATCGGCGACTCCCGGTTGGTGCATCTTGGGTTGCGACAGGAGGGTGGCTTCGTCGGACTACATGATCGGAAGACCCAAGAACCAATCCCTGACCACATCAGCGCGCGGCCCGAAGACCTCGAGAGTCTTATCGGGGGTATCGTCGCGTATGATCGTCGCGCCGTGCCAGGCCGAATCGATCCTGTAGTTGCGGCGGCCTCCATCGCATTTGGGTTCGTGTACGTCCATCCATTTGCAGATGGTAACGGGCGGCTACATCGCTGGCTCATTCACCATGAACTGGCGAACGCGGGCTATAACCCACCTGGCGTGGTTTTCCCGGTTAGCGCGGCGATTCTCCGTGAGACTGAGGACTATCGCAAAGTCTTGGAGTCCTACTCGCGCCCGTTACTTGACTTTATAGACTGGGAGGCAACAGCGACCGGCAACGTCCAAGTGAAAAACGATACCGCGAATTACTATCGCTATTTCGACGCGACTGCCCATGCGGAATTTCTCTACAAGTGCGTGGAGCAAACGATTGTGGACGATCTACCTGAAGAAATAGGCTATCTAGAGGCGTATGACCGATTCTCTCAAGGCGTCCAGGACATTCTCGACATGCCAAATCAAAAGATCAACTTAGTCCATCATTTCCTGCGACAGGGTGAGGGTCACCTTTCGACGCGGGCTCGAACGAAGGAATTCGCAGCGCTGACCGACGCGGAGATGAGGCAGATCGAGGATCTCTACGCCCAATGCTTCGGTAAAAAGCAGGACGCGAGGTAGACAGGTTCAGGGTAGGGGTCAGATCCATCCCCTCTCACTTCCCGAAGCTGCCTCCCATCAGCTACTGCCCCCCGTGGATGTCGGGAGTATGCGGGGTTAGCGGGAGGGGGGGGAGGTGAGGCGGAGGTACTCCTTTTGCAAAAGCTGCAGGTCCTGCCAGGCGCTCTTCTTCTCGTTGGGGTTTCGGAGGAGATACGCCGGATGGTAGGTGACGAGGAGGGGGATCCCCTGGTAGTCGTGGAATTTCCCGCGGAGCTTCGAGAGCGGCACCTTGGTCTTGAGCAGGTTCGCTGCCGCGATGGCACCAAGGGCGCAGATGAGTTTGGGCTTGATGGCCTTGAGCTGCGCGACCAGGAACGGCTCGCAGGCCGCGATCTCGTCCGGTTCGGGGGTGCGGTTGTTGGGCGGTCGGGACTTCAGGACATTGCAGATATAGACCTGTTCGCGCTTCAGCCCGATCGCCTCGATCATCCGCGTCAAAAGCTGGCCGGCCCGGCCAACAAACGGCTCTCCCTGCGCGTCCTCGTCCGCCCCAGGCGCCTCGCCGACGAAGACCAGATCCGCCTGGGGGCTCCCGACCCCGAAGACGACCTGCGTCCGGTGCGCGTGGAGTTTGCACCGCCTGCAGTCCCCGAGGACCTGCCGAATCTCTTCGAGGCTCAGGGTCCCTGAGAGGAGCAGCTCCCGTTCCGAGCGCGCCTGGTCGCGGGCGGGCGCCTCCGGAGTGCCGCGAACGAAATCGAGGCCCAACTGCTGCTGAGCCTCGAGAAACTCCTGGGTCTTTTTCACCAGGTCCGCTGCTTCCTGCCGCAGGCGCTTTGCGCTCACGGTGCCAATCTCCGCTGTGTGCGGTTACCCCGAGGCCCCCTTCTTTCGCAGGGCCACGACCCGATCGAGGATCCGGTGGGCCGCCTCGCGCTTCGTGAGCTCCGGCAACTCTTCCACGCTCCCCTGACGATCGAGGATCGTGACGCGGTTGGTCTCGCCCCCGAAGCCGACGCGGATGTCGTTGGCCACGATGAGGTCCAGATTCTTCTTCGCGAGTTTCTCCCGCGCGTTCTGGATCAGCTCCTCGGTCTCGGCGGCAAAGCCGACCAAAATCTGCGATCTCTTGCGGCGCCCCGCCTCGGCCAGGATGTCCGGGTTGCGCACCAGCTCCACCGTCATCGCCTCACGTTTCTTGATCTTCTGCGCTGCCTGGCTGCTCGGACGGTAGTCGGCGACGGCCGCCGCCATGATGAGGACCGTGGTTTCGTCCAGGCGATCCAGCACGGCGTGGTACATCTCTTCGGCGGTGGTGACGTCCGTTCGCGTCACGCCAGGCGGAGTGGGAAGCGCGGTCGGGCCGCTCACCAGCGTGACGCGCGCCCCCCGCTCGCCGCCGGCCTGGGCAATGGCGAACCCCATCTTCCCTGACGAGCGATTGGAGATATAGCGAACGGGATCGAGCGGCTCCTGGGTCGGCCCAGCGGTCACGAGGACCGTCTCGCCGCTGAGATCCCCTTGGCGGTGGAGGATATCTTCCACCGCCTGGAGAATGGCCGAAAGCTCGGCCAGCCGCCCCCGGCCGATCAACCCCGAGGCGAGCTCTCCGTACTCCGGTTCCACGACACAGACGCCGCGGGTCTTGAGGCGGCTGAGATTCTCCTGAACCGCGGGATGGGCGTACATCTCCAGATCCATGGCGGGGGCGAGCAGGACGGGACAGGTGCTGCTGAGATAGATGTTGGAGAGGAAGTCGTCGGCCAGGCCATGGGCGAGTTTGGCGATGGTGTTGGCGGTCGCGGGGGCGACCAGGAGGAGGTGGGCCCGCCCAGCCGAGGCCACATGCCCGATCTGCTTGTCGACCTCAAGAGTGAAGAGGTCGGTCAGGACGGGGCGCCGGGACAGCGTCTCGAAGGTGAGGGGGGTGACGAACCGCTGCCCACTCTCGGTCAGCACCACCGTGACGGCCGCGCCTCGCCTCGTGAGCTCCCGCAGAATCTCCACCGCCTTGTACGCGGCGATGCTCCCGGTCACCCCCAGGATGATCTCCTTGCCTTCCAAGCTCCGCTCCATATGACTCAGCCCTCAGTCCTCAGCCCTCGGACCTTGACGAGATGGTTCACCGGCCCCTTGCCTTTCCCGATCTTGAGCCCTGACGCAATCGCCGCGTGGATGTATCGCTGGGCCATGTGAACGGCCTCCGTGACCGCACAGCCCTTGGCCAGTCCTGCCGCGATGGCGGCGGACAGGGTACAGCCGCTGCCATGGGTGTTCTCGGTCGGGATCTTTGCGGCATCCCGGACCTCAAAGCCTTTTCCGTCGTACAGGACATCAAAGACCCTCGGGCCAGCGAGGTGCCCTCCCTTCACCAGCACGTACTGGGGCCCCAGGGCCTTGACGGCGCGCGCGGCCTCCTTCATTCCGTCGAGATCCTCGATCTTCTCGCCCCAGAGGATAGCGGCTTCGTCGAGATTGGGGGTCACGACCGTGGCCAAGGGAATGAGGAGCATCCTCACCGCCTCTACCGCATCCTCGTCGAGGAGGCGATGGCCGGTGGCCGACACCATGACCGGGTCCACCACGAGATTCCGGAGCCGAAACGTCCCCACCTCGCGGGCGACGGCGGCGACGATCTCCTTCGTAGCCAGCATGCCGGTCTTGCCCGCGTCGGCGCCGATGTCCGAGAGGACAGACCGGATCTGGAGCGTGACGAAGTCGGGGGGAAGAACCTGGACGCCCTGCACCCCGAAGGTGTTCTGCGCGGTGATGGCGGTCAGGACGGACAGGCCATAGACCCCGAAGGCACTGAAGGTCTTGAG
>Ga0209859_1000317_pt1 | contig 11607 bp, 16 predicted proteins | sample GWRWS3_50_60_FD_187241 | JGI IMG/M metagenome (GOLD analysis project Ga0209859, IMG submission 187241) | Riverbed sediment microbial communities from areas with vegetation nearby in Columbia River, Washington, USA - GW-RW S3_50_60 (SPAdes)... | ecosystem: Environmental > Aquatic > Freshwater >... | reverse complement strand
GACACGCATCCGGCCCCCTGTCCCGGAGGCGTTCGTCCGGGTGCCCTGCGATAGGACACCGGCCGGGCGACGTGTCTACATCGCCGGCAACGTCGGCGCCCCCCGGTCGACCACGCCCCGGCACTGCTGACAGTGGACATGAAACACCTTCCTCGGCTGGTGCATGTTCCTGCGCCGGCCCAACTCGACCGTTGGTGGAGGCGAAGGTTCGGCGGCCAGTTGGGCTCCGGCCAGATGCGACGTTAGCAATTGATCCGCGTTAGCTAGCCTTATTAGGCATAAAATGCTCAATCGGCTGAAATATCGTCGAGCGATCCGTGGCAGCAGCGACCCCGGAGACCCTGCTTCCGGCCCGGTACACCCCCGGGCGGCTGGCGGCTCGTTGTCGGGGTCTAGGGCCGGCATGGTCTGGATTCGTGCCACGACGGCGGCCCCAGCTCGGGCCGCAGGGGGAGCATAGGCCGCCGCTACGGGACCGGCCACGGTGGCGGGGTCGCCGGCTGGGCAAGCAGTCGCATCAGCTTGGCGCGCACCTCGCCGGCGGCGCCGGGGCGGTCGGCGTCGGCCGGGTTCTTTGCGAGTTGCTGACCGACCAAGGCGTCCAGCTCGTGTTGGATGGGCGGTCGGTGCGACGCCACCGGCACCCGGGGGGGTCGGGTGCTGCCAGGCCAACGCCGAGGGACTGTCACCGGTGAAGGGTGGGCCGCCGGTGAACATGGTGTACAGCACGCAGCCCAGCGCGTACACGTCGGCGCCGGCGTCGACAGTATCGCCGCTGGCGTGCTCGGGCCCATGTACTCGCGGGTGCCGATCGCCGTGGCCGGACCGGTCAGTCAGGCCTGCGCGGCGAACTGCAGGGGGGCGATGCCGACGGTCCGCGACCGCTGCGGCCTGGTCGGCCAGCCTGCCGCCCAGATGTCGCTCAGGGACCCGTGCCTTGAGCGGATGCGGTTGCTGGAAGCGAGTTCCAACTGATCCGGCGGGTCGCCGATCGGCAGCCGGGGACGCAGCGCATCGGTGTCTGCACTGGGCGGATCACGAATCGCGTAGGTCGGTGTAGAACGTCAGCGCGTTGCAGATCTTGCCGGCCATCGCGTCGCCGATGCCCTCGTCGCGGCCGCGTTTCGCCACGGCCATGGAGTGCGCGCGGCGGTGATTTGTCGCTAATGCCCGGGTGAGCCCCTATCTCTCCGCTCTGCGGGTGGCGCTCCACGTGGCGATCAGACCGATCACCGCCAAGGCCAACGCGCCCGCGGGTACCCACCACGGCCACGGCGATGGCCACGGCCTGACCGGGCTGGGCGGTAGGCCGCAGTCGTCGGTGTCGAAGAACCGGTAGGCGACCGAGTCGCCCGAGGCGAGAATCACGATGGCTGCGGCGTAGAGCCAGCCAAGAACCGCCAGTACCCGACCTCCGCGCATGCCGTCCTCCCTGTGGGGTGCCAAAACGTCGTCACGGGCCTTGACCTGGGCGGATGCGTCGATCTTCATCGACGGTGCGGCATGATCGGGATGTGTCGCTGGGCCTGCTGTACGTGGTCTTCTGTCGGATCGTCGAGTGGCTGACCTTACTGGCCCGCGGTCGCGCGAGCCTTGAGGTGGCGCTACTTCTGTTGCGCCACGAGAACGCCGTGCCACGGCGGGGCACCATCCGCCCCATCCACGCCGTCGGCAGGATCGGTCCCGCGCCACGCAAGGTCGATACGAGCTGGCGGAAGTTCCTGCGGGCGCAGGCGTCCGGGCTGCCGGCGGCGGACTTCTTCCATATCGATGCCGTCGCCCTGCGTCGTTTGTACGTGCTGTTCGTCACGGAGATCGCCACGCGGCGGGTACACATCCTCGGCGTCACCGCCCACCCGACCGCCGCCTGGACCACCCAACAGGCCCGCAACATGGACCCGGGTGAGGAACAAGGCGTCGCGTAGACCGGTGTCGGTGACCTGGTAGCGGTGGGTTCGGGGGATGCGTTCGATGAGGCCGTGCAGGCGCAGCCGGCGTAGGTCGTAGGTCGTCCTTGCGCTGTCCCTTGGCGAAGTGCACAAACGGCACGTGGCCGTCGTCGATGAACCGGTGCAGGTCGCCGAGGAACGCCGAGCATCTGGGTCAGGGAGAACTCGGCCTGCAGGATCGAGAGGGCGTAGCGCTTCTCGCCCGCCGATCTCGCCGCGATCGTGGCCGGTCCCCGCCCTCGGTCTGACCGCGGCCATGGGCGCGCTGCTCGGCAACCTGTTCTTCAACGCTCCGCTGCCCCTCCGGGTCTCCGTCCTCGCCGCCTCGATCTGGACGGCGCTGGTCGTCCTTGGCGCCATGCTCGCCACCGAGGCTGCGGCATCCCGCGCCTCCCGCCTGACCGTTCGCGAGGCCCTCGCGTACCTCTAGCTCTTAGCTCCGTCCGTCATCGCGATCTCCTAAGCAGGTTAGGTAAGCTGTTGCTGGCATCCGGGCGACCTGGGGCCGATGCGGACCTCGGAGGGCAAGCGATGGCAAAGGCGGCACGGACCAAGGCGGCGCGGCCGACGCCGACGCAACGTCGTCGCCCCCCGGCGGTGCCTTCCGGCCGCCGCAGTTCATGGACCTGGATCGGCGCGGCCGTGGCCGTGCTCGCCGTCGTCGGCGCTCTAGTGCTGTGGCAGACCAGGCCCGGCGGTGAATCGGAGCCGGTCGCGTTGACGCACGTGCACGGTCTGGGTGTCAATCCGGCCGACGGCAGGCTGTACATGGCCACCCATGACGGCCTCTACCAGCTGACCGGCGACGGCCACGCCCGCCTGGTCGGTGCCGGGCGCCAGGACATCATGGGCTTCACCATCGCCGGCCCCAACGCGTTCCTGGCCTCCGGTCACCCCGCCCCCGGCCACGGCGGGCCGCCGCACCTCGGGCTGATCGAGTCCGGCGACGGCGGCGTGACCTGGACCACCCGCTCACTCGCCGGTCAGGCCGACTTCCACGCCCTCCGCTATCGGCACAACACCGTCTACGGCTTCAACTCCACCACCGGTCAGCTGATCACCAGCGCCGACAAGGTGACCTGGCAGACCCGCGCCACCATGGCGTTGCGCGACTTCGACGTCAGCCCCACCGACCCGCAGACTCTGCTGGCCACCACCGAGAGCGGGCTACAGCGCTCCACCGACGGCGGCGCCACGTGGGGACCGGCCGGCGGGCCGTCACTGCTGCTGCTCGCATGGGAGAGCGATGACCGGCTGTGGGGCCTGTCCAGCAGCGGCGATGTTCTGCGCTCCGCCGACGGCGGCAACGGCTGGACCCCGACTGGAAAGGTGGCTGGGCCGGCCGGTGCGTTCGCCGCCCACGACGGCACCCTGTGCGTCGCCGTGCACGAGCGGGGCATCCTTGCCAGCGCCGACAACGGAGCCACCTGGAGCACCGTCTACGTCCAGACGTGACATCCACAACGGACGGTTCGGCTGACTCGGCAGTACAACATGGCTCATCGGTGATCACGCGCGGACGTTGACGGTGGCCATCATGCCGAGGTCTTCGTGGTCGAGGACGTGGCAGTGGTAGACGCTGCGGCCCGAGTAGTCGGTGAACGGGATGCGCAGGCGGACCCAGCCCTGGCGGGGCACCAGGACGACGTCGTGACGCACGCCAGTCAGCTGGGTGCCGGTGCTGGTGGTCAGGACGTGAAACGGCCAGGCGTGCAGATGGAACGGGTGGTCCATGGGGCTGGTGTTGACCACGGTCCATTCCTCGGTGGTGCCGAGTTGGACGGTCTGGTCGTCGCGATCAGGGTCGAAGGTACGCCCGTCGATGGTGAAGCTCATCCCGGCGCCGCCCATACCCATTCCCATGGCGAAGGTTAGCTGACGGTGCCGAGCGGCGGCGCCGGTCGGGGCCGACGGGGCGGGCAGCGTGGTGGGCGATGCTGGCGACGTCGTGGCTGGCCCGGACACGGCTAGGGTGGCCAGGGTGACAGGACCGGTGGCGGCCGGGCCACCGTCCATCATGGCGCCCATCATGCCAATGCCGCCGCGGTCGTATGCGTCGGTGATGAGCCGGTACCGCCCCCCGCGGCCGGCGCGCACGAGCACGTCCGCGCGGTTGCCCGGCGCCAGCACAACCCGGTCACGCTCGACCGGGGCTGGAAGGAACACCCCGTCGAGGGCGACCTGGGTCAGCGGGTGGCTTTCCAATCGCAGCGCGAGTACCCGGGACACGCAGCCGTTGATGATCCGCCACCGCTGCAGTACCCCCGGCGCGGCGGTGATGGTGGGTTGGTGCTGGCCGTTGACCAGCACGAGATCGCCCTCGCGGCCCATCATTTTGGCAATCGAGGGCGCCGGGGCAACGCGACCGGTGCCGTCCAGCGTGGTGTCGGTGACCGCCAGGACCACGTCGTCGGTGACCGGCAGATCCGGCTCGCCCTGGACCAGCAGCGCCCCGACCAGCCCGGCGAAGATCTGGTCGGCGACCGTGCCGTGGTGGTGCGGGTGGTACCAGTAGGTGCCGGCCGGATGGTCGGCCGGGATCGCGATGGTGTAGTCGAAGCTGCCGCCGGGCTCGACGGTGACGAACGGGTTGTCGCCGTTGCCGTCCGGGGACACGTGCAGCCCGTGGGTGTGCAGGTTGGTCGGCTGGTCGATGCTGTTGACCAGCCGGACCCGCAGCGCGTCTCCCGGCCGTACCCGCAGGGTCGGGCCCGGCGAGGTGCCGTTGAATCCCCACGCCGACGTGTCCAGCCCGGCCAGCAGCACTCCGGCCGCGGCGGTCAGGGTCACGTCCAGCACACCGCCGCGGCTGGTTACCACGTTCGGCTGCCGCAGCGGCTCGCCGGAGGTGCCGGGTCGCGTGCGCGCCGCGGGTGCACCAACACCAAGTGCCCATCCGACGGTACCGGCCGCCACGCCGGCCGTACCCAACCCGAGTAGGCCCAGGGCTCGGCGCCGGCTGATCGGCCTGCCGGTCACGGCAACAGGTCCCGGCGACGCCGATACTTGTCCTCGTCGATCTCGCCTCGGGCGAAGCGTTCGTCAAGGATGCGGCGGGCGGATCCAGCTGGGTCCGTTCCGGTGGAGCTAGGCGGCCGCGCGCTTTGTACGAGCCGCACCACGACATAGCCAATGATCATCAGCCCGGCCACGATCAGCACTGGCCAGATCCACATCCAGCCCATCATCCAGCCGCTCATCATCGCCACCACACTCCTCGCCCAGGAGCAACCGAGAGCGCGAGGCGCGCCTCCACTTCTGATGCTACGAACGCCGCGTCGCGCCGACCGGGCCGACAGACCTCCGACATCAGGTCCAACGGCCCGACGTCATCGCCACGCAACCGATCCGGGTGCGGCGTGATTCTCATGAGGCCAGGTCGGGCACGTAGAACCAGTCGAACGGCGGCCAGGGCAGGTTGCGCAGCACGACCGCGTAGACCAGGAAGGCGACGACGGCGGTGATGGCCACCGATTTGGTCACCCGGACCATGGGCAGGCGTCGCCCGAAGACCCAGCCGGCCGCCCACCACAGGTAGGCATAGGCGCCGACCGGCACCAGCAGCAGCGCGGCGAGGTGCATGCGAGCGGCGTTGATGAGGTCGCCGTGCAGCAGGTACCAGGTCATCCGGGTGATCCCGCAGGTCGGTCCGTCGATGCCGAACAGCATGTGCCACGGGCACGGCCCGGTCGGGTCCGTGATCTGGTCGGTCGGGTTGAACCCGAGCACGTAGGCGAACCAGGCGGCCGGCAATGGCAGCAGCAACAGCGGCGTGAACCGAACCCGGCCGGGCGGGCGTTCCAGCACGTTCGGCGTGGCCATATCAGACCTCCAGCCGGGCGGTGTAGCCGGCCTGCCCGATCGCGGCGACCACGTCGGCTGGGCCGCAGCGGGCCGGGTCCAGGGTGACGGTGGCGCGCTTGGTGCGCAGGCTGGTCGCCGACGACACGACCCCGTCGAGGTCCTCGACGGTGTCGTCGATGAGCAGGCCGCAGCTTGCGCAGTGCATGCCTTCCACCGCGAAGATAAGCTCGGCTTTCTGTCCCATGTGGAAGCTCCTTACTGGGTGATGGTGAGCTGGCCGCCGTACATGCCCGTGGCGCAGGTGTAGCGCAGCTTCCCCGGCTGTAGCCCGCCGAGGTCGATGCGGGTGTCCCCGTTCTCGGGCAGGGTCCACTTCTTTCCGAGGGAGGGGATGACCAACGCCCTGGTGCAGCCGTCGTTGGCCACCGACCGCAGCACCAGGGTGGTTGGCACGCCGGCCTTGACGGCGATGTTGCCGGGACGGTAGGAGCGAGGCCGGGCGGTGACGATGACCTTCTGCGTGCCGTCGGCGGCCGCATGGACCACGGACGGGTCGGCTACCGCCGGCCCGGCGGATAGGCCCAACGTCTGCGGCAGGTTACGCGCCGCCAGCGGCGAGTCGGCCAACGTGAGACCGCCGTTGAACGTGTACAGACCCATGCCGAGCACCACCAGGCCGGTGGCGGCGGCGAGGCGGCCCTGCCAGGCGGTGGCGGCGCGGCGGGCGGCATAGCCGAGGATCGCGAACGGTGGGCCGGTGCCGATCACGAACACGGCCATCACCGCCGCCCCGGCCGCCGCCGACCCGGATGTCAGCGCGAGCGCCTCCACCGACAGGGTGATCCCGCACGGCACCGGGACGGTGACGAAGCCGAGCACGGCGGGGGCGAACGCGGCCTGGGACCGGGCCCGGCCGCGAACGAACCGCGACCACGCCGCCGGCGGCTGCACCGTCAACCGCTTGAACGGGCCGACCCCGAGCTGGGCCAGCCCGAACACGATGATCAGTGCGCCGGCGGCGAGCTGGGTCCACACCCGCAGCGTCACCGACAGCTGGACCGCCGCGCCTACCGCGCCGAGCAGCGCCCCCAACATTGCGTGGGAGACGAGCTTGCCGCCCAGGAAGGCGCCCACCGGATGAAGGTCGCCGGCCTGGGCCTGCAACGTTCTCAGCCCGGCCAGCGCCCTGACGGACAGCGGCTTGGGCGGTTCGACGGCGCGGTCCCGCCGTCGGGTGCGTTGGGCTGCCTTGCGGCGAGCCGTCTGCGCCTTCTTGGCCGACGCCCTCCCCGACCCCACCGGTCGCCGGGTGGCCGCCCCGGCCGGGACCGCGACGCCCACCCTCGCCGTGGCCGGGTTGTACGGCTTCGTCGGGGTAAGGCCGCGTTGGCACGTGACCAGCCCGGCCAGTAGCCCGCCCTGCACGGCCGCGCAGGAGATGCCGCCGGCGAACAGGCCGGTCAACAAGACGGCGCCCCGGCTCACGAACCCTCCACTGTGCTCAGATGCCGATCTGGCCCGGGCCGACGGTGGCCCGCAGCCAGTTGACGAACTCGGTCCACGCCCCGGTCAGCAACGCGAGCCCAACAGCGACCAGCAACGCCCCGCCCAGGCGGGTGACCCAGACGTTGTGGCCGCGGATGAACCGGCTCAACCGCAGCAGCCGGGGCGGGCCCGCGGCAAAGCCGATGAACGGCAACCCCATGCCCAGCGAGTAGGCGGCGGCCAGCAGCGTGCCCCGACCGGCCGAACCCTCCACCGCGGCCAGTCCCAGCACCACGGTCAGGGTCGGCGACAGGCACGGCGTCCATGACAGTGCGAACACCGCACCCAGCGCCGGAGCACCGGCCAGGCCAACCCCTGGCAGCCGGCGAAACTGCCACGTCGGCCCCACCGGCAGCAGGCCGGCGAACGCGAGCCCGAGCACGACGATCAGGACCCCGGCGATCACCTCGATGGTGCGCTGATGCACCAACAGGCTGCGGCCAAGCGTGCCGGCGGCGTAGGCGAGCACCACGAACACCGCGGTGAACCCGGCCACGAACAGCGCCGCGCCGGCCATCGCCCGACCCCGCACCCGAACCGCGTCCGCGTCGCGGTAGCCACAGGCGCGCCGTCCGAAGGCCGCGCCCCCACGGTCGAGTTCAGGTCGGTGCCGGCCAGCCCGGTTACATACGACAGGTAGCCGGGCACCAGCGGCAGCATGCACGGCGCGAAGAAGCTCACCACTCCGGCCAACCCCGCCACGGCGAGAGCCGCCAACAGCGGCCCCGACGCGGCGACCTCGGCAAACGACGACCCCACCGCTCAGCTCTCCGGCTCATCGGCCAGGGCCCGCGCCGCCGCCTCCAGCTCCCGCCGGGTCACGACCCGGCGGAACACCGCCGCCACCCGATGGTGCCGATCCAGCAGCGCCGTGGACGGCACCACGGTCGGCGGCACGTCCCGGAACGCGAGGGCAACGCGCCCGGCCGGGTCGAACAGGCTCGGATAAGTGATATCGAATTTGGTCACGAACGCGGTCGCCGCGTCCCGGCTGTCGCGGATGTCCACGCCCAGGAACTCCACGCCTGGGTCCCGGGTCGCCTCGTACGCGGCCTGCAGGTCGGGCGCCTCCAGCCGGCACGGCGCGCACCAGGAGCCCCACCAGTTGAGCACCACCACCCGACCAAACCACTGGGCAAGGTCAAACGCCGAGCCGCCCAGCAGCTCCCCGGTCACCGTCACCGCCGCCTGCCGCTGCGCCGCGGAGAACGTCACGACCGTACCGGCGCGGGCGTCGGCCTGCTGCGCCGCCGCCGTGCCCGTCGGGGCACGGAACCGTCCGCAGCCGGACAGCCCGATCGCGACTGCGGGCACCGCCGCCAGCAGCGTACGTCGCCTCACACCGTTCCTCTCGTCCCGTGGACGCTCCACACCCTATCAACTAAGCTCCTTAGGTGGTTTGGCGGGCGCCGCGTAACGGCTGGAGGCCGCCGCGCCCGACATACACCCGTGTCACCATGGAGGACAGGAAGCGATAACCATGGACAAGCCGATCTACCTGCTGCCGGTGCTCGGCTGCGCCGCCATGATGGGCCTGATGATGCTCATGATGCGCGGTAACCATTCCGGCCACCATGCGGTCCAGCCGCAGCCCGACCCGCACACGCAGGAAGAGATCGCCATGTTGCGCGCCGAGCTCGCCACCCTGCGCGCCGAGCAGGACCGGGCGAACGACTCGGTCGAGCGGGCGGGTCGTGACTAACGCGCCGCGTCCCATGCGCCGCGGGTGCTTGGGTAGGCCAGCCGAGTTTTCGGCCGAGTACGTATTGGCACGGCCGCGCGGTGAGGGTGTCACCCTGCACGGCCGGGCCGGGGCCCGATAGCCGGTGGCACCGAAGAAACGGCCGCCGACCAAACCCGGTGCCCGACCTCCAGTCGCGCCGGTGCGGGCTGAGGTGATCCGTGGACCCGCCACACCCCGCCCAACGCCAGGGCCAGCCCGGTCAATAGCAGCCACCGCAGACCGGCCGCTGGCCACGCCGTCCCGGCACCGGACTGCGATGTGGGCTCGCCCGTGATCGCCGCGCCCACGGCGAACCGGAACGTCGATTCCACCAGGTCGCCATCGGCTCCGATGACGCGCCAGCGCACCGTGTACACCCCCGGCGGCAGCGGCTGCGGGATCCGGCCGGTGACTGCCCGCCCCTCCCGGGCGCTGGCGATCTGATCCACTGCAATCGAGTGGCCCGCCCCATCCAGCACCACCAACCCGGCCGCGGCCACGGTGACCGGTTCGTTCAACACCAACACCACAGTGGACGGTGAGTCGGCCTCGGCCGTGTCCGCGACCCGGGGTGGTGAACAGCAGCGTCGGATGCGCCTGCGCCGGCTCCGGGCCAGCGAGAAGGGAGATCACTACCAATACCGCGACGACCAACCCACGACGCCACCATGTCCGCCCGGGCCATCGACGGATGGCCGACACGGCCGTGCCGACGTCGGTCACGTCAGCATCGGCGGGCACGCCCCCAGCACCGGCAGGAAATGCGCCGCCACCACAAACACGGCCGGAACCAGCGCAACCGCCGCCACCCCGGCACCGATCATCGCCCGGTGTACCCGACGCAGCGGCGCCGGCGGGGCCAACAGCCGATTCAGCCGCTCCAGCGCCTGGCCGCCCGTGGCCGACAGCGCTCCAGCCAGCACCGGCGAGGTCGAAGCGGTACCGGCGGGGGGCCGCCGAGGTGGCCATCGAGACCATGGCCCGGGCCAGGCTGATCGGCGGGTGATGCATGACGGCGACCTCGTCGGCGCGCAGCTCGACCAACCGGCCCAGTTCGCGGCGCGCGGCGGCGAACAGCATCATCCGGGGAAACGCCTTCTCCAGCAGCCGCACACCATCCAGCAACAAGTCGTGACGGCCGGCGGCGTGTGCGCGTTCGTGGGCCAGCACCGCGGCCAGCTCCGGCGCCGTCAGTGTATCGATCGCGCCCGTTGTCACCACCACCCGCCGGGTAGATCCGCCCACCACATATGCGGCCGGCTGCCGGTGGTCCACCACGGTCGCATCCAGCTCGGGCCAGACCCGACCGGCCAGGGTGAGCATCCGGAGGTGGCGGTCGCGGCGCGTCGACGCGGCCCGCGCCACCCGCACCGCCGTCACCACCAGCCGGGCGGCGACGGCCGCTCCCACCATCGCGGCAGCGGCCGCGACCACCCGGCCAGCGAGGCCGTAGCCACCCGCAGCGGCCTGCACACACCAGCGCCACAGCATGCACACCGGCGCGTCTCCCCCTTGCCACGGGGCCACCCACGACACCACCGCGACGCCCACGGCCGAGAGCACGCCGACCAAGATGGCGTACCAGGCGGCGATGCCCAACCGGGGCGACCTGTACACCCACCCGGCCGAAGTCAACACCCGCGGTGCTAGCACGGACAAGCCAGCCGCGAACACGAGCAGATGCATCCCGATCATCGCCGAGGGTTCTTCCGCTCATGCGTACGCAGCGCGGCCCGCAGCGCCGCCGTCTCCTCGACGCTCATCTGCCCGATGAAACCCATCAACGCCTCCGCCGGGTCGCCCGCCTCATCCAACGCGTCGCGCATCAACCGGGCCCCATACTCCTCCCGCGACATCGTCGGCGCGTACCTAAACGCCCGACCATCCGGCTCGCGATCAAGCCAGCCCTTCTTGTAAAGGTTGTCCACAACCGTCAAAACAGTGTTGTACGCCAGATCTCGGCCCGGGCGCAGCCCATCCAGCACCTCACGCACCGTCGCCGGCTCACCCCAGGCCCACAAGCGATCCATGATCGCCGCCTCGAGATCGCCAAAACCCCGCACCGCACCTCCCACCACGAGTCCTAACCATCATAGGTGTCGGGCGACGGCGGAGCCGATTGGCGTGCCCGGTGACCGAGACCTGGATCCGCTTCCGCCAACGTCGTAACGGGTCTTGGCGCCGGTTGCGTTGGCGGCGGCGGCGCGGCTCGCCCCGGGTCCGCGCTGGCGTGCAGGATCCCGGGCCTCGTCCCGGGGCACCGGGCAGGCCGCGTTTCAACGGGCCGCCGCGCGCCGGGCGCGGTCGAGGACGGCGATGAGCCTGGGCTCTTCGACCGATCCCCTCCGCCAGCCGCGCCGCGGTGTGCACGATCACCCACGAATCAACATGCTTCAACGGAGCCTGCGCGCGCTGCCGGTAGGCCCGCCCAAAGGCACGGGCGAACAGCGAGCGTCCGGCGTGAAGGGTGCAAGTTCAAGGATCGGGTGTTCTGAGGTGGCTGATCCCGTTGGTGGGGCGCGGTTCGTTTGGGGTTGTTGCAGGGGCAGGGTGTCCGCGACGGTGCGGGATATCTGGCCGAGATGG
>Ga0209859_1000316_pt1 | contig 11620 bp, 10 predicted proteins | sample GWRWS3_50_60_FD_187241 | JGI IMG/M metagenome (GOLD analysis project Ga0209859, IMG submission 187241) | Riverbed sediment microbial communities from areas with vegetation nearby in Columbia River, Washington, USA - GW-RW S3_50_60 (SPAdes)... | ecosystem: Environmental > Aquatic > Freshwater >... | reverse complement strand
CCGGACGGCAGCGACGGTGGCGAACCGGCCGAGGGCAGAGCCACCGGCGGAGGGGCGGACGGGTACCGCTGGGCGGACCCGCCCGGCAGCGCCAGCGGACGCGACGCCGGGCCGGGCGGCAGGGCTCTGGCTCCGGGCATTGCCATGGGGCGACCGACGGGCACACCGCCCACCGTCGGACCGGAGGGGAGCGCCATCGCACGTGACGCCGGTGGTCGTGGCATCGGGCGTGGCGTCGGGCTCATGGGTACGCGGCGCCGGCGTCGCCGCCGACGGCGACCGCGCACTGTGACGACGACGCCGTAGATGAAGAGCGCGGCGCCGATGACCACGACGAGCAGCGACCAGATCGCGAGCACGGAGCCGGTGCCGCCCAGGTCGGGCAGGGCAACGGAACTGGTCACTCCGCGAGGATGTCACGTCAACGCGGTGTTGCCTACCGGGTGTCGGGCGTGGTGTGTGTTACGTCTTTGTCTCGTTCGCGCACGGCGTCGATCTCGGCTCCGACCAGCACGGCGAGGGCCGACAGATAGAGCCAGAGCATGAGCACGATTACCGCGGCGATGCTGCCGTACGTCTGGTTATAGCTGCCGAAATTGCTCACGTAGACAGAGAAGCCGACTGATCCCAGCACCCACATGCCGAGGGCGGTGAGGGTGCCCCAGGTCACCCATCTGAAGCGCGGTTGCTCCCGGTCGGGGCCCAGCCGATAGAGCACGGACAATCCGATCACGACCAGGACGGCGAGCAGCGCCCACCGGGCGGCCTGGGCGAAGCCGGCCGCGACCGGGTCGAGACCGATCCGGTCCAGAATGACCGGAAACGCGGCCACCAGGGTCAGCGCGAGCGCGACCGCCACCAGACCACCCAGCGTCAGGCCGAGTCCGAGCGAGGACCGTTCCACGAACCCACGACTCTCCTCGGTGTGGTAGATGACGTTGAGCCCTTTCACTAGGGCCCGTACGCCCCCGGAAGCGGCCCAGATGGTGGCCCCGAGGCTGATCACCAGGCCCAGAGTCAGGCCGCCGCGTCCGACTGACGCCACCGAGGTGAGCTGAGATGTCACCAGGTCGGCCGCCCCCGGGGGCAGGGCAGCCGTCGCCGAGGCGATCTGCTCCTTGATGCGGTCGGGGTCGGCGACGAGGCCGTAGAGCGTCACGGTGGCGATCAATGCGGGAAAGATCGCCAGCAGGCCGTAGAAAGCGACGCCGGCCGCGACCAGCGATACATTGTCCGCCTTCGCCGCGTCCCGTACCCGCCGCAGGAGCCGCGCTAGTTCAGCCACCCGTGCCTCCGGTCTCGATGGTGACACGCACCGTCGGATCGCAGTCTGTCGGAGGTGCGTGTCACAGTGTCAGCGACATGATGCGGGAGGGACCGATGCGGCTGCTGTTGTTCTCCGACCTTCACCTCGACGCGCCCTTCACCTGGGCGGGCCGTGAGGTGGCGAGGCGGCGTCGCGGTGCGCTCCGGGAATCCCTGGTACGCATCTGCGAGCTGGCCACATCGCTCAAGGTCGACGCGCTGTGTTGCGCCGGTGATCTCTACGAACAGGAACGGTTTACCCCGGACACGCGGGAGTTCCTGCGCGAGCAGTTCGCCCGAGTGCACCCACTGCGCGTCTTTCTCGCCCCTGGCAACCACGATTGGCTTGGGCCGGCGAGCCTGTACCGGCAGGTGAGCTGGACCGACAACGTGCGCGTCTTCAACCGGCCCAGCCTGGAGCCGGTGACGCTGGCCGATGGGTTCACCGTCTGGGGAGCCGCGCACTGCGCTCCCGCGAACGCGCCAGGATTCCTGGACGGCTTCCGGGTTGATCGCGGCGGCGTACACATCGGGCTGTTCCACGGGTCGGAGCAGGGCGAGCTGTCCTTCCAGGAGAACGGCAAAATCCCTCACGCACCGTTCCGCGCTGCTCAGATACCCCAGGCCGGTCTCCATCACGCCCTCGTGGGGCACTTTCACACCCCTCGGGACGCCGATCATCACACCTATCCGGGCAACCCGGAGCCGCTGGCGTTCGGCGAGAAGGGCGAACGCGGGGTCGTGCTGGTCACCGTCGGTAGTGATGGGACGGTCGCCCGGGAGCGGCACCGCGTGGCGGTCTCGCAGGTGAGTGACGTCGAGGTGGACCTCGGTGGAGTGACGAACTCGTCCCAGGTCCGGGAGCGGGTGGCGGCGGTGCTCGCCGATGTGAAGGGCACGGTGCGGGTGACGCTTCGGGGCGAGGTCGGGCCGGACGTTGAGGTCAACCTGGGCGACCTGGCCGGCGTCTCACCGCATCTCGACGCCGTGGTCCCGCAACTCGGTGAGATCACCGTGGCCTACGATTTCGAGGCGCTCGCCGAGGAGCAGACCGTGCGGGGTCAGTTCGTCCGCGATGTACGCGGTGCCGCGGAACTCGACGCCGAGCAGCGGCGCCGGGTGTTGATCACCGGGCTGCGCGCGTTGGACGGGCGCCGGCAGGATCTGGACGTGCGCTGATGTTGATCCAGATGGTCACGGCCCTTGCGTTTGGTCCGCTCGCGGAGGAGACGCTCGAGCTCGCTGACGGCCTGACCGTGGTCTACGGTGCGAACGAGTCGGCGAAGTCAAGCTGGCACGCCGCGATCTACGCCGCCTTGTGTGGCCGCAAACGGGGCCGCGGCCGCCCGAACGAGGACGAGCAGCGCTTCATCGATCTGCACAAGCCCTGGGACCGCTCCGATTGGGTGGTCAGCGCGCAGGTGCTCCTCGACGACGGCCGGCGGGTCGAGCTCCGCCAGGATCTCGACGGCAGGGTGGACTGCGACGCGGTGGATCTCGATCTCGGCCGGGACTGCTCGGCCGAGATCATGACTGACGGAACCCCGGATGCCGCCCGGTGGCTCGGGCTCGATCGGTATTCGTTTCTCGCCACCGCGTGCGTCGCGCAGGCCGAGGTGCTGGACGTGCTGCGCCGCGCGGATGGGCTGCAGGGCCATCTCCAGCGCGCCGCATCCTCCGCTGGTGCCGCCGATCAGACCGCAGCGTCCGCGATCGAACGCATCGACAAGTTTCGAACAGAGCGAGTGGGTGGAGAGCGCGCTCCGACCAAACCGCTTGCCAAGGCCATGGACGCCACGCGGCGGTCGCGCGAAGCGCTCGAACGAGCCCGGGCGGACCACGCCGAGTACGAGCGGCGTCTGGTCGAGGTGGACGGCCTCCGCGCGAGCGCCGACCGCGCCGACGCCGAGGTGCGCCGGTACGAGGCGGCCGGCGCCGTGGGATCCGCGCAGACGCTGCGCACACGGGCTGACGAGGCGGTCGCGCTCGCCGATCGGGTCAGCCGGGTCGAGGTTCGGTCGACGGCGGCCGACGACCCGATTGCGGCGGAGGTCGCCGCGGCGCTGGCGACCTGGCGGGTCCGCCCATTGTCGCCGGCGAGCGATGGTCGACCCGTCGACGTGGCCGACCTGAACGATGAGCAGTTGCGGGACCTCGCCCGGGATCTGGAGGCGGCAGCACCATCGAAGGACCCGGCTGTCGAGGCGCGCCTCGTCGACGCTCGCACACGGTTGACCGCGGTCGGGCGGACGCGGGCCCGGGGACGGTGGCTGGCCGTCACCGGGCTGGTTCCCGTGCTCGCCGCCGTCGCGCTGCTTGTGCTGGGAATGCCCTCGCCGGAGGGTGTGCGGCTCCCGGGTGGGGCGCTGCTCACCGGCGGCGTGCTGCTCGCCGCTGGCGTGCTGCTCATGGTGGCGGGTCTGTGGACGGTACGGCGGGCCGGTGGCCTGACCGCCGCGCAGGCGCGGGTGGTCTCGGCCGAGGTCGACGAGGCGGCCTACGAGCGTTCGGTCGACGCCACACGGGCCCGGCACCGGGCGGCGATCGCGCGGTGCGAGCTGGCGGGGCTCATGGCGGACCCGGGCGCGCTGCGCGAGCTCGCGCACCGGCGATCGGAGAGTGAAGCCTTCGCCCGGCGCGACGAGCACTGGCGGCTGGAGACGCTACGGGCGGCGGCGGATCAGGTGCTCGGTTGCGCGCGTGCCGTTGATCTCATCGCGCGCACAGCCGACGAGGCCGTGGACGGCCTGGTGGCGTGGCAACGGGAACGCGCCGCGGTCGCGGCCAGAATTGAGCAGGCCCGCGACGAGTCGGCCCGACTCAAGGCGCTGCTCGCTGACCTCACGGTGGCCGAACTGGTCGAGCGGGCCGCGGCGGCGGAGCGGCGTGCCCACCGGCTGCGAACCGATGTCGGCGACGCAGGTGCTGACTCGGCGCCGGTTCTCGACGACGACGGGCTCAACGCGTTACGTGACAAGGCCCGTGCGGCCGCGGAGGCGGCGCGGGTGGCCGAGGTCTCGCTGGCCGAGTACGCCACCCGAGCGACCCCGGTGGGGGAGGCAGAGGAGGATCTCGCTCGGGCCGACGTCGGCCTCGCGTGGCTGCGAGAGCTTGACTCCACATTGGATCAGACCCGGCGATTCCTTTCCATTGCCAAGGAGCGGGCACATCGTACGATCGCGCCGGTCCTGGCCGGCACCGTCCGACGGATGTTGCCGGAGGCGACCGATGGCCGATACACCGAGGTCACCGTCGATTCGGAGAGGCTGCAGGTGAAGGTGCGCGGACCCACCGGTCGATGGCGCGACGCGGACCTGCTGTCCTACGGCACCGCGGAGCAGGTGTACCTGATGCTGCGCATCGCACTCGCCGAGCACCTGGTCCGGGATGGGACGGTCTGCCCGTTGCTGCTCGACGACGTGACGGTCCACGCCGACAGCGACCGCACGACGCGGATCCTCGAGCTGTTGCTGCGTGCGTCGGCCGACCGGCAGGTCATCCTGTTCACCCAACAGGAACAGGCACGAGACTGGGCCCGCACGCGGCTGGACGGGTCACGCAACGCCCTGCGTGAACTGGCGCCGGTGGCGATGGTGTGAATTCGCGGCTCAGTTGCCGTATCCGCTATAGAGGGCGAAGCCGGCGATGCAGCAGCCCGCCATCACTAGACCCGAGACAATGAGCGCGAACACCAGGACGGGCCAATCGCCTCGCCGTCGACGAGGTACGGGTGGGGCGATATACGGCAGGATCGGGTCGAGCGGGCGCGTTGGCGGCACCTGCCCGCGCCCGGTGGAGTATCGCTGTGGCTTCGGTTGGTGTGGCCCCTCAAAATGAGCAACCGGCTCTTCGTCTGCCTCGTCGTGCTGCTTCGGCTGATCCTGGTCCGCCTCGTGCACCTCCCCAGCGCGCGTCTCAGCGTGCGTATCCTCAGCGTGCGACTCCTCGGCGTGATCCTCAGCGTGCGTCTCCTGCGCGCCGGTCGCTGTCGGCTCCGGCTTCGGCGCCGTCGGTGCTGCCGGTTCTGGCGCCGTCGGTTGGGGAGCCTGAGGGTCGGCCGCCTCCGGCTGATCGTCCGAGGCGGACGACTCCTGCGTACCCATGCCAACCTCCGGTTGTCACACTTCAGATTAGCCGTCGACCGCCGCCGATAGTCTGATGACCGATGTCGACGGGCCGTGCTGCGCAGGCGCACGCGATTGTCGCCGCACTCGGGGCCGGCGGCGGTTCTCCCGTGTCGTCCGGTCCGGCCTGGCGGCTCGATCGGTCGGCGGTGGTGGACCGGCTGCACGAACTCGTCGCAGAACCTTCGCGGGTACGGCAAGGCCGACTCAACCTTTGCGGGCCGGCTGTCCTGTTCATGGTGTGGCTTGAGCACGATCCCGTGGCGGCTGTGACGTATGCGGCCCGGCTCTTCGAGGACGGCAGGGCGAGCATCGGGTCGCTTGCGGTCACGCCGTCGGCAGGATTGCGAAACCGCGGGTACGGGCGGACGGAGCGTGGGCTTAGCTGCCCGCAGGCGGACTGGATGATGATGGCGGCGCTGCGGGACTCGTCGAACCGGGTGTTGCGTTACTCCCGCCAGGGTGGCCCCACGGAGGCGACCGCGGCGATCACGATGCCCGGGGCGCTGCGCCTGTGGCTCGGCGCAACCGGCCTGTTCGCCCAGATCCGCGACGAGACAACGCTCGTGCTGCGCAAGGGGATCGGGCACGCCCGGGACCTGGTTCCGAGCCCCGACCGGGAGTTGGCGCTGCTCCTCGCCCTGGAGATGTTCCGTCATCCGCCGACGCTCGTTGGCCGAGCCCGCGACCGGATCGTGAGCCTCGTGCCCAATCACTGGGTGCTGCTGCGCTCGCCGATCGTGCCCGCCGGGCCGGGGCTGGTGACGTTCCGGTTCTGGAGCTGGGGCGCCGAGCACTCCGTGGTGATGGCCCGGGCGACGTTCACGCGCGGATACCACGGATGCCTTGACGCGCAATTCACGTTGCGGCACGTGGCGTCGGGTGCTTAATGTGGTCGGTACACGTGAAGGGAGGTGGTCCAAACTAATGTGTAGTACTCGGACTCGTGAGGTGGTTGTCCGCTAGCCGCCGTCCTCCGCAAAATGTGCGAGCGGGGCATTCTGCTCTGTCTGGACTCCGACTCGTCGGTCCGCTGTGACGGCGGTCGGCGAATACGAGACAGCTACCGCGACCCCTGGGGTATGGCCAGCCGTGTCCAGCTGGCTCGCGCGAAAGCGCGCCCTAGGGGTCGTTTTTTCGTCTGGATGACATGATCGGCGTATGGCGACGAAGTCCCACGCTACGACGGTCTGCCTCGAGGTGGGCCAGAAGAGAGTCTTCGCATCGGCGCTCGACTGGCCGGGTTGGTGCCGATCGGGCAAGTCTGAGGAGGCCGCGCTCGAGGCACTGGCGGGCTACGCCCGCCGATACACGGTCGTGGCCAAGCGGGCCGGGATCCCGTTCCCAGCCACGATTGCCGACACCCTCGACGTTGCCGAGCGCCTCAGGGGAGACGTGACCACCGACTTCGGCGCACCGTCAGTGGTTGCCGAAGCCGAGACCCAACCGGTCAGACCGGCCGCCGCGACGAGGCTTGCGGCACTGGTGACCGCGGCCTGGGCCGTCTTCGACGAGGTCGCCGCCGACTCTCCGGCCGAATTGCGTAAGGGCCCGCGCGGTGGTGGCCGGGACCGCGACAAGATGATCGACCATGTGGTGGGCGCGGAGGCGTCGTACGCGCGCAAACTGGGCATCAAACACAAGCCACCCGAGATCGACGACATCGCCGCTATCGAGGCGCTACGCGAGGCGATAGCAGCAGTCCTGGCGACCCGCTCCGACGGGACCCGCGTGGTGGCCAACGGCTGGACGACACGCTACGCCGCCCGGCGCATCGCCTGGCATGTCCTGGACCACGCGTGGGAGATGGAGGACCGCGCAAAGCCGGACGATTGAGATAGACGCTTTCGAGTGGTGGCCTTGCGCTTGGTCGGCGCACAATGACGCCGGAGGTGCGCCATGACGCCGCTGCAGCGATACATCGCCGAAGAGGTCGCCGTGGATCACGCGGACGGATTGATCACCAGGCGGGAGGCGCTGCGCCGGCTGGGACTGCTCGGCTTCGGCGCGGCGGCGGCCACGTCGCTCCTCGCCGCGTGTGCCTCCGACGCCGCCGCACCGAATCCCGCGCCGGCGGCGTCGGTCGAGTCAGCGTCCGTGCCGACCACCGCCGCCTCGGCGGTCGCCACTCAAGCCATTACCTTCGCTGGACCGCAGGGACGAACGCTCCAAGGCGCCTGGGCCGCGGCGCCAACGCCGCGCGGTGGGGTGCTCGTCATCCACGAGAACCGCGGCCTCACTGACCACATCAGATCGGTCGCCGGCCGTCTCGGCGCCAGTGGCTACTCAGCACTCGCCGTCGATCTGCTCTCCGAGGAGGGCGGTACGGCCACCTTCGCCGACTCAGCGCAGGCAACCGCCGCGCTGAGCGCCGCACCCCAGGAACGCTTCATCGCCGATATGCACGCCGGGATCGACGAACTTGCCCGGCGGCTGCCGGGGCGCAAGCTCGGTGCGATGGGCTTCTGCTTCGGCGGTGGCATGGTGTGGTCGTTGCTCGCCGCCGGCGAGCCACGGCTCGCCGCGGCGGTGCCGTTCTACGGACCGGCGCCCGACAGCGCCGACTTCGCCGGCTCGAAGGCGGCCGTACTGGGGATCTACGCCGAACAGGATTCACGGGTCAACGCCTCGCGCGATGCGGCCGCTGCCGCGCTGACGAAGGCCGGCCTGCGCCACGAGATCGTCACGTTCCCGGGCGTGAATCACGCGTTCTTCAACGACACCGGTGCGCGCTACGACGCCGCTGCGGCCGCCGCTGCCTACCAGCGCGTCCTCGACTGGTTCGCCCAGCACCTCAGCTAACCACGCTTTCTCTCGCCGATCATGACCTGGAGGTCATGATCGACGCTGTTTGACGACGGTCACATCATGATCGTGGCGATCTTGGGCGGCCCGCGGCTCAGTGGCAGGTGGCGCTGCCGGTGTCGGTGAAGGTCTTGCCGGTCACAGGCAGGAACTGCCAGTCGTAGCCGTCGGCCCTCAGGGTCAGCGTGAGCACGCCGTACGTGTCGGCGTTGCGCACCTGGCTGTTGGGCTTGATCGCGCCGAAGCCGTAGTGGCTGGCCCCACCCGTCCCGACGACCCAGACCCGGATGCCGCGTTGGTTGTCGAGCCCGCCGGCCGGGTTCTGCGGCGCGAACCGTTCGTAGGTGTGCTCGTGCCCGCTGAGCACGACCTCGGCGCCCGCATCAAAGAGCGCCTGGAAGATCGGCCGCATGTTGGTCGAGGGGCCGTGCTCGGCGCCAGACGTGAACAGTGGATGGTGCCAGTAGGCAAGCGTGCAGCGCTTCGATGAGGCTGCGAGGTCGGCTCGCAGCCACGTCTCCTGCGGCGACCCCCGCGCACAGCCCGCCGACGCGCCACAGTTGGAGTTGACCACGATGATGTGCCAGGCGCCGAGGTCGTAGGAGTAATAGCCTCGCGACGGGTCGCCGGCCGCCTGGCCGAAGTAGCCGAAGTAGCCAGCCGCGCCCGCCGTCTGGTACTCGTGGTTGCCCGCCGCCGGCCGAGTGCGTGCCTTGTGCCGGCCCCAGCTGCCCGCATAACAGCGGGCGTAGTCGTCCGTCGATCCCTTCGGGTATGCGGTGTCGCCGAGCGCGGCAATGGTGCCGTCGGTCCGGTCGAGCAGGCGCGCCGTCGCCTCGTCGCCGGAGGAGTCACAGCTCGCGATGTCGCCGGCCGCGATGAGCACCGGATCGGCCTGGGTTCCGCTCGACGCCGTGGGCGCGGTGTCGGTGGCGGCGGAACGGGTCAGCGTGCCGGCGGGCGCCGGCGGGCTGGCCGGGTCCGACGAGCAGGCGGCGAGCGCCGTCAGCACGACCAGCGCGGCGGCGAGCCGTTGCCGGACGCGGGCCGCACGGTTCATCAACCCATCCAACCAGGTCGGACGAGCCCCGCCTCGTACGCGAACACAACCAACTGCGCCCGGTCGCGGGCGCCGAGCTTCACCATGGCACGGCTGACGTGTGTCTTCGCCGTCGCCGGGCTGACGAATAGCTGGCCCGCAATCTCCTCATTGGACAGACCCGCACCGACGAGAGCCATAACTTCCCGCTCGCGCTCGGTCAGCGCCTCGAGCCGCCGGGGCAGCGAGGGCGTCTTCGCCCGTCCGGCAAACTCGGCGATGAGACGCCGGGTCACCCCAGGAGACAGGAGCGCGTCCCCGGCGGCGACCGCCCGTACGCCGCGAAGCAGCTCCACCGGTTCGGTGTCCTTGACGAGGAACCCGCTCGCCCCGACTCGCAGCGCCTCGAAGACGTACTCATCGAGGTCGAATGTGGTCAGGATGACGATGCGGGTGCCGGCGAGCCCTTTCTCACCGACGATCTGTCTCGTCGCTTCCAGCCCGTCCACTTGGGGCATGCGGATATCCATGAGGATCACGTCGGGCCGGGTGGCCTTCGCGAGACGCACGGCGGCCACCCCGTCGCTCGCCTCACCGACCACCTCGATGTCCTCCTCGGCGTCGAGCAACGCCCGGAAGCCTGCCCGCACCAGCCCCTGGTCGTCGGCGAGCAGAACCCGGATCATGACATCTCCTCAATGCTGTCAGCCATGCCGTGCGGAAGGTTCGCGTCCACCCGGAACCCGCCTCGTGGCCTGGCGCCGGCCATCAGCGTGCCGCCCAGCGCGGCGGCGCGCTCCCGCATGCCGGGGATGCCGTTGCCGGGAGCGTCTGATGTGGACAGTGGTGGGCCGGTGCCAGTGTCGTCCACGCGAACGGTGAGCGCGCCTCGCTCGTACCCGATGATGATCGTCACCACCGCATCGGGTCCCGCGTGGCGGCGGACGTTGGTCAATGCCTCCTGGACGATACGGTACGCCGCGCGGTCAACTTCGGCGGGAACCGGTTGGGTGGCTCCATCCCGCCGCAGGGTCACCTCGAGGCCGGCCGCCCTGGCCTCGTCGGCGAGGTGGTCCAGATCGGCGAGCCCGGGGGCGGGGGAGCGGGGTGCGGACTCGTCCAGCGGATGTAGGGCGGCCAGGACGCCCCGCACCTCCCGCAACGCCTCCGCGCTGGCCAGCTTGATCGCGCCGAGCGCCTCCCGAGCCTGCTCGGGACGGCTGTCGAGCAGGTGTAGCGCCACACCCGCTCGTACGTTGATGAGGGACAGGTGGTGGCCGAGCACGTCATGCAGCTCTCGGGCGATCCGCAGTCGCTCGTCGCTGGCCTGGCGGCGGGACTGCTCCTGGCGGGCGCGAGCGGCCTCGGCCCTGGTCCGAGCCATCTCGGCGAAGTGCTCCGAGCGCACCCGCGCCGCCCCTGCGAGTGCGACTGCGACCGCCGTCCACGCGGCGACGACGAGATACTCCCCAAGTGACGGGTTGGCCAGCGCTACGCCGCCTAGGGTCAACTGCCCCGACGTCGTTATTGCGACGTAGAGGACGTACGCGGCGGCGCACATGGTCCAAACCGGCCCGCGCGGGGCCCTCCTTACGGCGGAGAAAAGGGCGATCAATGCGGCAAGGAAGAAGGGCCCGCGCGGAAAGTCGAAGACTAGGTACGCGACGGTGGCGGCCAGGGAAATGCCGAGCGCACCGAGCGGCCAGCGCCGGCGGAGAATTAGGGCCGCCGCTCCGGCGAGCAGTAGCGCGTACCCGAGGCCGTTCAGCGGCGTGGCGTCGGGCTGGCCCCGGGAGGCGAGCGTCGAGCCGATGACCTGGATCGCGCCTACAACGACGGGTAGGAACAAACGCGGGCCGCGCCAATCACGGCGGCCACCCTGCCACTCGTGACGCCAGGGTGGCTCGCCGCCTCCCCGCCAGCCGTGCCCGCCGCCTGGCCCGCCGCCGCTAGTCACACGCGCAACGGTAGGCGACGGCCGGTCGGCGCGCGTCGTCGTGGCGGTGCCGGACCGGTACGCCGGGCGGAGTAGCCCTGGGTCGCGGGCGCTACCCGCGACGTACCCCAGGTGTCGCCGGCGGGACGACGCCGCCGCCCGCCCAAGCGGCGAACCTGGTGGGTAGACACAGACGAAGGAGGCTCACGATGAGCACCGAATCGGCAGGGGGCCCCGCGAAGGTGCGGGCGTCCGACGCGGAGCGGGAGGAGTACGCACGGATCGTGCGCGACGCCGTCGGCGAGGGCCGGCTCAGCCTCGACGAGGGGGACGAGCGGCTCGCGACGCTCTACGCGGCCAAGTTCCGGGACGAACTGCCCCCGGTCGTGGCTGACCTGCCACGTGATGAGG
>Ga0209859_1000315_pt1 | contig 11635 bp, 10 predicted proteins | sample GWRWS3_50_60_FD_187241 | JGI IMG/M metagenome (GOLD analysis project Ga0209859, IMG submission 187241) | Riverbed sediment microbial communities from areas with vegetation nearby in Columbia River, Washington, USA - GW-RW S3_50_60 (SPAdes)... | ecosystem: Environmental > Aquatic > Freshwater >... | reverse complement strand
GGCGTCGTGGCGGCTCGTGGATCAGTCCCAGGTGGACCTTCCGCTCATGGCGGTGGCGTGGTCGGCCGCTGACCTGCTGACCTCGACTGCGGCGGCGTACGTCGCCGCATGCCCGGGTGCCGGTTGCGGCTGGGTCTTCGCCGATCCCAAGGGCCGCCGGAGGTGGTGCTCGATGGCGTGGTGCGGCAACCGCAACAAGGCCCGCCGGCATGCCGAACGCCTCCGCCAGGCTACGGCTCGTCGATAGGCGTGTCTACACTTGATCATGTGACATCCGCTCGGCGGCCCGATCTCCGGGTGACCACCCGCAACGCCCGCTTCCAACAGTGGCAGGCGCTGCTGTCCAACCGCACGAAACGCCACCGCTCGGGCGAGTTCCTGGTCCAGGGAGTCCGGCCGATCACGATGGCCGTGCGGCACGGCTGGGCAGTGCGAGCCCTGCTCTACGACTCTGGCCGGCGGTTGTCACGCTGGGCGACCGACATGCTGGACGGATACGAGGGTGAGCACGTGGCGATGGCAGGCCCGCTGCTGGCGGAGCTCGGCGGCAAGACCCTGGGCGGCACCGACGAGGAGTCGCCGGAGCTCGTCGCCGTCGTGGCCACCAAGCCGGACGACCGGTCGCGGATCGCGACGGCCGGCGCGCTCGTCGTGGTGCTCGACCGGCCGACCAGTCCGGGCAACATCGGCACCGTCATACGGTCGGCGGACGCGTTCGGTGCCTCGGGTGTGGTCGTGTGTGGACACGCCGCCGACATCTACGACCCGAAGACGGTACGGGCGAGCACCGGCTCACTCTTCGCGCTGCCCGTAGTCCGCGCCGGGTCGGCCGCGGACGTCCTGAGTTGGGCCCGGTCGGGCGGCCTCAGTGTCGTCGGCACGGACGAGTCCGCCCAGGTCGACCTCGTCGACCACGACCTGACCCCACCCACCCTCCTGGTCGTCGGCAACGAGACGACGGGCCTGTCGTCAGCGTGGCGCGACGCGTGCGACCAGACCGTCCGCATCCCGATCGGCGGCACCGCCTCCTCGCTCAACGCGGCGACGGCCACGGGCATCGTGCTCTACGAGGCTGCCCGCCAGCGGCGATGACCCCGGTTCGATGATTGAACGGCGCGCCGCGACGTGATCAGACGACCCCGCGGGCCCGGCCCGCCGCGAAGATGGCCCCACGCACCTGGGCCACCAGCTGCTTCTCGGCCACCGCGACGCTGCCTCGAAACGGTCCAAATAGGTCATCTCCTCCGGAATGTTGGGGAGGCGCGCCACGGGCATCACCGTGCCGCACGCCGCCCGTCGACACCAGACCCAACCATCCGCCTGTGGATAACCTCGAGCGCCGTCTCTACGACGGTAAGGCTGTTGTGGTCATTCGGCCCGTATAACAACGACAGCATGACCCTCGTCAGACTTTGTACTCATGTCGCGCGCACGCTTGGTCATCGCGATCTTGCTGACAGTAAGTTGATCGTGACACAATAGAGAAATACGCGAGAAAACATCGCGTGTGGGAAGTGTCGCTTTTGTACAGAGCTTTTGTACAGAGCTTTTGTACAGAGAGGAATCGGCGACCTGAGGCGGACGAGGACAGGTCACATGCCGTCGAACGAAGCAACGTCGAAGAATGCAGCGTCGAACGAAGCACCGAGAAAGCCCAGAACGATCCCGCTATACCGCACCATTCGGGCACTGCTCCGGGATCCACTCATCGCGCTCGAGGAGATCGCCAGGCGATCCGGCGGCGATGTCGTACGGCTCAACCTCGGCCTGTTTCGGCCGTACCTGATCACGCACCCCCACCACGTGCAGCACGTGTTGCGTGACAACGCCGCCAACTATGTGCGCGAAGGGATGTTCTGGAAGCCGTTGCGGCGACTGTTCGGCAGCGGCATCCTCGTGGACGGTCCGACGTGGGAACCCAGCCGCAGACGCATACAACCACTGTTCGCGGCCAGGAACGTCAACTCGCTCGTGGCCGGGATGGCGGATGCGATCAGCGAGGCGGTCGACCGGCTCGACCCGGCGGCCCGGTCCGGTCGGCCGCTCGACGCATCGGACGAGATGGCCCGGATCGTGCACCGTACCGTCGCCCGTGTCTTCTTCGGCGACCGGATCTCCGCGGCGGACATCGACCGGCTGATCCCAGCGATCGACTCGGCCGCGGTCTCCATCGGCGCCCGCCTCGTTCTGCCGTTCGTGCCCGATGGCCTGCCTATGCCCGGGGACCGGGCCTTCCGGCGGGCGGTGCGGACCATCGATGACGTGGTCCTGCCGTTGGTTCGCGCATGCCGGTCCGCCGCCAGCCCCGCCAACGCCAGCGGCCGCGCGAACGCTGCCGGTCCCAGTGGCGACATCGTCTCCACGCTGTGTCAGGCCCGCGACGAGAACGGAGACCTGCTCAGCGACCGGCAGGTCCGCGACGATGTGGTGAGCCTGTTCGCGGCGGGGACCGAGACGACCGCGACGGCCCTCACCTGGCTCTGGGTGGCACTGGACGCTCGGCCTGACGTTGCCGCCCGGATGTACCGCGAGATCGATCGCGTGGTTGGTACCGATAAGGTCAGCGCCTCGCACCTGCCGGGCCTGCAGTACACCCGCATGGTGCTGCAGGAACTGGTGCGGCTGTACCCGGTGGGCTGGCTCATTCCACGAACCGCGGCGGCGCGTGACGTCGTCGGCGGACGCGTGATCAAGCGGGGCGGCACCGTCCTGATCAGTCCGTACCTCACCCATCGGATGCCGCAATTCTGGGACCGTCCGGACGTCTTCGATCCGGACCGGTTCGAGCCGGGTCGCGCGGAGCACCGGGACCGGTTCGCGTACTTCCCGTTCGGCGGCGGCCCGCACCAGTGCCTCGGCAGTCACCTGTTCACGGTCGAGGCGCAGCTCATCGCGGCGACCATCCTGACCCGCTACCGCCCCCAGCTGCGCAACCGGGCCCAGGTCACGCCGCTACCTGCGGCGTCTCTTCGCCCGCGCCAACCGGTCGAGCTCATGCTCGCGCCGGTCCGCCGCACCGGCTCGGCCGCCCGAGACCACGAAGCCCGGGCGGCCTGATCAGGACTGGACATGAGGAATCGCCATGAGTCAACCCCCCCTCGACGGCGACACAGTTCCGGCCAAGCTCCCGGACGCCCTCCACAGTGGGATGATCTGTGCCGTCGCCGCGCAGGGCCAGCGTGACCTGCAGGAATGCGCAAACGTATACAGCGATCTGTTCCCCGCCAAACCGTTCGACCCGGCGGTATTCAGCACCCTCGCCCTCGCCAACGCGTTCAGCGCCCCCTGGCTGCCGGCCGATCGGCTGCGAATGGCGAACCGGGCGAGCCTGTGGGCCTTCCGCGTCGACTGGCTGGTTGATTACCTCGCCGCGTCCAGGAGCGAGGTCGATGACGCCGCGACGCGGTGCCTGGCGGTGGCCGACGGATCCGCTCCCGCCGTCGGCGACTCGCTGGCGGCGTTCCTTGCCACCCTTCGGGACGACCTGAACTCCCAGCCGGCCTTCGCCGACCTCCACACAATCTGGCGCGACGAGCTTCGGCGGATGTTCGAGGCGATGACGCGGGAGTTCGAGTGGAGATCAGCCGGTGCGACCATCACCGCGATCACCGCAGAGGAATATCTAAATAATGCCGACAATCTGGGCTCGTCATTTGTCAATGTGACCCACTGGATTGCCAACTCCGAGCCCTCCACGCCCGAGCACGTCGCCGACGTCCTCACCGCGACCCGAGCGCAACAACAGGTGCTTCGCCTGCTCAACGATCTCGGCACCTACCACCGGGACCTCAGCTGGGGCGACCTCAACCTGCTCCGGCTCGGCGTCACCGAGAAGGAGGTGACCGAGTGGATGGCCGACCTCGGCGAGCGATGCGAGCTGGCGCTGCGACCGCTGCGGAACAGGCAACCAAGGATGGCAGTCTTCCTCGAGCGCCAGATGGAGTTCTGTCGGGGCTTCTACGGGATCACCGACTACTGGGGCAGCCTGTGAGTGATCAGCGGCCGCGGGTCGATGTGGCGGCGGCCTCCGACGAACTGTTGACGGGGTTGCTCCGCCAGCCGAACGGGCAGGTCTCGCCGTCCGTCTACGAAACGGGTCGGCTGGTCGCCTCGGCCCCGTGGCTCGCCGGGCAGGACGCTCGAGTCGCGTTCCTGACGCAGACCCAACGACCCGACGGGGCATGGGGAGGTCCCGATGGCTATGCGCTCGTGCCCACCCTGAGCGCGACCGAGGCGATGCTCGCAACCCTGGCGCGCCCCGACTCGGTCAACGGCGTCGGTCGCGTGGCCGTGGCAGGTGCGGTCGGCCGCGGGCTGTCGAGGCTGTTCGAATGGCTGCATGCACGCGTACATATCCCTATTCCCGACATGCCCGCCATCGAGCTTATCGTGCCGTCACTCATCGCCTCGATCAATGAGCAGCTGGATCGATGTCGTCGCGAGCCGCTCGCCGGCCTGAACCGGTGGTGGGCGGGCGCCCGCCTCGATCTGCCAGCGGGCATGGACACCGCGCGGCTGGCCGGGATCCGCGCACGGCTGGCGGCCGGCGAGGGCGTGCCCGACAAGCTCGTGCACGCCCTGGAGGTCGCCGGCAGCGCCGCGCGCGGCGCCCGAGGCGTACGGCCGGAGGCGTCGGGCACGGTCGGGGCGTCGCCCGCGGCGACCGCAGCGTGGCTCGGAGATCGAGCTCCCGATGCGGCCGACCCGTCGCGACGCTATCTGGAGCAGATCGTCGCGCGCAGCGGCGGGCCGGTGCCGTGCGGTCTCCCAGTCACGATCTTCGAGCAAGCCTGGGTACTGAGCGCATTGGCGCGCGCCGGCATCGTGCGGAGACGACCGACGAGGTTGGTGGCGAGCCTTTTCTCGGCCCTGAAAGAGAACGGCACGCCCGGCGGTGCCGGCCTCCCACCCGACGCGGACACCACCGCGGTAACCCTGTTCGCACTGGCCGAGCTTGGTGTCTTTGGTGACCTGGACTGCCTGTCGGGCTATGAGACGCCAACCCACTTCTGCACCTGGCCGGGTGAGCAGGGCGCGTCGACCAGCGTGAACGCCCATGTGCTGGAGGCCCTCGGGTCCCACCCGGCCACGGCGGAGAAACTGTCGAGATGGCTGCGCGAGCAGCAGCGCGCGGACGGAAGCTGGCTTGACCGGTGGCACGCCTCCCCGTACTACGCGACGGCCTGCTGCGCGCTCGCGCTGGCTCGATTCGGCGGCGAGGGATCGGCGGCGGTGGTGCGCCGAGCGGTCGACTGGGTGCTCGAGACCCAGCGTTCCGACGGCTCCTGGGGCCGCTGGCAGGGCACGGTCGAAGAGACCTCGTACGCGATGCAGGTGCTGCTTGCCACGAGGTCGACCGAGGTCGGTCACGTCGACGAGGTCGGTCACGTCGACGTGGTCGCGCCCGTGGCGGCGCGCGGCTACGCGTTTATCGCCTCCATCGACCAACCCGACCCCCAGCCGCTCTGGCACGACAAGGACCTCTATGCACCCCTCGCCATCATTCGGGCGAACGCCTTGGCGGCCATCCACCTGGCCCAGCGCAACCCGGCCGTGGCCGACCTGGCGCAGCGATCGCGCTCCATGCAGCGCACGTCACGCACAGCTTGAGTGGTACTACTTATCGCTGCTAGGGTTCCGCCGTGCTCCCGTCTATGCCACCGTCTGTGCGCCAGTGCGGATCGATGGCATGACGTTGTTCTGAGCACTCCCTTTGGCTTGTTGGGACGGGTGTGATGAGTTCCCGCAGCTCCCGCGTGCGGACCAAGGTCGTGGCTCTGCTCGTCTCACTCGTGGCGCTGTGGGCGTTCGCGGCCTTCGTTACGGTGCGGGACGGCCTGACTCTGCTGTGGGTCTCCACCCTCGATCAGGGCATCGCCGAGCCGGCGGAGGTTCTGCTACCGGCGCTGCAACAGGAGCGCCGGCTCACACTGTTCTACCTGGGCGACCGGACCAGCGGGCCGCGCCAGGCGATGCTCGACCAGCGGGCGGAGACCGACCGGGCCGCGGACACGTTCCGGGCCCTCGCCAGCGCCGATGATGTCAAGCTCGCGGCCAGCCCGGCGCTGCAGCAGCGGCTGACGGACACGTTCGGGCACCTGGACCAACTCACCACGAACCGGGCGCGGATCGACGCCAGTGGCTTCACCCGGCGTGAGGCCGGCGAGAGCTACACGGCCATCGTCGACTCCCTCTTCCGGATCTACGACTCCATGGCCAGCCTGGACGACCAGGAGATCGCCCGGGACGTCCGCACCCTCATCATGCTGGTGCGGGCAACCGAGGTGATGTCGCAGGAGGACGCACTGCTGGCTGGTGCCCTGGCGACCGGGGAGGTGACCGCCACCGAGCACGCCGAGTTCGTCCAGCTCGTGGGCGCGCAACGATTCCTCTTCGCCGAGGCGGCGGCGCTGCTTCCGGCGGCCGACCGTACGCGGTACGAGCAGGTGGTCGGGGGTGCAGCATTCGGCCGGTTCCGGGCGCTGGAGGAGACGGTCATCCAGCAGGGCTCCTTCGGCCCGTCGCTCACGGTCGGTCCGGTCGAATGGGAGACGGCGGCCCAGCCGGTCATCGCCGAGATGCGCAACCTCATCGTGGTCGGCGGCAACGACGTTGTCGCGCGGGCCACGCCGGTTGCCATCGGTGTCGTCGTGCGGCTCGGGCTCGCCGGCGGGCTGGGGCTCATCGCCGTCATCGCCTCGATCATCGTCTCGATCACGACGGCGCGCGCGCTGGTCCGGCAGCTCGAGCGGCTGCGTACCGCGGCTCGCGACCTGGCCACCTACCGCCTGCCCCGGGTCGTCGAACGGTTGCAGCAGGGCGAGAAGGTCGACGTCGGCCACGAGGCTCCTCCGCTCGACTTCGGCCGCGACGAGATCGGTCAGGTCGGCCAGGCGTTCAACGCGGTGCAGGAGACCGCGGTGCGGGTCGCGGTCGAGCAGGCGGAGCTTCGCCGCAGCGTACGGGATGTCTTCCTCAGCCTGGCGCGGCGCAGCCAGGCCCTGTTGCACCGGCAACTCGGGCTGCTCGACGCGATGGAACGCCGGTCAAACGACGCCGAGGAGCTGGCCGAGCTGTTCCGCATCGACCACCTCGCCACCCGCATGCGGCGCAACGCGGAGAACCTGATCGTGCTCTCCGGCGCGACCGCCGGACGCGCGTGGCGTAGGCCGGTCCCGATGGTCGACGTCTTGCGCGGCGCGCTCGCCGAGGTTGAGGACTACACCAGGGTCACCGTCCTTCCGGTGGGGTCGGCGTCGCTGATCGGACGGGCCGTGGGCGACGTCATCCACCTGCTCGCCGAGCTCATCGAGAACGCGGTGTCCTTCTCGCCACCGCAGACGGTGGTCCGCGTCGGTGGCTCCGTCGTGGGCTACGGGTTCGCCATCGAGATCGAGGATCGTGGACTTGGCATGCGCGCCGACGAGCTTGAGACCGCCAACGAACAGCTGCAGAACCCGCCGGAGTTCAAGCTATCCAGCACCGCCCGCCTCGGCCTCTACGTCGTCGGCAAGCTCGCCGAGCGGCACGGCATCCGGGTGCGCCTGACGGAATCCCCGTACGGTGGTACGACGGCCATCGTGCTGCTGCCCGCGACGCTGATGGCCGAGGAGTCCACCGACGAGATCCAGCGGATCGACGCCAGCCAGTTCGATGCCCGCGCGGCGGAGCTCAGCGCGATCGCCGCCGGCCGGCACCGGCACGCCGCCGAGGCCGCGTTCCCCGACCTCATCGCCGGGGCGGATCCGGTCGCGCCGCGGCCCGGGGCGGATCCAGTCGCGCCGCGGCCCGGGGCGGATCCGGTCGCGCCGCGGCCCGGGGCGGCCGAGCCGAGCCCGGCCCTGTTCGGCCACAACGCGCCGGACCGACGGTCCGACCCGCCGATCCTGACGCCGTCGGGCCTACCGTGGCGGCAGCGACCGTCGGGCCCCGGTGAGTCACCCGGGGGCAGCGCCACCGGCACCGGGCCAATCGCGTCCGCCGAGCAGTCGGGTGATGATCCCACAGGACTTACCGGTCCTATTGGACTTACCGGTCCCATTGTGCGGACGGGACGGGGACCCGACGAGACGCGAAACGTAGTGTCGTCGTATCGATCCGGGACCCTTCGGGGACGCACCGACGCCGCGCGGCTCGCGGACCCGGACCCTCCTGAGTGGACACCCCCGGCCCAGGAGTCGCGCGACACCGACCAGGGAGGGTGACACCGTGGCGCAGAGGACGAGCACGACCGTCGACATCGCCTGGTTGGTGAATGAGCTGGTCGACCGGGTGCCGCACGTCCAGCAAGCAGTGGTGCTGTCCCACGACGGGTTGCTGATCGCGAAGTCCGGTGCACTGTCGCGTGAGGACGCGGAGCATCTCTCGGCCGTCGCCGCGGGCATGCACGGCCTCGCCCGTGGGGCCGGCCGGCGGTTCAACCGAGGTTCGGTGCGGCAGACCATCATCGAGATGGAGAGTGGCTTCCTCTTCGTCAAGGCCGGCGGCAACGGGGCCTGCATCGCCGTGCTGGGCGCCGAGGACGCCGACGTCGGGCTGATCGCGTACGAGATGGAGATGCTGGTGGCCCGCGTCGGACAGTACCTGTCGACACCGGTCCGAACGACGGCGAACGGGCAGGGGTAGAGCCGGCGATGATGGTGCCGGAGCCGCTGGAGCAGATGTGGGTCGACGACGACGCCGGCCCGGTCGTGCGCCACTACGCGATGACCTCGGGCCGGACCCGGCCGACCCGTGGCGAGTTCGACCTCATTACCCTGATCATGGCCGCCCGCGCCGCGACCGCCAGTAATGCCGGACTGCAACCCGAGCATGCCGCGATCGTCCGGCTCTGCCAGAATCCCATGTCGGTCGCGGAACTCGCGACGCAGCTGGATCTGCCGTTGGGGACGGTACGGGTCCTGCTGGGCGACCTCCTTGACCGGGGCCTCATCCGGACACGCTCTCCCGTGTCGGCCACCCAACTTCCCACCGAGCGTGTATTCAAGGCGGTCCTCGATGGTCTCCGGTCACTCTGACTTCGGCGTCGACCTCGGCGTCGATGATGACGCCCTGCCGACTGCCCTGAAGATCCTCGTCGCCGGAGGCTTCGGCGTCGGCAAGACCACGCTGGTCGGCGCCGTCAGCGAGATCCAGCCGCTGCTGACCGAGGAGTACCTCACCGATGAAAGTGTCGGCGTCGACGACACCGCTGGCGTCGAGATGAAAGCGACCACCACCGTGGCCATGGACTTCGGCCGCATCACGCTCAACCACGACCTGGTCCTCTACCTGTTCGGTACCCCGGGGCAGGATCGCTTCCTCTTCGTCTGGGACGAGCTCGCGCTAGGCGCGATCGGCGCGATTGTGCTCGCCGACACCCGCCGCCTCGCCGACTGCTTCCCGTCGGTCGACTACTTCGAACGGCGTGGCCTGCCCTTCATCGTCGCGGTCAACTGTTTCGAGGGCACCCGCCTGTTCGAACCTGCCGAAGTGCAGCTTGCCCTCAATCTCGACCCCGGCGTCCCGGTGATCATGTGCGACGCCCGGCGGCGTGACTCCGCCAAGGAGACCCTCATCGCCCTCGTTGAGCACGCCATGAAGACGGCCTGGGGCCAGCAGGACGAGCCGGCCACGGTCAGCTGAGCTCGCCGCGCGGTGCGCTCAGGCGGACGGCGCGAAGAGGTCGACCGCGTTGCCGTCCGGGTCGAGCACCACGGCGTACCGCTGCCCCCAGAACGCGTCCCACGGCTCACGGTGACCGTGGTATCCCGCCGCGACCAGCTCGGCGTACGCCCGGTCAACGTCGGCCGGGTCGGCACAGAGGAAGGCCAGACTGACCCGGTGCCCGCCCGTGGGTCGCTGCCAGTCCGGGTCGAACGAGCGGATGACCTCTTCCGTGTCGAAGGCCAGCCGCAGCCCACCGGGCAGTGCCACCTCGACATGCGACTCGGCGTTCGCATCGGCCGAGAAATCCAGCCCGAGTCTGCGGTAGAAGTCCAATGACGCCGCCATGTCCTTGACGACGACTCCAACGCAATCGATCTGAGGTGTCATGCGTCTGACCATAGGGTGGTGGTCAGACATTTCTCGGCGGTCGGACGACGGAGAGGTCACGCATGCGTACTCAAGTCGGCATAGTCGGTGCCGGGCCGGCTGGTCTCGTCCTCGCCCACCTGCTGCACCTCGAGGGCATCGAGTCGGTCGTGCTCGAGGCGCGTAGCAGAGAGTATGTAGAACGGCGGGTACGCGCGGGTGTGCTGGAACAGCCCACTGTGGAGCTGCTGCGCGCGGCCGGGGTGACGGATCGGCTCGATCGCGAGGGACTGATCCACCATGGCATCTCGCTGCGGTTCGACGGATCAGATCACCGGATCGCCTTCGACGAACTCACCGGGCGGTCGATCACCGTCTATGGCCAGCAGGAGATCGTCAAGGACCTCATCGCGGCCCGGGTCGCGGCCGGCACCGCGCCGCTATTCGACGTCTCTGACGTCGCGGTGCACGACCTCACCACCGAGTCGCCCAGGATCACCTTCCGCACGGCGGAAGGCGAAGCGGCCGAACTGGTATGCGACATCATCGCGGGCTGCGACGGCTTCCACGGCGTTACCCGCGACGCGATTCCGGCCGCCGCCACGACGGTGTATGAGCACACGTATCCATTCGCGTGGCTCGGCATCCTCGCCGAGGCGCCGCCGTCGCATGAGGAGCTCATCTACACGTACCACGAACGCGGCTTCGCGCTGCACAGCATGCGCTCGCCCCGGGTGACTCGGCTCTACCTGCAGGTCGAACCGGACGAGGAGATCGCGGCCTGGCCCGACGAACGCATCTGGGCGGAGCTGCACCTGCGGTTGCACGCCGACGGCTTCACGCTCACCGAGGGGCCGGTGCTGGAGAGGGGCATCACCGGCATGCGCAGCTATGTGGTGGAGCCGATGCGGTACGGGCGGCTGTTCCTCGCCGGCGACGCGGCGCACATCGTGCCGCCGACCGGTGCCAAGGGCATGAACCTCGCCATCGCCGACGTACGCCGGCTCTCGGCCGCGCTGGCCGCGCTGTTTCGCGAGCGCCGCACCGACCTGCTCGATGCCTACAGCAACGCCTGCCTGCGCCGGGTCTGGCGGGCCGAGCACTTCTCGTGGTGGATGACGTCGATGCTGCACCGCTTCGCCGACGCCGACCCGTTCCAGCAACGCCTGCAGCTGTCGCAGCTGCGGTACACGGCCTCGTCGACGCCCGCCGCGACGAGCCTGGCCGAGAATTACGTCGGACTGCCCTGGGACTAGATTTCGCCGTTTTCGCCCATTTTGTGCCGGCGCGGCGCACGATCGACACGTGGGGGATCTGACGGCCCTGACGGCCGAGGCGTTCGTCTACGGCTACCCGCTGGTCTGCGACCTGCAGGCGGCGTCGCAGCTCGTACACGAGGGGCTCGGCGCGCTGCCTGCCGCTCCGTTCAACGACTTCGCGCACGCCACGAAGCTCGCTGGGCCCGGCGACACATTCGTCAGCGTCAACAACGACACCTTGTACTCCATCGCGCAGCTCGACCTCTCCGGCGGCCCGGTGCTGCTGGATGTGCCGGACACGGCCGGCGCTTACTACGTGCTGCAGTTCGTTGACGCCTGGACAAACAACTTCGCCTACATCG
>Ga0209859_1000314_pt1 | contig 11641 bp, 9 predicted proteins | sample GWRWS3_50_60_FD_187241 | JGI IMG/M metagenome (GOLD analysis project Ga0209859, IMG submission 187241) | Riverbed sediment microbial communities from areas with vegetation nearby in Columbia River, Washington, USA - GW-RW S3_50_60 (SPAdes)... | ecosystem: Environmental > Aquatic > Freshwater >... | reverse complement strand
AAGCTCGGGGTCGTGCTGGTGAACGTGCCGGTGGAGCTCATGTACTGCCCGGAGGAGTTCACGACCGCGACCTCGACGCGAGCGATGCTCGCGTTGGCGTCGGGGGCGTCCTCCGCGCGTCCGGTGACGACGATCTTGCCCTCGGAGAACGACGCGCCGCTGTCCGGCTCGCCGAGCGTGTCCGACAAGGTCGGGGGACCGTCGTTCGGGTAGACCCGGTAGCTCCCCGTGGCTCCGGTGGTCGAGGGGTCCTGCTGCCCGGCGGTGTCGTACGCGATCGCCGTGAAGGACCAGTTGCCCTGGCCCGGAAGCGTGACAGCGAGCGACCAGTTGGTGGTCGCCGCGCCCGGCGATGTGAGCGTGGCGTTGAGGGTGGCGAACGCCGCCGCCATCGTGCCGTTCGGCTGCAGGTACCGTCCGGTGTCCCCGTCCCGCAGCGACACGCGCACGCTCTCGACGCCGCGGTCGTCGGTGGCCGTGCCGGTGAAGCTCAACGCCAGCGACTCGTCGGTCGGAGCCGTGAAGCTCATGGCGGTGTCAGGAGGGATGTCGCCGGGGATCTGAGCGTTGATTGTTAGCTGACCCTGATTCGCGGTAGACGTCGTCAGGTCGAGGTCGTCGGTGGCCCGCACCCTGAACGTGTAGCTGCCCGGGGACAGGTTGAACGGGGTCGTGTACGTCCAGTCGAACGTGGATCCGCCGATGTTGACCGGCGAGACCCGGCACCACCCGAGGGTGACGTTGATGCCCCAGGTGCAGTCGTTGCCAAGGTTCTCCCGGGTCGAGGTGTTCTGCAGGCGGACCTCCACGTTCTTGAGGTCCTGGTCGTCCGACGCGGTCCCCGAGAAGGTGAGTCGCCCGCCCGGCGCCACGGTGTACGCCGGCACGGTGAACGGCGGCGTCATCTCCACCGGGTCTTGGATGGTCACGCTCGGCGCGACGGCCGTCGAGCTGATGAGCCAGTCGCGGGTCGCGCTGCGCAGGTCGGCCTGCCCGGTCGTGTCGATGGCGGTGGCACTGCCGCGCCACTGCCCCTCGTGCGGCAGTGTCACGTCGTAGGACCACGTGGCCGACGTAGCGCCGATGACGTCGGGCGTGCCGCGGAACGTGTTGAAGATGTCGTCCACGGTCCCGTCGTTCTGCAAGTAGCGGTTCTGCTCGTCGCGGAACCAGAACGACAGCGAGTTGACCCCGAGGTCATCGCTGGCGGTGCCGGTCACGGTGAAGGTGGTCGAGGGCTGGATGCCGCTCGGACCGGTGATGGACGTCGTTGGCGTCTGGTCCTCGGTGCTGAACGACTCGATCAGCTTGCTTGCCCTGGTCGTGTCGCCAGTGCCGCCGGTCGGAGCCGTGAATGCCTGCGCCCAGACCCGCAGGTTCCGGTTGGTGGTGATGCTCGTGGCCGGTACGGTGAGTCGCCAGGTGCGCGTGGTCCCGGTGCCGGGGTCGAGCGTCGCGTTGAGTGTGTTGGCGGTGCCGGCGAAGTTGGTGAACGCCGTGCCGTTGTCCTGCAAGGACTGGTTGCTGTCCCGATCCTGGACCTGCACCTGCACCCGGCCGACGGTGCCGGTGTTGACCCGCGCCGTGCCGGTGATCTCGAACGGCACGTTGTTGGCGACGACCCGGCCCTCGATCGGAGTCGTGATCGTCGTGTCGGGAGCCGGCGGCGGGAACGGCACCGTGTTGAAGTCGAAGAAGCCGACGCGTCCGGTGCGCACACCGCCCTTGAACTGGCCGTCGCCGCCGATGAACAGGCCGCGGGGAGTGGCTTCCATGGCTTTGTCGCCCTCGAACGAGTTGGAGCCGCCCAGGGGGTACCACTCCAGCGACTTGCCGTCGACCGGGTTGATGGCCGCGATGTGGTCCCGACGGACCACCTGGTCACCGAGACCGTAGCCGGCCAGGCCCTGCCCGGTGCCGTAGCCAACGTTGTCGAGCCCGGGCCACGGGTCGTCGGACGTCGGGGACTCGATGAACCCGAAGTGGCCTCCGACGTAGACCGCAACCTCAGTGATCGCCACCGAGTAGATGCTGTCGAAATGCCGGCTGATCCAGAGCGGCTGCACGTCCGAGTCGGTCAGCGAGGCGTCCGTGAGCGGGTAGGCAACCGCAGTGTCGCTGATCGGCGGCAAGTCGCCGCCCGATCCGCTGCTGACCACGAAGTACGAGTCGTCGGGTGCGATGTCGCCGCCGTATATGCGCGTGACGCCGCCGACGCGGCCCAGGTTGTCGTCCCACAGCCGGCTACGCCAGGGCAGGAGCTCCTTGGTGGCGGTGTCGATGATGCCCATGCCGTAGCGTTCCTGGCCGTCGATCCCCCGACCGGTGTGGACGACGAGCAGCTTGCTCTCGTTGTGCGTGAGCTTGAGCTGGGGCACTCCGAGCTGGCCGTTGACGCCGATGCCGCCGTAGAGCTGGTTGTCGAAGGACATGTCGACAGCACCGGAAGCCGTGTTCACCGCGGCGAGGCCGGTGAGCAGCTGCCCGTTGATCCGGCTGAACCTGCCGCCCACGTACAGGGTCGAGTTGGTCGCCGCCAGCGCCGTCGCCGGGTTGTTGGTGCTCCGCGAGAAGTCGAACGTGCTGATCGGCGCACCGGTGGTGAGGTTGAGGCTGGCCACCTTCTGTCGGGCTACTCCGGCGACGGTGTTGAAATCGCCCGCGACGAAGAGCTTCGTGCCGTCGGGCGTTGCCTCGACAGCCCTGACGGCGCCGCCGCCGAAGGTGGGCCGGAAGTTCGTGTCGATGAGCCCGGTGTTGAGGTTGTAGCTCGCCAGGTACGGCTGGTTGATCGTCGTGGTGGGGGCGACGGTGTTCGCCAGCGAGGTGAAGCTCCCGGCGATGAACACCCGGTTCAGCTGCGGGACGACCTCGATGTCCCAGATCTCGCCGGTGCTGATCCGCGGGGTGTTGGTCCGCGGCCTGTCCGGGACGAGACGGGTGTGGCCGGGCGACGTGGGCGGAGCTGCGGTCGGGTTGACCGTGCGCGTGGTCGGAGCAGACTCCAGTCCCTGGTTGTCCGTGACCGTGAGCGTGATCGTCCGCTGACCAGCGCTGGCGTAGGTGTGGGTCGTCGTCACGCCGGTGCCCGTGGAGCCGTCACCGAAGTTCCAGGCGTAGGACGCGACTGTGCCAGGGGGTGTGTCGGACGAAGCCGACGCGTCCACCGTGCAGGTCAGCTGTGGACAGCTCGCCGTGAACGACGCGACGGGGGCCACGTTCGGGTCAGAGCTCGGGTCGGGTATGAGCACGACCGTCCACATTGTCGCCTTGGCGGACGAGGCACTCGCCGTGGCGGTACGGGGGGGCGACGCACCGATCGGCGCCGGTGCGTTCTGGTCGGATGCCACGGAGGTGATGCGTCCATCGCCGGCGACGACCGCGACGCTGCGCTGGGTCTGGCCTGCGGGGAGGGTCCAGCCGGTGGTGGCGGAGGACTTGTCCGCCCAGTAGGACACGACCCAGGAGCCGGCGGTCGAGACGTTGGCACCAGGTGTCGTGTGGGTTGCCTGGTTCACCGTCTCTGCCGCCGAGGCGAAGGTGGCTATCGGGTTGGCCGCAGTGCCGTCATAGGCGAGCAGGGTCAGGGTGGCCTTGGTGGTCGCGGTGAAGTCGACGGCCTGGCTCCGCCCAGCGTCGTTGGCTGCCGCCACCTTGCTGTACAGGATGGTCTCCGTGTCGGTGCCGTCCAGCTGGCTTCCGACCCTGGTCCAACCGGCGGGCGTCGCGGCGACCGAGGGGACCCTGTTGCTGGTCACGAACAGCAGCAAGGCGTCGGTGTCACGCACGGTCGCGGGGATCGTCACCCGGTGCGTGGTCTGAGTTGCGGCCGACTGTGCCGAAGCCCGGAAACTGATGACGTCGGCCGCTGCGGCCGGCGTGGTCGTCAGGACCGACGCCCCCAGGGTCACGATCAAGCTCGTCAGGACCAGCCCGACTACGTTCTTGCGCGCGCGCATGTGGTTCCCCCCAATATCTCGCCTTGCAGCGCCGCGCGTGCTGCGAATGCTTGCGCTTGGCACGTGGTCTCCCGGTGGTGGACGGTCGCTCTGCTGGACGGTCAACCGATGCTAAGGAGCCTGTCCCACGGGAGAACCATGCATCGAACGTAGCCGGGGTCGGCCAACTGCGGGGAAAGGGCGCAGCCGCCGTCCGCTTATCCCGCCCTTATGCCGGTGGTTGCAGGCTCAACCGGGTTTGGGCCGATTCGCGCCATCAGCGCAGGGAGGCCCGATGATCCCGAGATGGACGCCCGTCCGCCGAGCGCTGGTCCTGCTGGCCATGGCCGCGATCGCGGTCCTGCCGGCGACGGCCGGCGCGACCGTGTTCCCCGAGACCATCCGCCTGCCCGACGGTTTCCAGCCGGAGGGGGAAACGTCGGTCGTCTCGGGTCGACGTTCCCCGGTGTCGCCGCACAGCGGGATGAGAACGCCTTACTTCGCCACCGTGCGACGATGCGCCTGTCTATCCCCCAAGGGTCGAGCGGCAGCATGCGCGGTCAGGATTCGAGGCTTCGGCCCTTCGAGGACGAGTGTGGTGCAAGGCACCGCGCCTGAAACTGCGGCCGACGGAGTATGAGTCGCTTCTCGGCCACCCAGCGCGGCGAGGGCCGCCGCACCGACCGCGCCACCCGCACGGACCCCACCAGCCGCCCCCACCAATCCCAGGAGAGGGGAATGGCCGCCGATGCCCGCTGATCTCATCGGCCCCGACCAGCTCGGCGGCGAGGCGGGGGTTCCGCGCCGACCTGGTGGCCTACCGCCCGTCCACGAGCTGGCCGACCTGCTCGGCGAGTTGCCCAGCAGCCGCCGGAGCCGCTGCAGCTCGGCGTCCTCATGGTGGCGCTGAACGAGCGGCTGCCCGACGCCTCCAAGCTGCTGCCGCCCGTCGGCCAGCCCACCCCGCATGAGGGGCGACGCCGAACTGTGCGGGAGGTGGTCGCCGACCGCCGCGCCGCCCGCCGGGCCGGACCGCCACAGCCGGGGCTGGTCGAATCGCAGGCTGACCGCCAGCGGCAGGCCGAGCAGCATCCCGACCGCCGCCGTGCCGGCGCGGTTGCCGAGCGGCGGGTGGCGGAAACGCTGCGCACTTGGGCCACCGATCTCCCAGCCGTCGGCCACCAGGAGCGCGGCGAGCCGTCGACTGGGTCACCGGCCTGGCAGCATGAGGAGCGCGACCACGACCGCGAGGACCGCTGACCTGGGTGTCAGCACCGGCACGCAGGCCACCGGGATCATGGCGTGTGCGACTTCTTCACCGTCGACACGTCTGGCTACGGCGGTTCCACATGGCGTTCTTCATCGAACTAGGCAGCCGCGGGTTCATCTGGCCGGCGTGACCGCCGTAGTCTCTGCGTTCGGCCAGCCGCCACGGTTCGAGGAGTCCCCGATCCAGCTGGTTGGCGGCCAGACGCCAGGGTGGGTCGGTGTCAGGAGGCGCCCGAACGTCGCGTGATGCGCGCGGCGAGCTGTGGCCGGGCGTGTAGGGACAGCGCGGTGTAGCGGTCCATCGCCGCGTCGACGGCGGCCAGGTCCCCGGTCGCGAGCAGGTCCAGCAGCAGGCCGCGGGTCACCGCGATCGCCAGACGCGCCTCGGCTTGTGCCTCCTGGATTGGCACGCCCTGGGAGGCCAGCAGGTCGGTGATCGGCGTCAGCCATGGGTTGATCGCGTCCTCGAGCAGGCGCGTGGCGGGCTGCTTGCCCTGCAGGCCTTGGGCGTAGACCTCGAAGAACAGCCGTTCGTAGGGCCACAACGCCGGGGAGGTGAGGTGCTGCCAGAACGCGCGCAGCTGGTCGAGCAGGTCCTGCTCCGGGTCGGCCCGAAGCTGCTCCAGCAGCGCCCGCTGCTGGGCTTCGACCGCGCGTACCACCTCCACCAGCAGTCCCTCCTTGGAGCCGAAGTGGAAGCTCAGCATCCGGTGGCTGGTGCCGAGCGCGGCGGCCAGCGCGCGCAGGCTGAGGTCGGCCAGCCCATGCTCGGCCGCATAGTCGATAGCGGCGGCGAGCAGGCGTTCCCGGGTGTCGGTGCTGGGCCGTGGCATCGGCCGCCTCCTTTCGCTTGTCGTTTCCTTGCTCGGAGGACCGAGTTACTGTACCATATGGTACAGTAACTCGCCGCAACGTTCGGGAGGGCCTAATGGGCCACAAGGAGATCGATATTCGTCGGGTGATCCCTGCCCCGCCAGGGGCGGTGTTCGCCTCACTGCTCGACCGCTCGACCTGGCCGGCCTGGTCCGGGCACGACGCCTTCGAGCTCGTGCGGCCGGGCACGGCCGGACCCTACGACGTCGGTTCGGTCGGGCTGCTGCGGTCCGGCCGCCGGGTGATGCGGGAAGAGATCGTCCAGGTCGTCGCCGACCAGCGCGTCGGCTACACGCTGCTCGCCGGCCTGCCGCTGCGGGGCTACCGCGCCAGCTTCGAGCTGACCCCGACGGCGGATGGCACCGAGGTCGGCTGGCACGCAACGTTCGACGCACCGCCCGGCTTCGGCTGGATCTACGTATCGGCCCTGCGCCGCTTCACCGCACGGCTGCTCGACGGACTCAGCAAGCGACTCCGCGATCCCGCCACGACCGGGCGTTGATCCGCTGCCCGCCTTCGCGCTGGTATGGACCACCACCACCACCGCGGGGCTGGCGCTGTTCCGCGGCGGTCACCACCCCCTGGCCACCATGCTGGCCGCTGCCGCCGCCGGCTTGGGGTTCGACCTGGCCGGCCGCCTGCCGGGCCGTGGGGACGCGGGTGGCCGCGGCAGCCGGGCCGGGTCGACGGCCCGACCCCACCAGCCAGCCGACCCCGTTCGCCTGAACTCCACCGCCACCTTGGGCTGCCGCGCCGGCCACCACGGCGGCGCGGCAGCACCCATCCAGCACCACCAACCAGCGCCTATCGACAACCGAGGCTGACGATGACCGCAACCGTGTTTCTTGTCCTGCTGGCCGGGCACCTGCTCGGCGACTGGGTCACCCAGAGCGATTGGCAGGCGGCCAACAAGACCCGCTCCTGGGCTGCCTTGGCCGCCCACGTGAGCCGCTACCACCTGGTCCTGGGCGCCCTGCTCCTGATCCCGGTGCTGCGGGATGGCTGGCCGGCCTGGAAGGCGCTCCTCATCATGACGATGTCGGCGGCCACCCACGCCCTCATCGACCGGCGCTGGCCGGTCGGTGCGCTGCTGCGGATGGCCGGCAGCCCAGGGTTCGCGACCATCAACTGGGGCATCATCGCCGTCGACCAGGCCCTGCACCTGTCCATCCTGGCGATGCTTGCCGTCCTGCTCGGCTGACCACCACTCCACACCGCCATTCCTGTCCGCCGGGCAGGCACTCGGCGGCCACTAGCAGCCGTGGCCGGCTGAGCGCGTCCAGCAGTGCCGCAGTGGCCGCCCCGGGCGCCATAGCAGTCCAGGTGTCGGCTGCCGACGCGGCGCAGGATGCGGATGACCGCCCCTACACAAGGGTGCCCAGAAAGGTGTCGTCCGGCCGCCGTCCACTGGTCGGGTGCAGCCAGCGCCGCCAGGCCCGCCAGACCTGGCGGCCGAGCCGTTCACGGAGTCTGCGGTCGCTGGCGGCCGTCTCCGGCCGCGGCCGACCGGACGGCGCGACCGAGTCCGGTGTCCGGACCCCGCGGCAGCGTCCACTGTGCTTCCGGGAACTGCGCCTCCTGGCGGTGCCGTCCGGACGGCTGGTGTCCGCCGCAGACACTGCCGCAGGCTGCGGGTGTCCACTGCTACAGGAACTGGTCGCCGGGTTGGCGGCCGCTGGTGGGATGCAGCCAACGCCAATGGACGCGGCCGAGTCGGGCGGTCAGGCGGCCGCGGAGCTGCCCGCGGACGTAGGTCATCGCCGGCCGGGTGAGCGAGCGGGCCTCCTCGAAGCCGAGGTCGTCGACCTGCAGCCCGGTTGCCTCGCCGTCGCGCCAGCAGCCAATGACCGCCTGGGCGACCTGGTCGGGGTCCACACCGACCGCCGTCCAGGTGTCGCTGGGCCAGGCGCGCAGCTCACAGGTGAGGTCGGCCACAAACACCAGCTCACCGGGCTCCCGTTCGGGGTGGCCGATGAGCAGCTCATAGACCAGGCTGCCGGCCGGCTGGGGAACAGCGGGGTGCAGCAGCGCGGCCGGGGCGACGACCAGCACCGTGCCGGCCTCGGGCTCGCCGGCGGGTCCTGGCGGCAGCAGCAGGCCGAGGTAACAGTCGGTGACCCGGCCGGGCTCCAGCGTCTCGCCGAGCGCGTTGGGGCCGAGCTGGTCCACTCTCGCCTCCGCCTTCCTCGCGATGGATGCTGCGGGATCAGGCTACCCGGCCCGACGAGGACGTTGACCTTTCGCAGCCGGTTTCACAGCGCCCTTGGACGCGGGAGTGGCTTCGGCGCAAGTCGTGACGGCGGCGCATCCACGCCTGCTATCAGCCGGGCCAGTCGGGTCGGTCGTGCGGTTGGCGGACCACGTCGAGGATCTCGTCCAGTTGCGCGAAGGGCGCGGTGTGGCCCCCTTGGACGAACACGGCGCGGCAACCGGGGATCGCCGCCGCCACGCCTCGGGCGAGGCCGGCGGGCACGTTGCGGTCGTCCTGGCCGTGCCACAGGTGCACCGGGACAGCGATCTCCTCCAGACGGAACCCCCACGGGCGGGTGGCCAGGGCCACCTCGTCGACCAAGCCGCGGGTGCCCTGCCGCAGCGCCTCGGCCAGGGCAACGACCAGGCCAGGGCGGGCGGCCGGGTCTTCCATGAAGTCCAGGGATGGGGTGCTGGCGGCTTCCGACTTGGCTGCTGGCTTGCCCAGCCTCCGCAGCAGGACCGCGAACATCACCCGGGATACTGCTTGGAGCAGCAGCGGCGCCCGGCGACCAAGGCCATACAGCAGCCGATTGGGGAGGGCCATGCCGGTCGTCGCGCCGGGCCGGTCCAGCGGTCCCATGCCGCTGACCACCACGGCCGCGGTGAGCCGAGACGGGAGCAGCCGCGCGCAGGCCAGCGCATAGGCGCCGCCGCCAGAGGCGCCCAGCACGGCGAACCGGTCGATGCCCAGATGGTCGGCGAGGGCGGCAATATCGCCTGGCCAGTCGAGCAGGGTCCGGGCGGGCTGGCGATCCGACAGTCCGAACCCGGGACGGTCGGCGCTGACCAGCCGCACACCCCGCAGCCATGCCTGCCGCACGCCGCTGAACACCGCTGCGGGCTCCAGCCGGGAGCCGGGGGAGAAGTGGAAGTAAAGGCAGGGTGCCCCGGACGGGTCGCCGAACTCGGCGTAGCCGAGCCTGCGACCGTCCGCAAGCGCGAGCACGGTGTCTGGCCGCTTGGTGCTACTCATTGGCCTCCCCTTTGCATCGCCACCCCGACCAGCGTGGGTCTTCACCGGCTCCGAGTCGTGTCCTGGAAGGGTTGCTGCGGCCTCATGTTGCGCGGCCTCGGCCGCGAACCTCGCGGCCGGTCCTGAACCAAGCGGCACGGTGCGCCCTCGGCGGCCACCGGCATCGGCGGTCGACGCGCCGTCGCGTGCTCAAGGCGCCTCCATCGGCGGGGTTCGACGCCATGGCGGCGGTCGTTGGTGGCCGTTCATGGCGCGGTGAGGTGTTCGTGGACCAGCTGGATGGCGATCGAGCCCTCCCCGACAGCGGAGGCGACCCGCTTGATCGACCCGTGGCGCACGTCACCGGCGGCAAAGACGCCGGGGACACTGGTCTCCAGCAGCAAGGGCGGCCGGTCCAGCGGCCAGCCCGGCGGCAGGTGGCCGTCGTGGAGAAGGTCACGGCCGGTTAGCAGGAACCCGCGCTCGTCACGGTGCAGCGTCCCGGCCAGCCACTCGGTATGGGGCTGGGCGCCGATCAGGATGAACAGCGCCGCCGCCGGGACCGTCTCGGTGCTGCCGGTCTGGAGGTCCTGCAGGGTGAGGTGCTCCAGCCGGCCGGTGCCAGCAGCACCGACGACCTGGGTGCCCAGGCGGACGGCGATGGTGTCGTTGGCCTGGATCTCCTTGACGAGGTAGTCGGACATGGTCCGGCCCAGGGCGTCGCCGCGCGCCAGGATGGTGACCCGGTCGGCGTACTTGGCGAGGTGGAGGGCGGCCTGGCCGGCCGAGTTGCCGGCGCCGACCACAAAGACCTGGCTGCCGGTCATCGCCGGGGCCTCGCTGACCGCCGCCCCGTAGAACACCCCGGCGCCGAGCAGCTCGTCTACGCCGGGCGCCTCCAGCCGGCGGTAGACGGCGCCGGTGCCGACCACGACCGTCCGGCCGGCCGCCTCACCCCCATCAGCCAGGGTGACCACATGGTCCTGCCCGGCTCGGCGCAGCCCGACCGCGCGGGCGTAGACGAAGCCCGCGCCGAACAGGGTCGCCTGCTGGGAGGCCCACTGGGCCAGGTTGCGACCGCTGACCCCGCGGGGAAAGCCGAGGTAGTTGCGGATCAGCGAGCTGGTGCCCGCCTGCCCGCCGAGCGCCTCGGGCTCCAACAGCAGGGTGCGCAGCCCCTCCGAGGCGCCGTAGGTCGCGGCCGATAGCCCGGCCGGTCCGGCGCCGACCACGATGACGTCGTAGCGGCCCGGGTCGGGCCGGGTCGGGACGCCGATGGCGGCGGCGACCTCGGCGTTGGCCGGGTCGACCAAGACCTGCCCGTCGAACAGGTGCAGGACCGGCAGGCGGCTGCCGTCCTGGCCGGTCTGGCGCAGCAACTCCCGGCCGGCCAGGGAGTCGTGCGGGTGGAACTGGTAGGGGATGGTGTTGCGGTCCAGCAGATCACTGATGTCGTGGCTACGCGGCGTCCACCGGTCCCCGACGATGCGGATCGCGACAAAGCCTTGCTGGCCGGTGGCCCGGATCCACTCGCTGAGCTGCTCGCTGACCGGCAGGTACAGGTGCTCCTCGGCCGGCTCCCAGGGCTTCCACAACCAGCCGTCGATCCGCCCCAGCGCCATCGCTTGGCTCATCGGCTCGTTGACGCTGCGATCCAGGACCCCGATGAGCAGCATCCGCCTGGCCGTCGGGTGGAGCTGGTGCGCCTGGGCCAAGAACTCCGCCCCGGTCAGCTGCGGCATCCACTGGTCGGCGATGACCACCGCGACCAACACATCCTGGCTGCGCAGCCGCTCCAACACCTCAAGACCCTCCGCGGGTGAGCGCTCGGTGAGGATCTGATAGTCGGCCCCGTACCGCTTACCCAAGGCCTGCCTGAGCGCCTCCAGGACGTCGCCGTCATCGTCGACGGCCAACACCACCGGTTGCGCCACCCGTTCCTCCCTTGTCGGCACCAGTCCAGCCGTCAACCTAACCCACGAAACTCAATTACCGCCTGCGGGGTCGAGCTCGAGCCGGCCGTCGGAGCGGTGCCGGAGGGCCTCGCGGAGGTCGTCGCGGGTTTGGTAGGTCACGGCGCGCTGGGCCTGGTCCAGCAGCGCGGCCGAGGCGCCGCCGCCGGGTCCTGGGCGGTAGGTGACGCAGCCGCCGGGGAACACGTCGACCACCGCGGTGGTGCCACCGGCTCCTTGGGTCCGGTAGCGGGTGACGCCCGGCGCGACGGCCTGCTCCGCCTTGGCGGTCGGGACGGCGCACGTCGCGGTGAGCTGGATCGTCACGGTGCCGCCCTCGGCGACCAGTCGTGGCCGGTCGGCGATGTCGAGGTTGATGTCGACGCTGGCGCGGTCGAACTGCA
>Ga0209859_1000313_pt1 | contig 11643 bp, 10 predicted proteins | sample GWRWS3_50_60_FD_187241 | JGI IMG/M metagenome (GOLD analysis project Ga0209859, IMG submission 187241) | Riverbed sediment microbial communities from areas with vegetation nearby in Columbia River, Washington, USA - GW-RW S3_50_60 (SPAdes)... | ecosystem: Environmental > Aquatic > Freshwater >... | reverse complement strand
TCCGCCCACACTGGGAACGCAAGTCATCACGGCGGTTGCCCAGGAACCCTCCCGACCAAATGAAGGTCAAACGCGTGTGCAGGTCGGCCCGGCATCAGGTAGGTGGATCGAACGGATTTTCCCACTATTGCCCTCCTGGTCTTCAGCCTTCTCTCCGACTTTTGCTTTTGTTCTACTGCTCTTGCTGGCTGGTACCGGGTGGTACACGTTCTCCCTGAATGCCCGGGTCTCGCTGGAAACGGCTCAACGCCAACAGTTGGAAACAGCGTTGCAGGAGGAAACGGTGCGTCTCGCCGCGCTTCAACGCAAAACGACGGAACATGAGCAACTCGTGGCCGGTTTGCAGGAGGAATTAAAGCAGCGAGCCGGAGACCTTACCGGATTGCAAGCAAGCCTGTCAGAGCGCGAGGCAGAATTGGCGCTTGTGCGTGCCCAACTGACTCAGCGGGAACAGGAAACAGTCACCCTTCGCAGGGCCCTGGCCCAGCGCGATGAGTTGATCCCCTTCTTGCGGTCGCCTCATGTCAAAGTGATCGCCCTGCACGGCCTAGACATGGCCAAATCGGCGGGAGCCTTCCTGCTGTTCGACCCTGAGAGCAAGAAAGCCCTCTTGTACGGGTTCAACTTGCCGCTCCTCCCGGTCGGGAAGACCTATCAACTCTGGGCCGTTCTCGACAAACCGATCAGCGCGGGAAATTTGACCACGGATCATATCAGCGCAGGAATCTTCAGCACGGACCATGGTCAGAAAAGCCGGTTGGTCATTCGAAGGATGCCGGATTTTTCCCACATCACCAAGTTTGCCGTGAGTCTGGAGCCGGAAGGGGGCCGCCCTCAACCGACCGGCGCCGTCTACCTGGTCGGCCAAATCTGAGCTGCTGCCTCATCAATGACTTACTGACGGCAGAGAAGTGCGGCTGCCCGTGGATCACCGCACGCATAAGGATCAAATCAACCCTGGTGATGAAATCCAGGCCTTCGTAGGGGAAGTTGGACCGGCTGACTTCGTCCAGCGACCAGGACGCCAAGAACCATAACACGGCACAGACCCGACCCCAGCACTCCAACTGCGCTCCCGGTTTGAGTGGCAGCACCGAGTGTGCAATCCGGTACGCCCTTCTCCGTATCTCCTGACTGTGCTAAGATAGCGCTCGTTTGATCGTGACGCGAGGCAGAAAACGATGAGCTTTATCACCGACAAGGATCTGGAATTCATGCAGATGGCCTTGGAACAGGCTCGGCTGGCACCTGCTCGGGGAGAGGTCCCGATCGGAGCGGTGCTGGTTCTGGACGGCCAGGTGCTGGCGCAGGTCCACAACTTTCGCGAAGTGTGGCAGGACCCAACAGCCCACGCGGAGGTGGTGGCCATACGCGAAGCGGCGACGAGGCTGGGAACCTGGCGGCTGACGGGCACCGCTCTCTACGTCACTGTGGAACCCTGTTCGATGTGCGCCGGCGCGATCATTCAGTCCCGCATCTCACGGCTCGTGTTCGGGGCGAGGGACCCTAAGGCCGGTGCCTGCGGCTCTGTGTTCAATCTTCCAGACGAACGCCGCTTGAATCACCGGGTTCAGGTTGTCGGAGGAGTTATGGAGCAGGAAAGCCAGGAATTAATGCAGACATTCTTCCGGAACCTTCGGGATGATGTGGGCGAACGAGCCGGCCTCTAAAAGAATCGTTAATCGTTATTCGTGAACCGTTAAACGGGAATGCTCAATTCATTTTGTCCGGCCGTTTCCTACGGTTAACGATTAACGTATAACGTCTAACGTCCCGAAGAACGGAGAGGTGCGAGAGTGGCCGAATCGGGCGGTCTCGAAAACCGCTGTCCGGGCAACTGGACCGTGGGTTCGAATCCCACCCTCTCCGCCAGACAGCATGCAGCAGCATGACCCTGAGTGGAGCCTCAAGAGAAAATCAAGCCACACATAGAGGGTGGGATTCGAACAGGGGGATCGTGGGGGATATGTCCCCCGCGTGGGGAGCATACGAGGGGGCCTGGCCCCCTCTGTATGAGCGTGAGCTGAAACTGCGAGCGCGACTTGGAATGCCCACCCTCTCCGCCAGACACCAATAGCCTTATGACTACGAGTGGAGCAGCAGGAGAATATCTAGCTACACCTAGAGGGTGGGATTCGAACAGGCTCCGAAGCGGCCTTTGCGAAGCACCAACTGTGGATTCGAATCGTACAAGTTTCGATCGAATAATCAATGAATTGAGCGATTCATATTCCCCCGGTACCGACTCAACAAAACATACCAAGGCGACGTAACAGCCTTCTCGCCTGGACCAGCCATCCAACCAGCTGAACTCCAGCCCATGCGTCCTGGTCCCTTCGTTTTCCAGAATTAATGCTATATTTTGATCAACAGGAGGCAAGACCAGGAGCTTTATGGATACTGACATCATCATACTCCCGGATGTCCTACCCTACCTTGTCGCCATTCTGTGTTTACTGATTGTCTGGCAATATCACCAGATGCAAGTCATGGCCGGTCGAATTCAAGCTGTCGACTTCTGGGACCGTGTGGGCGTCCGGATGTACTTTCATGTTAATCCCGATGACTCCAACACCTGCCCGGTTTGTCGACAAGCGAATCGCAGGGTGTTTCGACCAAGCACGGTGGCGAAGAAAAACTTCTCCCCGCTTCACGGTTCCTGCACGAACCCGTCCGGATGTCGGTGCCTCTTGGTAGGGATCTACGGCAGTTGGCCTGAAGCGCGGCGCCTGATGGATCGGATGAAAACAGAATTCAAAAGAAACGCGGGTCAGCTGTCGGACAACGAGATGAGTGAACTGTTGGGAGGATCCTGGGAGAAGAGCATCAGCGCTCCTACTGATCGCATTTCCGTTCACATGTTGGAAGCCAACCGCGCGGAGGCTAGCGATCCGGAAGCTTCGATCGTTCGCTATCGCTTTGTGATCGATCAGGCGAAAGAGGCGCGCGACCTCCCCTTTGTGGTGCCATCATACTTCCGTCTAACCGAACTGCTGGTGAAGGTCGCGCGTCCCCACGAGGCGCTGGATGTCATCGACCGTTTTGAGGAGCGTTACCGGGCAAAGAAAGCGTTGCCCTACTCTCCAACAGAGACTCAACGCGGCCTCATGTCACTGAAGAAATCCCGCCTCAAAGCCCAGCTTAAATCACCGCAACTCGTCGCCTCACCTGTGTGAAGCTCTAGTCTAAAGAGACCTGATGAATCGACGGAGTCGCTTCTGCTCCTCAGGCTGCATCTGAAGAAAGTCGAGCCCGAATTTCTCGCCCAGGGTCCAGCGAACCACGGCCACATCGACTGACAAGTTCCGTTCAGGAGCCGGCAGATTAACAGACAACTCCAGAAACGCTCCTACGCGCAAGAGCTTGTCGCCTTTCACCGCACATCCACCCAGTGAGAGGTTACTGACCGTCCCCTTCCCCGCTACGTCGTCACCCAGAAATGACACTGGGATCTGCACTTCATGACGAGGGTGCTCGCGTAAATCCATAGGATCCTCACGCTTGTAACAGCCCAGTCCCCGTCACGGTAGTGGACACCTACGAATAGGCTGGCCTGCGTCCAGCCTGCCTTACCCAGCGGAGACAGGAATCCTCCCCTGTATGCTCTCCCTATCCGTCAACGAGTCTAGCCGATACCCGGGACAGTGAACACGCAATTTCCCAGACCTTTGTCCCTAAACCGGTGCGCTGCTAGGACGGTAAGCTCAGGGCCTTAGTGAGCAAAACCTTGCGCAACTCCAGCATGGCGAGCGTGTCCCGCGCGCAGTACTTGAGGAGCGCTTCGCGGATGCGCGTCTTCTCGACCCAGTCCATCTCTTCGAACACCATCCGGTAATACTGTTGCGCCGCCACGCCCCCTTCCTGAATTGCGAGGTCGCTGTATCCCAGCGACGGCACGACTGCCGGCAGGACGGATTTGATTGAAAATGAGCCATTGAACTCCGGATGGTAGTACTGGTCGTGAATGACGGCGAAGAGATCCCAGAGACGGCTCCTCACTTGCTCCAGGTCTCGTTTCAATGTTGGCAACGCCTCAGCTAGTCGTTCCAGAATGGACCGTTCATACCCGGAATAGACACAGATGCTGCCTTCACTTCCCACAGACTCCAGGAATGCCACAGCTAGCTCTTCACGAGAGTCCTTGGGGTCCAGGCAGAGATATTCGTCATGCCGCACCTGTCCGTCCTCGGTCTCGATATGGTTGGACCACTGGGTCGGAATCGTCTGATAGGGCCTCGTCAAGGGGTATTTCGGGATGCAAGGCATGAAGGTTTCGAAGTCCAGATGGTGAACCGGGTAGCGCACGGTCTGGAGCGCCGCCTTGAGACGGGGCCCGATCCATTCCACATTGTCCTTCATGCGTCGCTGGATAACTGAGAGCTTGAACTCGGGCGGAATCTCGTCAATCGTCTTGATCCCGCTCCTGATAAACTGCTGGATGGCTCGGTCTCCGCCTGGCAGGTAGTAGACCCAGCGAGCCGGCTTATCCTTGGTGCAATGGTCCCAGAAGGGGCAGTCGTACGGCTGATGACAATGCCCATCCGGTTCAATCGTGGGCGGAGCGGGAGCCACTAGCATGGCTTTCATCTCCGCCAAGCGTCTTGGCACATCGGATTGCCGGGCAATCGTCAGTGCCGTCAGGTCCTGCACAACAAATAGGCGCTCCAGGTCCAGCTCTCCGCCTGGATAGACATACTGAGTATTGATATGCATCAGGCACGAGCCTGAAAGGGCAACCCCGGCACCCTTCAGGACATAGGTCTGGATCGCTACATCGTCCAGGTGAACGTCCTTGACCTTCGTCGAGGACTTAACTTCTATCAAGCGCCAGGCAATCGCGCCATCTTGCCCAGACGTGACTCGCTCCAGAATATCTACGCGCACCAAGACCTGGTCAACCTCAAAGGCCCCCTCAAAGATGGCCGGCACTGCCGGATCACTGAGCAGCTCCGCTGTCCGCTGCAACGCTTCCATCGGATGGCGGTGATCCGCCTCCACCAATACACCGCTCGGGAAACGCTGGCGAGCCAGCGCGCCGATCTCGGTTCCCATATCCAGAATCGCTTGTGTCTGCTCGTCCGGCTCGGTGGCCAATTCAGGTGAATGGATCGCCAGATAGAGTCGCTTGCGACATTGGAGGCCCGAGAGGAATTTTGATTTGGAGAGACGGAGGGTGGCCGTATTCGACTGCGGTGGCCGCTCAGGGAAGATCAGCATGTTGTCGCAGAAGGCTACACAAGGAGAGCACAAATGTCCAGGGGTCCTGATGTCTGGGGACTGCGGCCGCTTCGGAGCGATGCTTCTGGTAGGATAGGGTGCATGAATTCCCGCATCAGCCAGATCCGCCGGACGGTCATGACCCTCGCGCTGCCTGTCACCGTCAGCAGTTTGCTGCAACGAACCGAAGGCATACTGGATATCTTTCTCGTCGGGGGGCTGGGAGCTTCCTCTATCGCTGCCGTGGGAATTGGCCAGTTGCTAGTGTTTTGCATGATGACCCTCGTGGCGGGACTCTCGGTCGGCGCCACGGTCGTGATCGCGCAGCTCTGGGGAGCCCGCCGCCTCGCCGACTCCGGTGAAGCCGCGGTCCACGTGCTCGGGCTCGCTCTCCTAGCTTCTCTAGTCCTCATGGCATTTGGGTTGGCGCTCAGCCGTCCTGCAACGGAGTTGCTGGGCGCAGCTCCCGACGTGATCGAGCTGGCCGGACCCTATCTGACCATTATCTTTCTTGTCATTCCATTCACGGTTCTCATTCAGGTGCTTACGGGCATCCTGCACGGAACCGGCGATACTCGCACGCCCATGTACGCGATGATCGGCGTCAACATCTTCCACGTGCTGCTGGCTTATCCCTTGATCTACGGCCGATGGGGCTTCCCCGACATGGGCATTAACGGCGCGGCGGTGGCGGTGGGAGCTGCCGAGAGTGTTGGTGTCCTGTTTCTCCTGATCCGCTGCTCCCGCCTGCTCGTCAAGCCAGCCGGAATCCGGAGGGATCTCGTGCGTTCGGTGTGGGACGTGGGCCTGCCGGTCTTCGGGGAACGGGTGATCCAGCAGACCGGCATTCTCGTCTACACCAAACTGGTGCTGCTCTACGGGACTGTGGCCTATGCCGCGCATCAAGTGGGACTCTCCATCGAGGCCTTCTCATTCCTGCCGGGATATGGGTTCGCGGTGGCGGCCGCCACTATGGTGGGGCAGAGCATCGGAGCAGGAAAATACACTCGCGCGAAGCTTGAGAACTGGGAAGCCAACCGGTTGGCCTCGTTCGTCATGGCCGGCATGGGGTTCCTGTTCTTTTTCTTCCCCTATGCACTGCTTCGCGCCTTTACGGATGACCAGGCCGTGATCGAGTTAGGCACATTATTTCTGAAGATCGTGGCGCTGCTTCAGATCCCGCTCGCGCTGACGATGGTGCTGTCCGGCTCGCTGCGCGGCGCCGGTGATACCCGCTACATCATGGGAGCCACAACCGTCGGCATGTGGGGCGTCCGGCTGCCGCTAGCCTGCATCGCGGCCCTGTGGTTACATCTCAACCTGATCTATGTCTGGGGTGCCATGGTCGCAGACTGGACGATCCGGATGGGGCTGCTGGTGTTGCGCTATCGCTCAGAACGATGGCGGGCAATTCAAGTCATTCGGTGAGAAGCTAAGGCTAAGGTTGAGGTTGCTTAGTGGCTTTTCGTGGAGGGTCTGGTGTCCTTCCCCGGTCCTTTGGTCAGCTCGATCCGCGTGACCCCCTTCACATGTGCGCAAAGATCCCCCAGCCCAGGCGTGACCAGCCTGAAGGGTCCACCTTTTGGTTCAGGAATCGGCCCTCCCTCGAGTTGATAGATCAGGATGCCGTGTTCTGTCGCCTGCTTCATGGTCAGGCTGGCGGCAAACTGGCCATCCTGGGAATGGAAAGTTACATGGTCTGCGCCGATGGCCAGCGCTGGGACTTCGAGCAGCCCCTTCACCTTGATTCCGCGGCCTTTCATACCTGTTAAAAGCGTACTTACGTCATGGACTTGATGTTCTGCTGGAAGTTTTTCCAGCGCCGCCGAATCTAGCGTGATCGGCTGGATCACCGCGCCGTCAATCCTCAGAGTTCCGGGCCCGCTCCGATCCCGCTCGGTGATCGCCTTGATCATCGCCGTGAGCGCTTCATTGAGCGGAGTCGGAATGCCTAGATCCCGTCCACGTCTCACGATATAGCCATTCAAAAAATCAATTTCTGTCGGTCGGCCGGCCTTCCAGTCATCATACATAGAGGTGTGGATGTCCAGAATTTCTTGTGACCAGCGCACGACCTTGTCGGCCATGTCGTCAGCCAAGGGCACTTTTAGCCCAGCAGCGACCGCGACCACTTCCCCAACAATCTGATGGACGACCCCCAGCATCTCCGGGTGGTCGAGCGCCTTGGACACCCTGTCGTTGATGATGACGGTGAGCGGGTTGAAGACGCAGTTCCAGCACATCTTCTCCCATTTGCTACGGCGAATATCCTCCGCCACCTGACAGGAAAGGCCAGCCTGAGTGAAGAGTTCGACGATCTGGAGTACCCGGGGGCTCCGCTGTCCCATCAACTCCCCAACTGCCACCGTTCCACGCTTATAATGCTCGATCACGCCGGGCTCGACGATCTTGGAATAGATGAAAGCGACCCCGCCCACCACACAATCGCGCTGAAAGCGAGCGAGAAGCCGGTCTTCCGTATCCACGCCATTCTGCAGGGTCAAGAGCATGGTCCGGTCGGTCATCACCGGCTCAATTTGATCCATCACCTCCTCCAGGTCGTACGCCTTGACCGACAGGATGATCAGGTCAGGTCTGGGCAAGTCACGAGGATCGGCCGCAGCTCTTGGATGGACCGTAAAGGTGCCAGCGGCGCTGCGAATCGTCAGCCCCCGTTCGCGGACAGCCTGGAGCGTTCGTGGCCGCAACAGGAACGAGACATTGGGATTGTGCTTGGCCAGATGCGCACCGAAGAATCCTCCGACCGACCCAGCCCCGACCATCAGGATCTGTTGCATGGCGACTCCGCTTGTTGTCCCGAATGGAGCAAGCTACTATAGCATGCACTTTCGACCGGAAAAAGTAGCGTACAATCGCCCGCGCAAGGATTCACTATGCAAAGTGAGAGTGGCATGCCGGAAGTCAGGGCACGACTCGCGACCGCCCGTGCCGTGACCGTGCTCACCGGAGCCGGTATCTCGGCCGACAGCGGAGTTCCCACTTTCCGAGGAGCCGATGGGCTGTGGCGGAACTTCCGGGCGGAGGATTTGGCCACCCCGGAGGCTTTCGCGCGAGACCCACGCCTGGTGTGGGAATGGTATAACTGGCGGCGAGAACTCATTGCCACGAAGAAGCCGAATCCGGCCCATTATGCAGTCGCCGACCTCGAGCGGCGACTCGAACGGTGCTGGTTGATCACGCAAAACGTGGACGGCCTGCACCGAACAGCCGGCTCACAAAAACTCTCGGAGATTCACGGTAACATCTGGAAGGTGCGTTGTACGCGATGCAGTCGGGTGGATGAGAACCGAGAGGTGCCGATCGCGATTCTTCCCTCCTGCGCTGCCTGTGGCGGGCTTCTGCGACCGCATATCGTCTGGTTCGGGGAATCGCTGGCCTCGGAGGATCTTGCTCGAAGTTACGAGGCGCTCGGGCGCTGCGAGGTTCTGCTGATCATCGGCACGTCAGGAATCGTGTATCCGGCCGCCTCGTTCGCGCCGGTCGCCAAGGCCGCGGGGGCCTTCGTCGTCGAGATCAACCTTGACCCCACCCCCCATACAGAGCTCGTGGATGTCTCCTTGCAGGGGCGCGCCAAGGATGTAGTGCCGGAGTTGTTCTCGTAAAGTGCGTCCTCTCTAAATGGTACCAGTCGTGTGCTCTCTGTAGCGATGGGGGCGGTCAGTCAAAAACCGGGCAAATTCTCTGGCCCCTCTCATGCGTTGGGTGATCGTACCTTCCTTCATTTTTTCTTCTCTGAGATGCTGTTCAAACTTCTTGAGAGCATGGCTGATAAATTCCTCGAAGAGGGGTTTCTGAAATGGGAGATTCATGATTCGCGCCTTGGGTTGGATCATGAGATCCTCACAACTAATTGAGGCAGTTCCTCCAGTGTACGGATCGTCGGCGTCTGATTGGGCTGTCGCACGGCTTCACTTGACCTGTCTGGCTCGCGAGCAAGCAGAATCCCACAGAGTCCTGCCTGACGAGCCCCTTGCACATCGTCCCGCAGGCTGTCTCCTACATGTGCCGCCTCTTCCGGATCTACCGCGTGTTTCTCCAAGGCGTGCCGGAAAATCTGGGGAGCCGGCTTGGCCGCATGCGCAAGGCTGGAGATGGTCACCGTCTCGAACAGGTCGGCGAGGCCGAGGCCTCGCAGCACATTAAACAGCCGCGTATCGAAGTTGGAGATGATGCCCAGTTCGAACCCATGCTCTTTCAGTTCCTTGAGAACGCCCAACGTCTCAGGATAGAGCTTCCACCGTTCAGGACCGTCGAAGGCGTGAAAGACCTCCTCGAAATAGTCATCGAACTGCTCGATCATCCCGACACGGTAAAACACGTTGTGGACGATGTCGAACCACCAGAGTCGTTCGCACCGTTTGATCTCGGCTGGCTCGCTCACCGCGAAGACCGGAGGCGGAGCCTCATGGAAGGCGCGCTTGAACGCTTCCTTCACGGCGGCGAGTGACTCACTCGTTCGCTTGAAGCCATATTTTTCCGCATGGCTTAGATAAATCTCTCCCACCGAGCCTTTCACATGAAAGAGGGTTCCTGCCGCGTCAAAGAAGACGACTTTGACCTTGCTCACGGTGGCTCCATCCTGCCGCGCCGGAGTTCTTGAGCCGGAATGAGACCCGCTGGAGTGACGCTGTCCGCTGCCCGCAATCGTTCGATGCCGTCTCGGCAGTAGCCCAACGGTAGCCAGCGGCACTGGCCGCAAATGCTCGGCAGGCTTTCGCCTGTCAGAGAGGTCCGAATGCGACCCAGAATTTCACTCCACTGCACTCGGATTCCCGCCGTCAGCCCAAGCAGGCTGAGGACAAGTCGATCCTGCGCTTTCATACTTTCTTCAAACCCATCGCCATTGAGCGAGCAACCAGACGAGGCCAGATGGGGACAGGCTCCGCACACCGTGTCAGGGGCATCCACGACTTCAACCCATTGATCGGGATGCTCGGCCAGGTCATGGTGAATTCGAGCAAGATTGTCAATAAAGGACGGGCTATACCCCTCGCCTCGAAATCCCTGGAGACAGAGGAGCGTGTGGGCTCTTAGCCGAAGGTCTGCGCGACTCTCATGACCGACGGCATCTTCTGCCACGACGCTTCCACCTCTTAGGACTCGTACAACCCCGCGCTGCGAAGAATTACAGCCGCTGTGCGGAGATTGTAAGCACCCATCGTTACGAAGTCAAAACGTCGCTCAAATAGCGGGTTTCCTTGACAAAGAGGAGACCCTTTGCTAGCTTCGAATTCGTTCAGAATACTTTAACAATATTGGTGACTTGCATGGCCTCCTGCCTCTTCATCATTGACATCAGTCCGGCTGTACGACGGCTGGTGGAGCAAGCGTCAAGCGCAGAAGGATACGAGGTGACTGCGTTCGATGACGGTCCCTCTGCCCTTCACGCGGCGAAGCGCCTGCGGCCCGAGCTGATCATCGCTGATTATCATCTCGAGGGCATCAAGTTCACCAACTTTTGTGAAGAACTAGACACGCTGGAAAGTGCGCCGCATATCTCCATTCTTTCACTGATCAACCTTGCGGATCGACCAGATGAGGAACATTTGCGCTCCCTTGGCGTCAAAGCATTCCTCAAGAAGCCCCTCCAACTACACCACCTGAGCGAGGCGCTCAAGAAACTTCGCAGCGATGCACAGCAAGCCGCTGCCCCACCGAAGGTACCTGTCCGGAAAGCCAGAACCTGGCCGCCCATTTCTCAGGCGACTGTGGAAGACGGCGGCCAGTCGCCGGACCAGGATGACTTGGATGAAGCAGAGACATCCGATGAGAACGTAAATGTCAATCCCGTTGTCCCATCTGCTCCACCAAAAGAGCCGAACGTCGCCAAGACCACCATCCAGGCAAGCGCCCCTGGAAAGTCGGAGGCCCCGGCAGAAGAGGCGATGCGCGGTTTGTTGTCACAGCTTGCCCAGACGACAGCGGAACAGGCGGAACGCAGGATGTCAAAACTGGTGCCTGATCTCGTCGCACGGGAGGTCGCGACACATCTCAAACAGATCGTCCATTCTGAAGTTTCGACCCAGCTTGCCACAGCCATCTCGCTTGAGCAGATCACGAAGGTCTTGCGGGACGCTGTGGAACGTGAGCTTCCGAACATCGCAGACCAGCACATCTCAGGAATGGAACGCACGATCCAACAGAATCTCTCTGACACGGCTGGCCAGGCGGTCGAGAAGATCACGGATAAGCTGGTCAGAGAACTCGTGGACCCGACAGTGCGGAAACAGCTCCCGGAAGTGGTGCGTCAGCAGCTTCCCTCGATCGACACACTTATGAAAGAGGCGGCACGGGAAGCTGCATCCCAGTACGCCCGTCAAGCGGCGGAAGACATCGTCCGCGAGATGGCGAAGGACGCTATCAAGCAAGCAGTGGATAAGATGGTTCCGGACATGGCTGAAGCTG
>Ga0209859_1000312_pt1 | contig 11677 bp, 11 predicted proteins | sample GWRWS3_50_60_FD_187241 | JGI IMG/M metagenome (GOLD analysis project Ga0209859, IMG submission 187241) | Riverbed sediment microbial communities from areas with vegetation nearby in Columbia River, Washington, USA - GW-RW S3_50_60 (SPAdes)... | ecosystem: Environmental > Aquatic > Freshwater >... | reverse complement strand
GATCAGCTGCGCCTTCGCCTCGACACGGTTGTCCGCAACCGTCAGCCTTTTCTGTTCGGCGGCGTGGGCGAGGTAGTCGCGGCTCCGCCCCTCGCGCAGTAGGGCGAGCGCGCGTCGTTCGAGCTCGTCGCGCTGGCGTCGGTTGTCGCGGAGCTCGATCGCGCCGTTGCGCTCGACGATCGCGCCGAACAATCCGCCAGGCCCGACGGCGGAGAGCTGGGCCGGGTCGCCGACGAGCACCAGCTTCCCCTGGGCGTGCTCGACCTGCCAGAGGACGCGCGTGAGGGTGCGTGTGTCGGCCATCCCCGCCTCGTCGACGACGAGCAGGCAGCGGCGCGGGAGACCGCCGCGTTGCCGTGCTTCTGCGAGCAGGTGGTGGAGGGTGCCAGTGGGGAGGCCGGTCTCGGCGGAAAGGTTGGCGGCTGCAACTCCGGACGGGGCAGCGCCGATCGCGACGTAGCCGTCTCGCTGGAAGGCGTCGGCGAGGGGCCGTCCGAGACTCGCGCGCTCGAGAAGCGGCCGCTTCCAGAGCGCCCAGAGCGCGACGAACGAGAGCACGAGGACGATCGCGGCCCCGTAGTAGAAGAGCCAGAGCGGGACCGGCAGGTCCTCGATCCCGCCGATCCCGTGCGCGAGCGGATATTTCAAGGACTGACTGTGAGCTCCGCGATTGGGATCGCCCGGTCCTCGAGCTCGACCTCGAACTCGCCGGCGATGTCCGCGCGGAAGCTGATCCGGGCCGGTTGTCCGGGGGCCACGTCGGCGGACAGGTCGTAGCCGTGGAGGTGCACCTCGTCCTCGACGTCGGCGCGGACGATCAGTACGACCTGCTTGCCCTGCTCGATCGTCGCGCGCACCACCCCGCCGACCGGCTCGCCGTTGCGGAAGACGACCGCCACCCGCTGGGTGTCGTCGGCCGGTTCGGTGGTCGTCGGGGCCTGCTCGGTCGTGGTCTGCACCGTGGTCGTCTGCTGCGTTGTCACCTCGGTGGTCGTCTCCACGGTCGTCGTCTGGGCCGCGGCCGTCGTGTCCGCCTCGTCGTCGTCATCGGGCCTCAGCACGAGGAAGAGAATGACGGCGAGCGCGATGGCGCCGGCGCCGACGGCGAGCGTGGTCCAGAGAGTGCGCGACCCTTTCGGAGGCTCGGCCGGGGGTTCCCCAGGCGGGTCCGTGGGGGGTTGCTGTGGTGCCTCGCTCATGGTTTCCTCCGCGTTCAGGGATGTATGCACGGCCGTGCCGGGCAGCACGGCCCCGGTTCACGGTCTAGTGGAACGCGGGAGGGGCCCTGCCAGGGTGCCCGCCCACGAGCGCTGGAGCGGGCAGGAGGTCAACGGCGCGAGGCAGAGCGAGAAGGGGAGTTGGCCGGTGTGGAAGGGATGGCGAACGGGGTTCCGCAAAGGCGTCCGCGACGGCGAAGATCCCGCGGGCGATGACCGCCGCGGCAAGCCCGAATGGGAGCTGGAGCAGGATCCCGAGTAGGAACACGGGTTCCATGGCCGTCGCCCACGGCGCCTCGCCCCCGTGGATCAGGCGCTCGAGGTGCTCCTGGGCGGCGAAGCCCAGCACCGGGACTGTCCCGAAGAGCCAGGCCGGAGGCCTCCGGCCCACAGGTCGCCGTTGCACGATCCGTGCGAGCGCGGCCGTCGCTCCGACGGCGAGGAACGCCGCAATGAGAAGCGGCGCGCTCTCGAGGTAGCCGTGGCCGCTCGCCGCGAGGGCGTCTTCGTGCTCGTGCCTCCCGGGCGAGACGAGCTCGTAGGCGAGGCTGTGAGCGCTGAGCCAGCCCGCCCCGAGGAGCGGCAACCCGACGAGCCAGGCTGCGTGCGAGCGCTCCATGGCTCTCAATCTTGCCAGAGGCCCGCACCGAAGGGCGCTCTGTAGTCGCCTCGCGCTACCTGACGACGACACCGCCGTTCTCGGCGGCGCCGGCCAGGAAGGCCAGCCAGTCGCGCCAGAGCTTCTCGTCCGCCAGCACCTTCGGCTCCGCCGAGGCCTGTGAGAGCGCGAAGTCGATCGCCCCCGCGGGCACGTGCGAGCCCGGCTCCAGGTGGTCGAGCGAGAGCCAGCCGGTCATCCCCTGCTCGGCCATCTCCTCCGCGAGCTGCTCGAGGTCGCCGAGGCCGAGGAAGACGTGTCCTCCGATGCCGTCGTTACGCGCCCAGTAGAGCCTGAGCATCAGACCAGTCGCTGGAGCTCGCCGAGGAGCCGGTCGACCTCCTCGGCCGTGTTGTAGTGGACGATCCCGAGACGGACGGCGCCGTCCGGGAGCCCGAGCCGGCGCATCACCTCGAGCGCGTAGTAGTCGCCCCACCAGACTGCGATGCCGCGCTCGGCGAGACGGATCGCAGCCAGCTCGGGCGTCAGCGTCGGAAACGTGACGGCGAAGGTCGGCGCGCGCCCGTCCATCGTCGGGGGGCCGTGGAGGCGCAGGGCGTCCGGCAGGCCCCCTAGCAGCCGCTCGCCGAGCTCCCGCTCATGGGCGACGATCGCCTCCCAGCCGAGCGACTCGACGTACGCCACCGCCGCACAGAAGCCCGCCAGAGCCTCGTGGGGGAGAGTGCCCGTCTCGAAGCGGACGCCGATGGGCTCGTCTGGCGCGGGCCGCACCTTGAAGGGCCGCCAACGCTCGAGCAGCTCGCGCCGGCCGAAGAAGAGCCCGAGGTGCGGGCCGAAGAACTTGTACGGGGAGCAGAGGAGCACGTCCACGCCGGCCTCGCGCACGTCGATGGGCCCGTGCGGCGCGTAGTGCACGGCATCCACCCAGGCCAGCGCGCCCGCCTCGTGTGCGAGCTCGGCGATTCGGCGGACGTCCGTGATCGTGCCGACGGCGTTCGAGGCCCAGGGAAAGGCGACGACACGAGTCCGCTCCCCGAGCTGGCGCTCGAGGTCGACGAGGTCGAGCGTCGCGTCCTCCTCGCGGATGTCGGCGAAGCGGACGACCAGGTCGAGGTCGTGCGCGAGCTCGAGCCACGGCGAGACGTTGCCGTCGTGGTCGAGGCGGGTGACGACGACCTCGTCGCCGGCGCGGAGCTCGCGTCCGACCGTGCGCGTGAGCGCGAAGTTGATCGTCGTCATGTTCTGGCCGAAGCCGACCTCGTCCGGTTCGCAGCCGAGGAAACGGGCCGCCGCGTGATGTGCCGAGACGACGAGGGCGTCGCTCCTCCTGCTCGTCTCGAACGCGCCGCCGAGGTTCGCGTTCGACTCCCGCAGGTAGGCGGCCATCGCCTCGATCACGGAGTCGGGAACCTGCGTCCCGCCGGGAGCGTCGAAGAACGCCGTCGGCCGGTCGAGCGCCGAGAAGCGAGCCCGGACGGCGGCGACGTCGAGGGCGAGGGCGCTCATCTGCCACCTCCCGGCCGACGGACGACCTCGCAGTTCACGCGCCACTCGTAGCGGGGCTTCTCCGTCAGCGAGGCGCCGACGAAACAGTCGCGCTCGGCGAGGTCGAGGAGCTCGGCGAGAGCCTCGCCTTCCCGCGGCGGCTCGAGCTCGACGTCGAGGCCGCACTCGATCTCTACGAACGCGAAGCGCCCGTCCTCCTCGCGCCTGGTGACGACACCCTCGGCGGTCGCGCCTCCGCGAACCGCGACTCCGGCGCGCTCGGCGTGGAAGGCGAGGCTCTTGAGCGTGCAGCGCATGAGGCCCGCGAGCAGGAGGTGCTCGGGCGTCCATTCGGGCCCGGGCTCGAGCGGAGCCTCGCCGTCCGCGAGGAGACGCCCCTCGCGGTCGACGCTCGCCGCGTACTCGAACCGCTTTGCCATCAGATGTTCGGCCGGTGGCTGGCGTGCGAGTGCGGTAGCCGCCGACCGAGCATCTGGCTAGGTCTTCGGCCAGCGCGTGATCACGACTTTCTTCTCCGTGTAGAAGTCGATCGCGTCGCGGCCGTGCGCGTGCAGGTCGCCGAAGAACGAATCCTTCCAACCCGTGAAGGGGAAGTAGGCCATGGGAGCGGCAACACCGATGTTGACGCCGAGCATCCCGGCCTGGGCCTCGTAGCGGAACTTGCGCATCGCGCCGCCGCTCGTCGTGAAGATCGAGGCCGCGTTCCCCTTCGTGGAGGAGTTGAGGATCTCGAGTGCGTGGTCGAGGTCGCGGGCCCTGAGGAGCGTCAGGACCGGGCCGAAGATCTCCTCCTGCGCGAGCTGCGAGCCGGGCTCGGCGCCGATGATCGTCGGGCCGATGAAGTTGCCGTCCTCGGAGCCGCGGCCGCGACCGTCGAGGACGAGCTCGCCGCCCTCCTCGACGCCCTTCTCGATCCAGCCGAGGATGCGCTCCTGCGAGGCGCCGGAGATGACCGGGCCGACCTCGGTCGCGGGGTCGATGCCGTCGCCGACGACCATCTCCCTGCCCTTCTCGGAGAGCGCCTGCTTGAGCGGCTCGTACGCGTCCCCGACGGCGATGCAGACCGAGTTGGCCAGGCAGCGCTGCCCGGCCGCGTGGAACGCAGAGGAGAGCACGCCGTCGACGGCGGCCTTGAGCTCGGCATCGGGCATGACGATGACGTGGTTCTTGGCGCCGCCCAGAGCCTGCACGCGCTTCCCGTGCTTGGCGGAGGTCTCGTAGATGTAGTGCGCGACGGGCGTCGAGCCGACGAAGGAGACCCCGTCGACGCCAGGGTGCTCGAGGAGTGCGTTGACGGAGTCCTTGCCGCCGTGCACGAGGTTGACGACGCCCGCCGGCAGGCCGATCCCGTCGAGGAGCTCGAAGGTCCGCTCGGACGCGAGCGGATCCTGCTCCGAGGGCTTGAGGACGAACGTGTTCCCGCACGCGATGGCGAAGGGCAGGAACCACATCGGGACCATGAAGGGAAAGTTGAACGGCGTGATTCCGGCGAAGACGCCGATCGGCTGCCGGATCATGTCCGAGTCGATGCCGCGCGAGACGTCCTCGAGGTTCGAGCCCTGCATGAGCGAAGGGATGCCGGTTGCGACCTCGACGCACTCGATTCCCCGTCGCACCTCCCCGGAAGCGTCCTTGATCGCCTTGCCGTTGTCGCGGGTGACGAGCGTCGCGAGCTCGTCCTTGGCCTCCTCGAGGAGGTACTTCAGCTCGAAGCACGCGCGGGCGCGCTCGACCGGCGGCGTCGCTCGCCAGGCCGGAAAGGCCTCACGTGCGGCCCGCGCGGCCTCGTCCACCTGGGACGGGCCGGACATGGGCACCTGCCCGAGGAGCTCACCGTTCGCGGGGTTCGTGACGTCGATCACGCCGGACCCTTCGGCCTCGACCCAGCGTCCTCCGATGTAGTTCTTCAGGGTCCGCGTAGCGACCCCGGGCTTCTCCTCGACCTGCGCCATCTCTGCCTCCTGGTTGCTCCGCCGTAGAGTACCGCCGTGGCTGCGCCGACGGCCTCTCTCGTGCCGGACATCCTGGCGCCCGGCCTCCGCTGCGTCTTCTGCGGGATCAACCCAGGACGACGCTCGGCTGCGGCCGGCTGTCACTTCGCCAATCCTCGCAACGACTTCTGGCGGCTCCTGGCGGACTCCGGGCTCACCCCGCGGCGCGTCGACCCCAGCGAGCAGTGGGAGCTGCTCGAGCTCGGCTACGGGCTCACGAATGCCGCCTACCGGACGACGAAGGGCAGCGGCGAGCTCCGCCGGGCTGACTTCGCCGAGGCGGCCGAGCGCCTCGAGCGGATCGCGCTCGAGCTCCGGCCGGCCGTGATCGCGTTCGTCGGAAGGCGGCGTACCAGGGGGCGTTCGGAGTCGCCCGTTGCGAGCTCGGGCTCCAGCAACGCGCCTCGGGGTCGACACGGCTCTTCGTCCTTCCGTCCACGTCGCCCGCGAACGCAGCGGTCCCGTATGCGGTTCGGCTAGACTGGTTCCTTGCGCTCTCAAGTTTCCTCCGAGGGAGGTAGGCTGTGGACGTCGTCTTCCTGATCGGTCGGGTCCTCTTCGCGGCGCTCTTCATCTTCTCCGGGCTGACCGTGCACCTGCTGCAGCGAAAGCAGGGGGTTCAGTACGCGAAGATGTATGGCGTGCCGATGGCCGAGTTCGGGGTGCCCTTCACCGGCCTCCTGGCGGTGTTGGGCGGGCTCTCGGTCGCCCTCGGAGTGTGGGGCGACCTCGGTTCGCTCTTGCTCGTGGCGTTTCTCCTGCTGATCACGCCGCTCATGCACGCGTTCTGGCGAGAGACGGACGCGATGCAGAAGCAGCTTCAGATGGTGAGCTTCACGAAGAACACCGCGCTCCTGGGCGGCGCGCTCGTCCTCTTCTACACCTGGAACCAGCTCCAGGGCGAGGCCGGACTCTCGCTCACCGACCCGCTCTTCGGCCCAGGCTAGCGCCTTTCATCGCAGCGGCGTGCCGGGTTTCGTCACGATCCGCGCGCCACTCGTGCGCTCGTTCCCGCTACGCTCGAAGCGGAGGGAGGACCGCGGCCGGCCCCGGGCGGACTAGCCGCGCCAGCGGTTCGTGATCGGGAGGCGACGGTCGCGGCCGAAGGCCTTCGGCCGGAGCTTCACGCCCGGCGGCGCCTGCCGCCGCTTGAACTCGGCCCGGTCGATCATCCCCAGCGCCCGTTCGACGACGTCCGGGTCGAACCCGTCCGAAGTCAGCTCCTCGCGCGAGCTGTCGAGCTCGACATAGGCCTCGAGCACCTCGTCGAGCTTCGCGTAGGGGGGCAGCGAGTCTTCGTCCCGTTGGTCGGGCCCCAGCTCGGCACTCGGGGCGCGCTCGAGCACCGATGCAGGGATCAGCTCACGGCCGGCGCGCGCGTTCAGGTGGCGCGCGAGCCGGTACACGTCCGTCTTGTAGACATCCTTCAGCAGCGCGAATCCGCCGGCCATGTCACCGTAGAGCGTCGCGTAGCCGACCGAGAGCTCGCTCTTGTTTCCGGTGGCGAGCGGCAGCCAGCCGAACTTGTTCGAGAGCGCCATGATCATCACGCCGCGCACGCGCGACTGGATGTTCTCCTCCGCGACCCCTGGCTCGGTCCCGGCGAACGCGTCCGCGAGCGCAGCGCCGACCGCGTCGACCACGGGCTCGATCGGAATCTCGAGGTACCGCGTTCCGATCGACTCGGCGACCTTCCGGGCATCGCTCCGCGTCTCCTCGGAGGAGTAGCGCGACGGCATCGAGACGCAGACGACGTGCTCCGGGCCGAGCGCCTCCGCGGCCAAGGCTGCCGTCAGCGCCGAGTCGACGCCGCCGGAGAGGCCGAGAACGACGTCCGTGAAACCGTTCTTCTCCACGTAGTCCCTCAGGCCGAGCTCGATGGCCAGGCGCATCTCCTCGAGCTCGTCGAGGAGCGCTGCCACTACCGGCCGAACGGTCATACGTGCGGCCGTCTCGCGCAGCGGCACCTCGACGACGGGCGGCTCGGGCAGCTCCTTGCGCGCCCGGGTCAGCGACCGGCGCCGGGCGTCGCGGAGGCGCCGCGCGACGGCGGTGGTCGCGTCCACATCGACGAGGAGGAGCGCCTCCTCGAACGCGGGCCCGCGCGCCACGATCTCACCGCTCTCGTCGAGGACGAGGCTGTGGCCGTCGAAGATGAGCTCGTCCTGTGCGCCGACTGCGTTCGCGTAGGCGATCCAGCACGAGTTGTCTCGCGCCCGCGTCGCGAGCATCTGCTCGCGCTCGACGCCCTTGCCGAGATGGAACGGAGAGGCCGAGATGTTGGCGATGACGTGCGCGCCCGCCAGCGCGAGGTCAGTCGCCGGCGGGCCGGGCTGCCAGATGTCCTCGCAGACCGTCGGGCCGACGAGCGCGTCGCCGCAGCGGAGCAGGACGAGATCCCGGCCCGACTGGAAGTACCTGTCCTCGTCGAAGACGCCGTAGTTGGGGAGGAAGTGCTTGCGGTAGACGGCCTTGACGGCGCCGTCCACGCACACGCCGCAGGCGTTGAAGAGGTCGCGGTCGAGGTGCGGGAAGCCGACGAGTGCGGCGATCCCGGTCGTGGCCGCGGCGATCTCGTCGAGCGTCCTCGCAGCCGCTCGCAGGAAGTCTGGCCGGAGCAGGAGGTCCTCGGGCGGGTAGCCAGTGACGGCGAGCTCGGGGAAGAGCACCAGGTCGGCCCCGGCCGTCCGCGCCTCCTCGAGACGCGCGAGAATTCGGTCGCGGTTGCCGTCGAGGTCGCCGACGATGGTGTTGATCTGTGCGAGCGCGAGCCGCATCGCTCTCATTCTAGCGGTTTACGACTAGAGGGCGAAAACTCCTCGAGCCGCATTCGCTCCTATCCTGGCTAGGCTGGGCGCTCCTCGAGATACTTCCTGAGGCCGAGATAGGGCAGGACGAATGCCGCCAGGAGCGACCCTGCCCAGACGATCAAGGTCGCAGCGATCCACGTCCCGATCCCGTCGATGGAGAACCCGTCGGAGACCAGGTCGGTGATGATGAGCGAGACGAGCGTCGCGATCAGCGCCACCCCTCCGAGCGCGGACGAGCCCCTCCTCCGGAGCTGGCTCGCCAGGAACGGCAGCATCAGCGCGAACACGATGGTGAAGATGATCACCGCGATGATGAAAGACGCCACGTCGATGTCCATTCCGTCGAGGACGAGCGCCGCGACGATCAGGCCGACGGCGTTCGCGGCCACCGCCACGGCGGTGCGGACGATCAGACGGATCACGCGCGAGAGTACAACATAGCGAGGTGGACGCCGGGCCTGGCTAGTTGGCCGTTCCCACGCCGGCCGGCCGGAGCGCGGCCGCCGCCAGCTCGACGTCCTCGTCGTGGTTGTAGAGGTGGAACGAGAGGCGGACTGAGCCCGCCCGCAGAGCGCAGGCGACGCCCGCGACCCGCAGCCGCTCGGCAGCGGCGTCGGCGTCGTCGACGCGTAGCCGCACGATCGGGGACGCCGGCTCGGGCAGGCCGAGCTCTCCGGCCAGTGCCCGCGCGAGGCGGAGGTTGTGGGCGGCGATCCGCTCGACCCCGAGCGAGGCGAAGAGCTCGAGGCTCGGACGCCCGCCGGCGGCGGGGAACCAGGGGACGGACACGTCCAGCCGACGGGCGTCGTCGGTGAGCTCGGGCAAACCGTAGAAGTCCGCGTACGGATCCCTCCGCGACTTCCAGCCGGCGGTCCAGGGCTCGATCTCCGCGCGCCGGTCGGGGCGGACGTAGAGGAACGCGAGCCCGCGTGGGCAGAGGAGCCACTTGTACCCGTGCGCGACGAGGTAGTCGACGCCGTCGAGGTCGACGGGGAAGGTCCCGACCGCCTGGGTCGCATCCAGGAAGAGCCGCGCGCCTGTCTTCCGGAGCGCGTCGAGGTCGGCCACCCGACCGTCCGCAGACTGGACGAGGCTGACCGACACGAGCGCCGTTCGCTCGTCGACGCCCGCGGCAAGCCCCTCGAGCGGGAGGAGGCGGAGCTCGACGCCCCGCGTGGCGAGCCAGCTCCACGGGAGCATCGCCGAGGTGAAGTCGCGCTCGTAGAGGACGACGTTGTCGCCCGGCCCGGCCGGGAGGCTCGCCGCCACGAGGCCCGCCCCGACGGACGCCGCGGTCACGAGGGCAACGTCCTCCCCCCGCGCGCCGATGAGTCCTGCGAAGAGCGTGCGGCATCGTTCCGCGTCCTCCTCCCAGTCCCGCCAGCGCCGGCGCGTTCGCCAGCCCTCGAGCGCCTCGTCGAGCGCCGCGAGCGTCGAGCGCGGCGGCAGGCCGTAGGTCGCGGTGTCGAGGTAGCCGCGGGTCGGCGTCCCCTCGTACTCAGACGGCGCGAGCAATCGCCTCCAATGCCTCGGGATTCTCGACGGAGGAAAGGTCGCCCGGATCCTTGCCGAGGGCCGTCGCCTTGACGGCGCGCCGCACGATCTTCGCGCTCCGCGTCTTCGGGAGCCCGGGAACGAAGACGACGCGGTCCGGCCGGAACGCCCTGCCGAGCTCGGCGGCGGCGCGCTCGGACACCTCGGCGGCGAGCTCCTCGCTCGGCTCGTAACCGGGCGCGAGGACGCAGAAGACCCAGGCGACCTCGCCCTTGACCTCGTGCGGGACCCCGACGGCCGCCGCCTCGGCGACCGCGGCGTGCGCGACGGCGGCGGACTCGATCTCCGCGGGGCCGATGCGCTTGCCGGCGATGTTCAGCGTGTCGTCGGAGCGCCCGTGCAGGAACCAGTAGCCGTCCTCGTCCACGGAAGCCCAGTCCCCGTGCACCCAGACGCCCGGGAAACGGCGCCAGTAGGTGTCCAGGTAGCGCTCCGGGTCGCGCCAGAAGCCGCGAGTCATCCCGGGGAAGGGCCTGCGGCAGACCAGCTCGCCGACCTCGCCGGTGCCGACGAGCGAGCGGCCGTCCGCGTCGACGACGTCCATCGCCATGCCGAGCGCCGGGCCGCCGAGAGAGCACGCCTTGATCGGGATCGCCGGCGTGGGCGAGAGGAAGCAGGCGGCCACCTCGGTGCCGCCGGAGCAGTTGATGATCGGGCGGCGTCCTCCTCCGACGTGCTCGAAGAGCCACCTGTACGGGTCGGGGTTCCACGGCTCGCCGGTCGTGACGATCGTTCGCAGGGAGGACAGGTCTGTCTCGGGCACGCCGTGGTGGATGAGCGCCCGCACGAGCGTCGGCGAGAGACCGAGCACCGAGACGCGCTCGCGCTCGACGAGTCGCCAGAGCCGGTCCGCCGGCCGATCGGGCGCGCCTTCGGCGAAGACGAGCGTGCAGCCGAGGGCGCCGCCGCCGACGACTGTCCACGGGCCCATGATCCAGCCCATGTCCGTGGCGAAGTGAATCACGTCCTCCGGGTGTGCGTCCGCCTGGTAGGCGACCTCGCGCGCGATCGAGACGAGGAAGCCGCCCTGCACGTGGAGGATCCCCTTCGGCCGCCCGGTCGTGCCCGAGGTGTACGTGAGCAGGTAGGGATGCTCGGCGTCGACCTCCAGCGGCGGCAGCTCGCCCGGGCTCTCGTCAACGATCTCTCCCCAGCCCTCGTCGCGCGACCAGGTCACGACGTGCTCGACGGAGGCCGCCTCGCGCGCGGCCTCCTCGACGGTCTCGCGCATCGGGAGGCGGCTGCCGCGGCGCAGGGAGTAGTCGGCCGTGATCACGACCTTCGCCTCCGAGTCCCGAAGCCGCTCCTGAACGGCGGGTGCGGCGAAGCCCGAGAAGAGCGGCACCTGCACCGCCCCGATGTGCGCGCACGCGTGCGAGGCGACCGCGACCTCGGGGCACATTGGCAGGTAGACGGCGACTCGGTCGCCGGGCTCGACGCCGAGGCGCACGAGCCCCTCGGCGAGCCTGGTCACGTCCTGCGAGAGCTCGGCGAAGGTGGACTCTCGCCGCGACCCGTCCTCGCCCGCGAAGACGGCGGCGACCCTCTCGGGCGTCCTCTCGGCCCACCGGTGGACGCAGTTGCGTGCGATCGAGAGCGTCGCGCCGACGAACCAGGTCGTCCACTCTGGGCCGCGCGAGTCGTCGTAGACCCGCTCCCACGGCCGGGAGAACTCGACGCCCAGGTCCTCGATCGCCGCGGCCCAGAACCAGGCCGGATCGTCCTGCGAGCGGCGAACGAGCTCCCAGTAGCTCCCGAGCCCGTGCCTCCGCAGGAGGCGGACGACGTTCGCGCGCTCGAGCGTCTCCTCGTCCGGCGTCCAGACGACCTCGGCCATGGCGTCGCGAAGTCTACGAAGACGGGTTGTGGTGGATGCTCTCTTTGACAGTGAGTGAACGCTCACCCATAATGAGCGATCGCTCACTCATGATCGACGCGACCGAGACCAAGCCGCCCCTGCGGCGCCGCATCCTCGAAGCG
>Ga0209859_1000311_pt1 | contig 11680 bp, 11 predicted proteins | sample GWRWS3_50_60_FD_187241 | JGI IMG/M metagenome (GOLD analysis project Ga0209859, IMG submission 187241) | Riverbed sediment microbial communities from areas with vegetation nearby in Columbia River, Washington, USA - GW-RW S3_50_60 (SPAdes)... | ecosystem: Environmental > Aquatic > Freshwater >... | reverse complement strand
CGAGTACCGGTGGGCCGCGTGACCGCGACTGTAGTTCTTGAACCCTTCACGACCCACCGCCTTGCGCGTGATGGCGGCTGGGCCGCCATCGCCGCGATACAGGTCCGGCTCGAACTCCTCAAGGTGAAGGCCGACCTGGAGCGAGAGCTCGGAACCTGGGTGCTCGACTGCAAGGCTTGCCGCATGGAGGTCCACTGCAGGGCGTCAGCATCTCGGATCCTGGGCATCGGGGACACCGGCACCCAGCACCGCACGGGGACCCGGTCGTCTAAGCAACTCCGGCACCCTCTCGATCCACGCGGAAAGCGTTCCTTAGTCGCTGGCCTGGGTGGAAGCTCGCAAGCCCGGTCTGAACCCCAAATCTCCGCCAAAAGGCTGATGACTCGTGTGATGAAAGCCTGTGAGACTAGAGTTAGGTCGCGGCACAGAGTTCCTCGATGCATCAACCCCTCCGGTCGCGTGCTCCACCTGCCCGCTGCAGCAGACTGCGACCAGCCCGCACCGATAGGGGGTGCCGCGCATGAAACGAATCATTCCGGTCATCGTGATTACGGTCTCGGCTGGCGTCTTTTTGTTCTTGGCAATGCCGAGCGCAGGGGCGGCGGTGCCGACCATCACGTCGTTCTCGCCGACTAGTGGCCCGGCCGGGTGTGTGGTGGTGATCACGGGCACGAGCTTCACCGACTTCCCGGCGGCACAAACGACAGTCACGTTCGTGTCACCGGCTGCCGTTGAGACACCTGCCACGCCCTTCGTGATCGTTTCGGCGACGGAGATTTGGGCCACAGTGCCTGGATTGACGGCGGGAACGAGCTACACCATCCGGGTCGCGAACCCTGCTGGGACATCGACCAGCACGGGAACCTTCCTTTCAACCTCGGGCGCGGGGGCGTGCGCCCCAACCATCAGCTCGTTCAGCCCGCTCTCTGGTGCGGTGGGAACGGCTGTGACGATCGTTGGGACGAACCTGCTTCAGGACGTCAATACGGGTGGCGATGTGACGTTCTTCGACAACAAGACGGCGGCGCCAACAGGGGGGCCGGTTAGTCCTGCTCAACTCAGTGTGCTCGTGCCTGATGGGGCCACGACCGGGCCGATCACAGTGACTACTCCGACAGGCACGGCGACCTCCGCGACCATCTTCACCGTCGTCGGTGGCCCCACCCCTGGCGGCTCATCCATCGAAGTGTTCACGAGTACGGATCCGGGTGTCTGCCATGGGAATGACAAGGTCGGCACCGAGCCGGTGGCCCTGTTGCCGACAGCGGTACAGGTGGCCCAGGATTCCGACCTGGTGGTGTACTTCACATCCACTTGGTCGGCCCCTTCCGGATCACCTACTGAGCTGCTATTGACGCTCCAGATCGAGGGCGGCGAGTTCTTCGAGACGTCTCCCGAATGGATCGCCAACACCGGTACCGGAGGCTCAGAGCGCGATGCCCACGGCATGGGCACCGTCATGTGGTCGTTCCCGGACGTCGCGACAGGCGACTACACGGCCGAGGCGACCGCGCATATCGCTGGATTCCCGGGGACGAGCGGTCAGAGCGGCGCGAACCTGCAGGCTTGTGCGTTGACGGTGTTCGTGATTCCGGTCGCGCCATAGGGGAAGGGCAAAGTGGATCGAACGAGTTCGCGGACACGCACGGCCGCGCGGCTCGACCCAGCTCCACGAGGCCGGGAAAACGGAATCCCGCTCGGGTTAGCCCACCGAGCGGGATTCCTCCATCTCAGACGACCACTTCGAGCGGTCGCTCCTGCTCCTCCTGACTCACCGTGAGTTCGAGCGGGCGATGACGACCTCACGATATGGGCGACCTGTGGGGGTCGAAAACTCTGATCCACAGGGGTTGCGCGTTGCCCAGCACGGCTCATTCATTCTTCCAACTCATCGTCTTCGAGCGGAGACTCACCGGTATCCACCACGACGGTGTGGAGCTCGAACGAACACCACTCCTTGAGCATCTTGAGCGATCGGTCCCGGGGCCACAGCGCCGGGTCCGTGTACCACCCGTTCAGCTCTTCCTCGAAGAGCTCCTCGTGATGACGGGTGAGCCACTCGGCGAGCTCGTTCTCGTCTTCGACCTCGACCAGGTACACGGTGTGCTCTTGGTTGACCTCGGCCAAGGTCAGGGTGTGCGAGGTGGGGGAGGGATCGGCGGCGTTGATCCAATCGACGAAGGGCTGCTTGTACCGAAGGATCACGGCTGCTCGATTGAGCATGATCGTTGCACCTGGGTCATCCTGGGCACATCAACGGCGGCCTCGTTATGCCGCGCGGGCATGGTACTCGTGGATCAGCCCACTGAGGATCTCGCGACGCTTGATCGCCTCGGGCCGCGCTGGCCCTGGGCCTGGGATTGGCTCCCCGACATCGTGCGGACAGCGAAGACCGAGCCCGCGATGCGGTCGATGCGAGTTGTGATGCGCGGCATACTCATGCAAGACGTACGACACGTGTCTTCGACCCAGGATCAACACGTGATCGAGCACCTCCCGTCGCAAGCCTCCGATCAGTCGCTCGATGTGACAGTTGGCCCGTGGGGTCCTGTACGGGGTGAGCACGACTTTGATGCCTTCGGCGGCGAAGACGGCATCGAAGCTGCGGCAGTACTTGGCGTCGCGGTCGCGGAGCAGGAAGCGCATGCAGAGCTCGGGGTCGTGGTCCAGATCCATCATCAGGTTGCGCGCCTGCTGGGTCACCCAGGCCCCGTTCGGGTTGGCACTCACCCCGACCCCGAGGATCCGGCGCGTCTGGATGTGCATGAACACCAGCACGTACAAGGTCTTGAGGAACACGGTCTCGACGGTGAAGAAGTCGCAGGCGACGATGCCTTTGGCTTGCGCTGAGAGGAACTGATGCCAGGTCGGGCCGTCCCGGCGCGGCGCCGGCCCGAGGCCAGCGCGACGAAGGATCGTGCGGATCGTCGTGGCGGAGACGATGATCCCCAAGCCTTGGAGCTCACCCTTGATCCGCACGCACCCCCAACGCGGGTTCTCCCTGGCTATGCGTAGGATCAGCGCCCTGGTCTCCGAATCGATGGGCGGGCGTCCCTGTCCACGCCGACGCTTGTAGGTCCACTTACGCCGAACGAGCTCTCGGTGCCACCGCACAAGCGTGGCCGGGGTCACGATGAACGCCGCCCAGCGCTCTCGAGGCAGCATCCTGCTCATCGCCGAGAGGAACAGCCTGTCCCTGCGACGCAGCTGGGGGCGCTTGATCTGCCGGCGAAGCACGGTGAGCTCGTGGCGCAGGACAAGCACCTCGGCTTCGGTATCCGAGGAGATCCCACCTTAGCCGCAGAACGGGTCGGATGATCGTGTAGAGGAGCGCGTAGAGCATGGCGGGGGATGGTACGGAATCGCCAGTCGGCGCGCGAATCTGATTTCTGTGCCCGACACGTTCCATGTAGCCCGGAGGATTCGGGGAGAACCGGCGGGCTACGTTCTATGCGCTGCCTGTGACAGTGACTGGGACCGTGGCCAACACGTCCTGGCAAGTGGCTGGAGCGTTCGCGGCCAGGTGGACGGCCCCGGAACCGTAATGACCGTGGTTGCCCCCGGCGGCGACGCTGCCGAAGTTTCCGCCCTGGGTGCCGTTCCACGTGACGAACGACGAGTCGCAGTGACCGCCGCCAACGTCCAGCGTGATCGTGCCGTTCAGGACGACTGAAGTGATCTGGATCGCGCCGGTGTTTAAGTTTGAAATCTTCACCGACAAGTCGCCGTCCTGGCCTGGGAACAATGTCGCCGGAACGTCCCCCTTAGCTTGGCTCAAGACCGCGAGCGCCAGCAGAGCCTCCGCAGCACGGTGCGGCCCACCGGGGCGGCGCTTGCGGGCTCCGAAGAAGGAGCGTAGTTTCGGGGGGGTCCGGTCATGAAGGGAGGAAGCCATGGCCAGAGACGCAGCCCTAGTCACCACGTTCGGGTCACCCGTTCGTGGGAGGGAGGCCAAGAGCTTGGAGGTCTTCACCGAGTTCTTGACGTTCCTGGGTAAGCAGGCGGCTGAGGGAAAGTGCTCACAACCCGAGCCCTTCTTCGCCACAGACTCCTCGAACGGAATGGTCATCGTCCGCGGCAAGACGGATGCCCTCGCGGAGATCACTGACTCCGACGAGTACGACAAGCTGCTCGCGAAGGGCCAGATGGTCGTCGAGGATCTGAAGATCCACTGGTATCTCACCGGCGAGGAGATAGACCGCGGGATGCGGATCTTCGCGGAAGCCGGGGGCGAACTCGGTTACATGTAGGCTCCGTTCTCCCGGCCGCCCACGCCGGTGCTGGGTGTCTGCGCCCGGAATTCACCGCTACGGTCTGGCGGTGTGGCACGGCCAAAGGTGGATCTCGCGCCCGAGGATCGCGCCCCAGTCAGCAGGCCAGGGCGGATGCTCGAGCGGCCGAGGCGAAGGCGGCGAAGGCCCGGGCCGCCTACCGAGCGACGCTTCGGCGCATGAGTAGGCGCTACACCCAGGCCTCTGTGGCCCGGGCGCTGGGGATCAGTCCCCAGGCGCTGTCGGAGATGCTCAAGCGGCGCTGAAGGTGGATATCTGGTAGATGAAGCGCCTCGTACGCGGACGTTTTCCCTGGTAGTCCCGAGGGGACGGTATTCGAACTCCTGCCAGGATCTGGTCGCCCAGCTCCAGAGCCTTATCAATGACGTTGGTCTCCAAGCGTTAACCGGTGCCTCGGCAGCGGACCTGAACCCGTGGGGTACGGAAACCGCATCCGGCCCCGACGTGGGCGGTTGGCCGGTCGAACTGGGGGCCTGGGACGATCCCGCCCAGCATGCTCCTCTCCCCGGGGAGTTCCTCAAGGCCTAGGCCGAGAGCCGCCAAGCGCGTCATTCCCGCGACGCGGTCTTGCGCTTGAACTGTTCCATCCCACCCTCCATTCGTTCGTTGGTCGATCTGCATCCATCGCCTTCTCCCTTAGCCGGACGAGAATCCCGGTGGAACGGGGTCGCATAGCGACCGGAGCCGAGCGAACAGGCGGCGACGGGCCGCGTGGTAGCGGGGGCGCGACGCCACGTTGCGCAACTCGAGCTTGTCGCGACGGAGGTCGTACATCTCCCGTTCGCCCGTCCGGTATCGGACCAAGACGAACCGCACGGTGTGGACGGCGCAGAAGGTCGGCGCGCCGTGCCGGCCGATCGACAGGTGCTCGATCAGGAAGGCGTTCCGCCAGCTGCCGTGGGCCGCGCCGGGAGCGGCAGCAGGCTCCTTCCGTCGGTGCCCGGGGTCTGCACGCCGGCGGCATCCGCGAAGGTGGGCGCGACGTCGAGGTTCAGGACTAGTTGGGTGCGGTCGGTCCGGGCTCCATCCAGCATCCGGTCGTACCGGATGACGAACTGCACGCGGATCGCTTCCTCGTATAGAGCGCGCATGCGAGCTGGTTCGCATACAGGATGTCCAGGCGACCGTTGCGGACGTACGCCGGCGTCCCGATCATCGAGTCGACGATCCGCTGCACGCTCGGCTGTACGCGCTGCTGGGCCGGGCGACGACGGGAGGGGGCGGTCGTGTGCGCAGCCCGTATCAGATCCAGCAGGTGCGCGCGCTCTGCCTCATCGAGGTGTAGCGCGCGGGCGATCCCTTCCAGCACGCTCTCCGAGACCTGTAGGGGTCAAAAACTCCGATCACCCTTGTGACCTGCGGCTTCGCCCGATCTGGCCGCCGGTCAGATCGGCGCGAATCGCCTGCCCTGAAGCCCGAGTGAGAACCCCGCCGCCAACCGAGTTGGCTGAGATCTGAGTCCGAGGGACTCAAGTCCTGCACGGAACGGCTCCGCAGTCGGGCAGTTCGGCAGCCAAGGTAGGCGAATCAATGGCGGACACCCGCTTTGCGAGCTTCCTTAGAGTCGCTGGCTCGTCTTCGCCGCCCGCTGCGGATCCGCAGGTCGAGCGCATGACCGGAGTTTCTGACCCCTACAGGCTTCTCCACGTGACGGAGCTCGCGCTCGAGACGGCCCCGCGATAGCCGCCTGATCGTTCGGCGATCGAGGGACCACCTCGCATCGATCTTGAGCGCGCTGACGGCCCGCCCGTCGGTGCCAGATGGTGCCTTGGCCATACATCCGGCATCTGGTCTGGAAAGAGACGGCGCCAGATCGACACAACGACTCCGCTCACGGCGCGCGAGCGAGTTTCTTACCCCACACGCCCTTACGACCGCCGAGCTCTTCTTGGTCCTTCCGGTTCGTCTTTCGGTAAGCGGCCGCGCACGGCCCGATGGGCCGCTTTGGGCGAGTTGGTCCGCCCCGTAGCCGGCTACGCCGCACCCGAGCGGAATCCGGATAGGCTGATGCGGAAGGTCGCACCGCGACCCTCTTCGCTCTCGACTGCGATCGAGCCACCGTGGGCCTCGACGACAGCCTTCGCTATGGACAGGCCGAGCCCCGTCCCGCCGTTTCGTCTCGCCCGGTCCTGTTCGATCTTGGAGAAGCGCTCGAAGATCCGGCTCAAGTCCTCTGCGCGGATGCCTCTCCCGCCGTCCGTGACCTCGAGCACTAACTTCTCTCCGTCGGCCCGGCACCCGACGCGGATCGTGTCCCCTTCTTCGGTAGCGTTCACCGCGTTCTCCAGCAACGCATCGAGGGCGGTCTCGAGCCGTTCGCGATCGGCCGAGATCGTTCCCTCGGCCGCGATCCGAACCTGCCACGCGCGCCGGGCCGTGGAGCTCCATCGGCGCATCAACCCGACGACAAGGGGCTCGACCTCGACAACGGCCGTGGACAAGAAGCCGGGATGACCCGCCGCGGTCAGGATCAGCAGGCGCTCCGAGAGCCTCGACAGGCGCCCGAGCTCGTCGAGAACCACGTCGGCGTCCTTCGCGATCTGCCCGTCGACGCCGGAGTCTCGGATCAGCTCAGCATGACCCCGAGCGACCGTGATCGGCGTCCGCAACTCGTGGGAGGCATCCCGAACGAACTCTCGCTGACCCTCGAGGAGCCCGTGTTCCGATTCGGCGAGCCGCTCGGCCTCCTCGACCGCGACCTGTCGCCGGTGCGCGTGCCACACCATCGCTACGAACATCGCCGCCATGAGCGGGACCTCAGCCAGCTCGTCGGGTCCCTCGTCACCGTGCGTGACGGTCCACGCGAGGGCGGCGCCGGTCACGGCGATCACCACGAGAAGGAGGATCATCGTGGTTCGCAGTCGCCATACCCGGAACCCATAGACGAGCGTGAGGCTAACCCAGACGAGATGGAATGGGATCGTCTCCCAGTCGCTGAGCGTCAGGATCACGGCCACGTTGACCGCGGCGAATGTCGCCCACGCGACCTCGACCCACCGTCTACGGAGCGTCGAAGCGATATCCCACATTCCGCACCGTCTCGATGACATCGGCTCCGAGCTTCGCCCGCAGCCGCCCCACGCAGACGTCGACGACGTTGCTGCCTGGATCGAACGAGTACCCCCACACGTCGGCGAGGAGGCGTTGACGCGTGCAGACCTCGCCGTCTCTGCGCATCAGGTGTTCGAGCAGGAGGAATTCGCGTTCGCTGAGCGTCACGGGACCGGCGCCCGAGTCTGCCACGCGCCGGGTGAGATCGAGCATCACGCCACGCACGCGCAGCACCCGTTGCTCGGGTCCCGAAGCGGGCTGTCGGAGACGCGCCCGGATCCGCGCCACGAGCTCTGCCAGGGAGAAGGGCTTGGACAGGTAATCGGAGGCGCCGGACTCCAGGCAGCGCACCTTGGTCTCGACGTCGGAAAGCGCCGACAGGACCAATACCCGCTGGCTCGGGCGCGCTTCCATGAGCTCGTGGAGCAGCAACACCCCGTCCAGGCTCGGGAGCAGCAGGTCCAGCACGACGAGCTCGTAGCCGCCCGTCCTCGCCAGCTCGAGCCCGCGGGCTCCGTCCATGGCGCCGTCCACCTGGAGCCCTTCCGCCGATAGGGCGCGGGAGACGAAGCTGACGATCCTCGGCTCATCGTCAACGACCAGGACGCGCGGCACGACCCGAATGCTAGGCCCGAGCACGCCGTCGGGCCAACGTTCGTGACGGGGCCGTCATGTGCCCACGAGCGGAACATGAGCGAGCGGTGACGGTTCCATGACGTTCGCGTCATCCACGTCCCACCGTCGTAAGGCGTGCGTAGAGTCCTCCGCGGCATCGGCTCGTCTCACCGCGATTGCCATGCCGGAAGGAGGACGCATGCCTTTGCATCTTCGACCGTGGTTGGCGGTACTGATGGCCGCCGGTCTCGCCCTTGCGGCGTCGAGCTGCGGCGGCGACGAGGCCACCGTAGCGATCACGCTGCAAGAGTTCGCGGTCGGAGCCGATCCAACATCCGTAAGTGCAGGCTCGGTCACGTTCGAAGCGACGAACGAAGGCCCGGACGACGTGCACGAGTTCGTCGTGATCGCGACCGACCTCGCGATCACGGAGCTTCCGACCGTCGAGGATGGCAGCGTCGACGAGGCCGGCGAAGGGCTTGAGGTGATCGGAGAAATCGAGGACATACCCGTCGGCGAGACGCAGTCGGTCACGCTGGACCTCGAGGCGGGCAACTACGCGTTGATCTGCAACATCTACGACGCCGAGGAGGATGAGGCGCACTATCAGGAAGGGATGCGCACCTCCTTCACGGTCGAGTAGACCGTCGACGCCCACGATCGGGGTCATCGATCTGTCCGACGCTTCGACAAGAGCCGTCGCTGCTGCATGGGATCGTCTGCCGCGGGCCGCCACAGCCGCCACGGCGCTGAAAGGACCTTCTCGACGAGCTCGACGCGAACGACGTCGTCTTCGCCCTTGCGGAGCTGAAGGCCCGTGTGGGACCAGCTCAAGCCGTTCGGGCTGGAGCCGCGGATCGGCGAGGACCATCGATTCCACGACGATCGGGACCGCGTTGGGAAACGCACGTCCGGCGAACGGGCACCCCTTGGGTTGACCCGGTGCCCGAGTCCTGGCGAAGGTTCACTCCGATGGCGGGACGGTGCCGGTAGCTCCACGCGGCCTCGACCAGCACCCGGCGGACATGGGCGTTGCCGGTCTTGGTTATCGAGCTGCGATGCACCACCGTTCCGCTCGAGTGCTCGGACGGACGTCCAAGCCTGCGACGAGCCTGGTCACCCCGCATGATCCGCAGACCGCGGCGCGCCCGCTCGACGGGCTCGAGGAGCCTCCGCGCTTTGCTCGCAACGTCGTGCGCGGCTAAGCTGAGACGGTCCAGCTCCAACTCGTCTTCCGGCAGGAGGTTGAGCGATGGCGGCAGGACAGGTGGCGGGAGTCTCCGAGGCGCAGATCGCCGTTCACTGGCGCGAGGAGGATTACTACCAGCCTCCTGCGAGGTTCATCGCCCAGGCGAACGCCGGCGACCCGGCCATCTTCGACCGGTTCAGCGAGGAGCACTTCCCCGAGTGTTTCAAGGAGTACGCGGACCTACTCACCTGGGACGCCTACTGGCACACCACGCTTGACACGAGCAACCCGCCGTTCTGGAAGTGGTTCGTCGGCGGCCGACTGAACGCCTCGTACAACTGCGTCGACCGCCACCTAGCGACCAGTCGGAACAAGGCGGCGTTCATCTGGGTGCCCGAGCCGGAGGAGGAACAGACCAAGGCCATCACCTACCAGGAGCTCTACACGGCTGTGAACGAGTTCGCCGCACTCCTTCGGGATTTCGCTGGGGTCGAGGTCGGCGACCGCATCACCTTCCACCTCCCCATGGTCCCAGAGCTTCCCATCTCGATGCTCGCGTGTGCCCGTCTGGGCGTCATCCACTCCGAGGTGTTCGGCGGGTTCAGCGGCGCGGCATGCGGGGAGCGGATCGCCGATTCGAAAAGCCACGTCCTCGTGACGATGGACGGCTACTATCGCAACGGCGAGCTGATCGACCACAAGGCCAAGGCCGACGAGGCCCTGGAGAAGGCACGCGACCTCGGCGTCGAGGTCGACAAGGTCCTGGTCTGGCGACGGCACCCCGCCCAGGATGCGTCGAAGAGCCCAATGGTCCCCGGGCGGGACTTCTTCGTCGACGAGCTCGCGAAGGACTACCGCGGGAGCGTTGTCGAGCCGGTCTCCATGCCCGCGGAGGCGCCCCTCTTCCTCATGTACACGAGCGGCACCACCGCCCGACCCAAGGGATGCCAGCACAGCACCGGCGGCTACCTCACCTACGTCACCGGCACCTCGAAGTACTACCAGGACATCCACCCGGAGGACACGTATTGGTGCTTTGCGGACATCGGCTGGATCACCGGGCACTCCTACATCGTCTACGGGCCGCTCGCGCTCGGGACGACGAGCGTGATGTACGAGGGCGTGCCCACGTATCCCGATCCCGGCCGCCCCTGGCGGATCGCCGAGCGGCTGGGGGTGAACATCTTCCACACCGCCCCCACCACGATCCGCATGCTGCGCAAGCTCGGACCCGACGAGCCAGCGAAGTACGACTACCACTTCAAGCACATGACCACGGTCGGCGAGCCGATCGAGCCGGACGTCTGGCGCTGGTACCACGACGTCGTGGGCAAGGGCGAGGCCGCGATCGTCGACACCTGGTGGCAGACCGAGAACGGCGGCTTCCTGGGTAGCACCCTTCCCGCCCTGCAGCCGATGAAACCGGGAAGCTGCGGGCCCGGCGTGCTCGGCGTCTACCCAGTGATCTATGACGAGATGGGCGAGGTCGTCGAGGCCGGAAGCGGCCGGGCCGGCAACATCTGCATCCGCAACCCCTGGCCCGGGATCTTCGAAACGGTCTGGGGCCAGCCCGAGCGATTCGTGCAGATCTACTACGAGAAGTACTGCCGGAACAAGGAGAGCACGGACTGGCGCGACTGGCCGTACTTCGCGGGCGACGGCGCGGTCCAGGCGGCCGACGGGTACTTTCGGATTCTCGGCCGGGTCGACGACGTGATCAACGTGGCCGGGCACCGGCTCGGGACCAAGGAGCTCGAGTCGGCGAGCCTCACGGTGAGCGAGGTCGCCGAGGCCGCTGCGGTCCCGGTGTTGGACGAGCTTCGCGGCCGGGCCGTCGAGATGTACGTCGCGCTCAAACCGGGTTTCGCCCCCGGCGACGACATCGCCGCCAAGGTCATCGACGCCATCGAATCGCAGATCGGCAAAATCGCCCGACCCAAGAACGTCTGGATCGTCGCCGACATGCCCAAAACCCGCTCCGGCAAGATCATGCGCCGGGTCATCGCCGCCATCTCCAACTTCGCGGACGTCGGCGACACCACGACACTCTCCAACCCCGAAATCGTCGACGACATCCGCCACCACGTCCAAGGCGAGAAGGTCGCCCGCGGCGACGTCCCCCGCGAGCTCTCAGCCCAAGAACAAGCCGAGATCACCGCCTTCGGCAGCGCCGAGTAGCCCGCAGTCCGGACGATAGGCCCGGCACCGTGGGCGACGTCGACGAGCTGTTCGAAGCCGAGCCCGACGGCAGTCTCGTGCTGTCGGTCTACGTCCAGCCAGGGGCGGCGCGTCCCGGGATCGTCGGGCGGCACGGCGACGCCCTCAAGATCAGGGTCGGCGCGCCCGCCGAAAGGGGCCGAGCGAACGCTGCAATGGTCCGCCTACTCGCCACGGCGCTCGACCTTCACGCCGGTGACATCGACATAGTCAGCGGCGCCACCGCGCGCCACAAGCGGCTGCGGCTGCGCGGCGTCGATCCCGGCCGCCTGGCACGCTGGCTCGACGAGACCACGCGGAGCTGACCCGCCCCTTC
>Ga0209859_1000309_pt1 | contig 11722 bp, 9 predicted proteins | sample GWRWS3_50_60_FD_187241 | JGI IMG/M metagenome (GOLD analysis project Ga0209859, IMG submission 187241) | Riverbed sediment microbial communities from areas with vegetation nearby in Columbia River, Washington, USA - GW-RW S3_50_60 (SPAdes)... | ecosystem: Environmental > Aquatic > Freshwater >... | reverse complement strand
ACGAGCTTGCGGGCGTATCCCTCCGGTGAGAACTTCAGCTTGAGCACGGAGATCGGGCCGAGGATCGAGAGGTCGTCCAGCTCGAGCCCCTCGGGTGCGTGCGCGGCGTACAACGACCGCTGCTCCTTGGAGAAGAGCTTGCTGACGCGGCGCTTCCCCGCCACCGCATCTCTGACCTCGGGCCGCGCCAGCGCGCCCTTCATCGAGCCCGAGCAGACGAACCCGCCCGGCATCGCATCGACCTCGACCCCGAAGTTCGGCGAGCGGCGCAGCTTTGCCGGGAGCTCGTTCGGGACGACCGGGCGCAGCTTCACGACCGTGTCGTCTCCCTTCCGCTGGACGCGCCGAGGTCCACCGCCGCGATGGCGACGCTGCCCATTACGGAGCTCGGCTCATCGCAGGAAGGCCGCGGCGACCCCGGCGTCGACCGGGATGTGTAGGCCGGTTGTGTGCGACAACTCCCCCGCCGTCAGTACGAAGACGGCGTTCGCCACATGCTCGGGCAGCACCTCACGTTTGAGCAGTGTTCGCTGGGCATAGAAGGCTCCCAACTCCTCCTCCGGCACCCCGTAGACCGCCGCTCGCTGCGCCCCCCAACCGCCGGCGAAGATGCCGGAGCCACGCACGACGCCGTCGGGGTTGATGCCGTTGACCCGGATGCCGTGCTCACCCAACTCCGCGGCGAGCAGCCGCACCTGGTGGGCCTGGTCGGCCTTGGCTGCCCCGTACGCGACGTTGTTGGGCCCGGCGAAGAGCGAGTTCTTCGACGAGATGTAGACGATGTCGCCGCCCATCCGCTGCGCGATCATTGCCCGGGCCGCCTCGCGAGAGACGAGGAACGAACCCTTCGCCATCACGTCGTGCTGCAGATCCCAGTCGGCCTCAGTGGTCTCCAGCAACGGCTTGGACACCGACAAACCAGCGTTGTTGACCACGAGGTCCACCCCACCAAAGGCGAGCGACGCCGCCCGTACCATCTCCCGCACGGCGGCTGGATCGGTGACGTCCGCGACCACGTCGACCGCGACGTCGGTGTCGCCCAGCTCACCGGCGACCCGAGTCGCCGCCTCGCCGTCGCAATCGGCCACCACAACACACGCACCCTCGGCCGCGAGGCGGTGGGCGATCGCCCGGCCGATGCCGGACCCTGCGCCGGTGACCAGCGCGATCCGCGCGGCGAGCGGTTTCGGCTTCGGCATCCGGGCGAGCTTTGCCTCCTCCAGCGCCCAGTACTCGATGCGGAACTTCTCCGACTCGTCGATCGGAGTGTAGGTCGAGATGGCCTCGGCGCCACGCATCACGTTGATGGCGTTGACATAGAACTCCCCCGCCACCCGCGCGGTCTGCTTGTTCGCGCCGAAGGAGAACATGCCGACGCCCGGAACGAGGACGATCGCCGGGTCGGCGCCGCGCATCGGCGGCGAGTCGGGCGCGGCATGGCGGACGTAGTACGCGGCGTACTCCTCCCGGTAGGCGGTGTGTAGCTCGGTCAGCCGCGTCACCGTTTCCGCAAGGGAAGCAGAGCCAGGCAGGTCGAGCACCATCGGTCGTACCTTGGTCCGCAGGAAATGGTCCGGGCAGGAGGTGCCGAGCGCGGCCAGCGTCGGATGGCGCGCCCGGGAGAGGAAGTCGAGCACGACCTCGTTGTCGGTGAAGTGCCCGATCTGGCGCCGATCGGTGGACGCGAGGCCGCGCAGTACCGGCGCGAGTGCGGCGGCACGCTCCCGCCGCGCCGACTCAGGCAGGGCCTGATAGCCCGCGACGATTGGGCCGAGCGGTTCCGGCCGGCCTCGCTCGTGGATGAAGGCCTGCGCGGCGTGGATGATCTCGAGCGAGTGGGCCTCGCACTCCTCGCTCGTACTACCCCACGCGGTGATCCCGTGCCCGCCCAGGATCACGCCGACCGCGCGCGGCCAGCGCCGCTTCACCTCGGCGATGTCAAGCCCCAGCTGGAAGCCGGGCCGGCGCCACGGCACCCACGCGACCCGGTCGCCGAAACACTCCTTGGTCAGCGCCTCGCCGTCGGCGGCGGTCGCGAACGCGATGCCAGCATCGGGATGCAAGTGGTCCACATGGGACGCATCAACCAGACCATGCATCGCCGTGTCGATCGACGGGGGCGCGCCCCCCCTGCCGTGCAGGCAGTAGTCGAACGCGGCGACCATCTCATCCTCGCTGTCGACGCCAGGGTAGACGTCGACCAGGGCGCGCAGTCGATCGAGCCGCAGCACCGCAAGGCCGGCCTCGGTCAGGGTGCCGAGGTCGCCGCCGGAGCCCTTGACCCACATCAGCTCCACCGGACCACCCGTCACGGGATCGGTCGCCGACCCCTTCGCCGAGGTGTTCCCGCCGGCGTAGTTCGTGTTGCGCGGATCTGAGCCCAGCCGGTTGCTGCGTTCGACCAGGTCCGCCACAACGCTCATCAGGCTCCCCACCCGGCGGCCTCGCCGCCGACCCGCTCGGCCCTGATCTTCTCGGCATAGCCCGACCGCTGGTAGGCAGCAAGGGGATCGGGGTCGAGCCCCATCTGCTCACGCAGGTCTCGCAGCAGCGGCCGTACATCCGTGTTGTACGCGTCCATCAGAACCGCGTTCGCGCCGAGCACATCGCCGTCAGTCTGGGCGGCGCTCAGGGCAGCGTGGTCGACCAGCAGCGCCTTCGCGGTCGCCTCCTGCACGTTCATGACCGAGCGGATGACCGCCGGGATCTTCGGCTCGATGTTGTGGCACTGGTCCAGCATGTACGCGATGCCGGATGCGGGACCGACCGCGTCCGCGAGCACGATCTCGTGCATGATCCGGAACAACTGGAACGGGTCGGCCGCGCCGACCATGAGGTCGTCATCGGCGTAGAACCGCGAGTTAAAGTCGAAGCCGCCCAGCCGACCGGCCCGCAACAGGAACGCCACGATGAACTCGATGTTCGTGCCCGGGGCGTGGTGGCCCGTGTCGATCACCACCTTGGCCCGCTCGCCGGTGGCGACACAATGGGCGTAGGCGGTGCCCCAATCGGGCACGTCGGTGGTGTAGAACGCCGGCTCGAAAAGCTTGTACTCCAACAGCATCCGTTGGTTGGGAGAGAGCCGGTCATAGCTCTCCTGCAATGCCTGCGCCAGCCGGTCCTGGCGGGCGCGGATGTTGTCCTGCCCTGGGTAGTTCGTGCCGTCGGAGAACCACAGTTTCAGGTCCCTTGAGCCGGTCTTGTCCATGACGTCGACGCACTCGAGCAGGTGGTCGATCGCCTTGCGACGCACGCCGGCCGCGGGGTTGGTGACGCTGCCGAGCATGTAGTCGTTGTCCTGGAACACGTTGGCGTTGATGGTGCCGAGCGTCACGCCCTGCTCGGCGGCGAAGCGGGCGAGGTCGGCGTAGTCATCGACCCGGTCCCACGGGATGTGCAGCGCCACGCTGGGCGCCACACCGGTGTAGCGGTGCACGGCCGCGGCGTCGGAGATCTTCTCGTACGGGGTGCGGGGCACGCCCTCCTGCGGGAACACCTTGAAGCGGGTCCCCGAGTTGGCATACGCCCACGACGCCGTCTCGATGCGCTGCGAGCGCAGCGCCGCGAGCACGTTCTCGGTCATTCGCTTTCTCCCAGGTGCTGCGCCCGCGCGAGTTGGGCGTCGAGGTTGAACACTTCATCGAGGACCGTCAGGCCACGGTCGGGTCGACCATCTGGCAGGTCGGCGACGTTGCCGCGTTGATCGCCTCCGGCGAAGAACGGAGCCATCTCCGCCTGCCAGCGGCGATTCACGTCGGTCGCCTCCATCGCGGCCTGCGCCGCCGCGAGGTCCTCGGTGAGCAGGTAGCCCACCAGGAGGCCGTCGTCGCGCAGAAAGAGCGAGTAGTCGTGCCACCCCGCGTCGCGCAACGCGGTCAGCATCTCCGGCCATACCGCGGCGTGGCGCTCCCGATACTCGGCCAACCGCTCCGGTCTCACCTGAAGGGTGAAGCAGACCCGGCCCATCGTGGGCTCCCAACGCTTATCGTGGGGTTCTGCGGGGTCGGCCAGCTCGAGTGGCCGACCCCGCAGCCCACTCATCAGAAGTTGAACTGCTCGATGTTGGCTGAGGTGAAGGTGAACGGGTCACCCAGCAGTACGGTCGCGTCCTTGCCGACCGTGTACTCGCCCAGCTTGCCGGCCTTGAACTTGTCGCCCTCCTTGCCGCTGATCAGGCCAGAGGCCAACGCGCCGGCCGCGTAGGCGGCGAGGTAGCCGAGGTCGGCCGGATTCCACAGGGCGAAGGACTTGACGGTGCCGTCCTTGACATAGGAGCGCATCTGGTTCGGCGTACCGAGCCCAGTCAGCTGAACCTTACCCTTGTAGGCCGAGCCGGACAGATACCGGCCGGCCGCCGCGACCCCGACCGTCGTGGGCGAGATGATGCCCTTGAGGTTGGGGTACTTGGAGAGCAGGCCTTGGGCTTCTTGGAACGACTTCTGGTCGTTGTCGTCCCCATAGACCGTGGCGACCAGCTTGAGCTTCGCGTACTCCGGCTTGGCCAGCTCGGTCTTCATCATCTCGATCCACGCGTTCTGGTTCGTCGCGTTGGCCGTCGCGGAGAGGATGGCGATCTCGCCGCCGTCCGCACCGATGGCCTCCGAGATGAGCTTGATCTGAATCTTGGCGATGCCGTCGGCGGTCGCCTGGTTGATGAACAGGTCCCGGCACTCGGGCTTGGTGTCCGAGTCGAACGTCACGACCTTCGCGCCGGCCGTGCGTGCCTCGTTGAGCGCACCGCAGATGGCGTCCTTGTCATTGGCCGAGACCACGATGACGTCGGTGCCCTGCTGCGAGAGCGTGTTGATGTAGCTCACCTGAGCCGACGGACTCGTGTCCGACGGTCCGGTCTCGCTGTAGACGCCCTTGAACTCCTCGACGGCGGCCTTGCCGCCGTTGTCGGACGTGGTGAAGTACGGGTTGTTGACCTGTTTCGGCAGGAAGGTAATTTTCAGCCCTTCCTTGATGGTGCCGGCGGTTGCGCCGGTCGGGTTGGTCGTCGGTGTCTCCTCGGCGCACGCGGTAGTGGCGCCGAGCAGGAGCACAGTCGCGAACGTACCCATCACGGCCGCGCGGAAGCGTGTAGTACCAGCGGCTCTCATCTTGAATCCTTTCATTTCTTCGGCCGACTCTTCCGAACTTGGTGGGTGGTGAGTGGTCGAGCGGCCCGCGCCTAGGCGCCGGCCACCGGTGGTGCGGCGGATCGTCGTTGGCGCAGCCGTTGCCGAGCCATGGCGACGATGTTCGGTCCGACGACGGACGCGATGAGCAGGGATCCGGTCACGATGGTCAGCGTGTTCGCCGGCACGTACGCGAGTTGCAGCGCGTTACGCAGCACACCGAGCAGCACCACCGCCGCGAGCACGCCAACCAGGCCGCCTCGCCCACCGAATATGGAGACCCCACCCAACAGCACGGCTGCCACGACCGACAACTCGAGCCCGACGCCGTTGTCGGCGCGGGCGCTGGCGAACCGGAGGGTCCAGTAGACACCGGCGAGGGCGGAGACCATGCCGGTGATCACGAAGAGCCAGAACTTGGTACGGGCGACGTTGATCCCAGAGAACGAGGAGGCGTCGACGTTGTTACCGATGGCGTAGAGCCCGCGCCCGATCGGGGTGGCGTGCAGGACGACTCCGAACACCACCGCCAACCCGACGACGACCATGATGAACCACGGGATCGTGGTACCCGGAATCGGGCTGATGACCTGCCGTGTCCACGCGACCGGATAGTTGGCCACCGCCCGATCTCCCAGCACCACATATGCCAGACCGCGGTAGAGGGCGAGCGTGCCGATGGTGACGGCCAACGACGGCAGCCCGAAGACGGTCACGAACGTACCGTTGACCGCGCCCAACGACGCACCCAGCAACAGGCACATCGCGATCAGCAGCGGGAGGGAGGAGACGCCAAGAAACCACAGCTGCCCCATCACCGTGGCCGAGAGCCCGAGCATGCTCGCCACGGACAAGTCGATCTCGCCCGTGATGATGACGAACGTCATCGGCAATGCGATCAGCGCGATGGGGATCATCTCGATGGTCACGAAGCGCCAGAAGCGTGGACTGGACACCCCGTCGATGGTCAGGCTCCCTACGATGGCGACGAGAACCACGGCCAGGATGACTACCGCGTCCCACGAACGCAGGGTGGCGCCCCAACCGCGCGGGGCGTCGACCGCCGTGCTCTGCTCAGTCGCCACGAGCCTTCCTTCCTCTCAAGCGGGTGGCAACCCGCACCGCCAACGCGCGATCCAGGCCGATCGCGGCGAGCAACAACGCGCCGACGGCGGCCCCCTGCCAGAACGGAGTAACCCCGAGGACGGGAAGTGCGGCCCCGATCGTCGTCAGCAGCACCGCACCGAGCGCCGCACCGTAAACCGATCCGCTGCCGCCGAAGATGGCCACGCCACCGACGACGACCGCGGCGACGACGTTCAGCTCGGAGCCGAGCCCGGCGTTCGCGTCGAGGGTGCCAAAGCGTGCCGCGTACAGCACGCCGGCCAGACCGGCGAGCGCGCCGCTCGTCACGAACGCCGCGAACACCCGCCGGCCCACGGGAATGCCGGAGAGCCGGGCCGCGTCAGGGTCGGAGCCGATCGCGTACAGTTCGCGGCCGGACCGGTAGGAGCGCAGGTAGAAGCCGGCCGCGACGACGACGGCCACCGCGAACAGGGTCAGCACCGGAACGCCGAGCACGGTCGCGGTCCCCATGCGCAGGAATCCGGCCGGCATGTCCGCCGCGTTGATCTGCCGGCCCTTCGCCCAGGTGTAATCAATGCCGCGGAACACGTAGAGCGTGCCGAGCGTGACGACGAGGGCGGGAACGCGGGCGGCCGCGATCAACGCGCCATTCACGATGCCGCACGCTGCGCCGAGGAGGGTACCGACCACCAGAGCCAGCGGGATGGGTGCCTCGGGTGAGGCGAGAAAGAAGCTCCCGGTGGCGAACGCCGACAGACCGAGGACCGATCCCACCGAGAGATCCACGTTGCGGGTGATGATCACAACGGCCTGACCGACCGCGACGATCGCCAGGATGGTGAAGCCCAGCAGGAGATCCTTGATGCTCTGCGCGGAGAGGAACCTCGGGTTCACCGCTGCCGTCACGACGACAAGGAGGGACAGGGCGAGGACGATGCCGAGCTCGCGGGCGACGAACCACCGGTGTGCGACGCTCGTCGCGCCGCTGCTGGAAGCCAGCGTCGCATCGTCGACCTCGTGCCGAGTCGTCATGCGCGTCATGCCCGCTCCCGATGCCCGGTCGCGGCGAACATCACCGACTCCTCGGTGGCGCCCGCCCGCGGCAGTTCGGCCACGAGCCTGCCCTCGTGCATGACGAGGATGCGGTCCGCCATGCCGAGAACTTCGGGCAGTTCGCTTGAGACCATGAGCACCGCGACCCCGTCCGCGGCGAGTTGCGACAGCAGATGATGTACCTCCGCCTTCGTGCCGACGTCGATCCCTCGCGTCGGTTCATCCACGAGCAGGACTCGCGGCGTCGTCGCGAGCCACTTCGCGATGACGACCTTCTGCTGGTTGCCACCGGACAGCGTGGATACGGGGTCGCTGAGGTTGGCGGCCTTCACGTACAGGCGCTTGGTCCACGTCCGCGCCTCCCGGCGCTCCGATGAGCGCCGTAGCAGGCCGAGGTGGCTGAGCGACCAGCGCCGGACGAGCGTGGCATTGCGCTCCACCGACAACTCCATCACCAGGCCCTGTTGGCGGCGATCCTCCGGGATGAGGGCCACGCCGGCCGCGATCGCCGCCGTCGGACTGCCCAGGCGGAGCCGCTCGCCGGCCACCCGTACCTCGCCCTGGTCGTACGGGTCGATGCCGAAGACGCTGCGGATGACCTCGCTGCGTCCCGCGCCCACCAGCCCGGCCAGCGCCACGATCTCCCCCGAACGCACGCTGAAGCTCACGTCACTGAACACCCCGCGACTGGTCAACCCGCGCACGTCGAGCAGAACTTCGCCCGGATCGGTCTCCTGCTTGGGATACAGGGAGGACACCTCGCGCCCCACCATGCGCCGCACCACCTGGTCGACGTCGGTGGCGCCGGCCAGGTCGGTGGACACCCAGCCGCCATCGCGCATCACGGTGATCCGCTCGCAGAGCGCGAACACCTCGCCCAGCCGGTGGGAGATGAACAGCACCGCGGCACCGCTGCTGCGAAGCGACCGGGCGACGCTGAACAGTCGGTCCACCTCGACGCCGGAGAGCGCCGCCGTCGGCTCGTCCATGACGAGGATCCGGGCCTCCATCGAGAGTGCCTTGGCGATCTCCACCAACTGCTGGTCCGCAATGGAGAGACCGCGAGCGGGCCGACTGGGATCAAGCTGGACGCCGAGGCGGGCGAAGAGCTCGCCGGCGCGGCGACGCATCGCGGCGGTGTCGATACGTCGGTCGATTCCGCTCTTGCGGCGCAACGGCTGCCGGCCCATGAAGATGTTCTCGGCGACTGACAGATCCGGGAAGAGGGTGGGCTCTTGATAGATAACCGCGATGCCGGCCGCACGAGCCGCCGCCGGCCCACTGAACGCGACCGGCACGCCGTCGAGCATGACCACCCCGGTATCGGGCGCGTACACACCGGCAAGGATCTTCGCCAAGGTCGACTTGCCCGCGCCATTCTCACCCACGAGCGCGTGCACCTCGCCGGCGAAGAGGTCGAGGTGAACGTCGCGCAGCGCGACGACGGCGCCGAAAGACTTGCCGACGCCCCGCATACCGATCACCGGCACCCGCGCCGCGTGTGACGGTTCGACCACGCCTACCCCACTCGCCGTCTCGTCGTTCCCGAAGCGTGTCTGCACCCTTGAAACGATTCATCGTTTCGGATAGGAGAAACCATAGGAGGCTGGCTTGTTCCGCGTCAAGAGGTCTTGATCGTGTTACCGGACCGTTACCGGGTCGGCATCGCGTCCCCTCCACGGTCGAGCTTGGCGCGGCCCACGGCTTGACACGTTTCACTCGACCCGTACGGTGGGTCTACCGAAACACGGTGACGTGCGCCGAGGCCGCACGGCGGATGAGGAGTCATGGACGCATCCAGCGAGAGGGACGGATCGAGCATCAAGGAGGTCGCGCGCCAGGCAGGAGTGTCCCTCGGCACGGTGAGCAACGTGCTCAACCGACCGGAGGTTGTCTCCGAGCCGACTCGGCAACGCGTGATCGAAGCGATCCAGAAGCTCGGCTACGTCCGCAATGACTCGGCTCGGCAACTGCGCGCCGGACACAGTCGCACCATCGCGATCGTCGTGCTCGACGTGGCCAACCCCTTCTTCACCGATGTGGTGCGCGGCGCAGAGGAGGCCATCGACGCGGCCGGGGCCGTGGCCGTTGTGTGCAACAGCGGCGAGAGCGCGGCGCGCGAACGGCGCCACCTCGACCTGCTCGAGGAGCAGCGGGTCAAGGGAGTGCTCATAACCCCGGTCGATGACGGGCGAGACTCTCGGCTGGAGCAGCTCGTGCGTCGAGGCACGCCGGTGGTGCTCGTCGACCGTGGCAGCGGACAACGCAATCGCTGCTCGGTCGCCGTCGATGACGTGCTCGGCGGCCAGCTCGCCGGAGCCCATCTGCGAGAGCTCGGACATCGCCGAGTCGCCTTCGTGGGCGGCCCCATCGGCATCCCGCAGGTGTCGGATCGTCGGCGTGGCTTCGCCGGGATCTTCCCCGGAGATGGTGAAGAACTCCGGATCGTCGACACGCCGAACCTGAGCGTGGCCGCCGGACGGCGGGCTGGCGAAGAGATCGCGGATCTGCCACCGGCGGATCGGCCGACCGCGGTGTTCTGCGCCAACGACCTGCTGGCTCTCGGGGTGCTGCAGGAGATGACGCTGCGCGGGGTGCGGGTCCCGCGCGACGTGGCGATCGTCGGATACGACGACATCGACTTCGCCGCCGCGGCCGCGGTGCCGCTGTCATCGATCAGGCAGCCACGCGAGCAGCTGGGCCGCACGGCGGCGCAGCTGCTGCTGGAGGAGGCGAACGATCCGGCGCACCACGAACACCGGCACGTCGTGTTCAAGCCGGAGCTCGTCGTACGGGAGTCGACGGTCCGGTCCCCCGTCCCCCGCCGCAGGGCCCGCCATGCGGCGATCTCGGAAGTGCGGCCACCGCCTTAGTGGAAAGGGGTGCGCAGTGAGGCTTCCTGATCCGGCGGGATCGCATGTCGTACTGGTCGGCACCGCGGAGTACGGCCGGTCCGATCTACGCGACCTTCCGCATTGACGTCACGCGCAGTCACGTCAACCGCCACGCGCCCCACGTGTCGCCGCAGGGCGTTTGCTCTGCTCCCGCAGAGGAAACACACACGCATTGTGACATAGCAATGCGTCACGTCTGTTAACCCTTTGCAATGCCCGCAGGTCGTGGTCAGTGATTCCTCCATGGGAGCAGAGCAAACGAGGTGACAAGGTTAGCCGAGGTCGCCGACGCACGCGCAGAGAGCATCACCGACGGTGACAGCCGTGATCGAGGCCAGCCGATACCGACCGTAACTGCGTCAGAGCCAGTCCTTGACCTTGAAGATGATGTATAGCCCGCCGGAGAGCATCACCATGATGGCCGCGGACGTCCAGAAGCCCCCCACCTGGCCGAAGCCGGGGTACGGCACGTTCTGGCCGTAGAAGCCGGTCACCGCAGTGGGGACGGCGATGATCGCGGCCCAACTGGTGACCTTCTTCATGATGGAGTTGAGCTTGTTGCCCCGCATCGTCAGGCGTGTGTCGTGAATGTTGGCCAGTAGGTCACGCAGCGACTCGGTCCACTCGGCCACGCGCAGGACATGGTCGTACACGTCCTGGTAGTAGGGCGTCATCGTGTCGTCGACGATGCCGAGGTCTCGGCGCAGCAACGCGTTGACCACCTCGCGCATCGGTAGGACGAGCCGGCGAAAGTCCACCAGGCTCTTGCGCACCTCGAACGTGCGACGTTGCAGCTGGACGTCGCCCCCCTGCTCATCGAAGAGCGCGTCCTCAAGACTGTCGATCTCTGTGTCGAGCTGCTGTGCCGCGTCGAAGTGCGTGTCCACGACGTAGTCGAGCAGACCGTGCAGCAGGAAGCCCACGCCGCTCTTGGCGAGCTGCGACATCGCATCCCAGCGGACAACGACCGCGTCGATGTCGAAGCCCTCCTCGGCGCGGACGGTGACGAGGGCGTTCGTCGTGATGAAGAGACTGACCTCGTGCGGGCGGAGCTGTCGCTGCTCGTCCTGACCGAGGCGCACGACCCGAACCTGCACCGGGTCACGATCACCGACGTGGAGATGCCGTCGGATCTGAAGTCCGCCCGAGTCTTCTTCTCTTGTCTCGGAGGCGAGGAGGAGCGCGACGACGCCGAGGCTCGTCGCCAGCGCCCACACGGCCTGGCCGCCGACCACACCGAACGCGGTGGCGATCCCGCCGGCCCGGCCGCCGAGGAGCGTGTTCCGGATCGTGAGGGCGGTATCGGGGCCCGGGGTCACGATCACGAGGACGGCGACCCCGAGGAAGCCGATCAGCTCGGCGGGCACGTCTGCAGGTTAGTCCTCCGCGACGTGGACATCAGGCAGGCCGCGGTAGCGCTCGTGCAGGTCGAAGCCGTAGCCGAGGAAGAACTGGTCGGGGATCGTGAAGCCGACGTAGCGCATGGGCAGGTCGTCGACCAGCCGACGGTAGGGACGGTCGAAGAGCGTGCAGACGGCGATGCTCCGCGGGTCGCGGAGCGTGAGCGTC
>Ga0209859_1000307_pt1 | contig 11763 bp, 9 predicted proteins | sample GWRWS3_50_60_FD_187241 | JGI IMG/M metagenome (GOLD analysis project Ga0209859, IMG submission 187241) | Riverbed sediment microbial communities from areas with vegetation nearby in Columbia River, Washington, USA - GW-RW S3_50_60 (SPAdes)... | ecosystem: Environmental > Aquatic > Freshwater >... | reverse complement strand
CTTGGGTTTCGTCTGGTTCGGCACTTCTGTCGCGCTTGCGTGGATGCTTCGTGGGGCCCTCCCCACGGGCTCCCACCTGCGCAGGTTTGATGCCGCCGTGTGGCAAGACCCCGATTCGTCGGAGTTTGTCGCTGGCGATATTACGCCTCGCCAGAAGATGCTCGGGGATGTGGTCAAGAACATTCTCCCAGGGCGGACCCGTGCCGAGGTCGAGGAATTGCTGGGTCCTTCGCTCGACACCCCGTACTTCAAGAGCACGGGTCGCGATCTCATCTATGTCCTCGGGGCGACAAGGGACATGTTCTTCGAGATCGATTCCGAATGGTTCCTCATCTGGCTCGACGAATCTGGCCGCTTCAAACGGTACGCGATCTACACCGATTAGGAGTGGCATGCGCCCTCATACATCGCTGAGACCTTTAGCACTTTCGTTTGTTATTCTCACCAGCCCTTTCATAACGGAAGTTTGGCCACAAAATGGGCGACCAGAGGCATGCGTGGGCGGGTTCTGTTTTGAGAACACGCTGCCCGACGAGGCAGGGCTAGTCCGGATATGTGGTCCAGGCTTTGTAGGCGGGATCCTCAAGGGAGAGGACAGATACCTACAAAAGTCACATTGCTATTACGCTCCCGAACAGGAAGTTTGGGTGGAATTTACCGCTGACTACCACGATCAAACAGACCCCATAAAAGAGATAGTTGAGGTCTTTGTGACTAGAGAACCCCTCTGCGACAAGAGCTATGTTCCGAGGAAACGATTCGAGAAGTTTGCAACCCCGAAGGGTATTCAAATCGGTTCTCTAGAGAATGATGTTATTCGCGCCTACGGAGACCCAACGAGAATTGATGATTCCATTGAACGTGAAAGGAGAGACCCTAGATATAAGAGCACGCAGCTTGCTTCTAAGTATGGCTCTCGAGTCTTTGTGTACTTGGCCGGAGAGGATAGTCTCCTCCGGGCCCACTTTTACATCAAGGACGGTCGAGTTCACTCAATCCTGGTCAGTGTCTCCGAGTGAGGGCAGCGGTGGGCACGCAGTGGGCCAATGGTCCCTTGACTTCTCTGTAGGCCTTTTCTATACTTTCTCACCGTTGAAGGCGGTGAAGAGATTGCGGTTCCAGGCGCTCGGGGGACTCATTCATGGAGCGGAATCTGGCGCTTGATGTGGTGCGGGTGACGGAGGCCGCGGCGCTCTCCTCGGCGCGATGGATGGGGCGGGGGAACATGCAGCTCGCGGAGCAGACCGCGCTGGACGCCATGCGCCGGGCCTTTGATGTGGTGGAGTTCGCCGGGACCGTGGTGATCGGGCGAGGCGAAAAGGGAGAGACACCCACCCTGTATGTCGGCGAGCAGGTCGGGTCTGGCAAGGACCCTCGGCTGGATGTGGCGGCGGAGCCGCTCGAAGGGGCCTCCATTGTCGCCGAGGGGCGGGCGAACGCCCTGGCGGCGGTCGCCCTCGCCGAAAAGGGGTGCCTCTTTCCCGCCCCGGATGTCTACATGGAGAAGATCGCGGTCGGGCCCAAGGCGCTGGGCGCCATCGATATTACCGCAGGGCCAGAGGCGAATCTCAGATCCATCGCCGAGACGATGAAGTGCTATGTCGAGGATCTCACCGTTGTCGTCCTCGACCGCCCTCGCCATGCCGACCTCATCCGGACGGTTCGCGAGGCGGGGGCTCGGATCAACCTGATTCAGGATGGCGACCTTTCCGCGGCGATCGCCACCGCCCTCGAGGATTCAGGGGTGGATATCCTCATGGGGATTGGCAGGGCCCCGGAAGGGGTGCTGGCGGCGGCGGCGCTGAGATGTCTGGGCGGCGACATGCAGGCTCAGTTCAAGCCGGCGAGCGAGAGGGACGTCGAGCGGGTCCGCCGGACCGGCCTGAGGGATGTGGATCGAGTCCTCACCATCACTGATCTCGCCCGGGGGGGAGAGGTCACGTTCACCGCAACCGGGGTCACCGATGGCGATCTCCTGAAGGGGGTCCGGTTCTTCGGTGGGGGGGCAAAGACCCACTCGCTGGTGATGCGCTCCAAGTCGGGAACGGTCCGGTTCATTGAGGCCATCCATCGCTTTGACCGCAATCCCATCTACTAAGCCTTCTCTCTCTCCTTCATATCAGGAGCGCGCCCGTTTCCTCCCACTCCAGCCTCGTGGAATGTCGGGAGAGTGCGGACGGTCCGAGGAGATTGGATGCGCGAGATCCGGCGGATGATCAAGGGCGTCCGTGGGGCTCCCGACATTCTCCCCGCCGAGGTCGGTCGGTGGCGGCAGATAGAGGTCGGGGCCCGTCGCGTCCTGGAGAACTACGGCTACCAAGAGATCCGGACGCCCATGTTCGAGCGGACCGAGCTTTTTGTCCGGGGGATCGGAGAGGGGACCGACATCGTCGACAAGCAGATGTACACCTTCGAGGACCGGGGACACGAGAGTCTCACCCTGCGCCCGGAGGGCACGGCTCCCGTGGTCCGGGCCTACCTCGAGCACGGGCTTGTCACCAAGGGGAGCCTCTGTAAGGTCTATTACATCGGTCCGATGTTCCGCCATGAGCGCCCCCAGGCGGGCCGGTTTCGGCAATTCCATCAGATCGGGGCTGAGGCCCTCGGGGTGGAGGACGCCGCCCTCGACGCCGAGGTCCTCGACCTCCTCTCGCACCTATTCGACACCTTGGAGGTTGCCGGGTGGCAGCTCCACCTCAACAGCATCGGCTGTGAGACCTGTCGCCCCGTCTTCCGCGAACGGTTCGCCCTCTATATGCGGGGCAAGAAGGCGGGGTTATGTCCGGATTGCCTCGTGCGGCTCGAGCGGAACCCCCTTCGGATCCTGGACTGCAAGGTGGAGGGCTGTCGCGCCCTCGCCGCTCAAGCCCCCACCCCCCTCGAATCACTGTGTGGGGAGTGCGAGGCCCATTTCCGGAAGCTGCAGGGGCTGTTGCAGCTCCTCAAGATCGACTACAGCATCAACCAACACCTGGTGCGAGGCCTCGACTATTACACCCGGACCACCTTTGAGTTCGTGAACCCGGCCCTGGGGGCGCAGAATGCCTTCGCCGGCGGCGGGAGGTACGACCTGTTGGTGGCAGAGATGGGGGGTCCGCCGACCCCCGGAATCGGATTTGCCATCGGCATGGAGCGTCTGTTGCTCTCGCTGCCGCCGGAGCGTCCCGGGGAGGCATGGGCGGGCGTCTTCGCCGTGACCATGGGAGAGGAGGCCTTTCAGCTCGGCCTTCGACTCGTCCACGAGCTGCGCCGGCAGGGGATGCGGGCGGCCCTGGATATGGAGAGGCGCTCGGTCAAGAGCCAGATGCGTCTCGCCCACAAGGAGCGGTACCGCCACGCCCTCATCTTGGGTGACGAAGAGCTCGGGGCCGGGATGGCCACGGTCAAGGACATGACCCAGGGGGGACAAGAGCAGGTGCCTCTACCAGAGGTGGTGGAGCGGTTGACACGCGGGGAAGATCGGGCACAGTAGAAGGAAGCATGAGACGAAGCTGTTATTGCGGAGAGGTGACGGCGGCAAAGGTCGGCGAGACCGTCACGCTGATGGGCTGGGTCCACCGGAGGAGGGATCACGGGGGCCTCATCTTTGTGGACCTCCGGGACCGCGAGGGGATCGTGCAGATCCTCTTTGGGCCCGAGCACGGCGCTGACGCCTACGAGACCGCTAGGCGGATGCGGTCGGAGTATGTGATCGCCGTGACGGGCCAGGTCCGCCGCCGCCCTCCCGGGACCGAGAATGTGCACCTCAAGACCGGCGAGGTGGAGGTGCCGGCCGCCGAAGCGCTCATCCTGAGTGAGGCCAGGACCCCGGTCTTTCCCCTGGATGAGGAGCGGCCCGTGGGCGAAGAGCTCCGCCTCACCTATCGGTATCTCGACCTCCGCCGCCCGTCGCTGCAAAGAAATTTCCGCATCCGCCATCAGGCATCCCAGGTGGTCCGAGCCTTCTTCGACCGGCATGGCTTCATCGAGGTAGAGACCCCGGCGCTGACCCGGAGCACCCCCGAAGGGGCCCGGGACTATCTGGTGCCGGCCAGGCTCTACCCCGGCCAGTTCTTCGCGCTGCCGCAGTCGCCCCAGCTCTTCAAGCAGCTCTTGATGGTGGCCGGCTTTGACCGCTACTTCCAGATCGTGAGGTGCTTCCGCGATGAGGACCTGCGGGCCGAGCGGCAGCCGGAGTTCACGCAGATAGACGTCGAGATGTCTTTCGTGGATCGGGAGGACGTGTTGGTCCTCATGGAGGAGCTCGTCGCCACCATCTTCCGTGAGGTCAAGGGGATGGAGCTGGACCGGCCCTTCCCGCGCCTGAGGTATGAGGAGGCGATGGCGAGATACGGCCTCGACAAGCCGGATACGCGATTCGAGATGTTCCTCGGCGACCTCAGCGACCTCTGTGCCCGCACCGCCTTCCGCCCCTTCGCGGACGCCCTCGCCAGCGGGGGCCAGGTCAAGGGGATCAAAGTGCAGGGGAAGGCCGAGGCGTTCTCCCGCAAAATAATCGACGACCTCACCGAGTTCGTGAAGGGTTTCGGGGCGAAGGGCCTTACCCCCTTTCGGATGACCGCAGGGGGGCTGCAGTCTCCTGTGGCCAAGTTCCTTGGCCCTGAGGTTCTCGAAGGGCTCGTCCGGCGTTTCGAGCTGGGTGCGGGCGACCTTCTCCTCACGATCGGCGACAGCCCGAGGGTGGTGGCGGAGTCTCTCGGCCGCCTTCGGGTGAAGTTGGGGTTTGAGCTGGGCCTGATAGACGAAGCGATCATGCGACCGGTCTGGGTCACTGATTTTCCCCTCCTGGAGTACAGCGAGGAGGAGAAGCGGCACGTGGCGGTCCACCACCCCTTCACCGCCCCCATGGACGAGCATCTCTCACTGTTCGAGAGCGCCCCCGAGAAGATGCGGGCCAAGGCATACGATCTCGTCATCAACGGCCACGAGGTGGGTGGCGGCAGCATCCGGAACCACAACCGGGAGACTCAGCAGAAGATGTTCGATGTCCTCGGGTTCAGCCCGGAGCAGGCGCGGGAGCGGTTCGGGTTCCTCCTGGAGGCCCTCGAATTTGGCACCCCACCCCATGGGGGAATCGCCTTCGGGTTCGACCGCCTCGTCATGCTGCTGACGGGGGCCGACTCGATCCGTGAGGTGATCGCCTTCCCGAAGACGCAGCGGGCCCAGTGCCTCATGACGGGTGCCCCTGCGGCGGTGGACCCCGTGCAGCTTCAGGAACTCGGCCTCAGACTCCATGTGATCTAACCTCTTGAAATTACGGGAAAAACAAGGAGTTTTTTCAGTTGACAGTGCCGAGCGGCGGGAGTAGCATTTGAGAGAGCGGGGACGGCCAAGAGCCGTCCCCTCATTGCTCTCAGGAGGCGATGTGGTCCGGGGCGAGATGAAAGGCGAGCGCGCGACGGTTCGAAGGCAGGTGCCTCTTCCTTCCGGGGGGGACATCCAGGCCCTTTTCGGCCGGAATGATGAACATATCCGAATGGTCGAGGAGCATCTCCACGTGCGGTTGGTGGCCCGCGACGGGCTGCTGACTATCAGCGGGACCGAGGAGGAGGTCGGGATCGCCGAGAAAGTGATCGCCGAACTCACCACGCTCCTGGAAGGGGGGCGGACCATCGAAAATCACGATGTCAAGCTGGCCCTCCGGCACATTGGACAGGAAGGGCAGCAGACCTTCCGAAAGATCCAGGATGACTCCATTGAGGTCTCTGCGAAGAAGCGGCCGGTCCGACCCAAGAGCCTCGGGCAGCAGCGGTATATCGATGCCATCCGCACCCACGACATCGTCCTTGGGATTGGCCCCGCCGGGACGGGCAAGACGTACCTGGCGATGGCGATGGCCGTCTCGGCCCATCTCAAGCGCGAGGTGAGTCGGATCATCCTGACCCGGCCCGCGGTGGAGGCGGGGGAACGGCTCGGTTTTCTCCCCGGGACCCTCTACGAGAAGATCCACCCGTATCTCCGCCCCCTCTACGATGCGCTCTACGACATGCTGGAGACGGAGCGCGCGAACCGGCTGATCGAGATGGGCGTCATCGAGATTGCCCCCCTCGCCTTCATGAGGGGGCGCACCCTGAATGACGCCTTCATCATCCTCGATGAGGCGCAGAACACCACCTCCGAGCAGATGAAGATGTTCCTCACCCGCCTCGGGTTCAACTCGAAGGCAGTGATCACCGGCGACATCACCCAGGTGGACCTTCCCCCCGGAAAGATCTCGGGACTCATCGAGGTTCGTTCGATCCTGAGCGATGTCAAGGGGATTGCCTTCGTGTACCTTGGCCAGGAGGACGTCGTTCGCCACGAGCTGGTCCAGCAGATCATTCGCGCCTACGAGCAGCGCCAGACCTCACCCCTCGCCTCCGGAGATCCGAGCCGGCGCGAGGAGGCTCCAGGGACGGGCGAGGGACGTTGAGGCGATGGCCGGGAGTCCGTACCGATGAAGATCCCCCAGTGGGTGGTGTCGGGAACGAAGAGGGGGAACGACACCAAGGCGAGTAAGCCGACCAGCTTGCCGACCTACCGCTACCGCCTTTCCCCGGTGGATCGACTCTTCCGGGCCTCGGAGCAGCGGCCACTGATCCCTCTGCTCTTTGGGTTCCTCCTGGCGTTGACCGTCGGGGCAGTTGTTGCCTCCTATCGTCCCCTTCCCTTCGGTCCCGTTTCGGCCGCTGCGGTCGTGCTCCTTGCCCTGTGCGTGGTCGGGACCCTCCTCTTTTATGCGCGATTCCTCGAGGCCCGACCAATCACCTCCCCACAGATGCTGTACCTCTTGGGGGCGGTGATCCTCTTGGCGATTCTGATCAACCGCTTCCTCCTCATTATCCTCGTCTCCTTGAGCCAGAGCTTTCCTTTCATTCCGCTCCATTCCTTCTACTATGCGATCCCCGTCGCCCTCGGGACCGTGCTCCTGAGCGTACTTTTCAATGCCCGAGTGGCCTTCGGGGGGGCGATGGCGTTAGCCATTCTGTCGGCGCTCATGGTGACGGATGAGGTGGCCTTCTTCCTCTACGGATTGATCGGGGCCGTCGTCGGCGCCTTCAGCATCCGGAAGACTCAAGACCGCACCACCTTCTTCAAGGCGGGATTCTGGGTCGCCGTCGCCAACGTCGGCACCGTGTTGATCTTTATCTCGATCTACGGCCGGTCAGGCGTGGCGCTGCCGTATGACCTGGCGGCCTGCCTCGCGAACGGCGCGTTGGTTGCTCTGTTTGCCTCCACCCTCCTTCCAGTCCTGGAGTATCTTTTTGGGACCGCGACGGATCTGAAGCTTCTCGAGCTGTCCAATCTGAATCAGCCCCTGTTGAAGCAGCTGATGAAGACCGCTCCCGGGACGTATCACCATAGCCTGATGTTGGCAGAGCTGGCGGAAGCGGCAGCCGAGGCCATCGGCGCCAATCCGCTCGTGTGTCGGGTGGGCGCGTACTATCATGACATCGGCAAGGTGAAGAAACCGGCCTACTTCATCGAGAACCAGATGGACGCCATGAACAGGCACGATAAGCTCTCTCCAAGCCTGAGCAGCCTCATCGTCATCTCTCATGTGAAGGACGGGATCGAGATGGCCCTGGAGCATCGGCTTCCGGCCGCCATCGTGGATCTCATCCCCCAGCACCATGGCACCCGCCTGGTCACCTACTTCTATGAAAGGGCGAAGGAGTCGCAGGACCCGGACCTGGGTGAGGTGAAGGAGGAGGATTATCGGTATCCGGGCCCCAAGCCCCAGACCCGGGAGGCAGCGATTCTCATGGTGGCTGACGCGGTCGAGGCGGCAGCCAGGACGCTCACCGACCCCACCCCGGCGCGGGTCCTGGGGCTGGTCCAGCGGATCGTCAATAACATCTTCATCGAGGGGCAACTGTCGGAATGTGACCTGACCCTCAAGGACCTCCACCAGATCGCCAGGGCCATGGTCCGCGTCCTCACCGCCGTCCACCACCACCGGGTGGATTATCCAGGATACAAGTTTGAAGAGGTCAAGAAGAAGGAGGGTGAGAAGCGGGGGGATGGGGATACAGATTCGAAACGGGCAAAGGAAGAGGCGGGTCGGTCTGTCCCATCTAAGACAGGTGGGGGAGAGGACCTTATCCGTCTTGGGCAGACCGAGTGATGAGGTCTCGGTGCTCCTCGTCGGTGATCGGGCCATCCGGCGGCTCAATCGGGCGTACCTGAACCACGATCATCCCACCGACGTCCTGGCGTTTCCGCAACCACAGGGTTTCCCATTGCCAGGGCCGCACCTCCTCGGCGACGTGGTCATCTCGGTCGACACCGCTGCCCGCCAGGCCAAAGCGCATGGCCATTCCCTCAACCAGGAGCTGGCCCTCCTGCTGATTCATGGCCTCCTCCACCTCCTGGGGTACGACGATTCGACGCCAGCGGCGCGTCGCCGCATGTGGAGGACACAGGCCCGCCTTCTCGCCATCTCCGCCAGGCCCCCGTCCTGACACCAGCTTCTCAAGATCGCCCCGGGCACACATGTGTTCTCCTGCCAGTCGAGACGCCGCACAACTCCTTCCCTCCTCAGGCAAAGGGGTCGTTAGGCCGACCCGCTCTGGTCACTGCGGGCCCTCTTCGCCCGCGCCTTCTCCGCCGCAGGCTAGAGCTGGCAAAAGGGGACTCGCTTCACGGAAAACCCATTGAAGTCTCCACAAGTTCCCCCTATAATCGGCCGCACACTCTTAGGACCAAAGCCCTTGAGGTCATCCCTGGCCTTTGCAGCGTTACGGGTCGGGGTACGTAATTGGCCCGCAGGAGGGTGTTGGATGAGCGCCACGTCGCCGCAAGATGGGGCTCCACCGATCCGTGGGTTAAAGGCGTTGGTGACCACCGTGCGGTTCGTCAGCGATCCCATTCCCGTCATGCGGTCCCTTTACAGGGAGCGCGGGCCGGTCATCGCATTCGGTAATATTAAGCGGTTTTCCGAATCCGAACGGCTACTGGTCATGGCATTCGGCCCGGAGCACAACCGGGACATCCTCAGTGACCCGGATACCTTTCGGACGCGCGGGATGGTGCTGCAGGGACCGCAGGGCTCGGCCCACCAGCGGATCCGATTCGGCCTCATCAGCATGAACGGTGAACAGTATCTCCAGCAGCGCAAGTTGCTCATGCCGCCGTTTCACAAGAAGAGCATGGAAGGCTATCACGATGCCATCGTGAACCTGACCGAACAGATGCTCGGCACCTGGCGGGATGGGGAGCAGCGCAACATGTGTGGCGAGATGCAGGCCCTGGCCCTGCGCGTCGCCAGCATGGTCCTCTTCGGCGGCAGCGACGCCGAAGAAGCATATCAGATCGGGCAGATGATGAAGGAGTGGCTGGCGATGTGCTTTCGTCGGCGTGTCTGGTTCTTCCAGGTAAACGTCCCTGGGACCCCGTACCGCCGGTTGCTCGGGCATGCCGGGCGACTGGAACGGGAGGTTCGGGCCATGATCGATCGCCGGCGGCAAGAGGAGACGGGCGGCGGGGATGTGCTGTCTATCCTGTTGCGCGCGAGAGACGAAAACGGCAACTCAGCGACCGACGGCGAGTTGATCGGTCAGGTGAACGTCATCTTCGCCGCGGCGCACGAAACGAACGCAAGTGCCCTCACGTGGACCTTGCTTCTGCTGTCGCAACACCCGCGGATCATGGCTGAGCTGTTGGATGAACTCGAGAGGTGGCTCCACGGTGATGCGCCGAGGATCGACCAACTGCATCACCTGGCGCTCTTGGAACGGGTAATCAAGGAGAGCCTGCGCCTTATCCCCCCGGTTGTCTGGAGCACCCGGATTGTTGATCAGCCGGTCAAGCTTGGACCGTACCATCTGGCAAAGGGTTCGAGGGTGATCTACAGCCAATACATGACGCACCACCTTCCGGAGTTGTACCCGAATCCGGAGCGGTTTGATCCGGACCGGTGGCTATCCACTGAACCGTCGCCGTACGCCTATCTCCCATTCGGGGGTGGGCCGCGGATGTGCATCGGTTACGCCTTCTCCATGACGGTGCTGCGGATCACCCTGGCGATGATCCTTCAGCGGTATCGCCTGTCGCTGGTGCCCGGCGCGAGGATCGACCGCAAGTACGCAGTCACGCTGTCGCCGAAGTATGGCATGCCCATGATGGTCCATAAACAGGATCGGCAGTTCACCAAGGAGATCCCTCGGGGCAATATCCACGAAATGGTCGATCTACGCACGCATTGATCGCTGGACACCCGGCGCCCGCTCGACACCCTGGCCGCACATCAAGGACCGGAGAAGGAAACGGTAACCTCCCAGAGGCGGCGGAGCAACCGGCGGGGGCGACCACCAGGCTATTGACAGGGATTGCCGCTTGGGGGATACTCCAGCCCTGCACAGGCGATCATGATTGAACCACGGCCCCCACCCAAAGGAGAGGAGAGGAAGGATGGGGCAGCGGATCCTGGTTGCCGACGATGAAGGGGCATCCCGAAAGGGGTTGAAGGCGCTCCTTGCCAACTGGGGCTACGAAGTCGAGGAGGCCTCCAACGGGGAGGAGGCCCTCCAGAAAGCCGTTGCCTTCCTTCCCGCGGTCATCGTCGCCGATCTCGTCATGCCCGGACTCGATGGGCTGGGGCTCTTGAAGGCCCTCCAAGAGGAGTTACCCTTCGCCGCGGTCATCATGCTGACTGGCCACGGGACCATCGAGACGGCGGTGGCCGCCATGAAGCAAGGGGCCTACGACTATCTGACAAAACCGGTGGATGTCCCGCGGCTCAGGGTGCTCATTCAGCGGGCCCTCGAGAAGGGAGAGGCGCTCCGCGAGGTCACGCTCCTGCGGCGGCGGCTGAAAGAGGTCTGGGGGTTCGGGAAACTAGTGGGCAAGGGCAGGGCGATGCAGGAGGTGTACCGGCTCATTGACCTCGCGGCCCCGACCTCGGCTCCGGTGTTGGTCTCGGGAGAGAGCGGGACGGGCAAAGAGCTGGTGGCGCACATGCTCCACGAGCTTTCCCCCCGGGGCCAACGGGCCTTCGTCGCCGTGAACTGCTCGGCCATCCCGGAGACGCTCTTAGAGAGCGAGATCTTCGGTCATGAGCGGGGGGCCTTTACCGGCGCCATGGAGCGGAGGATCGGCTGCTTTGAGCTGGCCCATGAGGGCACCATCTTCCTGGATGAGATCGCCGAGATGAGCCCGTCGACCCAGGCGAAGTTCCTCCGGATCCTTGAGGACGGCACGGTGAGGCGCCTCGGGGGCAAGGCAGAGATCAAGGTCGATGTCCGGGTCCTGGCTGCCACCAACAAGGACCCCCTGAAGGCGATTGCCGATGGGAACCTGAGAGAGGACCTCTACTACCGCCTGAACGTCTTTTCCCTCGCCCTTCCCCCTCTCCGCGAGCGGCGCGAGGACATTCCTCTGCTCCTCCAGGCGTTCATCGAGGAGTTGAACACCAAGTACGAGAAGCGGATCAAGGCGGTCGATGAAGCCGCGCTGCGGATCCTGATGCGGTATCCCTGGCCGGGGAACGTCCGGGAGCTGCGGAACACCGTCGAACGGGCGGTCATCGCCTGCAAAACCGATCTCATTACCTCGAAACACCTCCCCCCTGGCCTCGCAAGCAAGACGAGGGAGGAGAGCTCCGATTCCAGCTCCATCTCTCTCGGCATCACTCTCGAGGAGGCGGAGAAGAACCTCATCCGCAGGACCCTCGCCTCGGTGAACAATAACAAGACGAGGGCCGCCGAGATCCTCGGGATCAGCCTGAAGACCCTCCACAACAAGCTGCGTCGATACGGGGTGTAGGATGGGGTTCGGCATCAA
>Ga0209859_1000306_pt1 | contig 11817 bp, 3 predicted proteins | sample GWRWS3_50_60_FD_187241 | JGI IMG/M metagenome (GOLD analysis project Ga0209859, IMG submission 187241) | Riverbed sediment microbial communities from areas with vegetation nearby in Columbia River, Washington, USA - GW-RW S3_50_60 (SPAdes)... | ecosystem: Environmental > Aquatic > Freshwater >... | reverse complement strand
GTGCGACACCTGGGTCGCGGTGGACGGCGACGACTTCTGGCCCGGTCTAGCCCGCCGAGTCGCAGATGCCAACCAGTTGCCGGACTCGCTCTCCGAGGACCTGGAGCGCGCCTCGGCGGCCGCACGCCAGGCGACCGCCGACTACGCCCGCTTCCTCCGCGAGGAGTTGGCGCCTCTCGGCCGGGAGAAACAACCGGTCGGGGCGGACCGCTACGCCCTGGGATCGCGCTACTTCCTTGGCGCAACAGTCGATCTGGACGAGACGTACGCCTGGGGCTTCGAGGAGTTGGCCCGCATCGAGGCCGAGATGCGAGCGATCGCCGGCAAGATCATCCCTGGCGGTACCGTGCCCGAGGCCATCGCGGCTCTCGAGGCGGACCCGGCGCGAAAGATCGTCGGCAAGGAGGCGTTCCGCGACTGGATGCAGGAATTGGCCGACCGCGCCATCGTCGAGCTGAACGGCGTCCACTTCGACATTCCCGAGCAGGTGCGACGGATCGAGTGCTGCCTCGCGCCGACATCGGACGGGGGGATCTACTACACCGGCCCGAGCGAGGACTTCACCCGCCCCGGCCAGATGTGGTGGGCCGTCCCGCAGGGCATCGACTCCTTCTCCACGTGGCAGGAGGTCACCACCGTCTACCACGAGGGCGTGCCGGGTCACCATCTTCAGATCGCGCAGACCGCCGTTCGGGCAGACGTGCTCAATCGTTGGCAGCGCCTGCTGTGCTGGTGCTCCGGGCATGGCGAGGGCTGGGCGCTCTACTCCGAACGACTGATGGACGAGCTCGGATACCTGGACGACCCGGGCGACAAGCTCGGCATGCTCGACGCGCAGGCGATGCGCGCCGCCCGCGTGGTCGTCGACATCGGCATGCACCTCGAACTGGAGATTCCGCAGGGGAATGGCCTCGGCGGAGCCGAATCAGGCAAGCTCAGCAATTTCCACCCCGGTGAGCGGTGGACGCCGGAGCTTGGCTGGGGGTTCATGCGCGCGCACTGCAGCACGCCGGACGAGAATTTGCGCTACGAGCTCAACCGCTACCTGGGCTGGCCGGGGCAGGCGCCGTCGTACAAGGTGGGCGAGCGCATCTGGCTGCAGGCGCGCGCCGACGCGCAGGCCCGCCAGGGCGCCGCCTTCGACCTCAAGGCGTTCCATCGGGCGGCGCTGGACCTTGGCGCGCTCGGCCTCGATCCGCTACGGGCGGCGCTGGCCCGGATCTGATCGCTTCGTCGAGGTCAGCCGGGACACACATGTTGGTAGGGACGGCCCGGCAGGAACGTCTGCCACTCGTCGCGGCTCATGTCTCGTGCGGCCAACGCGCACGCCAGCCGGATGACCGAGGCGGGGTCGCCGGCGCCACCCAACGTCGTATCTACTCCCCGGGCGCCGGTCAGGTCCCAGGACAGCAGGGATCCGTCGTCGCCGGCGGTGTAGAGCGTACGGCCGTCGGAGGCGAACCGCGCGACCCGTACCGCGCCCTGGTGCCCGGTGAACACCTTGGTCGGCCGCAGGGTCCGCGCGTCCCACACAACGACCAGTCCGTCCGCGCCGACCGACGCGAACGCCCGGCCATCGGCGGACCACGCCGTGCTGTGCACGTCGCCGACGTGGCGGCGCGCCTCTCCCGCGCGCCGGCCGGAGTCCACATCCCATACGACGACGTCGCCGCTTTGTGCGGTCAGCAGCGTCCGCCCATCGGGGCTCAGCGCCGACGGGTGGCGCGCGTTGCGCACCTCGTGCGTGACGCCCGTCTCCAGCTCGACGACGAGCGTCCCGCCGGCCGAGCCGAGCGCGACCCGCCGTCCGTCGGGGGCGACCGCGAGACTGTCGACGTTGCCGCTCGGCAGGTCGTACGCGGTAGAGGGCGTACGGGCCTCCATGCTCCACGCCACGGCCGTCGTCGCCTTGCCGTCCTCGCCGTGCTGCGCAACCAGGAGCGTCCCACCATCGGCGAGCAAGCCTCCGGCGGATCCTGGCCAGATCTGGCCGAACGCCGGGCCGTCCGGCGCCCGCGACAGGATGTCCCAGACGACGATGCTCGCGGTCACTCCTCGGCCCCACGTGACTAGGCGCCTACCGTCCGGCATGAAGGCCAACCCGTTGATCGGTCCGTGTCCCGGGTACTCGATCCGTGCGATGGTGCCGAGCGTCTGCGCGTCGAGGAACCACACCGTTCCATCGGACGAGCCGGCGGCTACCGTTTGGCCATCGGGGCTGAGCGACATCGCGGTGATGCCGTCGCCTGCGGCCGCGACCACGTCGGGGAAGCGCAGCAGCGCCGCGCGGACCGCATCGATGGCCGAGGAGTCAGCGCTGCCGGCCACGGTCGTGCCCGCAACCGCGAGGAGCATGGCTCGGCGCAGGTCGGGCTCCGCCAGCGCCTGGGCAGCGAGCCGCTGCGCGTCGGCCCGCGAGCCGGCGGCTGCGACGTCCAACCGTTGCGAGACCGCCACCACGGCGACCGCCACGGCGAGGACGAGAGCCACCACAGTGGCCGCGAACCACTGGATGAGACGACGGGTACGTCGCCGGCGTCGCGTCTCCTCGACGAGCAATGCTCGCTGGCTCGCCGCCAGGAACTCGTGTTCCCGTACGCCAAGTGCGCCTGGGTGTTCGCGTCCCCAGTCAAGCGCCACGGATAGCTGGGCACCCCGGTAGAGTCGCCCACCACGGCCGCCATGCTCCGACCACGCCGAGGCAGCCGCGGCAACCCGGTCGCCGAGTCCGCGCTCCAACGCCTCGTCGTCGAGCCAGGCGCGCAGCCGCGGCCAGCGCGAGAGCAGCGCTTCGTGGCACAGCTCGACCACGCCATCGGTGACCGTCACCATTCGGTGCTCGGCAAGCCGGTCCAGGACGGTTGGGCCGCTCGCGCCCGCCGCGGCGACCAGCGCCGCCTGGTCGACCGCGCGCCCTACGGCGTCGTGACCATCGAGGGTCTGCGTTAGGCCCATCAGGATCCGACGCGCTGCCGCACGCTCGTCGTCGGATCCCAGCTCGGCGAAGGTCGACTCGGCGAACGCCTCGATGGCCCCTGGTGCTCCGCCGCTGGCAACGTAGCCGGCCAGCGTCAGGGCCCGCCCGGACCGTCTCTGCCAGAGCGACCATAGCGCTGCCGACAGCTCGGCCAAGGGCACGTGCGCGGCGTCGTTGACGAGGCGATCGACCAGACCATCCTCGAGACGCAGCGCCGCCAGCCTGGCCGGGTCATCGATGGCTCGTCGCAACTCATCCGTGACCATTGGCCGCACGAGCAGCGTATTCGCGGTGACCAGCCGAGACAGTTCAAGATGCTCGGCACAGCGGGCGTAGAAGTCCGACCGCACAGTAATCACGACACGGCCGGACGTGGTGGCTCCGACCATTGCGCTGAGGAACGCCTCGCGCTGCGCAGGGTCGAGAGTGGTGAACACCTCCTCGAATTGGTCAACCACGAGGAGGACGGCTTCGTCGCCAGCATCCACCAGTCGCTGAGCCAACGATCCGGCGGACGCGGGTGTCACCAGAATCTGGTGCCACTGGCCGGAATCGGTCAGCACCCCGCTGGCGAGTGCGGGTAGCAGCCCGGCTCGAACGAGCGAGGACTTGCCCGTACCGGCACCACCCACGACGGCCACAAGCGGAGCGGCCGTGAGGCGAGCGACGATCTCCGCGACGAGCGCCTCACGACCGTGGAACAGGTCGGCGTCCGCCGTCTCAAACCGGGCCAGACCTTTGTACGGGCACGGCATACCAGTGCCGGAGGCGATCAACGCACGACCTTCGCGGGCGGTTGGGCGCAGGGGTCGGGCCTGGGCCCGCACGTGGGCCAGATCGAGCACGCCCGCAACAACCTCGTCTTGCATGTTCGCGAGCCATCGCCGTCGCTCCGCCGCGTCGGCGACCGCGCGGTCGATGCGGCGGCCAGCCCGCGCGAAGGCCCACTCGCTAGCGGCTCGATGCACCCGTGCCGGCACCCCACCGGTGTTGACCATCGCCGCGGCGGCGGCCGCGTCGTTTGTGGTGGGGGCATAGATGCGTACGATCTCTGCGACTGTCTGATCGTCCAACGGCGACAGCACCAGCTTCGGCAGGCTGACGAGATCCCCGACCCGAACCGGATCCCGGCAGCTCAGGATGGTCACCACCGGGTCTGACTGGGTGGACTGGAGGAATGCGGTTACGCTCGCCAGATCCTCGGGCGCGGCAGCGTCCACGTCATCGAGAATGAGCATGCTCAGCCGGTCGGACTCGGCGTGCAGTGCGTCGGTCGCACCCGCGCCGCCCCGCCCGAACCGGACGATGACGCCACGCGCGGCGGCCCGCTGCGCCAGCTCGGCGAGCAGTCTGCTCTTGCCGATCCCTGGCGATCCGACGACGAGCCGGGCCTGACCGCGGCGCGTGGCGGCGAGGTCGAGCGCTGTTGAGAGCCAGGAGAGTTCCTCCTCGCGTCCGAGGCAGGCCGGCATGGTCACCGCGAGCGCGTCCGGCACGAGCGTCGCCTGGACAGGCGTGCCGAGCAGAACGGGATCGCCAGCGATCACCGCCCGTTCGACCGCCCGCAGGTCGGCGCCGGGCTCCGCTCGGAGCTCTTCCGCGAGACGCGTCCGGGCCTGCCTGAAGGCCGCCAGGGCGTCTCCCCGGCGGCCGAGGCGGAAGAGTGCCGTCATCAGCAGCGCCACGAGTCCTTCCCGATGCCAGTGCTCGGTGACGAGCGCCTGCAACTCGGCCACGACCGCAGGCGACGCTGACGGAGCCGTCAGAGCCAGTTGAGCATCCACTGTGGACTCGACGGCGGCGAGGCGTAGATCCTCGAGGCGGGCGGCCTCTGCGCGGGCGAACGTCTGGTGCGCGAGGTCCGCGAAGGGGGCTCCACGCCAGAGCGCCTGCGCGGCTTCCAACCTGGCGGCCGCGAGCGCGGGTTGGCCAACCTCGAGTGCGCGCCGGCCGTCGGCCGCGAGGCGCTCGAACAAGCTGATGTCCACATGGGATGGCGCGAGGGTGAGAATGTAGCCGGCCGGCATGGTCACGATCACACTCGTTGGGTCGACATCTGGCGCGACGGCCGTCAGCGCCTTGCGAAGGCGGGCGACATGCGAGGCGACCGTCTTCTCGGCATCCTGTGGGGGCGCGCTGCCCCACATTCCCGCCACAATGGTCGCGGTGCTGATCTCCTCGCCCGGCACGCGCGACAGCAGCGCGAGCAACGTCCGCTCAGTGCCCGCGACGTCGACAACGCGGCCCGAGTAGCTGAGCTCTACCGGGCCCAGAACGCTGAGCCGCCAGCCCTCTCCACCGGCATTGGCCGTGGTCCCCGCAACCCCTGCGGGTGCGGCATCGTCGGTGGTGGTCATGGTATGCATGATGGTGCCCTGCATTGCCTATGCCACCCCCTCCCGCGTGATCCTGATGTCGTTCATGCTCTGCTGTCTCCATGAGGGGTGTTGATGGGGAGCAGTGCGTCGGGCCGCTCGCCGGGATCGTCGTCGCCGACTTCTCTCGGGTGCTCGCGGGACCATTCGCGACCATGATGCTCGGCGACCTGGGTGCCGAGGTGGTCAAGGTGGAACGGCCGGATGTGGGGGACGAGACTAGGTCGTGGATGCCGCCGGCCACCGCGGATGGCGAGTCGACATACTTCCTCGCGGTGAACCGCAACAAGCGGAGCATAGCACTGGATCTCTCCACATCGGAGGGTAAAAGTGCCGCTAAGACGCTGGCCCTCGATGCCGACGTGCTGGTAGAGAACTTCGCACCCGGAACTATGGAGCGTTTCGGGCTCGGATATGAGGTGCTGGCTGCGGAGAACCCCGGCCTCATCTACGCCAGCATCACCGGCTTCGGTCGCGGGCCAGGGGCATCTCTGCCCGGTTACGACTTCCTCATCCAGGCCGTCGGCGGCCTCATGTCTGTGACGGGGAATCCCGACGGCGAGGCAACAAAGGTTGGGGTCGCCCTCGTTGACGTGCTCGCTGGCCAGAATCTCGTCGCGGGCATTCTGGCAGCGCTCTATCACCGCGAGCGGGCCGGACGTGGGCAGCGGGTCGACGTCAACCTCCTGTCCAGTCTGCTGTCCTCCCTGGTGAACCAGGCTTCGGCGTACCTCAACGCCGACGTGATCCCCCATCGGCTCGGCAATAGGCACCCGAGCATCGCGCCGTACCAGACGCTGCGAACGGCCGACCGCCCCATCGCGATCGCGGTCGGGAACGATGGCCAGTTCGCTCGGCTCGCCCGGGTGCTGGACGACACGCGCGGTGCGCACCCGGCGCTCGCGAGTGACGAACGGTTCGCCACCAATCGAGGACGGGTCGAGAATGTCGACGCCCTGACCGCTGCCTTGGAGTCGACGCTGCGCGAGGATCTCGCGCAGTACTGGATCGACCGACTCACCGCTGAAGGGGTCCCGTGCGGTCCGGTCAACACAGTCGCTGAAGGGTTTGCGCTCGGCGAGCGGCTCGGGCTCGATCCCGTCGTCCGGCAGCACCGGGACGCGGGAACCATGGTGTCGAGTGTCGCCAACCCGATACGACTCTCCCGGACGCCGGTCAGCTACCGCCACCCACCGCCGTAGGGCGCGCCCACCCCAGAAGGTGTGGGCGCGCCTCTGTCGGCGGTCGCCTATTCGATTCTGCGCCTATTCGTAGCTGCCGACGTCCTGGCGCAGTCGGTGGCGGGGGTCGGGCAGATCATCCTGCCAGGCCGACGCGTCGAACTCGTCCGGCTTCCGGCGCATCATGAGCAGTCCGCCGCCAACGATGAGAAGCACCGCGAGAATCCCGAACGCGATCGGCCCGTAGAGGTTCACGAGCTTGAGCCTGCTCACGTTGTTGCTCGCCGAGGCGACGCTGTTGTCGACCGTCGACTTGGTGTATTTGAAGTCGGCCTCGAGGAGGGTCGTTTCCGCTCCGACGTCCGGCACGAGCACCTTGAGCGGCCGCTCCCGCACGTCGACAAAGGCACCAGTGACCGGCTCGATCCAGACCTCGCGGGTGTTGCTGTAGAGGACCTTTCCGGTGGTCGCACCAGGGGCGAACGCGCTGATCAGCGCGCTAAGACTCGACGCCGGTGGCGTAATGTCCTGCTTGTCGATTATCTGCTCGAACTTGTACGCCTCGACGCCACCGACCGTAGATACCTCCTTGAACTTGACCGGCAGCGCCTTGCGCAGGTCGCGGTCGAACATCTTGTACTCGATCTTCTCCGTGCCGAACGGGAACTTGTAGATCTGTCCCTCGTAGTTGACGTTGCTCGGCCGGACGTTCTTCGCGGTCAAATCCGCGTCGTCGAGCCATTGGCCGTCCCACGCGATGGCCGCGCCGGAGACTCGATGCAGCGCCAGCTCCGTGCTATACGCGCTGATCAGCTCGCGGGTCTCGACCCACGTCGCGCTCGAATACACATCCCACACCACTGCGTCATCGCTGAGCTTGCCGGACTTCTGCCAGCTGGCGGTGACATCCGGCCGCGGAAGTACCTCGGTCGTGCTCCGCAGCGTGCCGTGCCGTATGGTGGCACCGCTGCCCGTTATCTGCAGGAATGTGGCGTTGGCAGCATCGGCCACCGACGGCTTGAGGCAGCCCGAGGGTTGCGCCTCGTTGGGTGCGGGGCAGGCTCGAAGGTCGTTTGGCAGCTTCGTCACCATCGGGGCGACGTAGAACGGTAGCCCAACAGCAAGAATCAGAAATAGGACACCGAACCCCACGAGTACGGTGCCGACGAAGCGACGCTTCACATTTCCTCCCACACCTGGTGGTGACTGTCGCTCTGGTGGTCAGTTGCCTAGTATCGGCGCGAGGTTACTCCCTAGTTAACCCCGACGCGACCCCCTGGAAGTCTGATGTCTTCTGCCGTTTCGCCGGCCGGCCCGCCCCGATTGCCCACGCTTGATGCGCTTCGGGCGATCGGTGCGGTGGCAGTGGTCGGCACGCACGTCGCGTTCGCCACCGGCGTCGTCTTCCACGGAATCTGGGGCGGTTTCCTGGCCCGGCTCGACGTAGGTGTGGCCATATTCTTCGTGCTCTCCGGTTTCCTGCTCTTCCGCCCCTACGCGCACGCGGTCGCGGTCGGCGGCCGACGCCCTGGCACGGGGCGGTACCTATGGCGGAGGGCGTTACGGATTCTCCCCGCTTACTGGCTCGCGGTGATCGCATGCCTGGCCTTGACACCCCAAAACGCTGCGGCTACGGCATGGGAGTGGGTTCGGTTCCTGACCTTGACTCACATTTACCAGCTCGATTGGCTCCGAATTGGTCTCGTCCAGACCTGGAGCCTCGCCACCGAAGCGGCCTTCTATCTCCTGCTTCCCGTGATCGCCATCCTCGCGCTCGGCCGGCGCTGGCGGCCATTGCGGACGGTGAACATCCTCACGATCGCCAGCGTCCTGGTCACCCTGACGTGGCTCGCCGCCATGGGCCTCGGTGGGCTACAAATCACCGTCCACACGAGCTGGTTCCCGACCTTCGCGGTCTGGTTTGGCGCCGGGATGGTCCTAGCCACGATCCACGTCGCCCTGCGCACGGGCACCGCGCCGGCGTCGTGGAGCAGGCTCGACGACCTCGGCAGGGCACCGCTCGCGTGTTGGCTCGTCGCGGTGGGGCTCTTCGCGATCGTGACAACGCCGGTGGCCGGGCCGCGGGATCTGTCAGCGTCGGCCCCAGCGGAGCTGGGCGCCAAGTTGGCCCTTTACGTCGGCGTGGCGGTCATGGTGCTGATTCCCGCGGCCTTCAGCCCGCGAATGGGGGTGCGGTTGATGCTGGCGAGCCGGTCTGGGCGGTGGCTAGGAGCGGTTTCGTACGGCCTCTTCCTGTGGCATCCGCTCGTGCTCGAGGCCGTCTACTTTGTGCTGAACCGTCCGAACTTCACCGGCGATTTCGCCAGCATCTTCCTGCTGACTCTGGGCGGTGGCCTGGTGGTCGCCTCGGTCAGCTACTACCTCGTCGAGCTCCCGGTCCGGCAATGGGGGGCCCGCTGGCCTCGGCGCGTGCCGAACGACGGCAGACAGCCACACAGCGGCCACCGCAAGGACACCCGCGAGCTGGGGCCCGGCGGCGTGGTGCCGGTCGTCGCTGGTGAGCGAGAGCCAGCCGGCGAGGACCACGAGCGTCAGCGGGAGCCACGACTCCAGCGGGCCTGACAATCGACGTAGCTGCCGCAGCACCGCTGGAGGAGTTCGCGTAGGAAACATCTGATACGCGGCGACAGCCGCGGCCGCCGCAACCACCAGCACGCCCGCCATGCCCCCGACGAGAATAAGAGCGGCACCGCCGAGCACGAGCGGGATCGTCCTAGTTGGGGTCACGCCGCGCCCGGTCGGATGCAGCGCATGGGACCCACGGCGACGCGCCGGCACGAGCGCCAGGACGAGCACGAATACGACAAGAGCGGCACCGCCGACGAGGGTAGCGCGATAAGCCGTGTCGGGCGTGAACCTGAGCACCACCTCGCCAGCCACGCCCGCTGGCAGCAGCCATCCCTGCTGCCAGCCGTCGACAACGATCGGCGTCAGCGCCCGTCCGGAGATCGTGGCACCCCACCCCGGGTTGGTGTTCTCGCGAACGGCGAGCACTCGGTCGGACGAGTGGGCGTCGACGTGCAGACGCCGTTCCACGGCGGACCAGCTTCCTATCCGCACCGGCGACGCGGTGGGTACCTCCGCGCTGACCCCTGGCACCAACGCCAGCCTGGTCGGTGTCGCGACGCCACTGCCAGATGCGATCACCCTGATCTCGCCGGAGGGTAGGGTCAGTCGGCTTCCGTTCCCCTGGTCGCACGGCGTCGCCACGACCTCCCGCTGCTGGACCAGGTCGCGCAGAGTGGCGGAGATTGCGGTCTGACGGCTGACGGCGCCGGCATCGAGAGTGGGGCCACTTCCGCAAGGCAGGGTGAGTCGCGCATCGAGATCGGCTTGAGGATTCCGGGGATCCGGCAGCACGTTCACCTCGCCGACCCCGATGGGCAGGAATCTTCGGCTGTTCTCGTACGGGTCGAAGGATGTCGCTGGCAGGACATCGAGAAAGAGGATCGTCACCTCGTCCGTTACCATCGGCCGGTCGAACGTGACCAAACCGTCCGCGTCGACGACGCCGCCGCGCACGCCTTCGTCACCGATCACCGTCACTGCACCTGGCCGGCTCGCCGCGACGGAGTCGTCCACCGTCAGTCGCAGCCCTGTGACCGCGCGTGGCGCTATCCATCTGATGCGTAGCCATGGATCCGCGTCTGCGGCATCCGGCGACCATGTGGTCGTCGGGTCACCGTCGAGCACCGCTCCTGGACGCGCGGCCGGTCCGGAGGCTCCACTTGTCGACGCGGACACGCTCGCGCCGATGCCCAGCGGCGTGGCCGCAGCCAAGTGCTCGTCGATGAGGGCATTAAGCTCCGCGCCCGAGCGTGCCCGCGCCCACACCAGCGGCAGGTACGACCCGGCTGCGGGCAGGGTCAGCACGCGGTCGAGGTTGTTCCCGTCCTCGGAACCCCGCGCGACGTCGGGCGAGCATCGCGGCCGGTCGTTCACGAAGAAGCAGGGGGGGACCGCTGGTGCGGCAGTGAGAACCACCGTGGCCGCCTGGCTCGTTGCGGGCGGCGCTGGCACGGCCACAGTCCTCGCCGGCAGCAGTCCCGGAATCGCGATCTCGGTGATCCCGACGCCGCCCACCCCGTCTCGGACCTGTGCCGCCTCGTCCACGGTGACCCGGATGGTGTTGACGGCAAGGGCGCCCGGCAGCCGTACCGTCGAGGTCGGGCCGAAGGTTTCCTCGGTGGCCTTCTCGACTCCGGCGGCGACGGTAATCTTGGTCGGGAGCGAGCCCGAGCGCGTGTCGAACGTCAGCCGGACCTCAGACACGGTCCGTGGCGTTTCCAGTGAGATCTCGATCCACTGTCCGGCCGGCTCGAAGCCGGGCGCCGGTCGCCATGAAGTGAGCGGGTCGCCGTCAAGGGCGGCGAAGGGTTGGTGCTCCGGACGCCCATTGCCGAGCGGCTGAGCCTGCGCCCAGGAGCTCGATGCTCGGAGGCCTCGGATCCCGCGATACGCCACCACCGCAGTCGCGGATGGGCCCCACGACGGCAGGTAGTCGGCCGTCGGCGCGGCCAGTGTTGTCTTCTCGTCCGCGGTCAACGTCGCCGATGCGTTGTCGTGTAACTGCCCGAAGGCGACCTCTCGCCGGCGTAGCCCGTCCGTCAGAGCGACCGGGCCAGCCGGCCAGTCGTCGGGGAGGTCGCCGGCCAGGATCGTGGGAGCGGCCGTGAGTTGGCCTGTGGCGGCGAGATCGAGCAGAGACTCCGGGCCGCCCACGACTGTCGTCACCGCAGCGGCGTCGTACGCCACGACCGGATAGACGGGCCGGTCAACGCGAAACACCTCCAACACCCGCACTGGAACGTCCAGGCCGTCGTCGATGTACTCGTTGGCTGGCAGCTTGGCTCCGCCGATGATCGGGCCAAATGCGGCCGCCCGGGATAGTCCCGGCGACCGCTCGAGCGACTGGCGCGCGATCAGTGGTCGGGTCGTCCCCGACCGGCCGCTGTCGAGATCGGATCGCAGAAGCACGTACCGCACGCCAGATCGGGCAAGGAGGTCGGCCAGGCCGGCGGACCCGTAACCCGTGGACATGGCCGACTCGACCGCGTCGAGGAGCCGAATTGTGTTCGGCGGTGTCAGCGGGATGGAGTTTCGAACCGCCGATGCGCCATTCAGTAGCGGCTGGATGATCTCGTCAGGCGGGCTGCCCCAGAGGTACTTAGGGAAGCGTGCCGCCGGAAGGACGAGGACCCGGTCGCGGCCGAGATTCGCGTCGAGCCAATCAGCCGCCTCGTGCCAGTAGCCGGGGACCTCC
>Ga0209859_1000305_pt1 | contig 11825 bp, 9 predicted proteins | sample GWRWS3_50_60_FD_187241 | JGI IMG/M metagenome (GOLD analysis project Ga0209859, IMG submission 187241) | Riverbed sediment microbial communities from areas with vegetation nearby in Columbia River, Washington, USA - GW-RW S3_50_60 (SPAdes)... | ecosystem: Environmental > Aquatic > Freshwater >... | reverse complement strand
CCTCGATCTCCGTCGCCATGTCGGCGAGCGCGAACTGGATCGCCTGGAAGCGGGCGATCGGCCGCCCGAACTGCTCCCGCTCGCGCGAGTACGCGAGCGCGAGGTCATAAGCGCCCTGCGCGAGCCCGAGGCCCATCGCCGCCACCGAGATGCGACCGCCGTCGAGGATCTCGAGGAACTGCTTGAAGCCTGCGCCACGCGGCCCCAGCAGGTTGCCCTCGGGCACGGCGCAGTCCCGGAACGAGAGCTCGCGCGTGTCCGAGGCCCGCCAGCCCATCTTCCGCATCGGCGTGGAGATCTCATAGCCGGGCGACCCGTTCCGGACGATCAGGTTCGAGATCTCGTCGTCGCCTGTCCGCGCGGTGATAGTGACGCACGCCGAGATGTCGGTGCCCGCGTTCGTGATGAAGATCTTCGAGCCGTTCACGATCCATTCGCCGTCGCGGAGCTCCGCGTGCGTCCGCGTCGCGCCCGCGTCCGAGCCGGCGCCCGGCTCCGTGAGGCCGAAGGCGGCCAGGCGCCTGCCCGAGGCCAGCTCGGGCAGCCACTCCCGCTTCTGCTCCTCCGACCCGAAGAGGAGGAACGGCATCGTCCCCAGGGACGTGTGCGCGGCGACCGTGATCGCCACGGAGGAGTCGACGCGCGTCAGCTCCTCGATCGCGATCGCGTACGAGAGCGTGTCGCCGCCGGCGCCCCCGTACTCCTCGGGAATCGGGATGCCCATCAGCCCGAGCTCGGCGAGCTCGGCCACGAGCTCGTAGGGGAAGCGGTGCTCGCGGTCGAGCTCCTCGGCCACGGGCGCGATCCGCTCCTGCGCGAACGCGCGCACGGTGGTGCGCAGAAGCTCGTGCTCGTCGGAGAGGTCGAAGTCCACTAGAGCCGGCGGGCCAGCTCCGCCAGGAGGCGGACGCCGTAGCCGGTCGCGCCCAGGTCGGAGTAGTAGTCGCCGCGGCCGCGCTCGAGGTACGCCGTGCCGGCGATGTCCAGGTGGGCCCAGGGACCCTCTCCGGCGAACTGCTCGAGGAAGGCCGCAGCGAGGATCGGCGAGGCTTGCTTGTAGTCGGAGGAGTTCTTCAGGTCGGCGAACGCGGAGTCGTTGTAGCGGTGGTAGCGCTCGTGCAGTGGGAGGCGCCAGGCGTGGTCGCCGCTCGCCTCGGCCGCTTCCTCGATCTCCGCGACCCAGGCGTCGTCGTTGCCGAAGAGACCGGCGTAGAGGTCACCCATGGCGACGACGATCCCGCCGGTGAGGGTCGCGAGGTCGAGGAGGTGGGTCGCTCCCGACTCGCGAGCGAACCAGAGGGCGTCGGCGAGGATCAGGCGCCCCTCGGCGTCCGTGTTTGTGATCTCGATCGTCTTCCCGCTCAGCGCAGTGACGATGTCGCCTGGGCGGTAGGAGTGACCTCCCGGCAGGTTCTCGCAGGACGGGACGACGGTGAGGATCCGGACGGGAAGGCCCAGCTCCGCGATCGCGCCGGTCGCGGCGAGGACGGCGCCGCCGCCGCCCATGTCCGACTTCATCTCGTCCATGTGGTACGCCGGCTTGAGCGAGAGGCCGCCGGCATCGAACGTGATCGCCTTCCCAACGAGCCCGATACGGAGCTCGGGCCGGGCGGGCGTCTCCGGCTCGTAGGCCAGCGTGATCAGTCGAGGCGGGTTGTCGCTCCCCTGGCTGACCGCCCCGAACGCGCCCATGCCCGCGGCACGGATCTCGTCGGGCCCCAGCGCCTCGAAGCGGAGGGAGGGGCTCCCGCCCGCGATCTCCTCCGCCCAGTCCCCCAGGCGCTCGGGCGTGAGCTCGTTCGCGGGCGCGTTGACGAGATCGCGGCAGCGGTTCGCCCAGGCCGCCGCGACGTTGGCGCGCTCCGCCTCCCCGGCGACGCCGGCCGCGCCCGGGCCGCAAAGGACGAGGCGCTCGATCTGCACCGACGGCTCCGCGCTCGTCTTCCATCGCGCCGCCTCGTACGGGCCGAGGACGGTCCCGTCGACGATCGCCCTCGCCTGCACGCTCGGAGACAGGGGCCCATCCGGCTCGACGACCCAGGCCATCGTCGTCCCGCCCACGTCCACTGTTTCGCAGGCGGCCGCAGCGGCGGCGGTACGAAGCCGGTCCGCGTCGAGCTCCCGCTCTCCCACGCCCACCCCCGCCGCGCGTTGCGCGGCGAGCCGGCCGTCCGCGTGCAGGAGGGTGACGCGACCTTCGTCTCCTCTGAGCTCGCCGTTCTCGACCAGACGGCTCAGACGCCCCTCGACGAGGCGGTCGAGTCCCTCCGCCGCCTTCGACAGCGTGACGGGATCGGGGACTGTGAAGACGAGGACGTCTGCCTCGACCCCTCCGGGCGGCGCCTCGACGACGTCGATGTCCATGAGCGAGGCGGGATGCTATCGGAGCCGGGGGAGCGCCGTGCCCCGTTCGAGGGATGGGGCGTGCTCCAGAGACGCCGATACAGAGGAGGCGCCAGTGAGCGCAGCTCTACCCTCTCCCCAGCCCGCACCCTCCCCTCGCGGGCGACAATCTCTCCCCATCGAAGCCCTCCTCTTCGGAGGGCTTCCTCGTCGAGAGGTGCCGGCGGTCGCCGGGTAACGTTCGGGCAGTGCCCGCCGGCGTCGACTCCAGAGGCATGGCCGCCCTCTCCTCGGGGCATCTGGCCACGGACCTCGCGCAGGGAGCCCTACCGGCGCTGCTGCCGTTCCTCGCGGTGCGCTTCGACCTCTCCTACACGATGGTCGGCGCCCTCGTCCTCGCGGCCACCTTCAGCTCGTCGCTGATCCAGCCTGCTTTCGGCCTCTGGTCGGATGCGCGCGGGGCGCTCTGGCTCCTCCCGACGGGCGTCGCGGTCGCCGGGATCGGGATGGCCTTCGCGTCGGTCGCGCCGAGCTACGGGCTCGTCTTGCTCGGCGTGCTCGTCTCGGGCCTGGGTGTCGCCGCCTATCACCCGGAGGGCTCGAAGTTCGCCAGCTACGTGAGCGGAGACCGCCGCGCAAGCGGGATGTCGCTCTTCTCGGTCGGCGGCAACGTCGGTTTCGCCCTCGGGCCGCTCCTGGCGTCGTTCTTCGTCATCACCCTCGGGCTCGGGCTCGACGGCGGAGCGCTGCTCGTGCTCCCGGGGCTCGTGGTCGCAGCCTTCCTCCTCATCGCGCTTCCCCATCTCGCGGCCTTCGTGCCCGGGCGGGAGGCGCAGGCGCAGCGGGCTGCGGCGGGGAACAACTGGCGCGGACTCTCCTTGCTCCTCGCCATCGTGGGCCTGCGGAGCCTCGCCCACATGGGCCTCTTCACCTTCATCCCGCTCTACGAGATCTCGCGCGGGAACGGCGCGGGCTACGGCACGCGCCTCCTCGCCCTCTTCCTCTTCGCGGGCGCCCTCGGCACTCTCCTCGGCGGGAGGCTGGCGGACCGGGTCGGGCGCCGGGCCGTCCTGCTCGGCTCCTTCGTCGTCTCGATGCCGCTGATCCTCGTCTACGTGCTCGTCGGCGGGATCGCCGGCGCCGTCGCGCTCACGCTCTCGGGCGCGGCGGTCATCGGGACGTTCGGCGTCAGCCTCGTGATGAGCCAGGAGTACATGCCCGGGCGCGTCGGAATGGCTTCGGGGCTCTCGATTGGCTTTGCGATCGGGCTCGGCGGGATCGCCGCCCTGACGCTCGGCGCACTCGCCGACGCCGTCGACCTCCAGACCGCCGTCCTCACGACAGCGCTCGGCCCGGCGCTCTGCATCGCGCTCACCCTCCTCCTGCCCTCGTCCAGGACGCTCCGGCCGGCCGAGCCGGCGACGGCGCCGATCTAGTGTCCGCCGGGCAGCATCACCGGGAGGGGCACTAGCGTGCCCGGGAGCGCACGGGAGTTCTTCGAGCAGCTCGCAGCCAGGACGGCCGGCGGGTCCGAGCGCACGCGCGGCCTGACCGCGAGCTACCGCTTCGATGTCGAGGGGGCGGGGAGCTGGCGCGTCGAGGTGGACGACGGCGCCGTCTCGGTGAGCGAGGGGGACGCCGCCGCCGACTGCGTCATCGCCGTCTCGGAGGGCCTCTTGCTGCGGATCGTCGGCGGCGAGCAGAGCGCGATGGGCGCCTTCCTCATGGGGAAGATCCGCGTCGAGGGCGATGCGTCGCTCGCCATGCGCCTCCGCGACCTCCTGGCGTAGAACCCTCTCTAGCGGCCGACGGCTTCCCGCTCCGCCTGGCGCTGCTCCTCGTGGGTCCCCTCGGCGACCTCCTCGACGAGCTTCCGCCAGAAGACGTGGAGATCCTGATGGTTCCTGCTGGTGAAGAGCCCGCGATCGACGGCGAGATCCTGGTCGACCCAGGTGCCGCCCGCGTTCTCGATGTCGGTCTTCAGGCTCGGCCACGAGGTGACTGCCGGGGTTGATCACGCCGCCGGGGAGACGAGCCCGTCGTAGTCGGTCGGATCGGCGTCCTTCACCGCCTTGTCGACCGGGAACGTTTCGGCCTTGTCGTGGTGGTCGAAGCCCTGGATCTCGGCCGTCTCGAGCGAGATCAGCTCGGTCTCGCCGCCTGCCGCGACGACGGCCTTCCACGGCTCGGTCAGCTCGACCTGCTCGACGCCGTCGGTCGCGAGGAAGGCCACGCGCCTGCCCTTGAGCTCGTTGCTCATGAGTCGTGTCTCCTTGAGTCGGGATCCAGTTCTCCGGTCCCGTCTACCCTCGGGCGGTGCCCGCAAACGTCAGGGCGCCAGGCGCTCGAGAGCCCAGTCGCCGTTCTCGCGCGTGTAGCCGAAGCGGTCGTGAAGGCGGTTCGGACGGTTCTGCCAGAACTCGATCCGGATCGGCCGGAGGAGATAGCCGCCCCACCAAGGCGGGAGCGGCGGATCGTCGCCGTACGTAGCCTCGGCAGCAGCGAACGCGCGGTCGAGCGTCTCCCGGTCCGGCACGACGCTGGTCTGCCGCGAGGCCCACGCGCCCAGGCGGCTCCCTAGCGGGCGGGACCGGAAGTACGCCTCGGACTCCTCGCGGGAGAGCGGCGCGACCGGCCCGGCGACCGTCACCTGGCGCCGCGGCTCCTGCGGCCAGTGGAAGACAAGCGCGGCCTGCGGGTTGGCGGCGAGCTCGTGGCCCTTCCTGCTCTCCGTGTTCGTGAAGAAGCGGAAACCGAGCTCGTCGGCGCCCTTGAGCAGGACGGTGCGCGCGGAGGGGCGGCCGTCCCCGTCGGCAGTGGCGAGCGCCATCGCCTCGGGCATCGCAACGCCGGCCGCGAGCGCCTCCTCGTACCAGAGCTGGAACTGTGCGATCGGGTCGGGGAGGAGGTCGGCGGCCTCCATCACTCCTCCAACTCGACGAGGATCGCACCGCCTGTGACGCGGTCGCCCTCAGCGACGTGGACGCGCCTCACGACTGCCTCGTAGGGCGAGACGAGCGGCGTCTCCATCTTCATGGCCTCGAGGACGACAAGCGGCTGTCGCGGCTCGACGCGGTCGCCCTCGCCCGCGAGAACGCGGACGACGACGCCGGGCATCGGCGCCGTCAGCACGCTCGTCTCCTGGCCACCGTCCGTCGCGTGGGCCGTAGCCTCGACGGTGAGCGGGGGCTCGGCTAGAGGTGGCGCCACTCGCCGGTCGCGGTTCTGCCTCCACCAGCCCGACCAGGGCCCCGCGGGCCGCGTCGGCTCGGAAAGGGGTGCGTGATCGGCGAGGAAGGCGGTCGTCGTCTCCCCGGCGCGCACGTCGGGGTGGTCGACGAGCCAGCGGAGAAAGCCGAGGTTCGTCGTCGCCCCCGTGACGCGGGTCGCCCGCAGCGCGCGGGAGAGGTCGTCGAAGGCCCCCTCGCGCGTCTCCGCGTGTGCGATCAGCTTGGCGATCAGCGGGTCGTAGGCGACCGGCACGGCGTCACCGGCCCCGATCCCCGCGTCCACGCGCACGGTCTCCGGCAGCTCGAGCCGCTCGAGGCGGCCCGCCTGCGGCAGGAAGGTCAGGGGGTGCTCGGCGTAGAGGCGCACCTCGACAGCGTGCCCCTCGGGCTCGCGCGTCTCGAGGTCGAGCGCCTCGCCTGCCGCCACGCGGAGCTGCTGCTCGACGAGGTCGATCCCGGTCACGAGCTCGGTCACCGGGTGCTCGACCTGGAGGCGGGCGTTCAGCTCGAGGAAGAAGAACTCGTCGCCGTCGAGCATGAACTCGGCCGTGCCGGCGTTCTCGTAGCCGACCGCACGGGCGAGCACCACCGCCGCCTCTCCCATCGCGGCACGGAGGTCGGGGTCGAGGGCGGGGGAGGGGCTCTCCTCGAGCACCTTCTGATGGCGGCGCTGGATCGAGCACTCGCGCTCTCCGAGGTGGATCACCGCGCCGTGCCGGTCGCCGAGGAGCTGGATCTCGACGTGCCGCGGCCGTTCGACGTACCGCTCGCAGAAGACTCGGCCGTCCCCGAACCCCGTCTCGGCCTCGCGGGCCGCGGACTCGACTGCCCCCTCGAGCTCCTCGGCGGAGCGGACGATCCGCATCCCGCGTCCGCCCCCGCCGGCCGCCGCCTTGACGATGAGCGGATAGCCGATCTCCCCGGGCTCGCCCGACTCGACGACGGGAACCCCGGCTTCGCGCGCGAGGCGCTTCGCCTCGAGCTTGTCCCCCGCGGTGCGGATCGCCTCCGGTTGCGGACCGACGAAGATGAGCCCGGCGGCCCCGACCGCCTCCGCGAAATCGCCGCTCTCGGCGAGGAAGCCGTACCCGGGGTGGATCGCGTCCGCTTCCGCCTCCGTCGCGGCCCGGATCTGCTCCTCCGGGTCGAGGTAGCCGAGCACCGGGACCGCCTCGTCGGCCTGCCGCGTGTGGAAGGCGCCCTCGTCGTCGGGGGCGTAGACCGCCACCGTGTCGATGCCGAGGCGCCGGCACGTGCGGAAGACGCGCGCGGCGATCTCTCCGCGGTTCGCTACGAGCAGCTTCCGGATGTCCATGAGGTCATGCGAGGAGCGGGTTTGCGAGCCGCGCGCAGCTTAGATGGGGTCCGTAACGGACGTGGCCTGAAGAGCCGTTGTCGAAGGCGGCAACGATGATCTATCCTGAACGAAATCGAACTCGAGCGGTGCACGCCCGCAGCCTCGGCTCAGTTCTCGAAGAGGGAGGTTGAAGGTGCGTACGACGCTCGCGTCGGCGATCTGCAAGGCCGGTGCCGTCACCCTTGTTCTCGCCGGTTTTGCCACCGCTCCGGCCTTTGGAGCCGGACCGACGAGCACGAACCCGCCGGCGATCTCCGGCCTCCCCGAGGTCGGGCAGACGCTGACCGTCTCGACAGGGACCTGGTCGGGAGCCGCGCCGATGAGCTTCGCCCACCAGTGGCAGCGATGCGTCGGGGCTCTTTACGCCTCTGAGGTTCTGAGGGACGGGCCGACCGCGTACTACCGGCTCGGCGACGCGGCGGAGTCGCCCGACGTCACGGACGCGACCGGAAGCGAGCAGCTCGGCACGTTCCGGAACGGCGTCCTCCAGGAGGTCGACGGCGGCCTCTTCGAGGACGGGGACGGCGCGGCCGGCTTCGACGGCGTGGACGACTACGCGGACGTCCCGGACGGGAGCGGCTTCGACCTGGGCGACTCGTTCACGCTCGAGGCTTGGATCCGGCCGGTCGGGGGTCGCGCGACGACCATTCTGGACAAGGGCGCCGGCGCGTACGCCCTACGGCTCACGTCGGGCAACAAGGTCGTCCTGACGAAGCCGGGCGCCGGAGATGTCTCGGCGGCGGCGGTTGCGGTACCGCTCGACGGGGCCTTCCACCATGTCGTCGCCACGAAGAGCGGGTCGGCGACCCGGCTCTACCTGGATGGCGCCGACGTCACCGCGGCGGTCACGAACCGGACGATCGCGAACGGTGCGAGCGCGCTCCGGATCGGGACAGCCCACCAGCCTCTTGCGGGGGAGGGCCCCTACGCGGGCGAGCTCGACGAGATCGCGCTCTATCGCGGCCCTCTGGCGGCCGTGCGCGTCCGTGCTCACTTCGACGTCGGCTCCTCAGGCTGCGTCGGGATCGCGGGAGCGCGGGGCTCGAGCTACACGCTGACGCCGGCGGACTACGGCGCGACCGTGCGCGCCCTCGTGACGGCCACCGATGCCGGTGGCGCGACGACTGCCGCCTCCGGCGACACGGCGGTCGTGACGACCCAGTCGCCGGTGAACGTGGAGGCTCCCGTCGTCTGGGGCGAGACGGTCGTCGGCCGGCAGCTGGCCGCGGGCGAGGGCGCCTGGGCGGGTAAGGAACCGCTCGCGTACTCCTTCCAGTGGCAGAGCTGTCTCGACCGCCGCTACCGCGCGACGGTGCTCGCGGACTCCCCGCACGGCTACTGGCGCCTCGGCGAACTCGCCGGCTCGACCGCGAGCGACGACTCCGGGAAGGGCAACAAGGGCACCTACGCGAACGGGGTCACGCTCGGCGTGCGTGGTGCGCTTTCCGGCTCGGCGGACACGAATCGCGCCGCCCGCTTCGACGGTCTCAACGACCACGTCACGGTGCCCGACCGGAGCTCCCTCGACCTCGGTGACTCGCTCACGATCGAGGAGTGGGTGCACCGCGACGTGACCGGTGTGAAGGGCCAGATCGTCCAGAAGGGAGTGGGAGGCTACGCACTGCGCGTCGACCCCGACGACCGCGCCCATTTCGCCAAGTCGAACATGGGCGACATCGCCGTCTCGTCGGTCGCCATCCCTGCCGACGGGAGCTTCCACCACGTGGTCGCCACGAAGAGCGGCGCCGCGATTCGCATCTACTTGGACGGGGCCGACGTCACCCAGGTGATCGCGAACCGCACGATTGCGGACACGAGCGCACCCTTCCAGATTGGACGTTTCCTGAACCAGGGCGCCGCGAGCCTCTACTACGCCGGCGATCTGGACGAGGTCGCCGTTTACGACCAGGCGCTCTCGGCGGCCCGGGTGCGGGCGCACCACGCGATGGGGACGAGCGGGTGCACGGATGTCGCGGGAGCGACCGGAACGGGATACACCCCGACGGTGGCCGATCTCGGGAAGCGCCTGCGCGTCGTCGTGACCGCTCAAAACGGTGTCGGCGCCGCCTCCGCCGCCTCGGCGCGCTCGCCGGCCCTGGTCTCCACGAGCGGCGGCCCGGTGATCGCCTCGGGCACGCTCACCGACGCGAGCGGGAATCCGGTCCCGAACGCCACCGTCTCGCTCTACCTCTGGCCTGCTCAGACCGACTCGGTCCCCGTCGGAGGCGCCGCCGGCACTCAGCTCGTCGCTCAGACGACGAGCGACGCGAACGGGAACTACGCCCTCGAGGGCGCCCTCACCCCCGCTGTCCAGGCGGAGGCTGACGCCAACGGCGGCGTCGCCAACTTCGAGCTGCGGGCCGCCGCACCCGGCTTCCAGTACGAGTCGTTCATCGAGCGCGACTTCGGCTCGCCGGGGGGCGCCTCGCTCATGCTGGCCGGGGAGGGCCTCGCGGAGGCTCAGGCGATGTGGGAGGACTCGGTCACCGGGCTGCCCGCAGCGTCGGTGAACGCCGTCCTGGGCCCCGGAGAGGACGGCGTCGCGTCGCTCCAGGCCGATCCCCCGAACGACGGCGTCGAATGCTCCAACTGGGACAAGACGTTCGGGATCTGGAAGAAGACCGGCCAGGGGGAGTCGTACACGCGCGTCGGCGAGCTGCACACGTGGTCGTCGATGACGAACCGCTTCGCCTACGGGACGAGGGCGGACTCCGACATCGACGTGGCCTTCAAGACACCCACGTCGAGGTGGCACGTCAGCGGTTCGGTACACGTCGGCAACTCGAGCGGCCAGTCGACATCCGCAGGCCAGACGGCAACCACGGGCCCGGGTGAGTACACGTCCCGAGCCGTGAAGGCTCGGTTCATCTACACCCACTGGTACCAGTGCGGGACCGGAAACAAGAAGACCCGCGCCGCCAAGTGGAACGGATACAACCTGGCCAAGGGCGCTGGCGTCTCCTCGAGGGACGGCGAGTGCTCCGAGCTCGTCAACCACATCTTCTCGCCTCGGCAGGACTGGACGCGCGATCGCAACCGTGCGACGTACTGGGGGGCGGCGGCCGATCTCGGTTTCTTCATCGTTGGTGCGCGGAGCGGCTTCTCGAGGTGGGTCACGTCCCAGTGGTGGTTCGGAAGCACGCTCGCGTCAACCACTCTCTGCGGTGTAAGCAAGCCGCCCGGCCAAGCTCGGCGAGTCTTCGCGGGCTGGTAGGACAGGTGAGCCGAAGATCGTTGCTGGCGGCGACCGCTGTGGCTCTCGCGGTCGTCGCGGTGGTCGTCGCCGTGCTCGGCCCCCCGTGGAGTGACCGATCGGCTGCGAACGGGCCCCTGGTAGCCCCGTCGATCCGCCAAGGATCCGGGTTCCCACGCGATGCCGGAGACCCGGTCGGATTCGCCGGCATCAGGTTCTACAACTCGGGACCTGAGCCGGCTGTCCTCGACCGTGTCACGCTTGTCGACCCTGAGGCCGGGATCCGCATGGTCGGGGCTCTTGCCGCCCAGGAGCCCCAAGGCGGGAGTGCGGAGGCGTATCCAGGATTTCCGCCGCGTCGGGAGGACTTCCCAGCGGAGGTCGTGTCCTTCCCCGACCTGGCGCCGCTCGAAGGCTACGTCGTTCCTCCACAACCGGACGTGAATCCGGATGCGGCGAAACGGACCCAGCTCTACATCGGTCTCGAGTCGACGAAGCCCGACGGCCGCGTGACGCTTCAGTCCTTCCGCGTCCACTACCGCGTGGACGATGACCGGTACGAGCTCCTCGTCCCCTACGCGGTCGCGATCTGCACCCCAAAGGCTGAGTGGGCGGGGATTCGCCCATGCGGTGGCGTCGACGGGCCGTTCCTTCCAGGGGAGGACTGAAGGGCTATCGGTCTTCCTGCTTCCCCGCGAACACGCCCCACTCGCCGCCGTCGGGGAGCGCAGCCGGGCGCTTTTCGAGGAATGCGCGGAGCCCCTCCTGTCCCTCCGGGCTCGTGCGGAGCGCCGCGGCGATGCGGGCGGTCTCCTCCCCTCGCGGATGCTCGCGGACAAGCCGTTTCGCCGCGCGGACCGCCTCCGGGCCGGCGGCGAGGAGATGATCGACCACGCGGTCGACGGCCTCGTCCAGGTCCTCGGCGACCTCGTGCACGAGCCCGATCCGAAGCGCCGTGTCGGCACCGAAGCGCTCGCCGGTGAGGAAGTAGCGCCGGGCAGCGCCGCCGCCGATGCGGGCGAAGACGAAGGGCGAGATCACGGCCGGGATGATCCCCAGTCGCACCTCGGTGAAGCCGAAGACGGCGTCCGGGCCGGCGACGACGACGTCCGCACACGCCACCACCCCAGAGCCGCCGCCGAGCGCGAAGCCCTGCACGCGTGCAACGACCGGCGACGGGCAGGTGTCAACGGCCTCGAGCATGCGGTAGAGGCGCATGGCATCCTCGACGTTCTCGTCGTATGAGAGGTCGATCGAGGACCGTTGCCACTCGACGTCCGCTCCGGCACAAAAGCTCGGACCGTCCCCAGCCAGGACGACGGCCCGCGCGTCGCCGACGTCGGCAAAGGCCTCGGTCAGCTCGGTGATCAGAGCGGCGTCGAAGGCGTTCCGCCGCTCAGGCTTGGCGATGGTGACGCGGAGGACGCCGCGGTCTCCCTCGATCCGAAGCGAGCTCATCGTGGGGCAGCATATGGTTCGCCCCGTGATCAAGGGCGCTCTGGCCGCTGCTGTGACGCCGCTCCGGGAAGGCGGGGCAGCGCTCGACGAGGACGCGTTCGCGCCCCTCGCGGAATTCCTCGCTGTCGGCGGCCTCGACGGGATTCTGGCGATGGGGACGACCGGCGAGGGCATCCTCCTCTCGCCAGCCGAGCGCCGCCGCGTGACAGATCTCTTCGTCTCTGCGTGCTCCAGGCGCCTAGAC
>Ga0209859_1000304_pt1 | contig 11839 bp, 11 predicted proteins | sample GWRWS3_50_60_FD_187241 | JGI IMG/M metagenome (GOLD analysis project Ga0209859, IMG submission 187241) | Riverbed sediment microbial communities from areas with vegetation nearby in Columbia River, Washington, USA - GW-RW S3_50_60 (SPAdes)... | ecosystem: Environmental > Aquatic > Freshwater >... | reverse complement strand
GGAACCAGCGCTCGTCGCCGAGGCGGTAGACGAACAGGTCCTCCTCGACCCCGCCGCGGTCGTTCAACAGGTGGTGGTACTGCGCCCGGCCCACCTCCACCTTCCGCAGATCGTTGGTGAACAGGCCCTGGAGCGCGCCGAACGCCGACGCCCCTACCACGTCCACCTTGCCGAGATGGCTCAGGTCGAACAGGCCGACGCGGTCTCGGACCGTGCGGTGCTCGGACAGGACCCCCCGGTACTCGATCGGCATGAGCCAGCCGGCGAACGGCCCGAGCTTGGCGCCGAGGCTCTCCTCGAGGTCCTCGAGCGGGCCGTGACGAGTGTCGGGATCGGTCATGGCGGCGCCATCCTACGTTTGGGGAGTGGACGCACGGAACCGCGGTAGCATGGCCGTTCGGATGTCCGACGCATACGACGTCGTCGTGATCGGCTCGGGGACAGGAGGCTACTCCTGCGCCCTACGAGCCGCACAACTGGGGAAGCGCGTCGCCATCGTCGAGCGAGACGAACGCCTCGGCGGGACCTGCTTGCTCCGCGGCTGCATCCCCACCAAGGCGCTGCTGCAGTCGGCCGCGGTGATGGACACGGTCAACCGTTCCGAGGAGTGGGGCATCAAGGCGTCGGGCGAACCCGACTGGACGCAGGTCCAGGCGTTCGAGACCAAGATCGTCGACAAGCTCGTGTCCGGCCTCACCGGCTTGGTGAGGGCCCGCAAGATCGACGTCATCCGTGGTTCCGCCGCCCTCCTGCGCGATGGCGAAGTCGACGTCGAAGGTCGGGGTCTCGACGCTCAGGACGTCGTGATCGCCACGGGCTCGAAACCCAGGCTCCTGCCAGGGCTCGAGATCTCCAGCAGGGTCATCACGAGCGACGAGGCGCTGTGGTACCCAGAGATCCCGACGTCGGCCGTGATCATCGGGGCCGGCGCGATCGGGCTCGAGTTCGCGAGCTTCTACCGGTCGATGGGTGCCGACGTGACGGTGGTCGAGGCGCTGCCGCGGATCGCGCCGCTCGAGGACGAGGACCTGTCGAAGGAGATCGCACGAGCGTTCCGCAAGCGCGGGATCGCGGCGCACGCCGGCGCGAGCGTGACCGGTGTGAACGACGCCGGCGATCACGTCGAGGTCTCGTTCCAGGCGGGGGGCAACGCGCAGACCGTCACCGCCGACGTCTGCCTCGTCGCGGTGGGCCGAGGGCCGGTCACCGAGGACCTCGGGCTGGAGGAGACCGGCGTCGAGCTCGACCGGGGGTTCGTGAAGGTCGACGGCCAGCTGCAGACGACCGCTCCGCACGTGTGGGCGCTCGGCGACGTCGCCGCGACCCCGCTCCAGCTCGCGCACGTCTCCTTCACCGAGGGGTACGCCGTCGCCGAACGGATCGCAGGCCTCCCGGTCCCCGAGATCGACTACACACAGATCCCGAGGGTCACCTACTGCTCCCCCGAGATCGCCTCGGTCGGCATGACCGAGGCGCAGGCCGTCGAGGGCGGCCACGACGTCGAGGTCGAGCGGTTCAACTTCCAAGGGATCGGCAAGGCGAACATCCTGGGCGAGGGCGGGCTGATCAAGATCGTCGCCGCCACGGACGGCGGTCCCGTGCTCGGGGTCCACATGGTCGGACCACACGTCACCGACCTCGTTTCGGAGATGATGCTGGCGGTCGCGTGGGAGGCGGTCCCGGCCGAGGTCGCGGCCCTGATCCATCCGCATCCGACGTTGTCGGAGGGCATCGGCGAGGCGTTCCTCGCGCTCGCCGGCAAGCCTCTGCATGGAGCATGACGTGGCGACGAAGGTAGAGCAGCAGCGCCTCGCGGCCGAGGACTGGCGCGTCGGGCTCGCCGACGAGCAGCTCAGGGAGCTCTTGCACACGCTCAAGCTCTGTCGGTACTTCGACGAGCGCATGGAGGCGCTGTACCGGCAGGGGAGACTCCCGGGCGCGATCTACTCGGGACGCGGGCAGGAGGGCACCCATGTGGGGGTCGCCGCGGCTCTGCGGAAGGACGACTCGCTGTTCCCGACGCATCGTGACCTGTCGGCCCAGCTCACCAAGGGGTTGGACCTGAACCGCGTGATGGCGCAGTTCTGGGGCCGGATCGACGGCTACACGCGCGGCCGCGACGGCAACAGCCACGTCGGCGACTGGCAGGGGAACCGGACGTGGACCGTGATGTCTCATCTGCCGATCGCGTATCCCGTCGCGTGCGGCGCGGCGCTCGCCTACAAGATGCGCGGTCAGCCGCGGGTCGCGATGGCGATCTGCGGCGACGGCGCGACCTCGAACGGCAGGTGGCACGAGGCGTTGAACATCTCGGCGATCCATCAGCTCCCGGTCGTCTGGGTCGTCAACAACAACCTGTACGCGTACTCGACGCCGAACCCGCTCGAGTTTCCGGTTCCCACGATCGCCGAGCGAGCCGGCGCGTACGGGATGCCCGGCGTCCGGGTCGACGGGCAGGACGTCCTCGACGTGTACCGCCTCGCGCGCGACGCGGTCGAACGCGCGCGCGAGGGCGGCGGTCCGACGCTCATCGAGAGCGTCTCGCTGCGTTGGCGCGGACACGCCGGCCACGACCCGGCGAAGTACGTCCCCAAGGAGCTCCTCGAGGAGTACATGACGCAGAAGGATCCGGTCCGCCGGTTCGAAGAGTTGCTCCGCTCGCGCGGCATCGTGAGCGAGCAGGACGTCGCCGACCTGGACGAGCGGATCCGGGCCGCCTTCGAGGCCGGCTACGAGTACGCGCTCTCCTCGCCGTTCCCCGAACCCGGCGACGTCACCAAGGGCCTGTACACCGACGACGGCTACTGGGCCTCGGAGCCGGGCCGCGGCGGAGGCACGCAGACCTGATGGCGACACGAGCCGTCGAGGCGGGAGCGGCCGGCCACGGTGCCGAACCGCGAGGCAAACGCACCGAGCAGGGCGAGGCGACGTACCTCGTCGCGATCGCCGAGGGTCTCTGGGAGGAGATGGAGCGCGACGAACGCGTGTTCCTGCTCGGCGAGGATATCGGCGTGTACGGCGGCGCGTTCAAAGTCACCGAGGGGTTCATCGAGCGATTCGGACCGCAACGCGTGATGGACACGCCGATCGTCGAGGAGACGATCGTCGGGGCGGCGCTCGGCGCGGCCATGGAGGGCCTGCGACCCGTTGCCGAGTTCCAATACGCCGACTTCATGTCGAGCGGGTACGACGAGATCACGACGGCGCTCGCTCGCTACCACTACCGGAGCGGCGTCCCGGTCCCGGTCGTCCTGCGAGGACCATCCGGTGGCGGCGTTCGCGCCTCGAGCTTCCACTCCACCAACCCCGAGCCGTGGCTCTCGCAGGCGCCCGGTCTCAAGGTCATCTGCCCCGCGTTCCCTTCGGACGCCAAGGGGCTGCTGAAGTCCGCGATCCGCGACGACAACCCCTGCGTCTTCCTCGAGCACAAATGGATCTACCGACGGATCAAGGAGATCGTGTCCGACGATCCGGACCATCTCGTGCCGATCGGCAAGGCCGACGTCAAGCGCGAGGGCACCGACGTCTCGGTGATCACGCACGGGATGATGGTGCACCTGGCGCTCGAGGCGGCCGAGACCCTCGCGACCGAAGGGATCGCGGTCGAGGTGCTCGACCTGCGGACGGTGCAGCCGCTCGACCAGGAGGCGATCCTCGGGACCGTCACCAGGACCAGCCGGGCGATCGTCCTGTCCGAGAGTCAGCGGTACCTGTCGACCGCGGCGGAGGTGGCATCGCTGATCGCCGAGGAGGCGTTCGAGTCGCTGGACGCGCCGGTCGTGCGACTCACGCCTCCCCACGTCCCGGTGCCGTTCTCTCCCCCGCTCGAGGACGCGTACCTGCCCCAGGTGTCCGATATCGAGGACGCCGTCCGCAAGCTCTCAGCCTGGTGAACGTGGAGGCCCGATGACCGCCGTGAAGATGCCGCAGCTCGGTGAGACCGTCATCGAGGGAACGATCCTGAAGTGGCTCAAGCGGGAGGGCGACCAGGTCGCGCTCGACGAACCGCTGTTCGAGATCTCGACCGACAAGGTCGACACCGAGGTGCCGTCGTCGGCGGCGGGGACCCTCACGAAGATCCTGGTGGCCGAGGGCGAGACGGTGGCGGTCGGCACCGAGCTGGCCGAGATCTCGGAGGCTGGGGCGGGGACGGGTGGCGCCGGGGCTCCGGGAGCTGCGGCGCAGCTCGCTACGGGCGACTCCGCGGCTGCTCAGGCCTCGACCACGACCGCCGGGGGCGCCGATGCTCCCTCCGCTCCGGCACCACCCGCTGCCGCTCCACCGGCTCAGCCTGCCGCTGCGCGGACCGAGGAGCCTCTGCCGTCGCAGGTGGCGGCCTCGAAGCGGACGGCTGAGGCGCTTCCGGACCGGGGGGGGCGGTCGCAGATCCTGTCGCCGCTGGTGCGGAAGCTGGCCACCGAGCACGGGGTGGATCTCGGGCAGGTGGCCGGGACCGGCACGGGTGGGCGCATCACCAAGAACGACGTGCTCGGCTTCGTCGCCTCGCGAGGCGATTCCGTACCCGCTGCCGCGGGCGCCACCGCGCCGGCTCCCGTGACCTCGCCCGCGCCCGCCGTGGCTCCGCAACCCGCACCCGCCGTGGTCGGTGGCGGCGAGGAGATCGTGCCGGTCTCGCACATCCGCAAGCAGATCGCGCAGCACATGAAGGCGTCGCTCGAGGTCTCGGCCCGGGCGTGGAACGCGGTCGAGGTCAACATGGAGAACGTCGCCCGACTACGCGAACGGACGAAGGAGGCGTTCAAGGTTCGCGAGGGCTTCAGCCTCACGTACATGCCGTTCCTGACGAGGGCGGTCACCGAGGCGCTCCTCGCGAACCCGATGGTGAACAGCGAGCTCCGAGGCGAGGAGATCGCCGTCAAGCACTTCGTGAACATGGGCATCGCCGTCAGCTACGATGAAGGGCTCATCGTGCCGGTCCTGAAGGGCACGGACACGATGAACCTGCTCGGGATCGCCCGCGGGATCAACGACCTCGCGACCCGAGCCCGAGCCAAGAAGCTGCAGCCGGACGAGGTCCACGGCGGCACGTTCACGATCACGAACCCCGGACCGTTCGGCTCGTTGATCTCGGTCCCGATCATCAACCAGCCGCAGACCGGCATCCTGGGGTTCGACTCGGTCGGGAAGCGGCCGGTCGTGATCGACGACACGATCGCGATCCGGCACATGGTCTACATCTCGATGTCGTGGGACCACCGCGTGATCGACGGTGCGCTCGCTTCGCAGTTCCTCGCGAGGGTGAAGCAGAACCTCGAGACGTGGGACTTCGCCGAGGACCTGGCGCTCTAGATCGATGGCGCGTCTGATCCGCCCGGACGGTCTCGTCGAGTACGACGCGGCGAACAACGAGATGCATGCCCTCGCCGAGCGACGACTCGCCGGCGAAGCCGAGGACACGCTGATCCTGCTCGAGCACCCCCCGGTCTTCACGGCCGGCCGGCGCTGGAAGCCGGATCACATCGTCTGGACCGAGGAACGCATCGCGGCCGCCGGCGCCGAGCTCCGGTTCATCGACCGGGGCGGCTCGCTCACGTTCCACGGACCGGGGCAGCTCGTCGGGTACCCGGTCGTGGATCTGGGGCCGCGGCCGGACGCGATGGGGTTCGTCCGGGACCTCGAGGAGGTCGTGATCCGGGCCTCGGCCGACGTCGGAGTCGAGCTGCACCGCAGTGACGTTCAGACCGGCGTCTGGGCGGGTCCGAGCAAGGTGTGCGCGATCGGCGTTCGGCTGATGCGGATGCGGATCTCGCTCCACGGCTTCGCCCTGAACTGCACGACCGATCTGTCGTGGTACGACGCGATCGTGCCGTGCGGGCTCGCCGGTGAAGGGGTGGCGTCCCTCTCGCAGCTCGCCGAACGCGAGATCACCGTCGAGGAGATGGCGCCGCTCGTCGCCCGTCGGTTCGAGGAGGTCTTCGAACGTCGCCTCGAGGTCGGGCAACGCGACTGGCCGGTGCCCGCGCTCGCGATCCCCGCCGCTCCGGCGGGCTGAGGCGTGACCGCCGGCGGGATCCACCACGCGGCGATGCGCGGCTTCGAAGCGGGGGTCGAGCACTACCAGCGCGGCCGCCCGAATTATCCGGACGACGCGGTCACCTACCTGGTGCAGGAGCTCGGCATCGGGAAGGGGCGCGACGTCCTCGAGCTCGGCGCCGGGACCGGCAAGTTCACCGAGCTGATCGTCCACACGAGCGCGCGGATCACCGCCGTCGAACCGGTCGCGTCGATGCGAGCAGCGCTCGAACGCAACTGCCCAACCGTGCGGGCCGTCGACGGGACCGCCGAGCAGATCCCCGTCCCGGATGCCTCGGCCGACGCGGTGATCGCGGCGCAGTCGTTCCATTGGTTCGACGGCGAACGCGCCCTGCCCGAGATCCACCGTGTCCTTCGGCCCGGCGGTCTCCTCGGGATGATCTGGAACGTGCGCGACGAGGCGAGCGACTGGTCCGAGCGGCTGACCTCGATCTTCGACCGGCTCGCCGGCGAGGGTGCGCCCCGGTACCGCTCCGGCCGCTGGCGTGAGGCGTTCCGAAGGAGCGATCTGTTCGGGCCGCTCCACCACCGGCTCGCGTACCACGTGCACCACGTCACGCCCGAGGCGTTCATGGACCGGGTGCTCTCGGTGAGCTACGTGTCGGCCGCCTCCGACGGCGAGCGCGAGGGCGTCCGCGCGGAGGTCGACGAGCTCCTCGCAACCGACCCCGAACTGCGGGACCGGGACGAGATCGTCATGCCGTACCGGACGGACGTGTTCTGGACCCAGCGGCGGACCGAGGGGCTCGATCAGGCGCCGGCGACGAGCGTGTAGCGGGGCCGCTGCTCGAGCGACCCGAGCGGCCACTTCTCGTGGAGCTTGGCGGCCCACTCCACGTCTCGGAGCCGCTTGATCCGGACCGCGGACCAACCGGCCTCCTGCACGGCCTCGATCAGGGGGACGGGCGAGGGCAGCCGTGAGAGCGGCAGCTCGGCCAGCACCTCCTGGGGGTAGGGCGCGTGGTGATCGTCCGGAACGCTCATCACCTTGCGGAGCCAGTCGGCGGCCAGGTCTTTCGCCCTGCGGCGAAGGTCGTTCTCGCCCCACACGCCCTCGAACAGCACGAGGCGGCTCGAGACCTCCTTCCAACGCGTGAGCGCGCCGACCGGGTCGGGCAGCGTCCACAGGACGTGGCGCTCCATCACGGCGTCGAACGGCCCCTCCGGCGGCTCGGTGCCCGATCCGACGACGAAACGCATCCGCTCGTCGAGCCCGCGCTCCTTCGCCTTGAGCTCGGCCCGGCCGAGCATGCCGGGCGACAGGTCCAGCGCGGTCACCTCGTGGCCGAGCTCGGCCGCGAGGAGCGAGAGCGCGCCCGTGCCGGCACCGACGTCGAGCACCTTCGTACCGGGTTCGGGGAGCGCCTCGGCGATCGCCTGCCGCCACGCGGCGGCCTCGAGCGGGTCGGAGATCGAGTGCGAACGGGTCTCGTCGTAGGTGTGCGAGTCCCGGTCCCAGTAGTCGCGGATCCGGTCGTGGACCTCGTCCGTCATGCGCTCAGAACAACGCCGCGGCGAGCTTGCGCCGGTACTCGGTCGCGAGCTCGTCGTCGTCGCCGAGCACCGTGAAGACCTCGAGCATCGCCTGGCGGGCATCCGGATCGTCCGCGATCGCGCCGAGCATCCCGTCCAGCCCCTCGCGCCACATCCCCTGTGCGGCCAGCCGCCTCGCGGAGGCAAGCGTCCCTGGCTCGGTCAGGTCGGCCCAGTCACGGACCTCGAGCATCGCCAGGATGCGCTCGGCCTCGGGGTCGGGCAGGGCGGGGGCGAGCGTCTCGCGCGCCTGCCCCTCGCGCCCGGTCTCTGCGAGGATCCGCCCGAGACCCACGCGAGCGTCGCGGTTGTTCGGGTCCACCTCGAGTGCCTCGCGGTACTTCTGCTCCGCGTCGTCGAGATGGCCTTCGAGCTCCTCCTCGAACGCGTCCTCCGCCTCCCGCTCGGCCTCCGAGGGCATCAGCCGGTCGACGAACTCATTCACCATCGGCTCGGGGATCGCTCCCACGAAGCCGTCGATCGGCTGTCCGTCGCGGAAGGCGACCACGGTCGGGATGCTCTGCACCCCGAACTGCCCGGCCGTGTACGGGTTGGCGTCGACGTCGAGCTTGGCCAGTAGGAACGCCCCGCTCCGCTCCCCCGCCACCTTCTCGAGGATCGGGCCGAGCGTGCGACACGGGCCGCACCACGACGCCCAGAGATCGACGACGACGGGTCGCTTCTTCGACTCCTCGACGACGGTCTCGACGAAGTTCTGATCGGTCGCCTCGACGATGACCGGTTCGGTCTGTTCCACCTGTTCCTGCATCCCACCCAGAGTAGTCAGCTTCGCGTCGAATCGTCGAGCCGCTCGAGCGGCATCCCGCACTTCGGGCACCGGTCGTCCGGCCCACCGACGACGTCCGGGTGCATCGGACAGGCATAACCCTGCGCGTCCGACCGACCCCCATCGTGGTCGGCCGGCGGGTGGTCCTCGTGACCGCCACCGGGCGCGTTCATCATCCGAAGCATCCGGGGGCCACCGGTGCGCAGGAACCGCGCGAGGAGCACCGCCGAGAGCGCGAGGAACAGGATGTTGAGGAACGTCGTGACGTTCCAGGTCACGCTGGCCTCGACGACCGTCGCGTTCCGCTCGTCCGGAACGAGCCCGAACGCCTGGAAGAGGACCTCCACGATCAGCCCCGCCGCAACCATCGAGACGTAGAAGATGCCGAGCAGGAACATCGACATCCGCCGCCCGTAGTACTTCCGATAGATGTTCAGGATCGGCAAGACGATCAGGTCGGCGAAGATGAACGCCGCAACACCCCCGAAGCTGATGCCCCCGTTCCACAGCACCGCCGCGAGCGGCACGTTCCCGATCGAGCAGACGAACGAGAGCATCGCGACGACCGGGCCGATGAGCGGCCCCCAGATCTTCGCGAGCGTCGGGTGGTCGACGAGGAAGAAGCTCTGCCAGAAGGACTCGGGGACCCACGCGGCCAGGGCGCCCGCGATCAGCAGACCCGCGGTGATGTCCTTCCAGATCGATGCCCAGTCCATGACGTAGTTGTGGCTGATCGCGGTGAAACCGCGGACCGAGGTCACGCGAGCGAGCAGCGATCCCTCCGTGACCGACATGTCCATCTCGGCGTGCCCCTCCATCGCCCCGACGAGCCCTCGTTCCGCCTGTCGCCGGGCGACGTCGACCATCTCGGGCTTGAGGAACAGCCTGAACAGCAGGGCCATGATCGCGATCATGATCGGACCCCCGACGAACTCGGCCAGCGTGAACTGCCATCCGAGCAGCACGGCCAGCAGGATCCCGAGCTCGATGACCAGGTTGGTCGAGCCGAACTCGAAGGCCATCGCCGCCGTGAAGTTCGCTCCGCGGCGGAAGATCGAGCGGGCGAGGGCGACGGCGGCGTAGGAGCACGAGGACGATGCGGCGCCCAGCCCGCTGGCGATGACGAGCGACCTCGGCGAGTCGTCGGGGAGGAGCCGGGTCATCTCATTCTTCGAGACCACGGCCTGCACGGCGGCCGAGAGCGCGAAACCGATCACGAGCGCCCACAGGATCTCCCACGTCATCGCGAACGCGAAGCTGAGCGCCTCGGCGAGGTTCGAGAGGAGCGACGCGACCACCGGCTACTTCCCCGCGAACCGCGCGACGGCTGCGAGCAGCTCCTCGACCTTCTCGTCGCTGTCGCCCGTCTCGATGCTCTCTTTCACGCAATGGCGCACGTGATCATCGAGCAGGCCCATCCCCACCGACTTCAGCGCCGACGCCGCCGAATTCACCTGGGTGAGGATGTCGATGCAGTATTGATCCTCCTCGACCATCCGCTGGAGCCCGCGGACCTGCCCCTCGATCCGACGGAGCCGGTCCTGCAGCGCCTTCTTGTTCATCGTGTACCCGTACATCGGTTTCCCTCCGGTCCTCCGAAGTCACAAAAATATACCCTAGGGGGGTATGCCATCGTCAACGTGTCGGGACCCGAGCCATCGTCGAACGGGTGCACCTCACACGAGCGGTGTGCGGGTAGCGCTCGGTCCGCTTCGGCGCCGGGGGAACCAATCGACGCGGTCGCCGGGACCCGCAGGGGCCGATGCTAGACTCGCCTCGTGGCGACCCGAGTAACGGCGGAAGCGTCGCACGAGGCCCTCGGCCTCACGTCCGAGGACCTCCGATCCATGTATCGCACGATGGTGACGGCTCGCCTGGTCGACGAGGCCGCGTTCCGTCTCAACCGTCAGGGCAAGGCACCGTTCGTCGTTCCGGTCTCCGGTCACGAGGGGTGCCAGGTCGGGACCGGGTGGCCGCTACGGCCGGGACAGGACATCTGGGTCCCCTACTACCGCGACGTGGCCATCGTCCTGCTTGCCGGGATGACCCCCTACAAGATCTTCCTCGGCCTGTTCGCCAAGGCCGACGACCCGTCCTCGGGTGGCCGACAGATGCCGAGCCACTGGGGTTCGAGGCGACTCGGCATCATCAGCCACTCCTCCCCCATCGCGACCCAGGTGCCGCATGCCGCCGGGATCGCGTACGCCGCCAGATACCGGGGCGAGGACGCCGTGGTGGGTTGCTGGTTCGGCGAGGGAGCCACCAGCGCGGGCGCCTGGCACGAGGGCCTGAACTTCGCGGGGATCCACAAGCTCCCCGTCGTCTTCGTGTGCGAGAACAACTACTACGCGATCAGCGTGGGGCAACCGCTGCAGATGGCGATCGAGAACGTCGCCGACCGAGCCGAGGGATACGGCTTCCCGGGCGTCGTTGTCGACGGGAACGACGTCCTCGCGTCGTACGCCGCGATGAAGACCGCGGTGGAGCGCGCACGGGCCGGGGATGGCCCGACGTTGATCGAGGCCAAGACGTACCGGTTCTTCCCGCACACCTCCGACGACGACGACCGGTCCTACCGTTCGCGCGAGGAGGTCCAGCAGGCCAAGGACCGCGACCCGATCACCCGCTTCGCCGAGACGCTCGAGGACCTCGGCGTGATGGACGCGGCCGGAGTCGACGCCGTGTGGGCCGAGACCAAGGCGGACGTCGACGGCCAGATCGACCGGGCGTGGAACGCGGCCGACCCCGATCCGTCGACGCTCGAGCGCCACGTGTTCTTCGAAGGTGACGACGTGTGACCGAGAAGAACGTGGTCACGGCGATCCACGACACGCTGCACGACGAGATGGTCGCGGACGATCGCGTCATCGTGCTCGGGGAGGACATCGCGACCCGGGGCGGGGTGTTCCGGGTGACGCAGGGGTTCCTCGATGAGTTCGGCGAGCAGCGCGTGATCGACACCCCGCTCGCCGAGGCAGGGATCATCGGGATCGCGGTCGGCATGGCGCTCCACGGGCTCCTCCCGGTCGCCGAGATCGAGTTCGCCGACTTCATCCACCCCGCGTTCGATCAGATGGTCTCCGAGGTCTCGAGGATGCGGTACCGGACCAACGGGGATTTCGGGCTGCCGATGGTCGTTCGCGCGCCTTGGGGTGGCGGCGTGCACGGCGCGCTGTACCACTCGCAGTCGATCGAGGCGTTCTACGGGCACATCCCCGGCCTGAAGGTCGTCGTCCCGGGAACGCCGTACGACGCATCGGGCATGCTCCGAGCGGCCATCAAGGACCCCGATCCTGTGCTGTTCCTCGAGCACAAGCGGACCTATCGCCTGATCAAGGGCGAGGTGCCCGACGAGCGCTTCGAGGTCCCCATCGGCAAGGCCGACGTCAAGCGCGAAGGCGACGACCTGTCCGCGATCGCGTACGGCCTGTCGCTCCACCTGTGCCTGGAGGCGGCATCCCGTTT
>Ga0209859_1000303_pt1 | contig 11896 bp, 12 predicted proteins | sample GWRWS3_50_60_FD_187241 | JGI IMG/M metagenome (GOLD analysis project Ga0209859, IMG submission 187241) | Riverbed sediment microbial communities from areas with vegetation nearby in Columbia River, Washington, USA - GW-RW S3_50_60 (SPAdes)... | ecosystem: Environmental > Aquatic > Freshwater >... | reverse complement strand
ACCCGAAGGACGTCGGTCGGACCTACGAGGCGATCATCCGCGTCAACTCGCAGTCCGGCAAGGGCGGCATCGCGTACATCATGAAGACGGAGCATCATTTCGACCTGCCACGCCGACTGCAGATCGAGTTCTCGGGCGTCATCCAGCGATACACCGACGACTCGGGCGGCGAGGTGGCGCCCGCGCAGATGTGGGAGATCTTCTCGAAGGAGTATCTGGTCAACCACCAGGTGGCCCCGCGCCTCTCGGTCGAGACGTACGGTGTGGCCACTGTGGACGGGAAGGTCGAGATCGTCGCCGACGCCTCCCTCGACGGCGGCGACTGCCGACTTACCGGCGTCGGCAATGGCCCCATCGACGCGTTTGTCCACGCTCTGTCCGATATGGACATTGAAGTTCGGGTATTGGACTACGCCGAGCATGCCATGTCTGCCGGCGGCGACGCGCAGGCGGCAGCGTACGTGGAGGCCGAGGTGAATGGCGCCGTCTACTGGGGCGTCGGCGTGGACGCCAACATCGTGACCGCGTCGCTGAGAGCCGTCGCGGCCGCGATCAACCGCGCCGGCCGCTAGTCTGATGTCCCGTCGATCTAGGGCAGAGCGACGCTAGTTGATCTCCGATCAGGTCGCTATTCCCTAGATCGACGCGAGAGAGGGTGCGTGGGGGGACGGGTGCGGCACAGGTTGGAAAAAACAGCGGCAACCGGGCCGAAACACCCTTAGCGGGCTGCTGGCATCGGGCCGGCGAGCCGCCGATGCTGAGCCTGTGCGTATCGTCCGCAGGACCATCGTCGCTGCCGCTTGCGTACTCACCCTCCTCGCAGGCGGCTGCGGGCAGCTGCGGGAGGCGCCGGCCGGCGCCGCGCCGCAGGACCAGGAAGTAGTTCAAGGGAAGACCGCGGCGCTGCAGCAGCTCGGCACACTGGCGGTCGGAACCTGGGCGTCGATGTCCGGTTACAGCCGGGACCGCTTCGAGCACTGGATCAGCCAGAGCGACGGCTGCGACACCCGCGACGTCGTCCTCAAGCGCGACGGCGAGATGGTGCTGACCGACGCCGCTTGCAAGATCACACAGGGTTCGTGGTTCAGCGTCTATGACGGCAAGACCGTCTCCGACCCCGGCGAGCTGGACATCGACCACATGGTGCCACTGGCGAACGCCTGGCGTACCGGGGCCAAGGAGTGGACCGATGCTCAGCGCGAAGCGTTCGCGAACGACCTCACCCGGCCCGAGCTCGTCGCGGTCACGGCCAACACGAACCGCTCCAAGGGCGACCAGGACCCGTCGCAGTGGAAACCACCGAGGCGGTCGTACTGGTGCGTGTACGCCCAGAAATGGGTAGCCGTGAAGAGCCATTGGAAGCTCAACGTGACGGTCACCGAGAAGGCAGCACTCTCCGACATGCTGGGAACCTGCGCATGAGCGAGCAGCGGACGACAGACATTACGCCCGGGCCGGGCGGGGTGATGACCGACGAGGTCGGCGTCGTCACCGGTGATCTCACCCTGCGTACGGAGGTCGACGACACCGGCGGCGTGGTTCAACGAGTGCAGTACAAGGACGCGGACGAGTGGTACGTCGTCACCGGATCCCGGGCAACCATCGCGGACAGTCGTGACATCGACGCCATCCACGCCCAGGCGGTCGCGCTGCTGCACCGCCCGTCAGGCTGATCGAGTCGGTGTTCCTGGGGGCGCTCCCACCCATGTGGAAAAGTAACGGCCCGCGACCGTCGAGGGGAAATTCGACGCGCGGACCGCTGCTTTACGTACGCCTGATCAGTCGCCCTGACGCTGAGCCGGGATCTGGCCCTGCAGGAGCGCCCGCACCTCGGACTCGCGGTACCGGCGGTGTCCGCCGAGGGTGCGAATGGCGCTCAATTTGCCGGCCTTGGCCCACCGAGTCACCGTTTTGGGGTCGACACGGAACATCGATGCGACCTCTGCCGGGGTGAGCAGGGGCTCTGGCTCGTGCGTACGGGATGCCATCGGTTCTCCTCCACAAGTACTCGTGGCGAGGCCGGGGTCCCGCCGGCCAACGCGAGTCCCATCGTCCGGCTAGTCCAGCATGTCCGACATGGGCCGAACGGATGATGCGTTGTGGATGGTCGGATGAGGTAAGCGTGGATTGCCCGAGTTTGTGGATAACAATTCAGTTACAGCGCTCTAAGAGCTGAATTGCCCGCCACCGCTCGACAAGTTGCTCATATGCCGCGGTAGCCGAATCCGCGTCTCCCTTGGAGAGCGCGGTGAGACCCTTCGCCACCAGCGCGGGCGAGTCGTCCTCGGTCAGGGCCTCGTCCGGAAGGACCTCCGCGAGGCCGCCATAGTCAAGCTCGACGATCGAACGCGGATGGAACTCCTCCAGCCACCGTGCGCTCTCCTCGACCGCCTCGGAGATGGGCACATCGCCGACGGCACGGCGCAGCACAGACAATGCGCGGTGCGCCCGCCGGCGGGCCTTGGAGATCTCCGTGCGGTAGCGCAACACCCGACGTTGCTGGTCGAGCACGAGTTCGCGTTCGTCGGAATCCACCAGGACGAACCATCGCAGCGGCACGCTCCACGTCGATATCTGCTCATGCTGTCGCGGCGCTCCGTACTCCAGCACCCGCGCACCGGAGTTCCAATCGGAGACGACTGCCTTTGCCAACCCCGCCAGCGCGGGCGGCACAAAAGCGTCCGCGAGCACTGGGGGCACCCCGTCGCGGGCCTCCAGCGCGGCCTCCGCGACGCGCACCCGTAGGTTCCACGGACAGATCAGCGTCGTCTCGTTGGCCTGCATCACGTATGCGTCGTCCGGCAGGTCCGGCAGCCGGGTCCAACTCGCGCCGAGCGCCTCGATCACCGCGGTGCGCTGCCGGCCCGGTCCCTCGAACGGCGTCACCGCGCGGCCATCGTGGACGTATCGGCGCCAGTAGACCTGTCGCTGCTTGTCGAAGGCGGTGAGTGGCTCGTACACCCGCAGGTATGACGCGAAGAGTGTCGGCACGGCGCGATCGTCGCACGGATTGCGGTTCGCTGACCACATTGCGCCACGATTGGCGCGGCACCGCACGGCAGGCAACGGCATTAGGCTTCGTAGTACCGGCGGCACCGCGCCGGCCATACGGCTACGCCCCACAAGGGAACGGGCCACTCGCACTCGCGTAGGAGAGACAATGGGTGTCTTCACCTCCGGTCAGCATGATTCCGGCAGCCACGGCGGGACCGCCGGCCACGAGCAGGTCGTCTTCTGTCAGGACACGGCCAGCGGCCTGCGGGCCATCATCGCGATCTACTCGACCGCCCTGGGTCCCGCGCTCGGCGGTACCCGGTTTCACGCCTACGACAGCGAAGAGGCGGCCCTCGCCGACGCGCTCGATCTGAGCCGGGCGATGGCGTACAAGAACGCGATGGCCGGGCTGGATCTGGGCGGTGGCAAGGCGGTGATCTGGGGCGACCCTGGAAAGATCAAGACAGAGGCACTGCTGCGCGCGTACGGGCGCTTTGTCGAATCGCTCGGTGGGCGCTACTACACCGCGTGTGACGTTGGCACCTACACCCAGGACATGGACATCGTGGCGAGGGAGACCCGCTACGTCGCCGGTCGTAGCGTCGAGAACGGTGGCTGTGGCGACTCGTCGGAGCTCACCGCGTTCGGCGTCTTCCAGGGCATGCGCGCCGCCGCCGAGCACGTGTGGGGCTCGCCGACGCTGTCCGAACGCCGGGTCGGCGTCGCTGGCGTCGGCAAGGTCGGACGTTATCTGATCGGTCACCTCGTCTCCGATGGCGCGTCGGTCGTGGTGACCGACGTGAGTGAGCAGGCCCTGGACTGGGTCCGGTCCACCTACCCCCAGGTAGAGGTGGTCGACGACACGGCGACCCTGATCTCCTCGGACATCGACGTCTACGCACCGTGCGCACTCGGCGGCGCGCTCAACGACGACACGGTGCCGGTGCTCCGCGCCAAGATCGTCGCAGGCGGGGCCAACAACCAGCTCGCGCATCTCGGCGTCGAGAAGCTGGTGGAGGACCGCGGCATCCTGTACGCCCCCGACTACGTGGTCAACTCGGGCGGTGTGATCCAGGTCGCCGACGAGATCCATGGCTTCAACTTCGAGCGGGCCAAGGCGCGGGCCGCGAAGATCTTCGACACGACGAAGCAGATCCTGGCGCTGGCCGCCGCGGAGGGAGTCCCGCCGGCGGTCGCCGCCGACCGGCTCGCCGAGCGCCGGATGGCCGACGTCGGTCGCCTCCGCACGATCCGCCTCACCCACGACCGCTGACCCTGCTTGTCCCGTCCCCCTCCCCGGCCACGCCCCTCTCCTCGCCGATCAAGGACGTATGGCGGTGGATTGATCACCAATCGGCGGCCATATGTCCTTGATCGGCGCGGGTCGGCGGCCTTGATCACGGGTCCTGGCGGCGCGGGTGTCACGGGCGTCACGCTGGGCATTCCTTACGTCCGCCGTTCGGCCAAGGCTCGACTCGCCAAGCCAGGGCGAGGTGCCGAACCGGCCCCGAGCCATGTACCGTATGAGCCACGAGAGATGCCTGACGTCGTCGGGGCCCGCCCACTCTGCTTTGCGGCAAGCCGCAGGGCTCGGGAGGGTTGCCCCGCAATTTCTGTGCGAGGGGGTCGAGCCATGGGGCGCGGCCGTGCTAAGGCCAAGCAGACAAAGGTGGCCCGGGAGTTGAAATACCACTCCCCCAACACCGACCTCGCCGCGCTGCAGCGCGAGCTCGGCGGGAGCGCGGGGTCTTTGGGCGAATCGTCCGACTCTGCCGCCGACGAGTACGACGGCTATGTCGACGAAGCGGACTCTGATGACGCGGACTCGGATGACGCGGACTCGGACGACGACGAGGACGACGCGGAGGACCAGGCGTCAGACGACGGCACCTGGGCTACCCGTCACCGCTGAATCCCTTTCGGTTGACCTCATGCACGCGGGCCCTGCCCGCGTGCAGTTGTCTGCCCCGGCTCGGCGTCGGAGCCCCTACCGGCGCTCCGAATCGCCAGGTTGTGCGATGGCCTGCTAGCGGGGTCGGTTGGTGAACTCGTAAAAGGTCGGGAACGAGTCCTCGAACGCTCGCCACCCGGGCTTGGCTGACTCCTCGTCGGCGAAGCCGGCGGCTGCGGCCCGAGCGCGCCAGGTCGCCTCCGCCTCGGCAACGAGCGAGGGGAGGCCCGGCGTATCGCGCAGCCTGTCGCCGAGCGGGCCAGCGACTAGCGGGCCCTCGGCGGGTGCGGTGACGGACACGCTCGAGACTGGCTGATCAAGCTGCTCGGGCATGGTCCAGGACTCCTTCCAGTAGGAAGATCTTGCTGTTACGGCAATGCTGGGTCTGCGTGCCGTCGAATCGTCCTTGCTCAAAGTAGCGGTTGGCCGCGTGGGCTCCGCCGCAGAATCCGAAGTATGCACAGGTAGCCCGGCAGGCGTCCACACCCGACAGATACTCGGCGATCCATCCACTCGGCGCCTGCGCAGCCGCAGCCACGATCTCGGCGAGCGAGGTCTCGAGCACCGAACCCGACGAGAAGTCGCCGTAGTCCTCCGAGGCGAACCCGGCCAGCTCCGGGGAGAGGAGCACGACACGTCCGTCGTGCCCGATGGTGGGGATCGGGTCGTGGCGACGGGGTAGCAGCGTGTCGGCGGCCCCGGCGAGCGACGCCCCGGCGTACCGCACCGCCCACTCCACCTCCCGGACCTCGACCCGCGGGTCGCGCCGCCACGCTCCGGTCAGCTCGGCCCAGAAGGTCCGGACCGCGTCGCCGTCGTATGCGTTCGACCGCCTGTTGACACCCTCCTGCTCCTCGATGTTGACCCCGAGCACCGTGCATCCCAGGTCGACGAAGAACCCGTACAGCTCCTCGGCGAGTCCCGGCGTGGGATTCGAGACGACACACAGCGCCGCGAAGGGCAGACCATGCCGGCGCACCGTATCGATGCCTTTGACGATCCGGTCGTACGCCGGGCTGCCTCCCCGCAGTATCCGCTGGGCAGTCAGATGCCGGGGTCCGTCAATGCTCAGACCGATGTGGACATCGCGCTCGGCGAAGAACTGGCACCAGGCGTCGTCGATGAGCGTCGCGTTGGTCTGCACATGGTGTTCCACACCCGAGAACGGGGCCATCAGCGCGCCGAGATGCTCGCGCCCGGACGCCAACGGCTCACCGCCGTGCCACACCACGGAGAACCGGGTGGCCTGTGCCGCCCACTCGTTGACCGTCTCGGCGACCGACTCGGCCACCTCGATCGCCATCCGTCGATCGGACGCGCGGTGAGGGAGGTAGCAGTACAGACAGTCCAGGTTGCACAGAGTCGTCGGCTGCATGATCACGTACGAGGGCACGGCGTTGATCCCGTGCATCCCCGTCCAGCCCTGCGACACGGCTCCTCCCCAGTGTGATACGCGCCGTGTCGTTCCAGGCTAGGTGGATATATCCGTCCCGGGAAGCCCCAATCGCGTCACGAGTGGTCAAGATCGCCGTGATCACGTGCTGGCCGTCGCGAAAAGGCGTCGATCATGACCTCCAGGTCATGATCGACGCTGAGTGTTAGGGCTAGCCGCGGGTGTGCGAGCCGAGCAGCTGGACCTGGCCGGTGCCGTCGATGACCTCGCCCACGACCCACGCGTCGATGCCCCGGCCGCGCAAGAAAGCCAGGGCACGGTCCGAGTCGGGAGCGGCCACCAGCGCCATCATGCCCACACCCATATTGAACGTAGACTCCATTTCGGACTGTTCCACGCGGCCTTTGCGCTGCACCAGATCGAAGATGGGCTGGGGCCGCCAGGTCGAGCGGTCAACCACCGCGTCGACCGTGTCGGGCAACACCCGGACCAGATTGCCCGGGATGCCACCGCCGGTGATGTGTGCCAGCGCACGCACGTCGGTCTCCGTGATGAGGTCGAGGCAGTCCTTGGCATAGATCTTCGTCGGCGTCAGCAGCTCCTGCCCGAGGGTGCGCTGGTTCTCGAGATCCTCCATCACGCTCTCCAGCCGCATCCGGGCCATCCCGAGCAGGATGTGCCGGACGAGCGAGTACCCGTTGGCGTGCAGTCCGGTGGATGGCATCGCGATGACGACGTCGCCGACCTCCACCCGGTGCGGGCCGAGCACCGCGTCCTCTTCCACCACGCCGATGCCGGTGGCGGACAGGTCGTACTCGTGTGGTCGGAGCACCCCTGGGTGCTCCGCGGTCTCGCCGCCGAGCAGTGAGCAGCCGGCGGTTCGGCAGCCGTCCGCGATGCCCGCCGCGATCGCGGCGACCTTCTCCGGTATGACCTCACCGCAGGCGATGTAGTCGAGCAGGAACAGCGGCTCGGCACCACAGGCGACGAGGTCGTCAACGACCATCGCGACGAGGTCCACGCCGACCGTGTCGTGCACATCCATCTGCTGAGCGATGACCAGCTTCGTACCGACACCGTCTGTCGACGAGGCGAGCAGAGGCTGCTTGTACTTCTGCACGTCCAGCCTGAACAGCCCGGCGAAGCCACCGATATCCCCGACCACCTCGGGCCGGGAGGTCCGATGCACCTTCGACTTAAGGAGTTCCACCGCCCGTTCGCCGGCGTGGATCGATACGCCAGCGTCGCTGTAGGTCACGGTCCGGCGGTACTCCCGATCGAAGTCAGGGGTGTCGTCGCCGGTCGCACCGCCTGCGTTTGAGGTGCGGTCGGTCACATTCGTCACGCTATACCCCCTGCTGTGGTGGGACTCCAGGCTCGTGGCCTGTCGTGCTGAGTTCACGGGCGCAGGAGCGCCCCGGTGTGTGTTGGGGACTGTGTCCCGTTGGCGGGCGGGCTCCCATTCACACCTGGGCTCGGCAGGAGCGGAGCGACCCGGCGCTGCACCCCCTCCAGCACATGCTTGCCGATCAGATCGTCGGCAGGCAACGGGATCGGGTACTCGCCGTCGAAGCAGGCCCGGCACAGCCGGGTCCTCGGTTGCTCGGTCGCGGCGATAAGCCCATCGAGTGACACGTAGCCCAGCGAATCGGCGCCGATGGAGCGGCGGATGCCGTCGACGTCGAGCCCGTTGGCGATCAGTTCGGCCCTGGTCGCGAAGTCGATGCCGTAGAAACAGGGCCATTTCACCGGCGGAGACGAGATCCGAACGTGGATCTCGACCGCGCCGGCCTCGCGCAACAGCCGCACCTGCGCTCGCTGTGTGTTGCCGCGCACGATCGAGTCGTCGACCATGACCACACGCTTGCCGCGAACAACCTCGCGCAGCGGGTTGAGCTTGAGTCGGATGCCGAGCTGGCGGATGCTCTGGCTGGGCTGGATAAAGGTGCGACCGACGTACGCGTTCTTGACGAGCCCGGCGCTGTATGGGATGCCGGACTGCTCGGCGTACCCGATCGCGGCCGGGATGCCGGACTCGGGTACGCCGATGACGAGATCCGCCTCGACCGGGAACTCCTTGGCCAGGGTGCGCCCGACGGCCACCCGGGCGGCGTAGACGGTGCGGCCGGAGATGGTCGTGTCGGGCCGCGCCAGATAGACAAACTCGAAGAGGCAGCCCTTCGGATTCGGGGTCGCGAACCGCGTCGAGCGGAGACCGTCCTCGCCGATCGCGAGGAGTTCGCCGGGCTCGACTTCACGCACGAAGCTCGCGCCGACGGTGTCCAGCGCGGCCGTCTCGCTGGCCACCACCCAGCCCCGTTCGAGTCGACCAAGGACGAGCGGGCGGACGCCCTGGGGGTCGCGGGCGGCGTAGAGCGTGTCCTCGTCCATGAAGACGAAGCTGAACGCCCCCTGCAGAGTCGGCAGGACCTCGAGCGCGGCCGCCTCGACCGGCAGGTCCGGGCGAGCCGATAGCAGGCACGTGACCATCGCGGTGTCTGACGTCGCATCGTCGAGCAGGCCGAGGTCGGCGACCTGCTTGGCGAGGTCCGCGGTGTTGACCAGGTTTCCGTTGTGGGCCAGGGCGATCGTGGTGGCCGCGCCACGTCCGTCTGGACCGGCCGGGGTCGCGCGCAGCGTGGGCTGCGCGTTCTCCCAATTCGACGCGCCGGTCGTGGAGTAGCGGGTGTGACCGACCGCGATGTGCCCGCGCAGACTCGCGAGCGTCGGCTCGTCAAAGACCTGGGCCACCAGTCCGAGGTCCTTATAGACCACTACGCCCGTACCATCGCTGACCGCGATGCCCGCGGCCTCCTGACCGCGGTGCTGCAGCGCATAAAGACCGAAGTACGTCAGCTTCGCGACCTCTTCGCCGCGCGCCCACACTCCGAACACACCGCATTCGTCTTGCGGGCCGGGGTGTAGCGGGTCGAGGTCGTGGCTTAGTCGGCCATCGCCTCGGGGCACCTGCCGCTCCTCGCTGAGTCGGGCTGGAACTGGTGGGCTGGGACTGCTGTCGTGCGTGCGAGGCCTGGGGCCCGCCGATGAGCCGTAGTCTACGCGGACGCCCGACCGTAACGGACAGCCATGATTCCGCCGCACGTCGTAGTCGTCAAGCCCCGTCCTGCGTTCTGCCCGCGCTCAAGCATGATCATCATGGACAGGTTGATGCCCGTACGGGTAGCCAACGGGTCGACGCGTGCTCGGCGGAGCTGCGAAGTGCCCCAAACTTCGGCGTGTCTCGGCGTGTCGCACCACGCTGGCTGGTTCTCGGTTACGTCGGCCAGCAGGGCAAGTATCGCGACAGGTCGGCACGCGCGCCGCTGGCCGCGACCCGACCGTCGCGGATCGCGTCGGCCCAGGCGAGTCTCCCGGTGGCCAGAAGCACGAAGGTGATCGGATCGGTCTCGACCACGTTCGGTGGGATGCCCCGGGTATGGGTCGGCCCTTCGACACACTGAATCGCGCCAAACGGTGGAACCCGCACCTCCACCGAACGGCCGGGCGCCTTCCGCCGAAGCTCGGCCAGCAGCACACGGACCGCGTCGCGCAGCAATGCGCGGTCCGGAAGCTGTGCTGTGTCAAGCGCCTCAATGGTGGCGGACACGGCGTCCGATTTGGCACTACTCGGGGACACGACAGGACGATACGGTTCGACAGACGGGCATAAACCGCCGGCCCTGGGTCGCGGGATGCCCCGTGGACAAGGCATAGTTGCCTGCGGTACGTCCTGCGCGTGTCAGGCGGTGCCGAGTACCGGAAGGGGCGTGGGCGTGAGTACGCACCGACGTGCGTGGATTATTCGCGCTGGTGTCGTAGGGGTTGTGGCAGCAGCGGGCCTCTTCGGCGTCGCCTCCCCAGCCCTCGCCGCCGCGCCCACCATCACGATCACGAGTCTCTCGACTGGCTCGCTGATGTCGGGCCAAAGCGCCACACTGAAGTTCACCGTGACGAATAACAACAACGCGACGCCACCCCCTGCATCAGCCAACATCAAGATCACCTTCCCCGGTTTCAACGGTGAAATGAGCTGCCAGGGCAACTGCGACTTCACGCAAGCGATCAACCCGCTGGCCACGTCGCAGGAGTACACGGCCACCCTCAAGGCGGGGAGCGTGCCGCCCGGCGAAAACCGCAACGGCCAGGTACGGATCCGGGCCACCATCGGCGGCGACTCTGACCAGGTCGACCGGGATCTGACGGTCCAAGGGCCGGCACAGCAGGCGACGGTACCGCAGGTTTCGGGCGAGGTCGTCGACGTCTACACCGGCAAGCCGATCGAGGCGGCGAAGATCTTCATCCAGGACTCCGGCACTCCGGTGCAGAACTGGGAAGTGGGCACCGACAGCGCCGGCAAGTTCAAGATCACATCTAAGCCAGAGAAGCCCATCTCACCCGGCACGATCGTGATCAGGGTCGAGAAGGACACGATCCAGCCGTACAGCAAGACAGTGCAGGGCAACCCCGGCCAGCCAGTCAACGTCGGCAAGCTGACCGTGGCTCCGATCGCCTCCCCGCAGGTCACCCCGTCGGGCGGGATCTCCGGCGGCATCACGCCTGATCCGAGCCTGCTCGGCGAGACCGATCCGCCGTTGCAGAACGAGCAGGAGAGCGGACTCTCCTGGATCCTCATCGCCGTCGGCGGCGTACTCGTCCTGCTCGGCATCGGGGCGATCGTCCTGCTCTTCGTGCGCAAGCGCGACGACGGCGCTGACGACGGCCGGCCGGCGCCAAGAAGGGGCGGTCCTCCCGGCGGTCCGCCCGGCCGCGGCGGGCCTCGGGGCCCAATGCCACCACGGCACGGCGGCCCACCCGAGCGGACAACGGTAATGCGGGGGCCTGGTGGCGATCCGCGAGGTATGCGCCCCGTGTCGCCCGGCCCGCGCGCCGACCAGACGATGATCGCGCGCTCACCACTCGCCGACGTGCCGACGCAGATGCACAACCGCATGCCGCCCGAGCACGTCGACCCGTACACCTCGCCCGCTCGCCAGAACGGTGCCCACGGCGCCTACGGGCCACCTCAGCCTGGCGGGTACCCGCAGCAGCCGGGGTATCCGGGCGGAGCGCCCGGGCCCGGTTACGGCCAGCAGCCCGACCCATACGCCCAGCCGGGCTACGGACAACCGGGCTACGCCCCGCCGCCCGACCCATACGCGCAGCCGGGCTACGGACAGCCGGGCTACGCCCCGCCGCCCGACCCATACGCGCAGCCGGGCTACGGACAGCCGGGCGCACCTGACCCGTACGCGCAGGGCGGCGGGCATGACCCGCGCGGCCAGCGCCCAGGACCGACGCCGCACGGCGACGGCCGTCGGGTCGACTGGCTCGACGACTGAGGAACGGATCTAGGGCGTAGTCGCGTGAGTTGATCTCTAATCGCGCGACTTGGCCCTAGATCGACGGTCCCGTCGGAACCCCCGCTCAGCTCCCTGGTTCAGTCGCAAGCTCGCCGCTCAGCTCCCCGGTTCGGCTCGCAAGCTCACCGCTCTGCTCCCCGGTTCGGCTCGCAAGCTCACCGCTCTGCTCCCCGGTTCGGCTCGCAAGCTCACCGCTCT
>Ga0209859_1000300_pt1 | contig 11942 bp, 16 predicted proteins | sample GWRWS3_50_60_FD_187241 | JGI IMG/M metagenome (GOLD analysis project Ga0209859, IMG submission 187241) | Riverbed sediment microbial communities from areas with vegetation nearby in Columbia River, Washington, USA - GW-RW S3_50_60 (SPAdes)... | ecosystem: Environmental > Aquatic > Freshwater >... | reverse complement strand
CAAGACACCGCGTGCTTGCGGGGGAGCATCATGCCCGTCAATATGGACCCGAAAAAGCGTCGCCGGCGCCCTGAGCCGCAAGAGGCTCCGCCGAAGGCCGGTCCCGAGACTCAGGACCCTACCAAATCCAAGCCGACGAAGTTTGGGGAGGAAACGCACGAGGACCGCGAGAAGGCTCTTGCTGACGCGGAAAGGAAGAATCTCTGGGACGCCACTGAGGTTATTGATATGGATAAATGGTGACCTGCGGTCAGCTTGGAGCGGACGACATCCTCCTTACGCAGGTAAAAAATAGAACGCGATTGCCAGAATCAGATAGACGCCCACCAGCATCACGCCCTCCATCCAGTGAGACTCTCCATCCATTGCGATGAACCCGACGACGAGCACTGATATTGTGACAGCGGCCACTTCGAACGGCGTAAAGATCAAATCAAGCGGCGCGCCCAGGAGATAGCTTGCAAAGACCAACACCGGGGCCACAAACAGCGCGATCTGCAGGCTCGACCCCACGGCGATTCCAAAGGCGAGATCCATATTGTTCTTCATGGCAACCAGGACAGCGGTTGAGTGTTCCGCGGCGTTCCCAATCAGTGCGACCAGGATCACACCCACGAAGACTTGGGTCAGACCTAAGCGGCTCGCAGTCGGCTGGATCGCCCCAACGAGGAACTCACTCATCACCGCGATTCCCACAGTGACAAGCACCAAGACTCCGATCGCACGCCGCTTACCCCATGTTTGGCGCCCGCTCTGACTGGAGCTGGTCATCTCGCCGGAAAAGAGGTGATGATGAGTCTTCAACGAAAAAACGAGGCTCAATAGATAGATGACGAAAAGAACCACGGCGATTTCGAGGCTCAGCTCTCGTTCCACTCCCCGACCTTGCTCTGACGCAGTCAAATGAAACAGCGCCGGCACCACCAGACCGATCGCCGAGAGCAGTAGAAGGCTTGCTCCCATCCCTGCGGCCGTTGGATTGAACCGCTGGCGGTCGTAACGAAGACCGCCTGCCACCATGGACAGACCCAGAACCAGTAAGATGTTGCCAATGATGGATCCGGTAATCGACGCTTTGACGAGGTCGAGGAGCCCTTCACGAAGGGCGGATAGCGCAATAATCAGCTCAGCGGCATTACCCAACGAGGCATTGAGCAGTCCCCCAAGCCCGGCTCCCACGTGGCTGGCGAGGTGTTCCGTGGCCTTTCCCATCAAGCCAGCGAGCGGGACGATTGCCAGGGCTGAGGAGATGAAGATGAGCAGGGGGTCCGCATGGAACAGCTCGAGCGCGAACGAAGCCGGAACGAAGACCAGCAAGAGGTTAAGGCCCAAGTTATCTAGACCGAGTCGTCGCATTTCGCCACCGTAACATAGCCTCCTGGACTTGTCGATGACACCTCAAGGACTACACCATGCTCTCTACTATCCTTTTCATCTCTGTCATGAACAGACTCTCCAGAGGCTGCTGGCGGAATACTCGTCCCTTCATTTCAGGGATTACATGGCCCTGCAGGTGACGGCCATGAGCGGAACCACGGCCTACATGGATCGGATGGGTAATGTCCACCCAGAATTGGTTGCATCCGGACGGATCGTCCAGGGGTATTCAGTCAGCGGGCCGTTAGATGGGGATGTGACCGCTGCGGTCAATCGGGACCTGGCTGACGAAACCTGGCGATCCGAATTCCACGTCTCCCTCTCGCGTGACCGCCGGTTCCAACGCGGCTTGTTTAATTTGACTCACGGAGTGCGGATCGGCACCGCAACGGTGCCTGGCCCCGCGGCTCTCTTACGATTGGCAGAAGCCTCGCGAGAGCATCGGCCCTATTCTCTGCAGGAGCTCCAGCGCCTGAGCGGACGCCAGCTTTCGCTTGAGGAGGGGTATGACTACGAATATGCACTTGCACTGGTCAAAACCTCCGCGTCGCTCGTCTATACCATTCGCCTGAGCTTGAAACACGGATTGATTGCCGTCACAGATTCGGCAGCCCACTCTCGCTTGCTTGAGCGCACCTGCTCAAGAGATCAGATTTCCATCAACAACCGGTTAATCGCCCGGGAAGGATACTGAAATAGGGCCATGCTGCCTTGGCATGGCCCCGGTGAGTTTGATAGAATAACGTCGCTATGGCCAAACCTCCGCCCCCAGCGGCGATCCCGGAGACGATCGAAAAGCAAGGTACTGGCACAGGCGATGACCTGGAAGCCCGAGTCATTGTCTATAACTGCAGTTGCCATACGTACCAACAGGTAATCACCCTGTTCTGCGAAGCGATTCCGGGTATGAATCCTCACAAAGCGTTTGAGTTGGCTTGGCAGATTGACCACCAGGGCAGTGCTACAGTCTATACGGGGGACTGGAAGACCTCAGAAGGTATTGCCAAGCATCTCGTCGGAGGCGGGCTGCTGGTAGCGGTTCAGTGACAGGGCATGAAGAGCTGAATGGAGCTGAACTAGCGGTGAACGGCCCTTCGCGCCGGCTTTCTCCTGGCGACTCGGCGGGAGGCCCGTGAAGTCCTCTTCTTGACCCTTTTCCGGACGGTGCTCTTCCCTGGTTTCTGATGCATGGGAGGAAAGAACGGTAAGCGCCCGACCTTATTCAGCATTTCTCCGCTATAGACCCTTACCTGGTATAACTCGAAAAGCCTGCTAATCGCCTTTGGGTCGCCCTTTCTGGCCAGATTGAGGAGTCGTCTCCGCTGGTTCAATTCTTCTTCTTCAGTATGGGAGCCAGCTCGTCGTTGCATTTTCACGCCTACCTCCGTCCACGCTATCACCAGGATGGACTGGCAATAAACTGACAGAGGTCATTATATCCACCAACCCGTCATTTTACCAGGGGAAATAAACTTAACCACTCAGAATTCCCAAAAAAACCTGGCGATTCCGACACAAGTCGACACGAGTTTGCCTATCGTAAGTTATTGAAAACATTTAGCGTACCCTCTGTCCAACCAGAGCCATTGGCCCTTTACAATCAGGGTCACAAGGCAAGCGGTTGTATGTCAGGAACTAGACAATCTATAATTCGGGAATCCATTAACCAAGGAGCGACACCGATGGAAACGTATCAGCGCGAAGAGAACAAGACTGATGTGAAGGATGACCCGCTTGCACGCGAGCTGTTGCGCAAAGCCTTTGAAAAAACCGCCCGTTGGCAACATGATTTCAAGGGATTTACGGCTGACCTTACGGTGAACATCAACGGCAAGGAATCACGGGGAACCGTGACGGTCAAGGGACCACGGGACGTCAGCGTGGGACTTTCCGATCCAGAGCTACAGAAGTGGGCGGAAGGCCAGATTGCCATGATCGCCGTCCACCGCGGGCCAAGAAGTTTCGAAGAATCAGACGGCAAGTATGCATTGACCTTGGGCAAGGACAAGGATCATCCGATGGGACCGAGTCTCGTGATCAACGGAGACGGCATGCACTCGTTCTATCGGATCAAGGGCGACCGGATCACTCAGATCAACCGGAAGATGGCCCACCCCGGCATGTCGCCCGTCGCCTTCACAATCAACGTCGAGGACAGCGCCATCACGCAAGACGGGAAGTTTCTCACCACCCGCTATACCGTCTATTACTACTCGCCACAGGACGGAAAGCTGGCCAACGTCGAGAGCTTTACCGACACCCACAAGCGCGTGGCCTCTTCGGACCTTCCGGCAACGCGGCGCATTATTTCCTATGAGAACAGTGAAGTGGTGACTAAAAGCCTCGCCTTTGAGAATCATAAAATGCTCTAACGTGGACCTGCGAACCCACTACCCACGCAGCGTGCGAGCGAAACTGGGAGGCTATGTGCACCTGGGACGGATGATTGACAAATGCCGAGCTGTCCTGGCTGGCACCCATGGAGAATACATCTATCCCTGTCCGATGGATAAACGGCTGCTGGACTTTGCCAGACTGACGGCGGATCAGTTCACTAAGGCGGTCCAAGGCAGATCGTCGGATCAAGCTGCCGCAGACTGGTTCGTCGAGAACGCTGCTCGGCATTCTCAAGCTGAAATCGACGCCTGGAACGACATGATGCTGACACGAGGACCGGACACCGAAGAGAAGTGGGTGTATTTTCGGAGGTGCCTTGAAGCGGTGGCCCCGAGTCGTACCGACATCACTAGCTGGGCAGACTTGTTGGACCTGGAGGAACGACGACCAGTCCCGATCCAGGGCGCCGCTCTTCGCTAAACGTGAATCGTTAGCCATCGAGTCGCTGCTCAAATCTCTTGCGATTAACGGTTCACGAATAACGTTTAACGGGCCTCACTTCAGCCCTTCCCCTCCCATTCCTCCTCCGAAGCCGCCGAAGTTGCCGCGGAACCCACCTTGGCCGCTGCCCCAGAACTCTCCTTTGTGAATGCGCCGAAACGGATGGCACAAGTCCGGGCGGCTGACCCACCAGAGGAAAGCCAGGGCCCCGGTAAAGCTTATGATCGTGAGCCAGAGCCCCAGCCCCTTCACATGGTACCGAGGAGGCGATCCAACACGGATATCCTGCGCGGCGGCTGCTAAAGCCACGGTAATGCGATACAGTCCTTCGCCGTAGCGACCGGTCCGAAACGCCGGGTCCAAGTACTGGCTGGCGATCTTGGAGAGCAACGGTGGAGGGATAACCGCGATCATGTTTCGCCCCAACGTCACGGTCGCCTGGCGCTTCTCCACCACTGCCAGCAGCAGGATGCCGTGGTCCTGCTGCGCGGTTCCGATTCCCCAGCGCTGGTAGAGGGCCTCAGCATAGTCTTTCGCGGTCGAGTAAGGCGCGACCGCGTTGACCGTGACCACAACCATCTCAACCCCGGTTTTTCGCTCAAGATCCTGGCACACCGAACGCACGCGAGCTTTCCAGTCAGCCTCGACCACTCCTGCGTGGTCACTCACGTAGCCAAGCGGTTCAGGCAACGGCGGCTTCCCCTGCGGCAATCCGCTGGCCAACCCTGGTGCGAGCACCATACTCAGCGCGACCGCCCAACCGAATCTACTCCCCCTCATGCCTCACCTCTTACACCTTTCGCTTCGCGCTTGTCTCTCATAGACGACCCTGTGCCTTCAATTGTTCTACCCGTTCAATCAAGGTCTGGAGGGATGAAACGTAGCGTTCGAATAGGCGGGGCATCTCCAATGAACCAGGGGAGATCAGTCCCCGCTTTAAATGCAGCACGTCTTGAAAAGCCACGGGGTCCAATCCCATGCTAGGCTGGAGACTCTCAAGCAAGGCGTCGGTCATTCTAGGGATTGGGATTTTCAAAAGCCGACACAGGCCTCTCAGACAGGGGAGCAGAGCTGTGAAGGAAAGCGGCAGCAGAATTGCGGCTCCTTCCGGCTTGCCGGCCCCTTCCACAAATCGCTGTCGGAGCCTCAGGAGGTTTCCTCGGATCTCCTGCTCACACTGCACCAGTAGATTGCGCAGATCTATGGCAAGAGCAGGAAAGGGATCACGACCAGCAAGCAGTACGTGCTGTTCCTTGATCTCAAGGTACTCCAGAGGAAAAAGATCCGCAGACGATCGGAGCTCTTGTTCTGTCAGGAACAGCGGGACCACAATCTGTTCTTTACTCCAACGGTGATGCTCCTTGCCATATCGCTGCAGGACCCCAATGTCGTGCTTGGACAGAAGGAGGAGCAGATTGATGTTCGACCGCCCAGGACGGTAGTCGCCATGAGCAGCGCTGCCGTATAGAATCACGGCCTCTAGCAAAGGACCAAAGAGATCGGTCACATCCGTCAGAAACGATCGGAGCGTTTCGCGAACGTCAAGTGGAAGGCCTTGGACAAACCCGTTACTCATGACCCATCACCGATTCTGTTGACAACTTGTCGGCATGGGGATCAGGCAGGAAACCGACTGCCATCAAACGGTCGAGTAGCCCAAACGGAGTAGTCTTGCGCAACCCGGCCGTGGTGGCCAAAACCCGATGCCGAAGCCGTCGGTTGCTATCCAGGGTCCTGAACACACGATCGCGAAGGAACGCCAGCAGAGGATTGCCCGTGTTCCAGAAGAGTACTTGCTCATCTGCCAGGCGCTGCAGCATCTCCACCTGAGGGCGCCGGCTCCGCTCATATGCCCCCACGGCTTCAGCGGACCAGTCCCCCCGTTCCAGGCATGACGGGATGAGATCTGCCAGGCTCATGGCATCCGCCATAGCCTGCATGCGCCCCTGGGACGCATGGGGATTCATGGCATGTGCCGCATCGCCAATCAGAGCCGCCCCGTCGGCTACCCATCTGGCTGTCCGGACCCGCGCTGTGGGCATATATGCGGTTTGGTCCCAGTCCACGAGGCTTTGGACCGTCTTTTCCAACCCTGGGTCGATGGTCAGCCATTTCGTTCGAAGCGCGTCAAGGCCGGCGGCCTTCATCGCCGGCATCGAACCGGCCTGGATCATATAAAAGAGATAGACCTTCCGACCGGCAGCAGGGAACAATCCAAAGATCGTCCGGCGACCGACAAAGTAGCGGGCTTCGTCCATCTCGTCAGGACTGTCCAGGATCGCAATGAGATATCCTTCACGGTACAGGTGCAGACGTGACGGGATCCCTAGCGCCTCACGGACTTTGGAGAAGGCTCCGTCCGCGCCCACCAACAACTTGGCCGAAATGGTCAGGGGCTTCCCCTCGCACTCCGCCTCCACACCGACCACACGTCTCCCTTCGCGGAGGAGTCTCTTGAACTGCACTCCGTATCGCAGCGCACCGGGGGCACGGGAATCAAGAGCTCGCAAGATCGCATGATGCGCGACATTCGGCAACGTGACGAGGGCGCGATTATACGGTGGCGGCAGCATGTCATAGTCCACCGTACAGAGTCGCTCACCTCCGGCACGGCAGAAGTGGAACAGTCGGACGGACTTCGTCGCATCGGGCAGAAGTTGTCCCAGCAACCCCAGACGATCCAGCACCTGCTGGCCGTTGGGTTGGATGATTTCGCCTCGCAGGCCGCTGGGTGGCCCAGCAGCCTGTTCCAGGACCAGAGTGCCGATCCCTTTCTGCGCAAGGGCCAAGCCGAGCACGGCGCCTCCCCCGCCCGCCCCCACGATCACAACCTCCGCTCGTTCCGTCGTCTTTATGTTCATTCACCCTTTGCTGGTTATCGCCAGGCTGCGTAACGAACCGGATCCTTCCACATCGTCAGGAACTTGTCCCGCGCCTTCGCACTGGTGATCGGATCGGTAATCACGTCCAACCGCTCGTCGTTGTAGCGGTGACCGCTTGTCGTCTGGTTCATTGAACCGGACGTGTTGACCTCGTCATCCACCACCACCTGTTTCAGATGCATCAGGCCGTCATGTTGGTTCACCCGGATCGGAATGCCGGCCAGACGCAGGGTCTCAAGGGCAGCTACCTGTTTGGGATCATTCAGTTTCTCTCGGTCCGTGATCACCCGAACATCCACCCCTCGTTTCTTCGCAGACACCAAGGCCTTGACGACAGGTGGATAGGTGATGCCATAGATGGAGACATAGATGTATCGCCTGGCTCGTTCATAGATGGCGACCAATTTGTCTCCGGGTAGATCCTCCGGAGCGTAATAGATCTCAATGGTCGCGGCGTGTAGGGGAGGGCCAGTGGCCGACCAGCTCAAGCAGACCCCTGCTGAAACTGCCAACAGGCACAGAACGCTGAGTCTCATCCCTGATCCAGTGTGAGCGCCGACCGTCATGAGCATAGAGTCTCTTCAATCACCAACCCGGTCAGAAACTTTGACTTGACCTCGGTGGTGCTCGTAGGCTTTCCTTCGACAATCAATCTTCTCATCATTCCCTCACCCGACGTGTTGCCCACCAGAATGGCGCCGACCAGCTTGTCTTGGCGCAGGACCAGTTTCCGGTAAATGCCTTTTGCCTGATCGCGGCCGCTCAGAACGACGGTACCAGGAGAAGACAGTTGCGTCAGGCCTAGCACAGTAACCCGCATTCCGCAGAAGGATTCCGAGTTCGAGAGAATGACTCCCCTGTACGCATCCCCACCACCGGCCATGAAGGCGCCGGCCAACTTGCCCTGCTCTATGGCATTGTTCCAGTTCGTCGCAATGCGAAAGAGGCCCGACACCGGATCGTAACCCTGTGCTGCATCCCCGGCCGCGAAGACCTCCCGAACATTGGTACGAAATTCGTGATCAATGAGAATGCCACGGTCGGTCCTGATGCCGCTTCCCTGCAGAAACCCGATGTCGGGCCTCACACCGATAGCAACCACCACCAACTCGGTGTCAATTTGTCGGCCTTTGGAAGTTCGCACCCCTGTAACCCCTCCGTTCGCTCCGTGGATTTCAATGACCTCTTCTCCTAGGGAAACCTCAATGCCTGCCTGAGCAAGAGCCTGCTGGATGAGCTCAGATGCAGTCTCATCCAAGACCGGTGCCCAGAGGCGAGGTTCCCGCTCCAGTAGGACAACCGGTCTGCCTCGTTGCCGGATACCTTCGGCCAGAATTAGCCCAAGGACTCCACCGCCTACAACCACGACCGACCGATCCGTCCCTGTCAGCCGGTGGATCAGCCCCCTGGCGTCTTCCCACGTCCGCATTGTGGTCACCCCGGATACCTGGGCCCCAGGCCAGTTGATCGTCAGGGGAAAGGAGCCAGGCGCCAGAAGCAGCACGTCGTATGGGACACGCTCGGCGCCTTCTAGTTCGACCCACCGCTCGGTTGGTTGCAGCTTCGTGACGACGGTACGCAGCCGGACGATGATGCGCTGGTCTTGGTAATAGGTCTCCGGGTGCAGGGGCATCTGTGCGTCGGACGTGGAGCCCCCGATGTAGGTATCCAGTTCTGTGCGGTAGTAAGGAAGGTCCTGATCCCGGTCGAAAATGACAATCTCTCCTCCCGCGTCCTTGGCTCTGATGGCTGTGGCGGCACTGACTCCGGCCGGCCCACCTCCGACAATCACGTACCGCTTCACGGTTTCCCATTCCTCCACAGGCCTGTGAGAAGGCTCCTGTCAGGAGCTCTCCTTCAACCTCAGTACCACCACCGGTTTCCCTGCAATCACTCCACTTCGAAGAGCTCTCGGAAGTGGTCCTCTGCGGCGTTCCAGGCTTGAGAAGAAGTCTTGTTCAGCCAGTTCTTGAGGAACGCCTTCTGGCCAGGGGTCAGCAGTTGCTTGATCTGGTGGGATCGTCCTTGGAGCGGCTGAAGAAAGCCTGCGCGCTTCTTGAAGTCCAGGGTGGCTGTCCGTACATAGACATTGGTATAGGCAGTGGGAGCCCCATCATCACCTTCGCCCTGGACCCACACAGAGATAAACTTCTCGAAATGCATCCCGGCACTATCGAGCGCTGGCTCGGTGTCGTGAAAAAGCTCGTTCTCGGACTGCTCAAGGGGTTTCGATTCCTGCGCCCGAAACATGAAATTTTGCTTCCACATACAGAGAGCTCCGCTCTGAAAAGTGGCCATACTGTAGGGCAAGGGAACGGAAAGTCAAGGGGCGACCAGGCCGAATTGCTCTCCTCTTTGCCACGACATCTTTATCCGGGTTCGTCGTACACTACGCATCACGCCAGCGATGGAGGCGGGACTCGCTGATCACCTGTGGAGCACTAAGGAGAACGCAGGACTATTGGATCATGATGTCTAAGAAGGCACCGATAATCATACGCATCCGTATATTGATCGCTGGGATTTTGTGGATGATCTTTCCATTTAGATTCTATCGCGGAGCAAATTGACCCACTACCCGAGACTCCCTCTCCTTGACAACCCCACACTTTGTTTGTTAGCGTGTGGAAATTCCCCTGTCTGTAGGCCAAGTTGGGAGCTTTCATGCAGGTTAAAATCAACGGCAAGGCAGAGGAAGTTCAGGGAGCCACTGTCCTGGACCTGCTCAAGGCCAAGAACATTGATCCCCACATGGTAGCCGTTGAATTGAACAACACGATGCTGGAGCACGATTACCTGGCCACGACCTCCGTTAAGGAAGGCGATCAGGTGGAGTTCCTCTTCTACATGGGGGGTGGACAGTGACGGTGCAGGCGCACAAGGAGATCACCGAACTCATTGGTGGGACTCCGCTGGTCCGTTTAAACCGGCTCTCCCCAGAGGGAGCAGCCACGATTTATGCCAAAGTCGAATCATTCAACCCCGGAGGTAGCGTCAAGGATCGCATCTGCTTGAACATGATCAACGAGGCGGAACGCCAGGGGCGGCTGAAGCCCGGTTCTACCATCGTAGAGCCGACCAGCGGCAACACCGGCATCGGCCTGGCGCTGATCTGCGCGGTCCGTGGGTACAAGTTGATCCTGGTCATGCCGGAAAGCATGAGCATGGAGCGGGCCAGTCTCTTGTCCTCCTATGGCGCGCAGCTAGTCTTAACCGCCGCTTGGGAGGGGATGAAAGGTTCGATCAAGGAAGCTGAGAGCATCGTAGGGCAAAATCCGTCGTACTTTATGCCAGACCAGTTCTCCAACCCGGCGAATCCGGCGATACACCGGCGCACGACCGCGGTGGAGATCTGGGACGCGTTGAACGGTAAGATTGACGCCTTTGTGGCTGCAGTCGGAACCGGAGGCACTATTACCGGCTGCGGAGAAGTGTTCAAAGAGCGGAATTCGCAAGTCCAGGTGATTGCGGTTGAACCAGCCGGCTCCCCTGTTTTGTCCGGGGGAGACCCAGGCCCACACAAAATCCAGGGAATCGGTGCCGGCTTTATTCCGAAGGTCTTAAATCGCTCGATTCTGGATCGTGTGATCACGGTCACGGACGACGAAGCCTACCAGACCGCCAAGCTGCTTGCCAAGAAGGAGGGGCTGCTCGTCGGCATTTCGGCCGGCGCCAACGTGTTCGCGGCGCAGAAAGTGGCCCAGCAACTCGGATCTGGCCAGCATGTGGTGACGGTGCTTCCGGACACGGGCGAGCGCTATATCAGTATCGAAAAGTACTTTAATATCTAAGAGATCACGTTAAACGTTATTCGTTAAGTGAAAAAGTATTAGGTGCGAATCATGACCTCGCTTAGCGGTTCACGTTTAACGATTCACGAGTAACGAATAACGTCTTTAAAGCATGGAATTCACCGACGAACAGATCACCCGCTATAGCCGGCACATCCTGCTTCCCGAAGTCGGCGGCAAAGGACAGAAGAAGATCGCCAAGTCCCGCATGCTGATCGTCGGAGCCGGCGGCCTGGGCTCGCCTGCAGCTCTGTACCTGGCGGCTGCCGGCGTCGGCACGATCGGGCTGATCGACAGCGATGTTGCTGACCTCTCGAACCTTCAGCGCCAGATCCTCCACCACACACCGGACCTGGGCCGGCCCAAGGTGGTCTCAGGAAAAGAGAAGATCCAGGCGCTCAATCCAGATGTCAATGTGGTCACGTATGAAGATCGGCTCATCGCGAAGAATGCCCTGGAACTGATCCGCGGCTACGACGTGGTGATTGACGGCGTGGATAACTTCCCCGCCAAATTCCTGATTAACGACGCCTGCGTCTTCGCCGAGAAGCCGTTGGTGCACGGTGGGATTCTTCGCTTTGATGGCCGCGTTTTCACGGTTATCCCCAAGAAATCCGCCTGCTACCGGTGCGTGTTCAAGAACCCTCCCCCGCCTGGCCTTGTCGCCAGTTGTCAGGAAGCCGGAGTAATCGGTGTGCTGGCCGGGATCATCGGAACAATCCAAGCGACCGAGGCACTGAAGTTGGTCTTGGGGATCGGCCGACCTTTGACCGACCGGATGCTGGATTTTGATGCCCGTCGCACATCGTTTCGAGAGATTAAGACCAGGCGAAACCCCAACTGCCCCCTTTGCGGGGAACATCCGACGATCACAGAGCTGTTTGATCATGAACCGGAGTCCTGTGAATTGAAGCAGGCTAAGGTTGAGGCTTAGTCTAAGGAGGAGACCTCGACCTGCACCTCAGCCGTTCTGGAGTGTGATGCCATGGCCAAGATGAAAGCGCTTGTGTGCCGGGAATGCGGGAAGGAATACCCGACCAAGGCGATCCATGTC
>Ga0209859_1000298_pt1 | contig 11954 bp, 11 predicted proteins | sample GWRWS3_50_60_FD_187241 | JGI IMG/M metagenome (GOLD analysis project Ga0209859, IMG submission 187241) | Riverbed sediment microbial communities from areas with vegetation nearby in Columbia River, Washington, USA - GW-RW S3_50_60 (SPAdes)... | ecosystem: Environmental > Aquatic > Freshwater >... | reverse complement strand
AGTAACACACTGTTACTTGGGGGGTGCGTCGGAAGTCCCGACCAGGCAGTCTGACCCCTTGATTAACTTGCACGTGTGGAGGTTCTGACTCCGCGATCGCTCGAGGAGGCCCTCGGGCTCAAGGCCGAGCGGCCCGACGCCGTGCCCATCCAGGGTGGGACCGACCTGATGGTCGAGCTCAACTTCGACCGCTCGCGCCCGGACGCGATCCTGAACCTGAACGAGGTGGCCGAGCTGCGCGGCTTCGCGCGCGAGAACGGGGCGCTCCGGCTCGGCTCGGGCCTCACGTACACCGAGGTGATGGAGGAGGAGCTCGCCGGTCTCCTGCCGGCGCTGGCAGAGGCCTCGCGGACGGTCGGCTCCCCCCAGATTCGAAACCGCGGCACGATCGGCGGGAACCTTGGGACCGCCTCCCCGGCCGGAGACGCGCTGCCGCCGCTCCTCGTCGAGGCCGCGGAGGTGGAGGTGGCGAGCGCGCGCGGGCCGCGGACGTTGCCGCTCGCCGAGTTCCTGGTCGGTCCGAAGCGAAACGCGCTCGCCGAGGACGAGCTGGTCGTCGCGGTGCGGGTGACGCCGTCAGGAAGCCGGCAGACGTTCATGAAGGTCGGGCCGCGGAACGCGATGGTGATCGCCGTCTGCTCCCTCGCGCTCGCCGTCGACCGGGAGCGGGAGGAGATCAGGGCCGCGTACGGCTCCGCCGGGCCGGTGCCGGCGCTCGTGACGGCGCCGCTCGGCGAGCGCGAGCAGTTTCCGGAGCGAGTGGCCGCCGCGGCCAGTCCGATCGACGACGTCCGTGGGACGGCGGCTTACAGGCGCCACGCGCTGCGGGTGCTGACCGCGCGGGCGCTGGAGCGGGTGCTGACGTGAAGATCGAGCTGACGATCAACGGCGAGCGGCGCGAGGCCGACGTCTGGGAAGGCGAAAGCCTCCTCTTCACGCTGCGCGAGCACCTCGGGCTGCCGGGGTCGAAGAACGCGTGCGAGCAGGGCGAGTGCGGCTCGTGCTCGGTGCTCCTCGACGGGCGGCTCGTGTGCGCCTGCCTCGTCCTCGCCGCGCAGGCGGACGGGCACGAGGTCGTGACGGTGGAGGGCCTGGGGGAGGACGGGCAGCTCCACCGGGTGCAGCAGGCGTTCGTCGACGCGGGGGCGGTGCAATGCGGGTTCTGCACGCCGGGTCTCGTCGTGGCGACCGCCGCGCTGCTCGAGCGGAGCCCCGAGCCGACGGACGACGAGATCCGCGAGGCGCTCTCAGGCAATCTCTGCCGCTGCACCGGCTACCAGAAGATCTTCGACGCCGTGCGGGCAGCCGCGGGAGCCACCTCATGAGGGGCCACCCCATGCCACCACCCGCTTCCGAGCGTAGCGCCAAAGTCCGCACCGGTGGCGCACGGATTGCGCCAAGACCGCAACGATCCAGGAACCAATGAGCACGCCCGCGCCGGCGCACGCCCGCAAGCTCGAGCTCGGCCGCGTCGGCGAGACCGTCCGCCGCGTCGACGCCGTCCCCAAGGTGGCGGGCGAGTTCGCGTACTCGAGCGATCTCTTCGACGCCAACATGCTCTGGGGTCACACCGTCCGGAGCCCGCACGCCCACGCGCTCGTCCACGGCATCGACACCGCCAGGGCGCTCGGCATGCCCGGCGTCCACGCCGTCCTCACCCACGAGGACGTCCCCGGGGAGAAGCGCTACGGGCTCGAGTTCCGCGACCAGCCGGTGCTTGCGTTCGAGCGCGTCCGCTACTTCGGGGAGCCGGTCGCGGTCGTCGCCGCCGAGCATCCCGAGCAGGCGCGCCGCGCCGCCGAGCAAGTGCGCGTCGAGTACGAGCCGCTCGAGCCGATCACCGACCCCGAGACCGCCACCGACCGCAAGCCCATCCACCCCCAGCGCTGGACGGACGGCCACGGCTACCACGAGGATCCGCGTCCGAATGTCGTCCGCACGATCGTTATCCGTCACGGCGACCCGGACGCCGAGGCCGACGTCACCGTCGAGGGGACGTACGAGCTCGGCATCCAGGACCAGGCGTTTCTCGGCCCCGAGTCCGGCCTGGCCGTCCCGGACGGTGAGGGCGGCGTCGACATCTACGTCGCCACGCAATGGCTCCACGTCGACCGCGACCAGATCGCCCCCTGCCTCGGCCTCACTCCGAACCGCGTCCGCATCCACCTTGCCGGCGTCGGCGGCGCCTTCGGCGGCCGCGAGGACCTCTCCATGCAAATCCACGGCGCGATGCTCGCGCTGCACACGAACCGCCCTGTCAAGTTCGTCTACAGCCGCGAGGAGTCGTTCGTCGGCCATATCCACCGGCACCCGGCGCGCATCTGGATGCAGCACGGCGCGAGCCGCGACGGGATGCTCGTCTCGGTCCGCGCGCGCATCCTCCTCGACGGCGGCGCCTACGCCTCGAGCTCGACGGCTGTCATCTCGAACGCCGCCTCCTTCGCCTGCGGCCCGTACGCCGTCCCGAATGCCCTGATCGAGGCGACCGGCGTCTACACGAACAACCCGCCCTGCGGCGCCATGCGCGGTTTCGGCTCCGTGCAGTCCTGCTTCGCGCACGAGGCGCAGATGGACAAGCTCGCCGACGCGCTCGAGCTCGGCCGCGTTGAGCTGCGCCTGCGGAACGCGCTCGCGCCGGGGGACGTGCTCCCGACCGGCCAGGTGATCGCGGGCTCGTTGCCCGTCGCCGAGGTGATCCGCCGCTGCGCGGACATCCCCATCCCGGAGCCCGAGGAGCTGCCGCGAGACCCCATCCGCCTCCCCGGCGGAGCGGGCAACACGACCCGCGGCGAGGGCGTCCGCCGGGGCGTCGGCTTCGCGGTCGGGTTCAAGAACATCTGCTACTCGGAGGGCTTCGACGACTTCTGCGCCGCCCGCGTCCGCCTCTTCGCCGACACCGACGGCGAGCTCGTCGCCGAGGTGCACTCCGCCGCCGCCGAGGTCGGCCAGGGCGTCGTCAACGTCATGGCCCAGGTCGCGCGCACCGAGCTCGACGTCGAGAACGTCGTCGTCGCCCCGCACACGACGGAGGCCGTCCAGTCGTCGGGCTCCTCCTCGGCGTCGCGCCAGACCTGGATGACCGCCGGCGCCGTCCAGCTCGCCTGCCGCGAGGTCAGAAACGAGCTCGAGCGCCGCGGCGGCTCACTCGAGCCCGGGGAGGAGATCAGCGTCGAGCGCGTCTACCGCCACACGCGCACGTATCCGCTCGACCCCGAGACCGGCCAGGTCGTCGGCGGCGAGCGCGCGCACGTGGCGTTTGCCTGCTCGGCCATGCGGGTCGTCGCAGAGGTGGACGTCGACCTCGGCCTCACGCGCGTCGTGTGGATCGCGACCGCGCAGGACGTCGGCAAGGCGCTCAACCCGCAGGCCGTCTTCGGGCAGATCGAGGGCGGGACCGCGCAGGGCCTCGGACTCGCGCTGATGGAGGAGATCCAGACGAAGGACGGCCTGATCACGAACGCGAGCTTCACCGACTACCTGATCCCGACCGCGCTCGACATGCCGCCCGTCGTCGCCGAGCTCGTGGAGGAGCCCGAGCCAGACGCGCCCTACGGCGTCAAGGGCGTGGGGGAGCCGCCGACCGTCGTCTCCACCGCCGCGATCGTCGCAGCCCTCCGGAACGCGACCGGGCGCGAGCTCACCCGGGCGCCGGTCCGGCCGGACGAGATCATCGGGATCTGAGCCGTGCCCGGCTACACGATCAAGAACCTGAAGGAGATCGAGGACTCGGCGGTCAAGTTCGGCCTCTCACCCGACCTGGAGTCGCACTTCGCGCGCGAGGCGCTCGAGACCGAGCACGTCGGCCTCAGCTACCAGCGGCTCGCGCCGAACATCCGCGCTCCCTTCGGGCACCGGCACGCCCAGCAGGAGGAGATCTACGTGATCCTGGGCGGGAGCGGCCGCGCGAAGCTCGGCGACGAGATCGTCGAGCTGCGGCCGTTCGACGCCCTGCGCGTCGCGCCCGAGGTCACGCGCGCCTTCGAGGCCGGCCCCGACGGGCTGGAGCTCCTCGCCTTCGGCGGCGGCGCGGGCGGGCTCCGCGACGCCGAGGTCGCCCCCGGCTGGTGGAGCGACTGAGAACGACGCCGGCCCCCTCGCGGGGGCCGGCGCGTGGTTCCAACTCGACGAGGGGCTCTAGCCGGTGTAGCGGAAGATGTAGAGCCCGAGGTCGCGGTCGCTCAGAAGGAGGTGTGGAGCCCCCGTCTGCGTCTTGTTGAGCTGGATGGGCTCGATGCCCCAGAAGTCGTTGCCGCCTTCGTCGATGAAGTGGCCGACCTCCTCGATCCTCTTCTTCCCGAACTTGGCGACGCGGAAGCCGGCGTCGTAGTAGGAGAAGTACGCGAGGTTGACGTTCTTCCTCGGATCGGTCTGCACCTCGTGGACGGTGAGGTTCCCGAACCCGCTCGCGAAGGCCGGGTCGAGGGCCTCAGGCACCGCGTAGGCGTCGATCTCCTCGAGCGTCGCCGCATTCAGCAGGTGCACGTAGCCCCAGCCGTCGAACACGCCACCCTGTGCGCTAAGCGTTCCGCCCAGGGTGCCGATCGCCGGCATGTCGAGCGTGTCACCGCCGACGTAGGCCGGAGGATCGGCGAACAGCTCGTGCATGGCCCGGTGGCCGATGCAGCCGGCCGAGGCGAGCCCGAGGACCGGGCTGCCCTGACCGCCGCAAATGAAGCCGTCGGGCAGGAGGCCGTTGCCGCTGCCCGCGTGGCTCTGGCCGATGAACACCATCTTGTAGCCCGCGAGCTCGCCGGTCTCGATCTTGATCGAGAAGAAGCACGTGCCGCGGCTGAACACGATGGCGTCGGCACCGGTCGATGCCTGCGACGGCACCTCGGCCCGGTCGCTCGTGCCGTTGCCGTTCACGTCTTCGACACAGCCCGAGCCTCCCCAGACGGTCGTGCCGGAGAAGCCGCCCGGGAAGTTCGTCGTGATCGGGACGCTGAACCCGAACTCGCCGCACGGCACGGTGCCGCTCGCCGCCGCGCAGCTCGTTCGCGTGGGCGAGAAGTCCTCGTCCGTCCCGACGATGAACTGGTTGTTCGAGCTCCACCAGCCCTGATGGGCGTTGCCCTCCGGGATGTCAAACCCCGTGAGCGGGTCGGGCGTCGGGTAGTCCGAGTCGTCGAGGAACACCGGATTCGCCGGGTTCGTGACGTCGAGGATCACCCAGCCCGCGTCCCAGTAGGAGACGAGCGCGAGCCACCGGTCTCCGATCCTCTTCACCTGGAAGTCGTGGTTGAAGACCGTGTCGCCGTTCGCCAGGGGCGTCCGGGCGTCCGGCCAGCCGGCGAACCCCGCCTCGGAGACCAGCACCGGGTTCTCCGGGTCCGTCACTTCCAGGATGTCGACGTCGGCGGTCGACTGCTCCTGGTTGTCGGCCATCATTACGAACGCTCGCCCCGAGGACGAGTCGTACCACCCGAACGCGCTGTGCACGCTGTGGACGCCGTTGATGTTCGGCGCGAACGCGGGCGTCGAGTCGCCGACGCCCCCGGCGAGCTTCACCGGGTTGAGCGGGTCGGTCACGTTCCACAACGAGACGCCGCCCTCGAACGCTCCCGCGCCGCAGGACTCGTTGTTGTGGACGAGGATGTCGCCTTCGAAGAAGGCCGTGTTTGCGTGGAAGACCTGCACGCCCTCCCCGACGAAGCTGCCCGGGTGCGCCGGGATGAAGCCGACCTTCGTCGGATCGGACGGGTCGCTGATGTCGACGACGTGCACGCCCGTGCCGGCGCCTCCGTTCGAGACGCACTCGGGGTTGAAGGCGCCGAGGTAGGCGTACTTGCCCCAGACGCCCACGTCGCTGATGCCGCCGGCGACGTTCGTCAGCCTCACCTTCCCGACCAAGTCGACGTTGTCGCTCGAGGCCGGTAGGTGACCGCCGACGCCGCCGTGCTGGTCGGCTTCCGGCGCTGGCCCGTCGGCCGGATCCCAGGAGCCGGGCGGAACGGTCGCTCCGGCGCCGGCCGAGCCTACGGCAAGGCCGAAGGCCGCGGCCAGCAGCACAAGTGATCTACGCATGGTTCTCCCCTCTGTCATGCGGTTTACTACCCGTGGGCCGCAGCGGGCAGACCGTACGCCCGCACAGAACCCGTGTCAAACGGCGCGTCAAGGCGTGGTGAGCCACCCGCCGAACGACATCGCCGGGCTCCTACTCTGGTTACACGGTCGCGAACCTGAAGGAGAGCGAGGGCTCGCAGCTCTCCGGCTGGCGGAGCGACTAGCGCCGGAGTTACGGCCTCGCTACGCGTTCGAGCTCGTCAGAGAGCGCGTAGTTGACCGCCTCTTCCAGGCTCAGCGAGCGCCCCTGCGACCAGAGGTTCTCGAACGGGCCGGCGGCGAGCTCGGAGCGCACTTTCGTCAGCGTCAGGTCGTGCACCGCGCGCTCGACTCCGTCCAGCTCGCCGTCGATCTCCTCGAAGAGCGCTTCGGATCGCGCCAGGAGCTGAGTGGCTTTCGCAGCATCACCCCTCTCCTGTGCGACTGCGGCAAGCACGGAAAGGCAACGGCCGATGCCTTCGTTGTCCCCCAAGCGTGCGGAGAGGCGGAGGCTCTCCTCCAGCTGCGTGCGAGCCTCGCCGTCTTCCCCGTGCCCGAGGCATGCGAGTCCGAGGCAGAGGAGTGACCCCGCCATCCCCCAGATGTGGCCCGTGCCGCGATAGAGGGCGAAGCTCTGCTCGGCGTCGCGTCGTGCCGTGGGGTAGTCGCCGCGGCCGATTGCCCAGTCGGCGAGGTTCATGTGTGCGGGCGCAGCCGCCTCGTCTCCGAGCGTCGGCAGGAGCTCTCTCAGCTGCCCGTACAGCGCCGCCGCGCGGCGCTCGTCGCCTTGCGCGGAGACCACGCCCGCGAGCGTGAGCAAGAGCCGGGCGACGAGGTCGGGCTCTCCCAGATCGCGGCTGCGTGCCAGCCCTTCCTCGAGGAGCGCTTCTGCTTCCTCGTAGTCCCCCTGCCGGCTGGCGAGGAAGCCGGCGGCGTGCAGAGCCCGGACCCGATGCCTCGCGTCCTTCCCACGCGCCAGCGCATCCTTCAGCCAGGTCCGGCCCTCACGTGCGTACCCCCGCGTCACCCAGAAGTCCGAGAGGGCTACAGCGAGCTGAAGCTCCCTCTCGCCCTCGTTCGCGTCGCGGAGCCGGGTGAGTGCCGCGCGGAAGTTCTCGTGCTCCTGCTCGACGGCGCCGAGCCATTTCACCTGCTCCGGACCGCTCAGGTGCGGCCCGGCCTCCTGGGCGAGCCCGAGGAAGTGCTCGGCATGGCGCCTGCGGGTCTGCTCTGCTTTCCCGCTTGTATCGAGTTGCTCGTGTGCGTACTCGCGGATCGTCTCGAGCATCCAGAACCGACCGTAGGTGTGTCGGAGGAGGCTCTTGTCGAGCAGCGACACGAGCGTGTCGAGCTCGGCGTCGCAGACTCGCTCGGCCGCCTCGAGCGTCCAGCCGCCCGCGAAGACCGCCAGGTGGGCGAACAGCCGTTGCTCCTCGTCGCCGAGGAGGTCGCAGCTCCAGGCGATCGTCGCCCGCAGGGTGCGCTGCCGCTCCGGCGCATCGCGGCGCCCGCCGGTCAGGAGCGGCAGACGCCGCTCTAGCCGCTCGAGCAGCTGCTCGCCGGAGAGCGCGTTGGTACGGGCCGCGGCGAGCTCGACCGCAAGCGGCAGGTTGTCGAGGTGCTTGCAGATGGCGGGCACGGGGGCATCACCCGCGAGCTTCGCCCCCGCCTCGCCGGCCCGCTCGTAGAAGAGCTCGACCGCGTCCGCTTCGGCCAGCGGGGCCAGCGCGTATTCGTTCTCCCCGGCGAGACGGAGGGCTTCCCGGCTCGTCGCCAGGACGGTGAGGTTGGGACAGGCTTCGAGGAGCCGCGCAAGCTCAGGTGCCGCCTCGATCACCTGCTCCATGTTGTCGAGCAGGAGGAGCATGTGCCGCTCGCCTATGTGTGCGGCGGGGTCATCCTTGGCGCCGAGCGTCTTGGCGATAGCCGGCGTGACGAGGGTCGGATCGACGAGCGGCGCAAGCCCTATCCAGAAGACGCCGGCCGGATAGGCGGTCACGACCTTCGAGGCGGCCTCGATCGCCAGCCGCGTCTTCCCCGAGCCACCCGGCCCGGTCAGCGTCAGCATGCGAACGTCCTCACGGCGGAGGAGCTCCACGACCTCCGCCCGTTCCTGCTCTCGCCCGACGAAGCTGCTCGCGGGCCGCGGCAGGTTCGTGTTCGAGATCGTCACCAGCGGCGGAAACGTGGCCGGGCCACCTGAAAAGCAAAGCTGGTAGAGGGTGAGCGCGCCATCGAAGTCCTTGAGTCGGTGCTCGCCGAGGTCGAGGAGTCCGAGCCCGTCGGGAAGCGTGTCCCCGAGCAGCCTGGCCGTCGATTCCGTCACGAGGACCTGGCCGCCGTGGCCCGCAGCCATAACCCGGGCCGCACGGTGAACGTCGATGCCGACGTACTTGGGCGGAGCGAGGAGCGCCTCACCTGAGTGGACGCCCATGCGCACGCGCACCTGCTGCCCTTCGGGCCAGTCGTGCCCAGCGAGAGAGTTCTGCGCCTCGGCGCATGCTGCGAGCGCGTTTCCGGGCCGCCCGAAGGCGACGAAGAACGCGTCCCCCTCGGAGTCCACCTCGTACCCGCCGTGACGTGCGAAGGCGTCCCGAAGCAGGCGGCGGTGCTCGGCGAGTGCGCCCGCGTAACGCTCGCTGCCGAGCTCGCGGAGCAGCCTCGTCGAGCCCTCGATGTCTGTGAAGAGGAAGGTGACCGTGCCGTGTGGCTGCTCCGTCATCGCGTTCTCAGGGAACGACGACGAGCTTGACGCCGGCGCCCTTCGCCTGACGGCGCCAGGCCTCCGCGACCCGCTCGAACGGCACGGCCTCGATCTCCAGCTGGAGCTCGCCGGCGCGCGCATGCTCGAGCAGGCGCAGGTACTCGCGGTGCATGACCTCCCGCGGCGTGCCGAAGTTCGAGTAGCCGAGGATCTCGAGCTGCTTCCCGCGCACGTCCGCGGAGAGGAGGGCTGCCTCCGGCCCCGCCGACTGGCCGATGTTGACGATGCGCGCGCCGCGCGCCGCGGCCCGCGCCGCCGCCACGACCGGCGCGCCCCAGAGGGGATCGACGACGAGGGTCGGCCCGTCGCCGCCGCAGGCCTCGCGGAACGCCGCGGCGAGATCCTCCTCTTCGAGCGACACGACCGCGTCGGCGCCGAGCCGCTGAGCCCGCTCCAGCCCCTCCGGCCTCCGGCCCGCCGCCACGACGCGCCCGGCGCCGAGGATCCGCGCCGCCTGCAGCGCCACGAGGCCGACCGTTCCGGTCGCCCCGAGGACGAGCACGGTCTCGCCCTCCCGCACGGGCGCGCGCACCGCGACCGAGAGCCAGCCCGCGACGCCCGCGATTCCGACCGCGCCGGCGAGCGCCCGGTCGACCCCGCCTGGCACCGGCACGACGACGTCCTCTGGAACCGAGAGCAGCTGGGCGAGCGCGCCGTTGCGCCGCACACCCATGCCGGCGCCGTGCGCCCAGACGAGCGTCCCCGGCTCGAGGGTGTCAGCCTCGAGCACACGCCCGACGCCCTCGCAGCCGGGAATGTAGGGGAGAGGCGGGTGCCCGCCGTAGAACCGGCCGGCGCCGACGTTGACGTCGATCGGGTTGAGCGGGACGGCCAGGACCTCGATCAGGGCCTCGCCCTCGTCCCGCACCGGGTCGGGCGCCTCGCCCGGCTCCGGCGGGCGGCCGAGCTCGGCCACGAGGGCGGCGCGCATCGCCGCGATTCTACGGAGCGTTGCGAGCGCTCAGCGCACGATGTCCGCCACGATGCCCGGGTGGCGGGCGCGCCAGTTGGCGAGGTAGAAGCCGAGGTGGAGGCGCGCCTGCTCGATCGTCGCCGAGGGCGGGATGGTCACCTCGACCGTCGTCTCACCGGTCTGTGAGGCGCTGTAGTTCGCCCGCTTGAGCGACGCCAGGAGGTCGTAGACGAACGCGGGGTTGGAGACGTGAACAACCATTGCCGCAGATGTCCCACGTCTGAGTGTGCGCCCGCCCCCGGCGGCCTTCAACTACCCGAAAGAGGAGAATGCCGGTGTGGGTCGCGTGCTCGCCGCGGTCGCCGTCGCGCTCGCCCTCGCCGGCTGCTCGTGGGGCTCGGGCGAGACCGCGCAGGACGACCAGACCGTCGCCCGCGTGGTGGACGGTGACACGCTCGAGCTCGAGGGAGGAGACCACGTTCGCCTCGTCCAGATCGACACACCCGAGGTGAGGGAGGGGGAGTGCTACGGGGACGAGGCCGCCCGCGCGCTCGCGGAGCTCCTGCCGCCGGGGACGCCGGTCCGCCTCGAGCGCGACCCGGGCCTCGACGACGTCGACCGCTACGGACGTCTCCTCCGCTACGTGCACCGTGACGGGACGAACGTCAACCTTGAGCTCGTCCGTCGCGGCGCCGCGAGCGTCTGGTTCTTCGAGGGCGACCGCGGCCGCTACGCGGACGAGCTCCTGGAAGCGGCCCGCAGCGCGCAGGCGGCCGGCCGCGGCCTCTGGGGCGCGTGCCCGGGGACGCGCCTCGACCCGGAGCGCGCCGTCGAGACCCGCTGACTCTCGGCAGTCACCCGTTGGAGTGATCCCGCGCGGAACACGGCGCGCCTACGCTCCGTTTTGGAAACGGGTTTCCATGAATCTGCGGGATCTACCTCTGGGAAGCTTGATCGTCCGCGACGGCATCGCGCGGCCTGCGACCGTGCGCGATGCCCTCGTCGAGGCGCAGGAAACCGACCGCCGGCTCGGCGAGGTCATGCTCGAGCACGGCTGGATCCGCGAGCGCGACCTCGCGCGGCTCCTCGCCGAGCAGGAGAAGCTCGACTTCGTCGACCTCGCCAAGGTCGATCTCGACGAAGCGGCCGTCGACTGCGTCCCGGAGGCCGTCGCCCGCCGTGTGCAGGCGATCGGGTACGGCTTCGCCAACTCGGTGCTGCTCGTCGCCGTCGCCGACCCGACGGACGACCGGGGGCTCGACCAGGTGCGCGAGGCCGCCGGACGCCGCGTCCGCTTCAAGGTGGCGCTTCAGAGCGAGATCGATTCCGCCCTGCACGACGCGTACGGCGAGCCGCTCACGGCGACCGGCTAGCCCCGCACTTCCCTCCGCGATACCGTTCCCGCGTGCCGGATCTCGCGCGACGGCTCGCGGTGGCGCGCGGCGACGAGCTCGCCGACGTCGTCATCCAGGGCGGACAGGTCTTGTCGGTCTTCACGCGCGAGTGGCTGGAGACGGACGTGGCCGTCTGCGACGGCTACGTCGCCGGGCTCGGCGAGTACGCGGGCCGGGAGGTCGTCCACGCACACGGGCACTACGTCGTCCCCGGCTTCGTGGACGCGCACATGCACCTGGAGTCCTCGAAGCTCCTCGTGGACGAGTTCGCGCGCCTCGTGCTCCCCCTCGGGACGACGGCCGTGGTCGCCGACCCCCACGAGATGGCGAACGTCCTCGGGACAGACGGCGTCCACTGGCTCGCCGACCTCTGCTCGCAGGTGCCGCTGGACGTCTACTTCATGGCCTCCTCGACCGTGCCGGCGTCCAAGTTCGAGTCGCCGCGGCGGGCGCTCACGCCCGGGGATCTGGAGGGACTCCTGCACCGCCGGCGCGTGATCGGGCTCGCCGAGATGATGAACTTTCCCGGCGTCGTCTCCGGGGACGCGCTCGAGCTCGCCAAGCTTCACCGCGTCGAGCTCGTCGATGAGCGTGCGCGTCCAGTCGTCGAGCACGTCAGCGACCTGAACACGGTCGGCAATACCGAAGGTAAGGTCCACGTCGGAGAAGCGGTCGCCGTCGCCTATGGCGAGCGAGCCCACGGCGGCTCCGGCGACGACGCGGTCGTCCTCCTCCGCGAGCCTTAGCACGCGCTCGCGGAGACCATCCCGCTGCTCAACGGTGAACACCAGGCGCGATCCTAGCTCCGCGGGGAACGAGCTACGGGAAAGCGACTGGGGTG
>Ga0209859_1000297_pt1 | contig 11965 bp, 11 predicted proteins | sample GWRWS3_50_60_FD_187241 | JGI IMG/M metagenome (GOLD analysis project Ga0209859, IMG submission 187241) | Riverbed sediment microbial communities from areas with vegetation nearby in Columbia River, Washington, USA - GW-RW S3_50_60 (SPAdes)... | ecosystem: Environmental > Aquatic > Freshwater >... | reverse complement strand
CCTAGGAGGGCTTGACGAAACGCAGGCTGTGTCGCCGGGCCGCGCTGCTCGCCCCGAGGCGGCGTCCTCGGTCGCGCCCGTAGCTTCCTGCTACGAGCGCTCCCTGCGTCCTTGCCTCGGAACGACCATCGCACCCCGGCGACGAGCGACGTTCCGCCAAACCCTCCTGACACTGCCCGAATGGGGCCGGGGAGCGGCACCCCGGAAGCTAAGATGAGCCCAATGGCGGGTCAGGTGCTCACCGCATCCGCCGAACGGCACCGCGAGCTCTTCGACCAGCTCGTGGCCGAGGTGGCGGCGTACAACCCCGGCGTCGATCGGGATCTCCTCGAGCGCGCGTACCGCTTCGCCTCGGAGGCCCACGAGACCCAGCAACGGCGCAGCGGTGAGGACTTCATCCTCCATCCGCTCGGCGTCGCGCAGATCCTCGCCGAGCTCCGCCGCGACGACGCGACGATCGCCGCCTCGCTTGTCCACGACGTCGTCGAGGACACGGACGCGACCATCGAGCAGGTACGCGAGGAGTTCGGGGACGAGGTCGCCCGGCTCGTCGAGGGCGTCACGAAGCTGACTCGGATCCGCTTCCAGAGCCGCGAGCAGGCTCAGGCCGAGAACTACCGGAAGATGATCGTGGCGATGGCGCAGGACCGGCGCGTGATCCTCATCAAGCTCGCGGACCGTCTGCACAACATGCGGACGATCGAGTACCTCGGGAAGCAGAAGCAGCTCCAGAAGGCGCGGGAGACGCTCGAGGTCTACGCACCGCTCGCCCATCGGCTCGGCATCCACACCATCAAGTGGGAGCTCGAGGACCTCGCCTTCCAGACGCTCCACCCGCGCAAGTACGCGGAGATCCAGGCGATGGTGAACGAGCGCCGCGCCGACCGGGAGAAGTACGTCGAGGAGGCGGGCAAGGTGCTCGACCGCGAGCTGCGCAAGGTGGGGATCCCGGCGGAGATCTCCTCGCGCGCGAAGCACTTCTACTCCATCTACGAGAAGATGGTGAAGCGCGGGAAGGAGTTCAACGAGATCTACGACCTGACCGCGATGCGCGTCCTCGTCGACCGTGAAGGCAAGGAGGGCGAGCGCGACTGCTACGGGGCGCTCGGCGTCATCCACTCCCTCTGGAAGCCGATGCCCGGCCGTTTCAAGGACTACGTGGCGATGCCCAAGTTCAACATGTATCGCTCGCTGCACACCACGGTGATCGGACCGGAGGGGAAGCCGCTCGAGATCCAGGTGCGCACGAATGACATGGACGACACGGCCGAGTACGGCATCGCCGCGCACTGGCTCTACAAGGGCGCCAAGGGGAAGAAGGCGGCCGAGGCCGAGGTCGCCTGGATGAAGCAGCTCGCCGACTGGCAGCAGGAGGAGACGGACTCGCGCGAGCTGATGCGGGCGTTCCCCGAGCTTGCCTCCGACGAGGTCTACGTCTTCACGCCCAAGGGCGAGGTGAAGAGCCTCCCGGCCGGGGCGACGCCGATCGACTTCGCGTACTCCGTCCACACCGACGTCGGCCACCGCACGGTGGGCGCGAAGGTGAACGGGCGCATCGTCCCGCTCCACTACCGCCTGCGGAGCGGGGACTTCGTGGAGATCCTGACCTCGAAGCAGGCCGGTCGCGGCCCGTCGCGCGACTGGCTCTCGCTGGCCGTCTCCTCGCGGGCGCGCAACAAGATCCGGCAGTGGTTCAGCCGCGAGACGCGCGAGGTCGCCGAGCAGCGCGGCCGGGAAGCGCTCGAGAACGCGCTCAAGCAGCACAACCTCCCGTACAAGAAGCTTTCCGGCTCGCCGCTCCTCGCCGAGATCATCCGGGAGATGGGCTTCAAGAAGGCCGAGGACTTCTACCTCGCGCTCGGCTCCGGGAAGCTCCAGGTCTCGCAGGTTGCGAACAAGGTCCTCCACCGGCTGAAGACCGAAGAGGTCGTCGAGGAGGAGACGCTCCCGCGCAAGCCCAAGGCACGCGAGGCCGTCGCCTCCCAGAACTTCGGCATTCTCGTCCCGGGCGTCCAGGACGTGCTCGTGCGCCTCGCCAAGTGCTGCACGCCGGTGCCGGGCGACGAGATCGCCGGCTACATCTCCCTCGGCAAGGGCATCACGATCCACCGGCTCGACTGCCCGAACGTCAAGGCGCTCATGCGGAACCCGGAGCGGTTCACCCCGGTCGAGTGGGACGGCGGCGCCTCGCAGAGCTTCCGCGTCCAGATCGCGGTCGTCTCCTGGGACCGCCAGCGCCTTCTCGAGGACGTCGCCCGGACGTTCGCCGAGCACGGTGCGAACATCGTCGAGTACGGCGGTCACGTCGAGGACCAGATGGCGAAGAACTGGTACGTGGCCGAGGTCGGCGACATCAAGGCGCTGCGAGCCCTCCTCGGCTCGCTCCGCAACCTCGAGTCCGTGTTCGACGCCTTTCGGGTGACGCCGTCCTGATGGAGGATCGTCGCGCCGCGCTTCTCCGGGAGCTCGAGCGCGCGGACGAGGCGATCGCCGCCGAGCTCGCGGAGGTCGACGAGCTCTACGTCGCGTGCGAGACCGCGCGCGGGCGGGCGCTCGAGCTGGAGGCGTTCCTCGGACGCCTTCCGGACGAGCGGGCGCAGGCGGCGCGCGAGGTGGAGGAGACGCGCCGGGCCGCAGCGTCGGCCCGCGCGGCCGCCGGAAAGGCGGCCGAGGAGGTCGCGGCCGCAAAACTCGAGCGCAACTCCGAGCGACAGGCCGCGGCCCGTCGCTTCGAGGTGCGCGCCCGCGATGCCCTTCGCATCGGCGCGCGCCGCGCCGAGGAGGCGGGAGAGCGAGCCGCAGCGTTGGAGGCCGAGGCCACGACCGCCGCCCGAGAAGCCGAGGGCCTCGACGCTCGGGCACGCGAGCTCGCGACCGCGCTGCGCGAGCGGTCTCGCGTGGCCGTGGAGGCCGGGGAGAAGCCGACTCCGGGCCCCGCAGGCGTGGCGGAGTGGGGGACGCGGGCTCGTGCGGCGCTGCTCGTGGCGCGGAGCCAACTCGTCACCGAACGTGACGCGGTCGTCCGGCAGGCGAATGAGCTGGGCGCGTCCGTTCTCGGCGAAGCGTTGCCGGCGACGAGCGCGGCCGGTGTCGCGCGGCGCGTCGAGCGGGAGCTCGGGCGCTCCTAGCGGGGACGCGGCGTCCCCCGTTCGAGGGATGCCCTCACCCGTTCGCGTCACTCGAACGAGGGATTCGTCCCTCGATCGGGGGATGCGGCGCTCACCCGCTCCGCCGACGAACCGTGCGAGAGGTCACATGCGGAACGGCCACGATCCACCTGCCCGCGGGCTCGGCCGCCAGGCGGCGGGGCTCGAGCTCGTCCTCGTCCTCGCGACCGTCACCATCGTCGCCGGGCTGGGGCGGCCGACCGCGGTCGACCGCGACGACTGGATCTCCTTCGCCGTGCTCCTCCCGCTCGTCGCGGTCGCCCACTTCCTCGGCGCCGACCGGACGAAGCATCAGGGCTCGCAGCTCTCCCTCGCCCCGATCTTCACGGCCGTCCTCATCCTCCCGCCGTCGCTGACGACGCTCCTGATCGCCCTCGCCGTCCTGCCGGAGTGGATCCGGAGGCGTTCCGACTGGTACATCGCCGTCTTCAACGTCTGCAACCTCGTCGGCCCGGCGCTTCTCGCGCGTGCCGTTTTCGACGCGGTGGACGGGCAGGGCTCCGCCGGGTGGACGCTCGGCGCCGCGCTGGCGATCGTCGCCTTCCTCCTCCTCCACTACGGGCTCCTGGCGATCGTGCTCCACGTTGCCCGGGGAGTCAGGTTCGCGGACACCGTGCGCCTCGACTGCCTGCTGATCGACGCCGGCCTCCTCTCGCTCGGCGCGATCGCCGCCGCGCTCTGGGAGGACTACCCGGGGCTCGTCGCCCTCACGCTTCTGCCCTTGGCGCTGGCCTACCGGTCGCTCGCCATTCCGGCGCTCGTCGAGGCCACCCGCATCGAGCCGAAGACGGGCCTGTACAACCTCCGGCACTTCCAGGCGGCGATGGGCCAGGAGCTCGGACGCGCGAGCCGGTTTGACCGCTCGATCGCCCTCCTCATGATCGACGTCGACCACTTGAGGGAGATCAACACGGCCCACGGCCACGTCGCCGGCGACCGTGCGCTCGCGAGCGTCGCGGAGGCCCTCAAGCGCGCGACGCGGGAGTACGACGTCGCCGCCCGCTTCGGCGGAGACGAGTTCTGCGTCCTCCTGCCCGAGACGGACCTCGAGGGCGCGCTCGTCGTCGCGGAACGCATGCGGACGCTCGTCGAGGAGACGACCCGCACGACCGACGTCGCGGTCACGGTCTCGATCGGCGCGGTGGCACACCGCGGGCCGGGCACAACCGCGGAAGAGCTGATCGCGATCGCCGACCGCGCCGCCTACCAGGCGAAGGCGAGCGGCCGCAACGCGATCGCCGCGGCGCCGGCCGGCGGCGCCGTCGACGAGGCCGAGCGGCTGCTCCTCGACGCCGTCGACGGCCACTGAGGCTCCCGCAACCGGGCCCGGTTTCACCTCGCGGCCGAAGGCCGCTTGTGTTCCATGCGCACAAGCGAATCGACAGCGGAGCCGGGCTCCAGAGCGCCTCGAAACCGTGTGAACTCGCGCAGAGGAACTTTGTGTCGGTGAAACACAAGCAGCCGCCCGGAGAGCCCGAGGCGGCGCCTTGTGGGTCGCGCTAGGACGTCTCGGGCCAGGGCTCGCCGCCGGTAGCCCACCCGACGAGGCAGTGCGGCGAGATGAGGAGCGCGACGCGCTCGAGGAAGGCCTTGTCCTCCGAGCCGAAGGTGGCAGGGGCGTCCGAGTCGATGTCGATCTCGCCGACGACGCGGCCCTCGTACACGATCGGGACGACGATCTCGCTCCGTGTCGAGACGAAGCACGCGAGGTAGCGCTCGTCGGCGTTGACGTCGTCGACGATCTCCGTCTCCCCGCTCGCCGCCGCCGTGCCGCAGATCCCGTGCCCGATGGGAATGCGCAGGTGGTCCGTCGCCTGCGGCCCCTGCCACGGCCCGAGGACGAGGTCGTCTCCCTCGACGAGGTAGATCCCCACCCAGGAGTAGTGCTCGAAGCGGTCGTGGAGCACCTCGACGGTCTTCCGGAGCACCTCGTCGGCCTCGGTCTCGCGGTTGACGATGCGGTCGACGGCCTCCAGGGCGCCGCGAAACGTGTCGGATGTCGTGCTCACTCGACCGGCACCGCCAGCGCGACGTCGGCCCCTTCGAACTCGGCCACGGCGCGGCGATACTCGTCTGAGATCGGCGTCGGCCGCCGCTCGGGCACCGCGACGAGGACGAGCGTCTGCTGGGCGGTGCACATGAGGATGTCGTCGTCGACGCGATGCGCGCAGTACTCGTTGGTGACGCTCGTCCGCCCGACGCGCTTCGTGCGCACGAACACCTCGAGCAGCTCGTCGAAGCGCGCCGGCGCCTCGTAGATCACGGACGAGGCGCGCATGACGAAGTCCTTCCCCACCGCCTCGCGCCGCAGAAGGCCCAGGTGGCGCTCGTACTCGACGCGCGCGAGGTCGAAGTAGGGCAGGTAACGGCCGTAGTAGACGATGCCCTGCGCGTCGGTATCCGAGAAGCCGACACGCGCGAAGGCCGAGAACTTGAACGGCGGCTTGCGGTCGGTCGGCTGCCCGAGGCGCACGGTCATCGCCGGACCATCCTAGCCCGGGGTCGGTCCCCATTCCGGCGCCCACCGGCCTTCAACCCGAGATGACGGCGAGGGCCTCGTCCCGCTTGCGCTCCATGAGCTTCGGATCGAGGGCCTCGAGGTTCAGGCGGAGGAGCGGCTCGGTGTTCGAGGGCCGCACGTTCAGGTGCCAGTCCGCGCCGGTGACCGAGATCCCGTCGAGGTGCGAGACCTCGCCCTGCGTCGAGAAGTGCTCCTTCAGCTCCTGGAGCGTGAGGGCCACGTCGGCGACCCGAGTGTTGATCTCGCCCGTGAGGAAGTAGCGGTCGCGGAAGGGGCGGAGGAGCTCGGAGAGCTTCGCGCCGCGCTTCGAGACGAGCTCGAGCATGAGCAGCGCGGGGACCGTCCCGGAGTCGGCCTGGTAGAAGTCGCGGAAGTAGTAGTGGCCGGAGACCTCGCCGGCGAAGACGGCGTCCACTTCGCGCATCCGGAGCTTGATGAACGCGTGTCCGACGCGGTTCGGCAGCGCCGTTCCGCCGAGCCTCTCGACGATGTCGCGGACGGCCCAGCTCGCCCGGACGTCGTAGATGATCGTCGCGCCCGGCTCCTTCTCCAGCATCGACTCTGCGAGGAGCGCCGTCACGAAGTCCCCCGGGACGAACTCGCCCGTGTCGTCCACGAAGAAGCAGCGGTCGGCGTCCCCGTCGAAGGCGATGCCGAGATCGGCGCGCTCCTCCCTGACCTTCGAGACGATGAACTCGCGGTTCTCCTCCAGCAGTGGGTTGGGCTCGTGACTCGGGAAGCTTCCGTCCGGCTCGAAGAAGCAGCGGATCGCGTCCACCGGGAGCCGTTCGAGGATCGGCGGGAGCATCGCGCCGGCCATGCCGTTCGCGGCGTCGATGACGACGCGGAGAGGCCTGACGGCAGCGGGGTCGATGAAGGTCAGGACCTTGTCGACGAAGCCGGGATAGATGTCCTGCTTCCGGACGGGTCCGGGTCCCGGGGTCTGACCCCCTGCCACGCCCTCGAGGGACAGGGCGCGATCGCGAATGTCGAGCAGGCCGGAGTCGCCGCCGACGGGGAGGGCCCCGCGGCGCACGATCTTCATCCCCGTGTACTCCTTCGGGTTGTGGGAGGCGGTTATGGCGACGCCCCCGTCGAGTCCGAGCTCGCCGACGGCGAAGTAGAGCATCTCGGTCCCGACCATGCCGATCTCGACGACCTCGGCGCCGGCCTCGGAGGCGCCCCGAATCAGGGCGTCCGCCATCGAGGGGGAGGAGAGGCGCATGTCCCGCCCTACGGCGACCGCCTTCGGCTCGAACCGCTCCGCGTAGGCCCGCCCGATTGCGTACGCGCCCTCCTCGTCCAGCTCGGCGGGATAGATCCCCCGAACGTCGTACGCCTTGAAGACCGCCGGGTCTAGGGCCATGCCTCGGCGAGTTTACGCCGAGTCGCCTCCAGCGCCTCCGGCATCACCTTGACGTCCGCGAGCACGGGCATGAAGTTCGTGTCCCCGGCCCAGCGCGGGACGGCGTGGAGGTGGACGTGGTCGACGACGCCGGCGCCGGCGATCCGCCCCAGGTTCCACCCGACGTTGAAGCCCTGCGGGGCCATGACCTGGGAGAGGACGCCGAGGCCCGTCGCTGTGAGCCGGTGGACCTCGAGCGCCTCCTCGGCCTCGAGCGCAGCGAAGTCGCCCTCGTGGCGGTACGCCGCCACCATCAGGTGGCCGGACGCGTACGGGTACCGGTTGAGGAGGACGAAGGCCCGCTCGCCGCGGTGGACGACGAGACCCTCCTCGTCGCCGAGGCCGGGAGCTCGGCAGAAGACGCACCCCTCCTGCTCGTCGGCGCCCTGGATGTACTCGAGGCGCCAGGGAGCCCAGAGCTGCTTCAAAACCACCCTCGCAGCCGGAAGAAGACGAGCAGCACGATCAGCGTCGCCAGCTCCAGGCCGACGCCGAGCGCGACGAACGCCTGCCAGCTCCCGACCTCCCCGACCATCCAGCCGAAGTTCTGCCCGAAGAAGCCGGTGATGAACGTGAGGGGCAGGAAGATCGTCGCGATCACGGCGAGCTGCTTCGTCGTCACGTTGAGGCGGTTCGAGGCCATGGAGAGATAGGCGTCGATGGAAGCGTTCATCAGCTCGCGGTTCGCGTCGATCGCCTCGCCGAGCCTGACGAGATGATCGTAGACGTCCCGGAAGTAGCGCTCCGCGTCCCCGCTCATCCCCGGCAGAGCCGTGACGCCCCCGACGAGCCGCCCGAGCAGGTCGCGCTCGGGCGTGACCACCCTCCGCAGCCGGACGAGCCGGCGCTTCATGCGGAAGATGTCCTCCAGGTGCTGCGGCTTCGGCGAGGCGAACATGTGCTCCTCGATCAGGTCGAGGCGGTCGTCGAGCTGGTCGAGCACAGGGAAGAAGCCGTCCACGAGGCCGTCGACGACCTCGTAGAGGAGAAGCGCGCCGTCCGGGAAGCGGCCGCCCTCCTGCTCTAGCCGCCGGCGGAGCTCGTCGAGAGCCGGCGCCTCGTCCCGGCGGACCGTGACGAGGTAGCGCTCCGAATAGAAGCAGTGGACTTCGACGAGGCCGTCCTCGTCCGGGGACCAGCCGTAGACGACCAGGAAGACGAAGTCGTCGAAGTCTTCGAGCTTCGGTCGCTGCCCGAAGTGCTCCGAGTCCTCGACCGCGAGAGGGTGGAATCCGAACACGTCCCGGAGGAGGCCGAACTCCTCCTCCGACGGATCGTGCAGGTCGAGCCAGAAGAACTCGCCGGCGCGAAGTCGCGCCGCCACCGCCTCCCGCGACCCGGCCGCCTCCGACACGAGCCCGGCCGGGGCGATCAGGTGCGCGCTCACGTGAGGCAGCCGGCGGCGTCGCTCACAGCCAGCGCCGCCAGCGGAAGAGCGCGAGCAGCCCCCCGCCGAGGACGACCATGATCCCCAGGATCGCCCAGAACGGCGCGATCTCCCCCTCGCCCGGAACCCGCACGTTCATGCCGAAGACGCTGGCGAGGAGCGTGAGGGGCAGCAGGATCACGGTGACGACCGTGAGGAGCTGGAGCCGGTACTGCTGGTTGTGCGAGATGAACGACTCGTTCGTCGACTCGAGGCCCTCAATGACCTCCTTGTAGTTGTCGAGGAGGTCCCAGACGCGCTCGGAGGCGTCGACGATGTCGTCGAAGTAGAGCTCGAGCTCCTCAGGGAGGAAGCGCTCCGTCGAGCGCTCGAGGAGGCGGAGCGTCGAGCGCTCCGGCTTGATGATCTTGCGGTACGCGATGATCTCCTGCTTCGCGTTCGAGATGTCGCGCACGACGTCCTCGGAGCGCTCCTCGAAGATGGCCGACTCGATCGCGTCGAGCTTCGTCCCGATCTTGTCCAGGATGGGGAAGCAGTAGTCGAAGAGGTCGTCGAGGACGTGGTAGAGGAGGTACCCAGAGCCCTGCGAGAACAGGTCGCGGCGGAGCGCCTCGTCGTCCTCGCAGCGCCGGAAGAGGTGGGTGACCGGCAGCAGCTCGACGTTCGGCAGCGTGATGAGGAAGTCCTGGCCGAGGAAGATGTCCGCCTCGGCGGCGTTCAACCGCTGGATGCTCTTGTCGTAGACGGGAAAATGGAGGACAACGAAGAGGTAGTCCGGGTACTCGTCGATCTTGGGCCGCTGGCGCTTCGAGAGGACGTCCTCGATGTCGAGCTCGTGGAAGCCATAGCGCTCGGCGAGGTAGGCGACCTCGAGGTTGCCCGGCCGGTCGGCGTGGACCCAGGTCAGGCCCTCAAAGGAGAGCTCGGAGATGCGCGGCTCGGTCCGCTCGGCGACCTCGCCCGCCGTGCCGCGGGCTCGTCCTCGCCGAAGGCGTGAGAGCGTGGGCCGTGCCATGGGTACTGAGTGGGTCGTCCAGCTGCATCTCCGAAGTACGTGATTCTACCCGCAAACCCTTGCCGGGCCCCCGCGCAGACGGAAGGTAGCTACGCCTCCGATGCGGCGCTTGACGAACGCATGCCAAGCAGGCGCTCACGCAGGGTCTTGAGTTCCCGCCAGTTCCCGTCGTCGCCCTGGTACTCCCAGAACGTCCAGCCGTTCGTCTGGTAGTAGCGCCGCCCGTCAGGAGGAGGTCCCTTGACTGAGACACGGGCTGCACCGGCTGCGGTCGACAGCGACCTGTACGCGCGTTCGCCGAAACGGATCTGTCCGTCGGGCTCGACTCGAGCCAAGACCTCCTGGCCGAGGTACACCTTTCGAAGCGTGGTGCCCGGTCTGATGAGGCCCTCCTGCACGAGGTCAGCGACGGTGACGTCGTAACTGGCCGGGCCAGCTCGTACCGATCCTTGGCGAGGTTTCGGAGGATCGCTCCGCGGTGCGGGCGGAACGGAAGGTCCCTCGGTTGGGGGTGCAGGCTCGGCCGCGGGGAAGTCGAGGCTGATCCGGGCCCGGCCGAGGGCGGCCCTCACGTCACCGTGCGTGATTCCTTCGAGGTCACGGCCCAGGCGTCGAACAAGCCACGGGTCGGGCTCCGGCGCGAAGAGCCCCCCGACCGCGCGCCCTACCCGGCTGTCGATCGAGTGTGCGCGCCAGAGCTCGCCTAGGGACTTCCGCCGGACCTCCTCCTTCGAGAGGAGGCGTAGCGCCTCCTCCGCGTCATCCGCGTCGCCGCTGATCCGTACGGAGCGGAAGAGCTTTTCCTCGACGGGGACGGGAGCGTGCGCGTTGTAGACCCGATAGTCGTCGCCGTTGGTGAGCACCACCCATTCAACGCCAGCGACGGCGGCGTAGCTGATCACCTGGCTTGCCCATCGCCGGTCTTCCAGGTTCTCGCCGAGCCCTTTTGCTTCCAGAAATAGAGCCGGCTCCCGCTGAAGCATGAGCGCATAGTCGACGGGCTTGTCGGCAGGCTTACGCCGGTACTCGAGCCGAACTTCGTCGAGGTCCTCGACGTCCCAGCCGAGCCCACGGAGTACGGGCATGATCAGTGACACCTTCGTGTTCTGCTCGCCGATGCTGGAACCGCGGTAGCGGGCGACTCGATCAGCCACCTCTCCGAGAGTCTGGCGGAGGCCTTCCGGCTCAGTGCTCGCGGCCATCTGGCGGGAGAATCGTCCAACAGCTCTGGCCCGTCAACTGCGCAGCCTTGTCCACTGTGCAGCTGCGGGTACCGAAGGCCACGAGCCAGGCCAACCTCAATGCGCCTGGCAGGAATCGAACCTGCGACCTCGCGCTCCGGAGGCGCGCGCTCTATCCCCTGAGCTACAGGCGCGGAGAGGCTTAGTCTACCCAGGGTGAGGCTGACCCACCGCCGCGCCGTGCTCCGCCTCGCGGAGCCCTTCACGATCTCCCGCTCAACGAGCGTCGAGGAGGAGGTGCTGTGGGTGGAGCTCGCCCACGACGGCGTCTCCGGCTGCGGCGAGGCGGAGCCGCAGGATCACTACGGCGAGACCGTCGACGGCGCCGAGGCGTTCCTCGACCAGGCCGCCGGGCTCCTGGGCGACGATCCCTTTGCGCTCGAGGCAATCGGCCGGCGGCTCGCCGAGCTTCCCGGGAACCAGGCGGCGAAGTCGGCGCTGGACGCCGCGCTGCACGACCTCTGCGGCAAGCTCGTGGGCCAGCCGGTCTGGCGGCTCCTCGGGCTCGAGCGCGGCGGCCCGCCGACCTCCTGGACGATCTGGCTCGGCGACCCGGACGACATGGCGCGGCGCGCCGAGACGGTCGACCCTCGCTTTCGCCGCCTGAAGCTGAAGCTCGGCGGGCGAGACGGGCTCGACGTCGAGCGGGTCCGGGCCGTGCGCGGCGTCACCGACCTTCCGCTCCAGGTCGACGTCAACGAGTACTGGGATGTGGACGAGGCGCTCGAGGCCGTGCCCGAATTGGCCGCTCTCGGCGTCCAGTACGTCGAGCAGCCCCTTTCGGCCGGGGATCCCGAGGGATCGAGGCTGAGGAACGAATCGCCGCTCCCTATCTTTGTCGACGAGGATTGCCACACGCTTCGCGACGTCCGTGGCTGCGCGGAGCGCAGCCACGGCATCGTGATCAAGCTTGCGAAGAGCGGCGGGATCCGCGAGGCCGTGCGGATGGCGCAGGCCGCGCGCGCCCTCGGGCTCGGCGTCATGCTCGGCTGCATGATCGAGTCGGGCCTCGGGATTGCCGCCGCGTGCCAGATCGGGAGCCTCTGCGACCACCTCGACCTCGACGGCAACCTCCTCCTCGCCGAGGACCCGTGGCCGGGGATCGACTTCGCCGACGGCGTCCAGCTGCCCTCCGAGCAACCGGGGCTGGGAGTCCATGAAGCGGTATCTGGCGCTCGCTGAGGGGTACTCCGGGGACGACCACTACGGGAAGACGACGTACGGGGTCA
>Ga0209859_1000296_pt1 | contig 11967 bp, 14 predicted proteins | sample GWRWS3_50_60_FD_187241 | JGI IMG/M metagenome (GOLD analysis project Ga0209859, IMG submission 187241) | Riverbed sediment microbial communities from areas with vegetation nearby in Columbia River, Washington, USA - GW-RW S3_50_60 (SPAdes)... | ecosystem: Environmental > Aquatic > Freshwater >... | reverse complement strand
ACCTGGCGGGCGATTTCTTCAAGAAGCTCGACGGTGTCGAGGTGGTCAGACTCGACCCCGGTACCGCCGACATCGATCCGTCGACCCAGCTCGCGATCTTCCTCGGAAACGACTACGCCGCCCTCAAGTCCGCCTGACCTCGCTGCGCTCCGCGAAGGGGCAGACGTCGCGGGCATCGCGCTCGACTTCGACGGAACGTTGGCCGAGATCGTCGTCCGACCTCGCGCGTCCCGTCGAGGGAGCATGCGACGCGATCGCCGGCTTACCCAGCGCTACCGGACGGTAGCGATCGTCACCGGACGCCGGTCCGAAGAGGTGGCGGCGCTCCTCGACCTGCCGCACGTCGTGTACGTCGGGCTGTACGGGTTCGAGGAAGAGACCCCCGAGCTGCTGACCACGGTCGTGCCACTCGTCGAGACCGCAGCCGCTCGAGTACCGGACGCGTGGATCGAGGACAAGGGGGGCTCGATCGCGGTCCACTACCGGCAGGCGCCTGACACCGATGCCGCGAGAGCCGTGCTGATGTTTGCCCTGCAGCCGGTCGCGACCGAGTCCGGCCTCGAGGTGATCGAGGGCAAGATGGTGATCGAGCTGCTCCCGCGTGGCCGGCCCATGAAGGGGGGAGCGCTCGAGCGCATCGTGGGCGAGCACGAGCTCCAGGCCGTCCTCTACGCGGGGGACGATCACGCGGATCTCGACGCGTTCGAGGCGCTCGACCGGCTGGCGGCCTCGGGTGCGCAGGTCGTCCGCGTCGCCGTCCGGGGCCGCGAGACGCCGCGGTCCCTCGTCGACGCGGCCGACGTCGTCGTCGAGGGGCCGGCGGGACTCGTGGAGCTCCTGCGAACGCTCTAGCGCCGCCTCCGCTTCGCGCGCTCGAGGTCCTCGAGCTGACCCCGGACCCACCGTGCCGGAGGGTTCGCCAGCACGAGCCGAGAGAGTCCGCGCGAGCGGCGAGTGCGTTCGTCGACCGGCATCGAGATCGCTTGCTCCAACGCCTCCGCCATCTCGTCGACGTCGAACGGGTTGACGGGCAGGGCGTACCGGCCCAGCCGGCCATAGGCCCCCGCGTTCCGTGACAGCACCAGGACCCCCCGCCTGCGGTTCAGCAGGGGACCCTCCATCGCGACCAGGTTCATCCCGTCGATGACGGGGTTGACGAACAGGACGTCGTACAGTCCGTACGCCGCGATCGCGCCGATGTAGTCATCCTTCAACCTGAGCTCGATCGGCTGCCAGCCCTCCCGACCGAGGGCGTCGTTGACCCGGCGGGCCTCCGTCAGGCACGCCTCGGTGTACTCGCGGTACTCGGGAAGCTCCATGCGCGAAGGCGAGAGCAGGGCGAGGAAGCGGACGCGCCCCAGCCAGGACGGGTTCCGGCGGAGGAAGAGTTCGTAGGCCTGGAACCCCCGAACGACGTTCTTGGTGAGCTCCAGCCGGTCGACGCGCAGGATCAGGCGGTTGTTGTCGCGCCACCGGTTGAGCGCGTGCCGGAGGTTGCGCACGCGAGGCGTGGCCGCCTCTTCGCGCATCGCCCGGCCGTCCACCGAGATCGGATGGATGCGGACCGTCACCTCTCGTCCATCGGTCACGATGCGCGAGCGAGCGAGGTCGACCCGGGCCCCCGGCAGCTGGCGAGCGGAGAGCAGGAAGTTCTCGGCCCACGCGGGCGAATGGAAACCGAGGACGTCCGCTCCGAGCATCCCGTGAAGGACCTGGTCGTGGATCCGCACGGGGAGCATCCTGAAGTACGTCGGACCGGCGATCGAGGTGTGCGAGAAATGCGCGATGAGAGCGTCGGGTATCAGCTCTCGCAGCATCCGTGGCACGAGCGAGAGGTGGTAGTCCTGGATCAGGAACGCGGTGTCTCGCCCGAACGCGTCGCCTTCCTCGGCGAGGGCCTGCGCGAACCGACGATTGACGTCGACGTACCGGTCCCACGCCTCCTCGACGTCCGGACCGAACGACGGCGACGTCACCGTGTCCCACAGGTAGTGGTGAGCGAACCACAGCATGCCGTTCGAGATGCGGTTGTAGTAGCCGTCGTAGATATCCGGCGGGATGTCGAGGTACCGAAGGTGGTAGGAGACGTCACCTTCCGCGTGATCGATGCGGCCGCCCTTCGATCCGGCGACCATCTCGCGGTCGCCCTCGGACATCGCGGCGGCGACCCAGACGCCTTCGGCTTCGATGAGCGCGCTCGAGAGCGCGGTCACGAGCCCTCCGGACCCGCGACGCGCCTGGAGCCCCCCTTTGTGGGCGCGCTCGAACGTCAGCGGTCCGCGGTTCGATGCGACGATGAGCGGTGGGCTCATGCCGTGAGCCGCGAGATCAGGCGGAGGGTGTCCTCGATCTCGCGGATACAAAGGAACCGTTCGCGGACGCGCCCGCGTCCCAGCTCGCCCATCTCCTTTCGCTTCTCCGGATGACGCAGGAGCTCGGTGACGCGCTCGGCGCAGCGGCCGATGCCGTCCACGAGGTAGCCGGTCACCCCCTCCTCGATCTGGAGTCGGATGCCCCCCACGTCACCGCCGACGACGGGCTTCCACTTCCACATCCCCTCGGCCACGACCAGCCCGAAGCCCTCCCTGAGCGACTTCTGGATGATCACGTCGGAGGCACGCTGGAACGCGTTCACGGCGCTGTCGCCGACGCCGCTCAGGTTGGTGAGCAGATGGATGTCGGGGTCCCCGGCCGCATGCTCGGTCGTGAGGTCGAGGTAGCGGATGCCCTCGGGGTCGTCGTGCGCGAGCGATCCCACCAGGGCGAGCTGGACGTCGGGCACCTCACGCCGGACCAGCCGGAAGGCATCGATGACGCCGGGCGGGTCCTTCCACGGGTCGAAACGCGAGACCTGGGTGATGAGGGGCCGGTCGGGATCCACGCCGAAGGGCATGAGGACGCCCCGCCACGTCGACTCCATCATCGGAGCGTTCTTCGGGCTGAGCGGGTCGATCGAGGGCGGGATGAACGCCCGGACGGGGCCCTGGACGCCGGGTTGGACGTACTCCTCGGCGGTGAAGATCGCCGCGTCGTAGCGGTTCACGATCGGTTCGAAGAAGTCCCAGACGGGCCGGTACGGCGCGGACAGGTCGATGTGGCAGCGCCAGATCCATCGGCCCTTGCGGCGAGCACTCTCCTCGAGGACCTGCAGCATCGCGGCCGGCTGCGGGTCGTGCACCAGGACCACGTCGAAGTCGACGGGAAGCTCGGCCGCGTTGGCGTGCATCCGTTCCCAGTACGTCTCGCGCATCTCGTCGTCGAGCTGGGTCTCGGCGCCCTGGAGCGCGTTGTGTACGGCCTTCGTGACGTTGAAGAAGCGGTCGGACCCTTCGATCACGACCCACGACGTTTCGACGCCCAGGTCGTTCATGAGCGGCACCTGCGTCTGCAGCAGCTCGGACACGCCACCGCCGTAGGCGGTGCTGCTCACGTTGAGCACGCGGAGCCCCGGTAGCTGTCGGGCGGCCTCGCGGAGACGGTCGACAGCCTCCTCGCCAGCCGCTTCCGCGTACTCGGACACGTGCTTGGGCTGCATGGGGACGATCGGGAGCACAGGTCGAGTCTACTGGGGACGGACGCCGCGGCCGGACGGGCTCAGACGCCCAGCTGCGCGAGCTCCTTCTCCCGCCGGAGGGAGCGCTCGGTCGTCGACATCTCCCGGGCTCGTTCCGCGATCCCGACGAGATCGACGGGCGAGAACGGCTTGGTCATGTACTCGGCGCATCCCGCCCGCCAGCCCGCCTTGCGATCCTCGAGCTGGGTCTTCGCCGTGAGGAGGATCACGGGCACGTCGCGGGTCTGGGCCCCGTTCGCGAGCGTCCCGAGGACGGAGATCCCGTCCATCTTCGGCAGCATCACGTCGAGCACGACCACGTCCGGTCGTTCGCGAAGGGCGAGCTCGAGCCCCGCCTCGCCGTTGTTGGCCTCGATCACCTCGTGCCCGGCGAGCTGGAGGTTCACCCGGCAGAGCATCAGGACGTCCGGCTCGTCGTCGATCACCAGTACCCGCATCTCGTCTCCGTCCGTGGATCGCTTGTTCCTCGGAGTATCGGCCGTGGCGGGGGGACTCCATATGGCCCGACGGGACCATCTCTGCGCGCTCCGGACGTGCCTCCAGGCACGAGAGGGCTCGTTGACACCCCCAGACACCCTTCCTACATTGGGCTGGGAGCCGAGGATGCTGAAGATCTCTCAGAAGCTCGAATACGCCATGCGGGCGATGATCGAGTTGTCCATGCGCCGGGAAACGGGGGGGCTCGTGCCCGCCCGGGAGATCGCCCAGGCACAACAGATCCCGGTGCGGTTCCTCGAGCAGCAGCTCGGTGCCCTCCACAAGGCCGGGCTCGTCGAGAGCTTCCGTGGGGCCGGTGGGGGGTGTCGTCTGGCCAAGGAGCCCTCCGACATCACCGTGGCCCAGATCGCGGATGCGATCGAGGGGCAGCTCTACCCGATGTTCTGCCTGGAGCCTACCGACCACACCTGCTTCGCGGATTCGCGATGCGGGCTGCAGGGCTTCTGGGGGGAGGTCGCCCTGGCGATCGACGGTGTCTTCCAGCGGACCACCGTCGCCGATCTCGCCGAGCGCCACCAGCGCACGGCCGGCCCGACGGTGTTCACGTCCGAGCAGCTACTGTCAGGGCTGAACTAGGCGTCTCAAGGCTGGATCAGGCGTCGCGGGCGGAGAGGCTCCCAGGCTCCGTTCCGTGCCTGAAACGGAGCCGGGAGGCCCGGCTCCGACCTGGGGGTCTCAGGCGTCGCTCTTGCCCAGGATGCGCATCACCTTGGTGCCGCACTTCGGGCAGATGCCCTGAGCGGCCTTCCGACCGTTCTTGAGTTCGACGACCGTGCCCTCGAACTGGACCTTCTCTCGGTCCTTCACGCAGTACCCCTCGTACGTGGCCACGTGGGCCCTCCTTCCCCCCGCAGGGTTCGAGGCCGCCTCCGTGGCGGCCTCGTAGGCACGATGCTGGGGCCTCCCAGGCACGGATGCAAGCACCTCGAGGCCCATTCCCCGAATGCCCTCCGAGCCTGCGGGCCGTACGATGCGGGCTTGCCGCATCGCGCGAGGGGGGTCTTACCCATGTCGGACGCCGATCAGAACATCGCCGCACTGCTCTCGGAGGAACGTGTGTTCGAGCCCTCCGAGGAGTTCCGCTCCAGAGCGGTCGTCCAGGACCGAACGGTCTACGAGAGCGCCGAGGCCGACCACGAGGCGTTCTGGGCCGAGCAGGCCGACCGCCTGGGCTGGGTCAAGCGCTGGGACACGGTCATGACCTGGACTCCTCCGTGGGTCAGGTGGTTCGAGGGGGGACAGCTGAATGCGTCGTACAACTGCCTCGACCGCCACGTCGAAGCCGTTGGAGGCGACAAGGTCGCGTACTACTGGGAGGGCGAGCCTGGCGAGGAGCGGGCGATCACCTACCGGGAGCTCCTTGACGAGGTCTCCCGGTTCGCGAACGCCCTGAAGGAGCTCGGCGTGCGGAGGGGCGATCGGGTCGCCATCTACCTCGGCATGGTTCCCGAGCTGCCCGTCGCGATGCTCGCCTGCGCACGGATCGGCGCGCCGCACTCGGTCGTGTTCGGCGGGTTCTCCTCGGAGTCGCTGCGCGATCGCATCATCGATGCGGAGGCAAAGGTCCTCATCACGGCGGACGGGGGATATCGCCGCGGCGCGGTCGTGCCGCTCAAGGCCAACGCGGATGAAGCCATCAAGGAATGCCCCACGATCGAGCACGTCGTCACGGTCCGGCGGACCGGGGGCGAACACTCGTTCGTCGAGGGTCGAGACCTCTGGTACCACGATCTGATCGAGGATCAGTCGACGGTGTGCGAGCCCGAGCCGATGGACTCGGAGGATCCCCTGTACCTCCTGTACACGAGCGGGACCACCGGGAAGCCGAAGGGGATCGTGCACACGACCGGCGGCTATCTCACGCAGGTCGCCGCCACCCACCGGATGATCTTCGACATCCACGAGGACGACGTGTACTGGTGCGCCGCGGACATCGGGTGGGTCACCGGGCACTCGTACATCGTCTACGGGCCGCTGGCGAACCACACGACGGGCGTCATCTACGAGGGCGCGCCGGACTGGCCGGACAAGGACCGGCTCTGGCAGATCGTCGAGAAGTACCGGGCCACGATCCTGTACACGGCTCCGACCGCCATCCGAGCCTTCATGCGTTGGGGAACCGAGTACCCAGAGAAGCACGACCTGTCCTCGCTCCGGTTGCTCGGCTCCGTCGGAGAGCCGATCAACCCGGAGGCGTGGGTGTGGTATTGGACGTTCATCGGCGGTGAGCGCTGTCCGGTCGTCGACACGTGGTGGCAGACGGAGACGGGGTCGATCCTGATCACGCCGCTGCCCGGCATCACCCCTCTCAAGCCCGGCTCCGCGACCTTTCCCTTCCCCGGCATCGTCGCCGACGTGATCGACGAGCACGGCTCGACCGTGCCGCTCGGCGGCGGTGGATACCTCGTCCTGAAGCGGCCGTGGCCGTCGATCGCGCGGACGATCTGGGGCGACCCGGACCGCTATGTCGAGACCTACTTCTCGAAGTACGGCCCCGAGACCTACGTGGCCGGCGACGGCGCGAAGCGCGACGAGGAGGGGTACTTCTGGCTGCTCGGGCGGATCGACGACGTGATGAACGTCGCGGGTCACCGGCTGTCGACGTACGAGATCGAGAGCGCGCTCGTCGACAACCCGAAGGTGGCCGAGGCCGCCGTGGTCTCTCGGCCGGACGATCTGGTAGGTGAGGCGATCGTCGCGTTCGTCACCCTGAAGAGCGGGTACGAAGGGGACGACGCCGTCGCCGGCGAGCTACGGGACCACGTCTCCAAGAAGATCGGCAAGATCGCCCGGCCGCACGGGATCATCTTCACGGCCGACCTTCCGAAGACCCGCTCCGGCAAGATCATGCGCAGGCTCCTGCGGGACGTCGCGCGCGGCAGACCCCTGGGCGACGTCACCACCCTCGCGAACGCGGAGATCGTCGAGCAGATCCACGGGATGGTGGAGACCGGCGGCACCGACGAGTGACGCGCTGCGTCGCCTCGGGGTCGTCGCCGTCCTCGCGGCGCTGAGCGTGCCCGTCGGGGTCGCCGCGCGGCCGCTGGGCCCGTCCGGTCCCTCGGGGTGCACGATCTCCGGGACCGATGGCAACGACGTCCTTCGAGGGACCACCCGCCAAGACGTGATCTGCGGCCTCAACGGGGACGACGCGATCGTGGGGCTGGACGGCGGCGACCGGATCGTGGGGGGTCGAGGCAACGATCGGATCGACGGAGGTCCCGGCGCGGACGACGTCAGCGGGGGTCGAGGAGCCGACCTGGTCACCGGTGGGGGGTCCGAGGACCACGTCGAGGGCGGACCCAACCGTGATGCGGTCAAGGGCGGCGCGGGATCGGACGTCGTGCAGGGCGGCCGTGGGCGCGACTTCTGCGTGGCGACCGACGACGGCATCGACGGCAACGACGTCGCGAACGGCGGTCCGGGGCGCGACGCCTACGACGCGGACGCGGGGGACGTGCTCATGAGCGTGGAGACGGCCCGGGACTGCTAGATCGGGGCTCGGATCCCGCGAGGCGGACCACGTGCCCTTGCCATCCGTCGGTCCGGCTAGGTACCATGCCGTTAGCACTCGGGTACCGAGAGTGCTAGCAGTCATCGAGGGGATCTGCGGGAACGAAGAGCAGCCAAGAGAGCAGACCAGAGAGCAGCAAGAGAGCAGGAGGAGGAGCGATGGCAGCGAAGCTCATCTCGTACGACGAGGAGGCCCGACGAGCGCTCGAGCGGGGCATGGACCAGCTCGCGAACGCGGTCAAGATCACGCTCGGTCCCAAGGGCCGGAACGTGGTCCTCGAGAAGAAGTGGGGCGCCCCGACGATCACGAACGACGGCGTCTCGATCGCCAAGGAGATCGAGCTCGAGGAGCCCGTCGAGCGGATCGGCGCCGAGCTCGTGAAGGAGGTCGCCAAGAAGACCGACGACGTCGCGGGCGACGGAACGACGACGGCGACGGTGCTCGCACAGTCGATCGTCAAGGAGGGCCTGCGCAACGTCGCGGCCGGTGCCAACCCGATGGCGATCAAGCGCGGGATCGAACGCGCCGTCGAGCTCGCCGTGGAGAGCATCAAGAACCAGTCCAAGGAGGTCGAGCAGAAGGAGGAGATCGCCCACGTCGGCGCCATCTCCGCCGCCGACCCCGAGATCGGTGAGCAGATCGCCGAGGCCGTGGACAAGGTCGGCAAGGACGGCGTGATCACGGTCGAGGAGTCCAACACGTTCGGCATGGAGCTCGAGCTCGTCGAAGGCATGCGGTTCGACAAGGGCTACATCTCGGCGTACTTCGTCACCGACCCCGAGCGTATGGAGACGGTCCTCGACGAGCCGTACATCCTGATCGCCAACTCCAAGATCTCGGCGGTCAAGGACCTCCTACCGGTCCTGGAGAAGGTCATGCAGAGCGGCAAGCCGCTGCTCGTGATCGCCGAGGACGTGGAGGGCGAGGCCCTCGCGACGCTCGTCGTCAACAAGGTCCGCGGCACGTTCCGCTCGGTCGCCGTGAAGGCCCCCGGGTTCGGAGACCGCCGCAAGGCCATGCTCCAGGACATCGCGATCCTCACCAGAGCCACCGTCATCTCCGAGGAGGTCGGGCTGAAGCTCGAGAACTCGACCCTGGATCTCCTGGGGACCGCCCGCAAGGTCATGGTGACGAAGGACGACACCACGGTCGTGGAGGGCGGCGGCAAGGAGGAGGACATCAAGGGCCGCATCAACCAGATCAAGGCCGAGATCGACAAGACCGACTCGGACTATGACCGCGAGAAACTGCAGGAGCGCCTGGCGCGCCTCGCCGGCGGCGTTGCGGTCATCAAGGTCGGAGCTGCGACGGAGGTCGAGCTCAAGGAGAAAAAGCACCGTATCGAGGACGCCGTGCAGTCCACGAAGGCGGCCGTCGAAGAGGGCGTCGTGCCGGGCGGCGGGGTTGCGCTGCTGAACGCGCAGGCTGCTCTCGACAAGGTGGACCTCGAGGGCGACGAGCTCACGGGTTCGCTGATCGTGCGACGGGCGCTCGAAGAGCCCATGAAGCAGATCGCGGCGAACGCCGGTCTCGAGGGCGGCGTCGTGATCGAGAAGGTCCGCGGGCTCGACGTCGGAACCGGTCTGAACGCGGCGACGGGCGAGTACGAGGACATGTTCAAGGCGGGCATCATCGACCCGACCAAGGTCACGCGGTCCGCGCTCCAGAACGCGGCGTCGATCGCTGCCCTGTTCCTCACCACCGAGGCGGTCGTGGCCGAGAAGCCCGAGAAGGAGAAGGCTCCGCCCATGCCGGGCGGCGGCGACATGGACTTCTAGGTCCGGTCGGCGGGAACCACGAAGCGGCCCTCCTCAGAGGGCCGCTTCGTTCGTCCGGTGAACCGTCGCCCGCCCTGTTTGCTCCGTGCCAGAATCGGCCGTGGGCAAGGCGCGACTCCATGTCACGTTCCCGGGCCACCTGGCCTCCGAACCGATCTTGCACCGGGTGGCGAGCGAGTTCGGGCTCGTGACCAACATCCGACGGGCGAACATCGATGACCGAGGCGGGTGGGTGATCGTCGAGGTCGACGGGGACGACGAGCAGCTCGCCGCCGCCGTCTCCTGGCTCGCCGAGCGGGGGTTGGATGTGGACCGGATCGATGAGTGACGTCGGGGAGACGTCTCGGGGACGCGCTCGAGGCGGCGAACGGATCCGTGCCTGATGCTCGAGAAGCGGATCGAGATCCGTTGGCGAGACGTCGACGCCTACGGTCACGTGAACAACGCCGTGTACCTGAACTACCTCGAGGAGGCTCGGGATGCTTGGGTGCAGGAGGTCTTGGGGCGGGCCGCGGGCAACACGTGGGACTTCGTCCTGGCTCGGGTGGAGATCGACTTCAGGGTCGAGCTCACCCAGGACGACGGCACGGTGACCGTCCGATGCGCGCTCGACACGATCGGCCGTTCGAGCGTTGGAACCCGCGAGGAGGTCCGGAAGCTGGACGGGACGCTCTCGGCGGAGGCACGCTCGGTGGTCGTCCCAAGAGATCCGAAGAGCGGCCGCTCGCGCCCGCTCTCGGACGCCGAGCGCAAAGCGCTCGAAGCCGAACAGGTAGGGTGACGGCGCCGCTCAGCCGACGACGCGCCGAGGGTGCACGAAGTGGTCCTCGTAGCAGGCACGCCGAGCACACGAGGACGGCGACGAGGCGCGCAGAGGCCGTGCGGGCACGTCACCCGTAGCCTGGGCGGTCGATCCGATCGGCTCAAGTGGGCCGATTCGGGGAAACTCGGCGCTCCGGCACGCGGTCCGCTAGCCTGCCGAAGGTGCTGGGCGAGCTCGAAGCCGTTGTCGTCGAGGTGAAGCCGTGGGACGTCCACGGCGTGGGGTACGTGGACGTCACGGTGGTCTACCCCGACCGGGTGCTCGAGACCGCCCGGCTGGGACCCGAGAGCATCCCGGATCACCTGCAGCCGGGCGAGCACGTGATCGTGAACAAGGCGGTCAACATGATCGTGGGGATCCAGCGCCCCTGATGATCGATTGGACCTACCTCGATCGGTCCGGCGAGGAGGTCGGACGCTCGCCACGATTCCCCGACGTGGAGCAGGCCGAGGAATGGATCGGCGCATCGTGGCCCGAGCTGCTGGAGAACGGCGTCGAGGCCGTCGTCCTGTACGACCACGGGACGGACCAGGGGGTGGGAAGGAAGCTGTACCGGATGGCGCTCGGCCCGGAGTAGACGGCCGCTCGCGCTACGAGGTGGGTCCCTCTCCTCGGACCTTCTCGACCCCCGAGAGGGCTTCGCGCAGGTCCTTCAGCCATTCGTCCTGCTTCTGGGCGACCAGACGGACGCACCAGGCGAGCGCGTGGCTGCGCGAGCGCGCGACGCCCCCCTCGACGAGCGTGTCGAGGACCCGGCGCTCGTCCAGGCGGAGCCGCGTCATCGCCGGCACGCTCACCGTGGTGAAGAGCTTGCGAGCATCCGCGCACTCCGCCCCCCACGAGACACGGCGACCGAACCGGCGCTGCGCTTCCTGCGCGATCCGCATCCGAAGCTCTCGAGTGTCCTCGCGGAACCCGTCGATGCGGGCGACCCGCGCGGCCGCGGCTCCTTCGGCGGTGGCGTCCGAGGGGAGCTCGGGATCGGAGAGCGTCCCGACCACGAGGATCTCGTCGCGGTCGAAGGAGACCTGCGGCGTTCCCACGAACCAGTCGGCTGGGATCGTGCCTGCGAACCAACCGCTGAGTTCTTCGTCCGACGCCCCGTGTGTTTGCATGACAGGATGATTACACGATTACACGTAATCGTCAATCGATACCTGGGATGTGGGGCGGGCGCCCGAGCTCCGCCTCGCTGCTGCTCGAGATGCGCTCGACGCGCCAGGGTCGAGATGGAAGGATGACAGCCGCCCGGGCTGGCCGAGATTGGGGCCGATGAATCACAGCGAGTATTCGACGCGTGCCTCCTTTGGAGGGATCCTGGCGATCATCGGGGGGGCTCTGCTCGCTGTCGGGTCTTTCCTCCCATGGGCGGAGGTCTCCTGGGGTGGCACGAGCGTAACGGCGCAGGGCATCGACGATTCGTATGGTTACTTCACGCTTGCCGCCGGCAGCTTTGCCCTCGTAGTCGGAATCGTGATGACGAGGGGAGCCAAGCGGGAGCTGGCCGTCCTCGCCGTTCTCGCCGGGCTCGTAGGCGGTGGGGTGGGCCTGTACGAGGCGCTGACGATCAAGGACAGCGTCCTCGACGCGGCGGCCGAGCAGCTCGCTCCGAGCTTCGAACTTTCAACCGAGCAGGTGCGGGCGGCTCTGGACCAGGCAATCGAGACCGGGCAGCTCAGCCTTTCGATCAGCATCGGGTTGTATGCGGTCATCGCGGGTGGCGTCGTGGCCCTGGTCGGGGGGATCGTGGGTCTGGGTGGTTCGCCGTCCGAGCCTGCAG
>Ga0209859_1000295_pt1 | contig 11978 bp, 13 predicted proteins | sample GWRWS3_50_60_FD_187241 | JGI IMG/M metagenome (GOLD analysis project Ga0209859, IMG submission 187241) | Riverbed sediment microbial communities from areas with vegetation nearby in Columbia River, Washington, USA - GW-RW S3_50_60 (SPAdes)... | ecosystem: Environmental > Aquatic > Freshwater >... | reverse complement strand
GATGAGCGCGTCGCTTTCAAAGGACGACAAGCGGCTAAAGGCGAGCGTGCTCTTCGCCGTCGCCGGCTTGGCGGCAGCGGTCTTGCTGGCAGCCGCGCGCTTCGCGGCCGGTCGGGTGGTGGCCTTAGCGTCGGCCATTGTTGCCTCCTCGGGCATCTGGATTTGGTTGGTTTGTGCTCGCTTCACTTGAGCGACGCATGTCGCGTTAGCGGTCTGGGTGGGTGGTCACGGCTTCTCGCCTGTCCACCGCGCGTCTTCGGCATCCCACTGCTCGTTGCGCTCCGCCACCCTGGTCAGTGCCTGCTCCGCCTCGGCCGGGGTTTCATAGGGTCCCATCGTCCTCGACGCGGGGCACACCTCGTTGTCGGTCTCGACCCGGTTGTGCCTCAGGCACCAGTAGTACGGTCCACCTCCGCTGTTGCTCATGACATCACTGTGCACTGTGTTTCGCTCAAGTGCGAGCGTTTCGACGAAAAACTCGTACGACTTCCACTGTAGACGGTATCAGGCCGGAACCGCGCTGAGGGTCCTCAACAGCCCACAATGGTCGGAAGTCATTGTGCACACATGCAATGAGTCATTCAAGTGGCAACGCTCGAGAATGTGTCGGCGATTACCGTCGCGCGCCGTCGCGACATTAGCAACACCGGCAACCAACCCGCTGAAAGCCTTGCGCTGCAACGGAGTTCTCGACTCGTGGCGCGAAGCAACGTCGTACGCGCCGTGAGAATTTTTTTTTGCTATCGGCCCGCCTTTCGTGTCGCCCGCGGCCTCGCGTGGCGCCTCTATCGGGCGATCCTCTGCGCTCACTCGGTAGCTGGACGCGCGCTATGCCTCCCCACCGACACCTTCACGTTGATGTCCACGGCGACCACGAGCTAGCTCCACCGGCCCAACGGCGACCGCATCGACGCCAACCTGCCGGCATTCGTGCGGCGTCCTACGTCGAAATCCAGGCGTCGCCGACGAAGGGCTGAGTTCGACGCGAAGTCATAGTTCACGGTGTGCGGCAACGATGTTCAGCGGTGAGCGTCGCCATTGCACCCCACCCTGACGCACGCCCCATGCGTCGCAACAGTCCCGTCGCTATCGCATGTGGTGCCACCGTTCTCGTGGCCGCACCGCGGTCGACCCTTATGGCCCTTGTACGGGGCCGGGGAGGTCGCCTAGCGTACTGCGCCCACCCAGGGAGGCACGCGTGACCTGTCCGAGCTATAGCACCGCCGTACCCGCCGCCAGCCGACGGTGCGCGCACTGCGAGGAGATGCTCGCCTTCGCCGTACCCGCATCCGCTCGGCCGGCGCCTAGCGGTCTACTGCCGTACGTGCGCCTTCGTAGCGGTCGCGCCCTGGGCCTCGCCGCAGTGGTCAGTGTGGGTGTCGCTGCGCGCGTATCCCACCCACCGTGCCAGCCTGATCGTCAGCGGCCTCAGTAGTTATCCTCCCAGCGACCGATGACGGCGGTAGCGTCCAATTCCTCGCTGTGGACCACACGCGATGCCAGCCCGTTGCGACTCATATCGTCGCGGGCCAGCGATGATTGAGCCGCGCTGGTCTCTACGAGGAGGTGGCCACCCGGCGCCAACCAGGCCGTCGCGGCTGAGGCGACGCGTCTGAACATGTCCAGGCCATCGGGTCCGCCATCCAGAGCGACCCGCGGCTCGTACAACCGGGCCTCCGGGGGCAGCAACGAAACCTCGCCCGTCGGCACATATGGCACGTTCGCCACGAGGACGTCGACGCGACCCCGCAGACCCGGGGGCAGCGGTGTGTAGAGGTCACCCTTGAAGACCTCCGCGCCGACAGGGCTCAGGTTGCGGCGCGCGCACTGCACTGCTGCGGGATCTATGTCGACGGCGAAGAGCCGGGCCCCGTGGATGGCAGCGGCGATCGCGGCACCCACCGCGCCCGAGCCGCAGCATAAGTCCACGACCGTCGCGCCCGGAGGCGCCACCTTCGAGGCGTGCCGGACGAGCAGTTCGGTGCGATGCCTGGGTACGAAGACGCCGGGGTCGACCTCGACCCGCAGGTCGCAGAATTGTGCCCAGCCCACGATGTGTTCTAGCGGTTCGCCGCTGGTTCGACGCTCAACCATCGTCTTCAGGTTCTGCGGTGTCGCTGCGCTGGCGATGAGTAGATCGGCCTCTCCTTCGGCGAAGACGCAGCCAGCCGCGCGCAGGGTGCCGATAATGCCGGCCCGCTGCTTGTTGCTCGCCGCGTCGGTCACGCCTACAACACCACCTTGGCGTCCCGCTTGCGGCCGGAGAGCACGGAGGGCATGTGGGACGTGAACAGCCACGCCTCTTTCTGGCACCGTCGGCACATTCGCACCCAACCCACCGTCTGCTGGGCGCCATCGGCCGTCCGGACCAGTAGTCGATGCTCCTCAAGCAGCCGGTGGCCGCACGCGCGGCACAGCAGCAGGTCGACCTGGATCGTGGTGTGGGAGTACTGCCGCTCCGCGTGCCGAATGTAGGAGTAGCCCCTGTCGGTCACCTTGAGTCGCGGGTTGCGCGGGGCCCCGCCGAACGGCCCGAGTTCCGCGTTGGAGATGGCCTCGGCGAGTCGTGAGCGCCGACGCTTGAAGAACGTCGACCTACGTCCGGCCAGCCATTCGTCGTCGGCCTCGACGCGCCACGACCTAGCCAACGCAGATCACGTCACCAATGGTGCCGCCACCGTGTCGCAGACGCCACCCCGGCCGTCCCACAGAGGGATGTAGAGGCATAGCAGGACGCTAGCCGTTCGTCGCGACAATCCGACTGCGCTCATGCCGAGCCGGGTCAGCGACCTACTACCGCCTCGTCCGTGACGTGGATCCCCTGGGCAAACAGGATCAGGTCGTCCGGGCTGAACGAGGCACCGTCTACCCCGCCACCCACCTGCAACATCCGGTCCGCGTCGAGGAACACACAGATTCCCACGTGGCCCGCGTCGACGAGAATCTCCGCCGGCTTACCGCCGACCGTTGTCGCTTGTGCCCCGGGTGTGTGCTCCGCTGTCTTGAGCTCCACGGCCATGGTGGTGCGCAAGTCCTTCGACAGGAACTGCATGATCGGCGGCAGGGTTCCCCCCTTCGAGCCCTGGACGACCACCGGCTCAGTGTCGGCTGGCACGAGGTCGAAGGTGAACGGCGGGAGGATCGGGAGCGGCGTGGCTGTCAGGGATTCGGCGACCTGGCGTACGTCGTCGGCGGGCGCCTCGTACGTTCCGGCGACCGTGACCCATAGGCCATCGGTGTGCTGCCAGGTGAGGCCCGCGAACGGCACCGCGCCGATTTCCCCGTAGCGCATGGTCGCCGGACGGCCCTGCACGGTCTCCTCATGCGAGGAGGTGATCGTCGCCTTCTGCAGCGCCGGGCCGTCCAACGCGACATCGATCCAGAGCTCTGGGCTGTCGGCTCCCGATCGGGGAAACTGCAGCCACATGCCATCGGTGGAGCCGCCGGCGATCGGCTTACCGGATTGGGGCGGAGTCCACCCCGGCGTAAAGGGGAACGATGGGAGCTCGTACGCGGGCGGCATGAGGATCAGCCGCGGCGAGGCGGCCGGGACCGAGGAACCGCCGTCCGCGATGGTGCGCCAAGCCGCCGGAACGGCCACGACCGACGCAGTCACCACGATCGCGATTCCCGCCAGCCCAACTCGATGGCGACGGCGGCGGCGGCGCGACCGCGCCCGCACCGCGTCGAGCAGCCCCATGCTGGAGGGCGCCCGATCCGCGTACTCTTGGATCTTCTCGCGTATCTCCGCGTCGATGCTCATGGGGTCACTCCTGTGTGTCGAAAGTCCGGAACGACTGTGCGGAGGCGGGCCAGCCCCCGGGATGCGTGCACTCGTACCGTGGCCTTCGCGCAGCCGAGCACTTCGGCGATCTGGTCGTCGGACAGGTCCTCGTAGAAACGCAAGATAAGAACGGCGCGCTGGCTGCGGGCCAGACCCGCCAACCAATGCCAGACTTCGTCGCGGTCGACCAACCGCTGCGATGCGTCCCGCTGGGAACTGGGGCGATCCGGCAGCGTCGCCATCGCCTGCTCGCCACTCTTGCGGCTCCGTCGCCACGACAGGAACTCGCGCACGATCGCGCGGCGCACGTACGCATCCGGCGAATCGGTGCGGTCGAGGCGCCGCCAGCGCGCGTGCATGCGCGCCAAGACCTCCTGGACGATGTCCTCGGCGAGGTGGTGGTTGCCGGTGAGCACGAAGGCAAAGCGAAGCAGACTCTGCCCCTTCGCGGCGACGTAAGCCTCGAAGCCGTCAGGCACTCGCCACCTCCTCACGGCGTCACCACACACACGCAGTGGGCACGCCGTTCTGTGTACTTCATCGGCAGCCGGTCTGTTCGCCGCGACCGCTGAGCGTAGCGGTGAGGATGCCAGCGCGTTAGTCCCGATCGGTGGATGCGGAGGCTGTGGAAGCGATGACGCCGTAGGGTCCGGTCGCTGTCACCGTTTCGTCTTCCACAGAGATTCCGGGGACTCAGATGACGAAGATGTCACCGTCATGGTCTCCGTTGACGGTCTGCCCGGTGGCCAGCCGGGCTTCGATGTTAGTGGCGCCGGTCGGCATGTGGCCCAGCAGCAGATGACCTTTGACAACGGAGTCGTAACCACCGAAGAAGCGCAACCTGTCGGCCGGGCCTTCCTGAATGAGGGTGCCGAAGCGTGCCGTGGTTGCGGCCGGTCCGCCTTCGCATGCGATGCTCCAGCTATCAGGTGCGGAGACGTAAACTCGTAGCCGGCCACCGTCCTTGCGGAATAGGAACCCGTTCGACGGGCTTGGCCTTCACCTGCAGATTCAACTCGGTGTACTGGTTCAGGAATTGCGCCGCCCATGATCAGCTGTCTGGGTTTGCGGGCGTGCGGTGAGAACGGCGGCGATGATCAGGCCGACGCCTGCAGCCTGCACCACAACCTGCAGCAACGACAACCCGGCCACGAGCTCACCGACGCTGCGACCGAAGAGGCTCGGGCCTTGCTGTGCAACCGCGTCGCGCAGCATCGGCCGCAGCAGGGTAAAGGCTTGCAGCAATAGCAGCAGCCCGGCGCCGCCGGCTAGTCAGTTACTGGCCCGAGCGCCGAGCTGATGCAGCCTCTTGACTGCCATCACGATGCCGGCCACCAGTATCGAAGGGATCAGACCGACACCGAGGAAGACAGGCGGAAACAACGAGAACGACACGGTCCCTCCGGGGGCGAGTTAGCTGCTCACCGTACCGGATCAACGCAAGCTCCGTTACCAGAACTCTCCGCTGGAGGGCTGGGGCGTTGAACGTACGCCGCCCGACATCCGCGCAGACCCGAAGCCCGATCAACGGCCTGGCACAACGCGCGACGGACGGGCCGGCGCCAAGGTCAATGCTCCCGACGGGGATGAACAGCAGGAGCACAGTGCCGTGGGCGGGGCATGGGGCCGGGCGCGGGATGTTCACTAAAGTGAATGCCCGCGTAGCTGCACCACGTAGATCGAGATGTCCGCGATGTCCGGAGCTCCTCGGCGAGCACGGTTCAGTGCTGCCGCCTTCTGAGTGGTGGTCTCGATCCACTCGACTGGTCCGTCCAGCGGCCCCTTCGCGGCGCTGCTCCACCACCAGACACCCCGCGGGACTTCGACGCTGTTCGCCGCGGTTAGGTTTCATACCAGCGGTGCCAACCTCACCTGGGCACAATGGCGAGGCTGAGCCCAGGACGATCGGCAAGACCATCCGCTCCTCCAACTGAGCGCGAACCGCCGCTTCGGAGTTCGACGAAGGCACGAATTCCACAAACCGTTTCGGCTGTGTCCCGATTTGGTTCGTGTGAGATTGGCCATGTCGGTTGCTGTAAACCCTGAATGTGTTCAGAATTGCCGCATGAGCACCGACGTCCAGGAAGTTCAATGGAGTGACCTAGCCCGGGACCCGAAGGGCGTCGCCGCGCTCGCAGATAACGGCGATGTACGCGTAACTCGACGCGACGGCGGCAACCTTCTCCTCATCCGCGAAGACAGAGCCGCCGCGGCTGGCGCCGCGGGCGTCACCCTGGCTAGAGCCCTACGCACCCTCATAGTCCATATGCAGACAGACGAGATCGCCGACGGCCTCGTCGGTGAATTCCCGTGGCTGCGATACCTGCCCAAAGGCGACCTCGTCCAGTTCATCAAGGATTTTGTTCGAGGCGCGCTTGCGGCCGCGGAGCTTGAGCAGTGGGAGGTACTGGACCGGATCGTGCGCGAATGGAAGGCGACTGCCGCCATCCACGCGGACCCCACCTTGGCACGCGAACTGAGCAGGCCCATCACCGAGGACTACGGGCCCGTCCCCTCCCCCATGGAAGAGGACTAAGCCGTGCCTGCCAGGAGAGGCGACCGGGTGGCCCCGCCGGCCCGGCCAGACGGATGGGATGTGCGGTTTGGCACCAACGACGCGGCCAAAGGCTGGGAGGAGCTCTGCCAGGCCGCCCGCAGCCGGACGTGGTCGACGTGGGTAATCCTTACCGAACGGCCTACTGCGCCCGAGAATCCGGCCCGCCAGCATCGGCTCAAGGGCAAACTCGGCACGCGCGACGTGAATGGCGTGGACCTGGAGCAGTGGCAATTCGAGGTCACGTCGGGGAGTCGGGTCTGGTATTGCCCCGACCCCGACACAAAGATCGTTTGGGTGACGCTCGCTGGAACGGGCCATCCATACCAGACCGAGTAGAGCTGCCCGGCCGATAGAATGCGAGACCTCCACAGCCCTCTCACCGTTCTGTAGATGTAGGAGCATGGCGCCCTCCACCTCACTCACCGGCACGCAACCGCGGAAAGGTGGCCGAACCGCGGCCCAACCGGCCCAGCTTTGACCGCAACTGGCGGACCACTGTGGACTAAAGCTGACCATGGAGCCCGATTATCCGCTGTTTAGAAGCGGCGACGTTCGCTCAACCTGGAAGACGACGGACGAGTCGGCCTGTACGCCGGGTTCTGTGCCCACCGCGCCAGGGCGCGGTGGGCGGCGGCCATCCATCTCGGCCTGCCGTTGCCGACAGGCTCTAGCGGCCTACCCGCAGGCTCGGGCGGGCAGCCCTCAAACGCCTGCGCAGGCCACCGCCTCACGGCAGGGGCCCTCTTGGCCTTGCTCCGGGTGGGGTTTACCTAGCCACCCCGGTCACCCGGGGTGCTGGTGGGCTCTTACCCCACCGTTTCACCCTTACCGCCGCGGCCGGGGCCGCGGCGGCGGTTTGTTTTCTGTGGCACTATCCCGCGGGTCGCCCCGGGTTGCCATTAACAACCACCCTGCCCTGTGGAGCCCGGACGTTCCTCGGCGGAGTCCGAGGACTCCGACGCGACCGCCCGGCCGACTCGTCCGTCGTACCTGCCATGCTACGTCCCGATGGACCTTATCGACGCGGGCGCACTCCTCGCCGCCGGTCTGGCCGCAGGGACGGTCAACGCGGTGGCCGGCGGCGGATCTCTCATTACGTTCCCCACCCTGGTGGCGATCGGCCTCCCACCCGTACCGGCCAATGTGACCAACTCCATAGCCGTCTGTCCCGGCTACTTGGCGAGCGTCTACGGCAGCCGCCAAGACCTGGTCGCCCTCTCCGCCGCGCGGGGCCGACACACGCTGTTGGAACTTCTGCCCGCGACCATCCTAGGCACGGTTGCCGGCTGCACGCTGCTGCTCGCCACCCCCGCGCGTGCCTTCGAACTCGTCGTACCGTTCCTGGTTCTTGGCGCCGCCGCTGTCCTCGCTTTCCAGGAACGGCTGCGCGAAGTCGTCGGACACCCACGCCACATGTCGCGGCGCCGGCGTGGATTGATGCTGCACGCGATGGTCGGCCTCGGCGCGGTGTACGGCGGTTACTTCGGCGCCGCCCTCGGGGTCATGCTGGTGGCCGCGCTCGGCCTCGTCCTCGACGAGAGCCTCGCCCGGATCAGCGCGTTGAAGAACGCCATCTCCGCGGTTGTCGGACTCGGCACAATGGCAGCGTTTGCCGTCTTCGGGCCGGTCAACTGGGCCGCAGTCGCGGTGCTCGCACCCGCAACCCTTGTCGGTGGCTACGCCGGCGCGCGCCTGGCTCGCCGCCTTCCGGCCGACGCTCTGCGTGCCGCGATCGTCGCCATCGGTGTGGTCGTCGGAGTCATCCTGCTCATCCGAGCGACATAGAGCCTGAATCTTCGCGGGATTGGGTTGCGGGTTGCCACGGCGACCCAGAGCATCCAAGATCCCAGAGGTGAGCGTGACCGCCCACGGGGAGCACCGCACTTATGCGTATCGGCCCGCCCTCGATGGTGTGCGCGCACTCGCCGTGGCTCATGCCGCAGCTCGTCGCGGTCGCCGTCGGCCCGATCGCGGCCATCGCGCGTGGTGACTGAACCCGGAGGGGCTAAGCATGGGCGGCCGACTCAGAGTGAGGCGAGATGGGCCGTGTCGTTGACCGTACGCACGGCAACGCCCCCATCCGGCCACGAGTCCACAATGGAGATGCCGGCCGGGTCCAGGAAGAGTCGGTGCAGGAAGGCGTCCCCGGCGGCGAGGGCGTCGCGCAGGATCAGCTTGATCGGTGTCACGTGACTCACGACGACCACGGTCTCGCCGGGATGGTCGGCCAGAAGCCGGCTTACCGCGGCCCTCGCCCGGGATGCCACCGCGTCAAAGGACTCACCTCCCGGCGGCGCCACCGACGGCGAGGCGAGCCACTCGTCAAGCCGCTCAGGCCAACGCTCGCGCACCTCGGCGAACGTGAGCCCCTCCCATTCGCCAAAGTCGCATTCGACGAGATCCGGGTCGACCTGTACGGGTAGGGAGCCGACCAGATCCGCGATCACCTCCGCCGTACTCACGCATCTCGACAGCGGCGAGGTGACGACGGCCGCCGCACCGACCACACTGGCCACTCGCGCCGCCGCGGCGGCGGCCTGGGCCAACCCCCGCGTCGACAGGCCGACGTCGCCGCGACCCGAGTACCGCCGCTGCGCGGTCAGGTCCGTCTCGCCGTGGCGTACGAGCACCAGACGAGTCGCGCTGCCGGTCGGCGGCGGCATCCATGATCTGGGACCCTCGGAGCCCGCCCTCGCGGGCGTGGCGCCGGTGCCACGTTGATCGCCTCCGGCGCCGATGCCACGCTGATCGCCTCCGGCGCCGATGCCACGCTGATCGCCTCCGGCGCCGATGCCACGCTGATCGCCTCCGGCGAAGTCCACCTCCGGAGCAGGCTTGCCATCCATGGCCGCGTTGGCGAGTGCGTCCGCGCGTCTGTTGCGATCACGCGGGATCCAGGTAAAGCGGACCGACTCGAAGCGGTCCACCAACGCCGCTGCCTGTGCGGCGAGCGGACGCAGACCGGGGTGCTTGATCTGCCAGCGACCCGACATCTGCTCGACGACGAGCTTGGAGTCCATGCGGACCTCGACGTCAACGGCGCCGAGGTCGGCCGCCGCCTGCAGACCAGCGATCAGGCCCGAGTACTCGGCGACGTTGCTGGTCGCGGTGCCGATCGCCTCGGACCGCTCGATCAGCACTTCGCCAGTCGAGGCCTCTCGGACGACTGCGCCGTACCCGGCCGGTCCTGGGTTACCGCGCGCCCCGCCGTCGGCCTCGACGATGACCTTCAACCGTCGGGGACGACTCACAGCCCAGACTCCGGCGTACGCACCAGGATGCGCCGGCACTCCTCGCACTGGATGACCTCGTCGGGGTCCGCCGCCCTGACCCTCGATCGCTCGGAGCCGGACAGCTCGAGCCGGCAACCCTCGCAGCGTCCGAACCGAAGCAGAGCCGCACCCACGCCGGTCGGCTGACGAATCTTCTCGTAGAGCGCGACCAACTCGGCCGGTAGATCGGCTACGAGTGGAGCACGCGAGTCGGCCTTCCAATCCCGATCCTTGTCAAGGTCGCCGAGGGTGGAGTCGCGACGCGCCTCGGTATCGGCGCGGGTGGCACGTCCGGCCGCAAGTCGTTCGTCGACCTGATCGAGCGCGGCCTGAGCCTGCTCGCGCTGCTCCATCAGCTCCAGCTCGGCGTCCTCCAGCTCGGTCTGCCGCCGGGAGAGCGTGCCCAGCTCGTGCTGCAGCGCCTCGAGTTCCTTGGCCGGTCCCGTGCCGGCGTCGAGGCGGGCGCGGTCGCGGTCGGCCCGTACCCGCACCTGCTCGATGTCCTTCTCCAGGCGCGCGATGTCGCGGTCGATGTCGTCGACCAGGACCTGTGCGCGTACCCGCTCGTCCTCCAACGCCGACAGTTCCCGGGCCAGCCGCTCAAGGTCGGCCAGCTCCGGCAGGGTGCGGCGGCGGTGAGCGAGTTGGGCGAGCGAGGTATCAATGGCCTGCAGGTCGAGCAGGCGACGCTGAGCGTCCGGATCTGCCTTCACGGGCGAGGCTCCTTCTTGGCGGTCGGCGTCGTCGCGTGCACCGTCCACACGTCGGTGACGAGGTCGGAAACGATGATCTCACCGGCCACGTCGACACGTAGCGCGCTGGCGAGCGTATCGAGCCACGGTCGCTCAGTGGCCCAGTGTGCGGCATCGAGCAAGACCGGCCCGGCGTCGGAGAGGTGCTCGCTCGCCGGGTGGTGGCGCAGGTCTGCGGTGAGGTACCCGTCGACGCCCGAAGCGGTGACGTCGGCGAGGAAGTCGTCGCCCGCACCGCCGGCCACCGCGACGGTGGACACCACCCGCGACGGGTCGCCAGCTGCGCGTACGCCGGTGATCGTGGCTGGGAGACGCTCCGCGACGTACCCGACGAGATCTGCCAGCGGTCGGGGCTGGGTCAGCCGGCCTACCCGTACGGGGTGCCGCTCGTCGGGAACGAGCGGGCGGATTTCGGTCAGTTCCAGCCGGACGGCGAGCGCATCGGAGACACCCGGAGAGGCCACGTCGGCGTTGGTGTGCGCAACGAAGAGGGCGATGCCGGCACGGATAAGCCTATGGACGACGGCGCCCTTGTACGACGTGGTGGCCACGCTATGCACCCCGCGCAGCAGCAAGGGGTGGTGGACCACCATCATCTCGACGCCCAGCGTCACCGCCTCGTCGACCGTCTCCGGCACACAGTCGACGGCCAGCAGCAAACGGCTCGCGGGGGCCAGTGCTTCCCCGACGACCAGGCCGACCCGATCCCACCCCTGCGCCCAAGCCGGCGGATAGCGAGCGTCCATCGCGGCGACCACATCCGCGACGGTCGACGTCCCCACCGCGCGCAGCGCGGTCGCGGTGACACGGGTGGTCATGACAGGCGAGGCTACCAGCGGGCCTCGAACTGGAACTCCTCAGACGGTCAAGCCCATGTGATCCGCCAGTTCAGAAACCGCCGCTGGCGCAGACCCCCGGGTGCGCCGCAGCACGTCGGCGATCAGTTCATGCGCGATGGGTCGGCAACGGATCTCGCTCGGAGCGAGCCGATCCGCATCGATCAACGTCTCACTCGCGCGAGTCACATCCCCGATCTGGGCCAGGCCACGGGATAGATCCAACAGATGGTGAGCCCGCCGCTCCGGCATCATCGCGGCGAAGTCCAACGGGTCGATCGATTCGTGCGTCTCGACCGCTCGCCCGCCCTCGCCCATCTCAACGGCGGCCGCGACGCGGTGGAACGCCACGTTCGTGGGGCCGAAGCTGGTGAAGTAGTAGTTCTCGTCGCCGCCGAGCTGCTTAGCGGCTTCTTCCGCACTACCAATGAGATCGCGGACCGTGGCGGCGTCACCCATCCGCGCCGCCGCCATCGCACCCTGGAGCAGCATCATGCCGTAGACCGACAACCGCTGGGGCGTCGCGTCGCGACCGTCGCCCGGAGCGATCTGGCTGGCGATGTTCACATTGATCTCGAGCGCGGGGCGGAACCGCCCGAGGGCGGCGAGGGCGTTCGCCACCCGGGTGGTGGCGAGACCCGACAGTAGGTCGTCCCCGGCGTGCTGGCAGACCATCAGCGATCGATCCGCTGCCAGCCAGGCGAGGTCGTGTTCACCGAGTTTGCGAAGCGTGGAGGACGAGATCTGATAAACCTGTCCGAGCAGGTGTGCGGCCTG
>Ga0209859_1000294_pt1 | contig 11993 bp, 10 predicted proteins | sample GWRWS3_50_60_FD_187241 | JGI IMG/M metagenome (GOLD analysis project Ga0209859, IMG submission 187241) | Riverbed sediment microbial communities from areas with vegetation nearby in Columbia River, Washington, USA - GW-RW S3_50_60 (SPAdes)... | ecosystem: Environmental > Aquatic > Freshwater >... | reverse complement strand
CCACCGCCCCGCTCCTCGACCGTGAACTGGACCCACCCACCCGGCTCCCCGGGCGACCGGCCGCTCATCTCGACGATGTCGGCGAGGACCCCTTCGAGATCCGTCCGGTCCCAACCCTGTTGGCGGTTAACGTTCGGATCGCTGCGGTAGGCGGAGATCGTCGCGGCGTCCTCGGGCCTCGAGCGACGGAGCAGGAGACGTTCGGTCACGATCGGCTGGGGTCCGGTATCGACATGCATCGAGGTGAGCCTAGCGGCTCGGAGTCAAGCGCTGCCTGCGAGGATGGCCGCGAGCTTCGAGGCGTCATGCTCCCGCCCGACACGACCGCGACGATCCTGCCCGAGCCCGCCGGACCGGCCGTCGCCGCGACCGGGACGGCCTCCGCTCCCTCCGCGACGACGTGCGCTCGGGTCGCGAGGAGCCGGACGGCGTCGGCCGCCTGGTCGGGTTCCACGACGAGCGAACCGTCGAGCAGCGTTCGCGCGAGCTCGAACATCTCGGGGAAGACGGCGGGGCTGCCGATGCCGTCGACGAAGCTCGGCGTGTACGGGACCTCCACCGGCTCGCCGGCGGCGAGCGACGCCGACAGCGGGGCCGCGGTCGCGATCTCGGCCGCGAACACCGTGGTCTTGGGGGCGAGCGCCCGGATCGCGGAGGCGATACCGCAACTCAGGCCGCCGCCGCCGTACGGGATGACGACGGCGTCGACCTCGGGAAGGTCCTCGAGGATCTCGACGCCGATCGTCGCGTTCCCAGCCATCACGTGCCGGTCGCTGAACGGATGCACGAACAGACCCTGCATGCCCGGGAAGGCGCGCGAGCGGAACACCGCGAGCCACTCGTCGAACGTCACCTTGACGATCGAGGCGCCGAGCCGTTCGACCGCCGACGTCTTCGCGTCCGGCGCGGTGTCGGGCATCACCACGGTGCAGGGGAGCCCCTCCCGGCGGGCGAACCAAGCGACCGCCTGCGCCATGTTGCCCGCGCTCGCCGTCCAGACGCCGTCCGCGAGGTCATCGGACCCGACCGACCCGATCAGCGAACCCGCACCGCGGATCTTGAACGACCCGACCGGCTGCAGGACCTCGAGCTTCAGGTAGATCTCGGTCTCGGGGAGGTCGATTTCCAGACGCACGAGCGGCGTTCGGATCGCGGCGCCCTCGATCCGGGTCCGAGCCTCCTCGATCTCCTCGAGCCTGAGCGGCGCATGCGAGACGCGGTTCGACGTCGGGTCGTCTGTCACAGCTCGAACCTCCGGCCGGCACCCTCGACCCGAGCGCGATCGAACACCAGGCGAGCGGCCGCCGCGTCCTCGACCGCGTGGCCGGTCGACTTGTAGAGCGTGAGCTCGTCGGCCGAGCGCCGGCCCGGATGCTCGCCGGCAAGGATCTCGCCGATCTCGGCGATCGTGGAGGGATCGAGTCCCTGGAGCTCGGCCGAGCCCGTCGGCGGTGGGTGCTCGGCCGCGCCGCGCCACTCGACGAAGACCGACGCCGCGCGGACGGTCGCCGGGTCGACCTCGGCGCCGACCCCCACCGAGCTCACGTGCGTCCCGGGGTCCAGCCACTCGCGCGAGATCACGGGTTCGGCCGCATCGGTGCAACAGCACACGAGGTCGGCGCCTCGAACGGCCGCCTCGAACGAGCCGACCGCCCGCGCCTGCGGGTCGAGCTCGGCGAGCTCGTCGGCGTGCCGCGCGGTGCGCGACGCGACGCGGATCTCGTCCAGCTCGAACAGGCTCGCGAACGCATCGAGGTGCGAGCGACCCTGGACGCCGGCCCCCAGGATCGCCAGGGTTCGGGCGTCGTCTCGCGCCAGCGCTCGGGCCGCGACCGCGGCGGTCGCGCCGGTTCGGACCGCGGTCACGACGGTCCCGTCCATCACGCACAGCGGCACCCCGGTCTCCTCGTCAAACAACGCGATCAGGGCCTGATGGGAAGGCAGGCCTCGCTCGTGGTTCCCCGGGAAGACCGCAACCAGTTTGGCTTCGAGCGCCGTGCCGGGGAGGTAGCCGGGCATCGAGCCGAGGAACCCGTCCGGCGTTCGCGCCACGATGCGTGGTGGGACCGAGGCCCTCCCCGCGCTCAGGTCTCGGAGCGCGGCCTCGAGCGCGCCGAACAGCGTCGGCAGGTCGATGAGGCCGCGGACGTCGTCCGCGTTCAGGAGCAGCAGGGGCGCCACCGGCCGATGATAGGTCGTCGCGTGAGCTGGCTGGTGTGCCGGGGCGGACCGCCGAGACGCGGCCCGCCCGCCGACATCGGAGTCGCTAGGCCCCGCCTTCTTCCAGCGTCACCTCGATAGGTTGGAAGCTCTCGCCCGTCGTGTCGACGCCGAGCTCTTCCAGGTTCGCGAGCGCCTCGGTCACGATGTCGTTCGTGAACGCGCCTGCGTCCGGCGGCGCGGTCAGCACCGTCGTCCCTTCGAGGTTCGCCGTGTTCTGCGCGATCTCGGCCGTGCGATCCCACGCGGCCTGGTCGATGAAGCCGACGCCGTTCGCCGCCGGCCAGATCAGCTTGTTGATCTCGTTCATCTGCCACAGCTGGTGGCTGTCCCCGAGCTTGGATCCCTGCGCGACCACGAGGTCCCTGCAGGCCTCGACGTTGTCCCGGCAGTACGCCCAGCCCTGCAGCGAGGCCGTGACGAACCGGACCGCGCTGTCCCGGTAGGCCTCGTCGGACTCGAGCCGTTCGCCGTCGGCCCAGATCGCGTCCTGGAGCATGCCGACGCCGACCTCCTCGTACGAGATCACGTTGAAGTCCGTCGGCTGGTAGAGCTCGTCGGTGTCGGGGTTCACAGCCTCGAGCACCTGCGCGTACTCGTTGTAGGTCATCGCCTCCGCCGCGTCGATGTCACCCGCCAGCAGGCCGGACATGTCGAAGTCCTGCTGCACGAGCGTGACGTCCGAGGCCGGGTCCAACCCCGCCTCGGTGAGCGCCGCGAAGACCTCGTATTCGTTGCCGAACCCCCAGTTGCCGACCGTCTTGCCGGCGAAGTCCGCGGGGGTCGTGATGCCGTCCCCGACGAACGAGACCTGCAGCGTCCCCGAGCGCTGGAACACCTGGGCGATATCCACGATGTTCGCCCCGGCCTCGCGCGTCGCGAGCGCCTTGGGTACCCAGGCGATCGCGAAGTCCGCGACGCCGTCGGCCAGCTGCTGCTGCGGCACGATGTCGACGCTGCCTTCGGCGATCGTTACGTCGAGACACTGGTCGGCGTAGAAGCCCTGGTCCTGCGCCGCGAAGTAGCCGGCGAACTGGGCTTGGATGAACCACTGCAGCTGCAACGTCACCGCGTCGACCTGGTCGCACTCGCCGGACGCCGTCGCGCCGCCTCCGCCTCCGCCGCCTCCGTCGTCGTCGTCCCCGCACGCGGCGGCGATCAACGACAACGCCAGCATGCCGGCGGCGAAGAGCCTGAGCCGCTTCCCCCTCATGGTCGTGCCCCCTTCCCCCGGGGCGAACGCCCCGCACTACGAACCGCATGCGACATCATGCCCCAACCCGCTCCCGAGCGCCGACCCCACCCGGCGTGGCCACCCGCTCGAGCACCAGGGCGACCAGGAAGAACGACAGGCCCAGCAGGCAGGCGCCCAGGACGTAGGCCCACGCCTCGGCGTTGTTCGAGAGCGCGATGTTGCCCACGATCCGGCTCCCGAGCCCGTTCTGCGATCCCCCGAAGTACTCGGACACGAACGCGGTGATCACCGACGCCGGCGCGGCGATCCGGAGCGCCGTGAACAGGTACGGGACCGCGTTCGGCACGCGCACCTTCCGCAGGATCGCGATGTCGCTCGCGGCGTACGAGTGCATCAGCTCGAGCGCGGTCGCGCCGACCTCCCGCAGCCCCCGGGCGACGTTCACGAGCACGATGAAGTAGACGACGAGCGTGACCATGAGCCGCCGAGGCACCTCGCTCGTCACCGGATACATGTTGTTGAACAGCGCGACCAGCACGAAGATCGGCACGGCGTTCAGCGCGACCGACAGCGGCGTCATGACGTCGTTCAGCAGACGGAACCGAGCCAGTGCGAAGCTGATCAGCACGCCGAGTGCGGTCCCGACGACCAGCCCGACGAACGCGTTCAGCCCGGACACCTTCGTGGCCTCCCAGATCAGCTCCGTGTTCTCGCGGAACGCCGACCAGATCGCCGACGGCGCCGGGAGGAAGTACGGCTGGAAGTCGAAGACCTTCACGGCCGTCTCCCAGATCAGCAGGAAGCCCACGCCGAAGACGAGCGGCGGGATCACCGCGGCGACCACCGAACGCGGCGACCGGCTCACGGTTCGTCGACCACCTGCACGATGTCGGGTTCGACGCCCGCCGGCTGGATCCCGCGGAGGGCCTCGCGGACCTCGGTGACCTTCTTGAAGAACGCGTCGGCCTCGCGTGTGTCGACGTCTCGACCGGGCCCGAGGTCGACCTCGATCACGTCCGTGATCCGGCCCGGCCGCGGCGACATCACCACGACCCGGGTCGACAGGTACACGGCCTCGGGGATCGAGTGGGTGACGAAAACGACCGTGGTGGCCGTCTCGCCGAAGATGCGCAGCAGCTCGGCCTGCATGTGCTCGCGCGTCATCTCGTCCAGCGCGCCGAACGGCTCGTCCATCAGCAGCAGCGGCGGGTGGGCGGCGAGCGCGCGCGCGATCGCGACCCGCTGCTGCATGCCGCCGGAGAGCTGCCACGGGAAGTGCTCGGCGAACTCGGGCAGCTTGACCAGCTCGAGCATCTCCAGGGCGCGCGTGCGCCGCCTCGCTTTGTCCCATCCCTTCAGCTCGAGCGGGAGCTCGACGTTCTTGACGACGGATCGCCAGTCGAACAGACCGGCCTGCTGGAACGCCATGCCGTAGTCCTGGTCCAGGCGCGCCGTCCGGGCCGGCTTGCCGTTCACGAGGACCTCGCCGGTGGTGGGTTCGAGCAGGTTGGCGATCAGGCGCAGCTGGGTCGACTTGCCGCACCCGGAGGGACCGATCAGGGAGACGAACTCGCCCGGTTCGATCACCAGGTCGATGTCCACGAGCGCCGGGACCTCGTTCGGCTTGCCGGCGTTGAAGACCTTCGAGAGGCCCCGGACCTCGACCGCTTTCACGCCCGTCACTCGGTCGCCTCCCTCGGGCGGTTCCGCATCGTCAGGAGGTCGACGAGCGCCACGACCCCCGCCATCAGCAGCCCGAGCGCCGCCGCGCCGAACACCGCCGTGTACACCTTCGCCGGATCGCTCGTGGCCTCGCGGGCGTACTCGATGATCAGCCGCCCGACCCCGCCGGCCAGGCCGGTCGAGAGCTCGGCCACGACCACGCCGACCACCGAGGCGGTGGCCGCGAGCTTGAGCGACGGCACGATGTACGGCACCGCCGCCGGGAACCGCAGCTTGAACAGCGTCTGACGCCACGACGCGGCGTAGGAATCCATCAGCTCGAGGGACGCGGGCGGCGTGGAAGTGAGGCCCCGCAGGGTGCCCACCGCCACCGGGAAGAACGCGAGGAAGGCACCGAGCACCGCCGCCGAGAGCCACCGGGGCCATTCGAACCCGCCGAGGTGCAACTTGCCCCCCCAGCTCACGACCAGCGGCGCGAGCGCGATCAGGGGGACGGTCTGCGAAACGATGAGGTAGGGCAGGAGGCCGCGTTCGACGAAGCGGAAGCGTGCCATCAGGATCGCCAGACCGAGCCCGACGATCGTCCCGAGCACGAACCCCGTCAACGCGAGCCGGAGCGTGAACCATGCCCCGGTGAGCACGACCACGAAGATCGAGGTGCTCGAGCCCCGACGCTCGGGCTCCGCGTACCTCGAGAGCATCTCCCACACGTGCGGCATCGCCTGGTCGTTCGCACGGGGCAGGATCGTCCATCCGAAGACCGTGCCGCCGTCCTGCGGCCCGATCCACTTGTAGACCTCCCAGACGACCGCGACGAGCACCAGCGCGAGCGCGAACGTCCAGATCCGCCGGACCCGCGTCAAGTCTTCGCGCGGACCGTGTCGGCGATGGCCGGGATGACCTTCTCGCCGTAGGCCTGAAGGGTCTCGTCCTTGGCGTCGTGCTGCAGGTAGACGGCGAACTGATGCACACCCAGGCTCTTCAGCACCTCCAGGCGACGCACGTGCTCCTCGACCGGACCGAGGATGCAGAAGCGGTCGATGATCTCGTCGGGGACGAACTCGGTGTGGACGTTGCCCGCCTGTCCGTGCTCGTTGTAGTCGTAGCCCTCGCGACCCTTGATGTAGTCGGTGAGCTCCCTCGGGACGGCCGAGGTCTCGCCGTAGCGCGCGACGATGTCGGCGACGTGGTTGCCCACCATGCCGCCGAACCACCGGCACTGATCCCGCGCATGCGCGACGTCGTCGGTCACGTAGGCCGGCGCGGCGACGCAGATCATGACGTCGTCGGGATCGCGGCCGGCCTCCTCGGCAGCCTTTCGGACGGCGCCGATCGTCCACTCGGTGATGTGCGGGTCGGCGAGCTGCAGGATGAACCCGTCGCCGACCTCTCCGATCAACTTGAGCGCCTTCGGGCCGTAGCCGGCGACCCACACCTCCGCGCGGCTCCGAGACGCCCACGGGAATCGGATCTTCGAGCCTCGGTACTCCGCCGTCCGGCCGTTCACCAGCTCGCGGATCACGTTGACGCTCTCGCGCAGCGTGGCGAGCGTCGTCGGCTTGCCGTTGATGACCCGCACCGCGGAGTCGCCGCGTCCGATGCCAATCACGGTCCGGTTGCCGAACATCTCGTTCAGCGTGGCGAACACGCTCGCCGTCACCGTCCAGTCGCGCGTCGCGGGGTTCGTCACCATCGACCCCACGATCACCTTGCGGGTGTTGGCGAGGATCTGCGTGTAGATCGGGAACGGCTCCTGCCACAGGATGTGGCTGTCGAACGTCCACACGTGGGTGAACCCGTACGTCTCCGCCTTGGTGCCGAGGTCGACCACGCGAGCGCTGGGTGGGGTGGTCTGCAGCACCACACCGATGTCCATCTGGCTCCTTTCCTTCGGCGTCCCTCAGCGAGCGACGATCGGCTCGTATGCGTCCGGCCGGCGGTCGCGGTAGAACGCCCACCGGTCCCGGACCTCGCGGATCTTGCCCATGTCGAGATCGCGGACGATCAGCTCCGGCTTGTACGCATCGCCCACATCGCCGACGAACTGCCCCTCGGGGTCGACGAAGTAGCTCTGCCCGTAGAAGTCGTTCTCGCCGAGCGGCTCGATGCCGACGCGGTTGATCGCGCCCACGTAGTACATGTTCGCGACCGCCGCGGCCGGCTGCTCGAGCCGCCAGATGTACTCGCTCAGTCCGCGGTGGGTGGCCGAGGGGTTGAAGACGATCTCGGCGCCGTGCAGGCCGAGGATCCGCCAGCCTTCGGGGAAGTGTCGGTCGTAGCAGATGTAGACGCCGACCTTGCCGACCGCCGTCTCGAACACCGGGTACCCCCCGGTCCCCGGCGCGAAGTAGAACTTCTCCCAGAACCCCTTCACCTGCGGGATGTGCTGCTTGCGATACTTGCCGAGGTACGTCCCGTCGGCGTCGATGACGGCGGCGGTATTGAAGTAGAGCCCCGACTGCACGAACTCGTACATGGGGAGGACCATCACCATGCCGAGCTCCCTGGCGACGCCCTGGAAGCGCTTGGTCGTCGGACCGTCGGGGATCGGCTCGGTGTAGCTGTAATACTCGGCGTCCTGAACCTGACAGAAGTACGGCCCGTAGAAGAGCTCCTGGAAGCAAACGACCTCGGCGCCCTGCGCCGAGGCCTCGCGAGCGGCCTCCTCGTGCTTGTCGGTCATCGACTCCTGGTCGCCCGACCAGTCGGTCTGCAGGAGTGCGGCTTTCACGGTGGTCGTCGACATCGGAGCCCCCTTGGGTTCGTGCCGGACGCGATAGGCGCCGGTCTCCCCACGATGCTAACCACCCGCCGTCCGGAGCGCGAGAGGGGTTCGGGGGCCCGAGGGCGGCCTGACGGGTAGCTTCCACACGACCTCGTCGCGCCCCCGATACCCATTTCGATATCGGGGGCCGACACGGGGACGGCCCGGGCTGCGCTACGTCAGGCTCATCACGTCCGTGAAGATGTCCGTCTGCCCGAGCGGCTTGCCCGCCGAGGTGCGCCCGTCGGTCCACACCGGGTACAGGAGCGACCCGCCCACCGCGATCCCGTTGTAGTCACCGATGAAGCACCCGCAGTTGAAGAACGCGTCGTCCGGATCCCACGCCTCGTCGCTGACCCGGACGTTCGTCCACGTCTGGCCGCCGTCGGTGGACTCGCCCACGAACGTCTCGATCAGGTCGTTGGTGGGGTCGTTCCGTTGGTCGAACCACACCGCGAAGACGTTGCCGGTCGATTCGTCGACGGCGAGCCACGGGAAGAACTGATCACTGGGCGCCGCGTCGCCCGACGCCGTCACGGCGACGGTCGACGTGTCCGACCAGGTGGCGCCGAAGTCGTCCGACGTCTGGATCGAGATGTCGGCTCCCGACGTCTGGCGGTCGATGTTGTTCTGGTACGCGAACAGCAGCAGGTCGTCGGTGGGGTCGAACACGAGCGAGGGCGAGATCGGCATCCGGGCCTTCTTGTTCGGCAGCCGGTCCTGCGGGTTCGGGTTGTCGGCGAACTGGCCCGGCTTATCGATGCGCACCGGCGCCGAGAAGCTCGTGCCGCCGTTCGTCGAACGCGTGAAGAAGAACGCCCGATCGAGGCCCGTGTTGCAGTCCTCGAGGGCGTACGCCACGTCGAGCGCCCCCGTCTCGTCGACGACCGGCATCGCCCACTGGTTCGCGGAAGCGCCAAGGCCTTTGGCCCCAGGATCGTCCGGCACGACGGAGGTGTTCGACCACGTCCAGGAGTTCGGGGCGCCGCTCGGGTTGGTGGTCGCGAGCTGGACCGGGCAGTAATCGCTGCGGCCCGATGACCCCGTCATATGGAACTTGATGAAGGTCAGGTACAGACGCCCGTAGTTCGAACTCAGCGGGTTGTTGTCGACCGCCAGGAGCTCTTTGTCGTAGAAGACCGAACCGTCGATCGATCCGTCGGGTGCGATGTTCGTGATGGCCGTCGCAGCATCCAACGAGTCGGTCCACGTGGCACCGCCGTCCGTCGAGCGCCACACCTGGACCTCGGAGCTCGGGTTCGATGGCGAGAAGCACAGCGTCGAAAGGTAGAAGGCCGCGTCGCGACTGCTGTAGACCACCGACGGGTCGGATCCGAAGCACCGCCGCTCCTCGATCGAGAGGCCGTCGGGCGACAGCTTCGGGTCCTTGAACTGGCTCGTCCACGTTGCCCCGCCGTCCGTGGTGTGGCCGATCCAGAAGCCGTCACCGCAGAAATCGTTGGCCGCCGAGACCGCGTTCAGCGGGTCGCTGGTGTTGACGGCGACCGAGGTTTCATCCTGCGGCAGGGCCGGATCGCAGTCAGTGTTCATCTGGACGTCGGTTCCGGGGACCGGCTGCAACGCGGCGGACGTGCTCGAGGTCGCACCGGCCTCAGCCTTGACCGCGGCCAGTCGCGCTCGCACGCCGACCGAGATCCCTCCGGGGTAGTTCTGGACGTGTTTCACCCACAGAGGAGCCCCGCCGGCGCCGGCGGGTGAGGGCGCGAGGGCGATCGTGGCGGTCAGGAGGCCGAGGGTGACCGCGAACCCCGAGGCTCGGCGAAGGCGCAGACGCATGGCGCTCCTCCTTCGAGAGGGTGACACCTCACCTCATCGCACCCCGGCGCCCTCTGTCAAGGCGTCGCAGATGAGAACCGGGCTCGTCGGATCGGCGACCCGCTCATCATCGGCAGTACGGTATCTCCTCGACCGGACGGGAAAACATGACGCCCGCACCACGGGCGCGGGAGGTGATCATGCCGGCACACGTGACCAACGTTGTCGCGATCTCGCGAGCGATCGGGGCCGAGGGCGAACGGATCGGCGCGCTCGTCTCCGAGCGCCTGGGGTTCCGCTACGTCGACGAGGAAATCATCACGACGGCCGCCGAGAAGCAGGGCGTCGACCCCTCGATGATCGCGGACGCCGAACGCCGCAAGAGCGTGATCCAGCGCGTCTTGGAGGGTCTCGGTCAGAGCGGCGCGGCCGGCGCCACCCCCGGCGGTCCGACGTGGGTGCCCGACGACTCGTCCGAGCTCGCGCAGAGCCACGATCTCCGAGCCTTGATCCGCGAGACGATCCACGAGACCGCGGCGCGGGGTCATGTGGTGATCGTGGCGCACGCGGCGGCGTTCGCGCTCGCGGGTCGCGACGACCTGGTCCGTGTGTTCGTCACCGCTCCCGCCGAGATCCGAACGCAACGTATCGCGGAGGCTCGCGGCGCCGACGCGGCGCAGGCGGCCAAGGAGCTCTAGTGCTCGGACGAGGCACGCGCCGCGTACCTCAAGACCTTCTACGGGGTCGAGCGCGAGCTCCCCACCCATTACGATCTCGTCCTGAACACCGAGACGCTCGAGCCCGATGTCGCCGCCGAGATCGTCGCGCGAGCGGCGGGAGCCTAGGGACCGACGCTCATGGAACGATCGCGAACCGGTCGATCGAGACCAGCGCTCCGTCCGCCGCGGGACGCGCGTCCCCGAGGACCACGATCCGAAACGTGTGTACGTCGTCCGCGAGACCGGTGAACGAACGCGCCACGCCGAACGCCGGCGACGCCGCGTAGTTGTCGACCGTCCCAGCGAGCAACCCGTCGAGGTAGACCTGCGCGCGCCCCTGGTCGGGGCCCCGGTACGTGAACCAGTCGATGCCGGTGCCTCGGAACGTCACCTTGGCGCTCGCGCGCGCGAGATCGCTCGACCCGACGCTCCCGCCCGAGGCCTGTCCCTTCTCGACGACCCCCCACGTCGCTCGCAGGTCCGGGTTCGCGACGAGCCGGCCGCCGGTACGGAACGCGTCCACGACGACCTGGGTGTCGGTCGCGCTCGCGCGACCCCGGCCGAGCACCCGCACCGTGATCGTGTGGGCGCCGCGTCCCAGCCCGTCGAAGGTCCGGGCGACCTTGAAGCGGGCGCGGGTCGCGTACTGGTCGAACGTGCCACGGGACGTCCCGTCGATCGACACCGCGGCCTTGCCCTGGGCCGGCCCCGTCGCCGTGTACCACGTGACCGATCTCCCCGAGAACGAGAACGACGCGGTCGCCCGGGCGAGGTGCTCGACCGTGTACGACCCGCCGTGCGCGCCGGCCTTGGTGACCCTTCGCCATGTGTACGAGATCGCCGAGTCGTTCTCCTCGACCTCGGTGGGCGTCGCGAACCCCTGCGTGGTCGTCGGCGCCGGATGACCGCTCCGATCTACCACGAGCACCGGCGCGATCGCCGGGTTCACGACGGCCTCGTAGGTGTCACCGAGGACGAGCGGCTCGAGCGGCCGCACGAATGCCTTTCGCACGTTGCCCGACACGCAGTCCACTTGCGCCCCCTTGCCCGAGCGGCAGGTCAGCTCGACCTCCGGGTAGGACCCGGCAATCGGGATCCACACGAACGTGTTGTCGGGCGTGACCTGATGCACGATCTCGCTGAACGTGAAGGTCACGGGGTCGGCCGAGGCCGCCGGGAACGCGATCGCCACCGACGGCGGCGTGCCGTCGGGTGCCGGGATCGTCACCGGGTCGAACGAAGCGGTCTCGTACCAGTCCACGTCCACGCACCCGTCGATCCCCGGCACGGCCCCGCAGTTGCCGTACTGCCAGAAGGTCCAGCCGTTGCCGTTCCAGTTCCCGGCCGGCACCGTCGGTGCCGAGACGCCCCAGTGCGCGACCCACAGCACCGTGTACCCGGCGGCGGCGACGGCCGTCGTGTTGCCGGTGCGCGTCTGCCAGCCGTTCGGGCTCGTGTAGATCATGGGTCGCACCCCGATCCGCTCGGTCACGCGGTTCAGCCAGTCGAGGATCCACTGCGTGACCTGCGCCTGGGAGAGCCCCCCGGTCCGCTCGATGTCGAGCACCGGGATCAGGTTGCCCGGTTCGAGCTGTGCGACGTCGACGAAGTGGTCGGCCTCGACGATGGCGTCGTT
>Ga0209859_1000292_pt1 | contig 12008 bp, 13 predicted proteins | sample GWRWS3_50_60_FD_187241 | JGI IMG/M metagenome (GOLD analysis project Ga0209859, IMG submission 187241) | Riverbed sediment microbial communities from areas with vegetation nearby in Columbia River, Washington, USA - GW-RW S3_50_60 (SPAdes)... | ecosystem: Environmental > Aquatic > Freshwater >... | reverse complement strand
CCCAGAGCGCAGCCTCGTCCCCGCCGACCCCCTGTCGGATCTCCACGATCACGTCCTTCTCGTCAGCCGGGTCCCGTTCGACGAGCGCGAGCTTCAGCTCCTCCTCGAGCCGCTCCGCCTCGGCCTCGAGCTCGGCCGTCATGGCGCCGAGCTCCGGATCGCTGCGCGCGGCGTCGAGGTCGGCACGCGCCTGCCGCCACTGATCGGCGAGCTTCTTCGGCGTCTCGAGCTCCTTCAACCGCCTACCCGCCTCCGCCGCCTGTCGATGGTCGTTGTAGACCGCTGGATCGGCCATGCGCTGCTGCGCCTCGGCGTGCGAGCGTTCGAGCTCCTCGACGAGCCTGTCGATCGCGGTCATTCGGCTGATGGTAGTAGGGGCGAGATCTACGAGGCGAGGCTCGCTTCGAGCGTGATCTCCGGGACCGCCGCGAGCGCCTTCGAGACCGGGCAGCTCTCCTTGGCGGCGCTCGCCGCCTCGAGGTCCTCCTCCGCCTCGTGGCGGTCCTCGCGGACGCTCACCAGGATGCCGCGCTTGTCCGACCTCGCCGCGGCGATCTCGTTCTGCCGGGCGAGCAGAGCCTCGCGCGCCGCGATCTGCTCGGCCGTCTTGCGCTCGAGCGCGTTCGTCTCCTCGGCCACCTGCGCCTTCGTCCGTCGCGTCTCCTCCCGCGCGACCTTCATCTCGCCCTTGAGCCGCTGGATCTCCTGGGTGATGGCGCGGTCCTGCCGGCCGAGCGACTCGAAGTACTCGAGCTCGTCGACGAGGTCGCCGAGGCTCCGAACCTGGAGGAGGATGCCGAAGGAGTCGGTCTCGTCGCTCTGGTAGAGCTCGACGAGGCGCTCCTCGAGCTGGCGCTGCGCGAGCGCGAACTGGCGCTTCAGGTGCTCCAGGTCGCGCGTCTGGTCGTCGAAGCGGGCCTCGAGACGAGCGAGCCGGGCGCGATGCGCCGAGAGCTCGGACTCGAGCTTGGCGATCAAGCTGGAGAGCGAGCCGATGTCCCCGACGAGCGCGTCGATCCGCTGGCTCGCAGCCTCGATCTGCGAGGTGAGGACGCCCTCCTTCGCCTTGGCGGCCTCGATCTCTTCCCGGAGGCCGGAGATCTTCCTGTTCAGGCCCTGCGTCTGGCCCAGAGCGGCCGGGACGGCCAGGACGAGAACCGCCCCTGCGAGCGCGACACCTAGACAGATGCGGCGAGCGTCAACCACCTGAACGATTTCGGCGGGAAGGTAGACGTCCCTCCGACGTCCCCCACCGGGGGTCTTCGGTCTCGAACGGCCTCTGTTGTAGCACGTCTTTCGGCCGGTATGCAGGCAGAACCAGGCTATCCCTTCCTGACGCGCGACCTCAAGCGGCGGGTCCTCTGGGGCGCAGGCGGGTGCTCCGGCTCTTGCGGGGGATCGTCCGGCGGGGTCTCCGCCCCCTGCGCCTGCGCCGGCGCCGCCTGCGTCTGGACGCGGCGCACGCGCTCCTCCATCTCCCCGACGAGGGCGCCGATCTCGGCCTCCTTCTCGGCGATGCGGGCGTTCACGTCGTCGAGGTGCGCCGCAGCCGCCTCGGCGGCCGGAACGTCGCCCGCGTGCGTCGCCCGGCCGAGCTCGTGGTAGCCGCGGCTCCGCTCCGCCTGGAGCTCGGCGAGCTCGCGCCGCTGCCGGAAGAGGTCGAGCTGGCCGCGCGAGCGGGCGCCGACGAGCGCTCCCCCGAAGGCGAGCCGTGTCCGCGCCGTCCCGAGCGCCGCGCCGGTCCTTCGGCGTCCGGCCTCCCAGCGAAGCACGAAGACCGCGCCCGCGAGGAGAAGGGCGACGACCGCCCAGAGCCAGATCTGCACGCCCAGGAGGGCGAGCCCGGCCACGGTCAGGAGAAGGCCGACCGCGAGGCCGGCATCGAGCGGCCAGTGCTTCCGGAAGTCCGGCTCGATTCGCCGCGAGGATCTATCCGGAGACATCGGCCTCTTCTCGTTCCCGCTCCGGGCGTTCTTCATGCTCGAGCGCGCGGAGCGCCTCGCCCGCCTCTCGGCGGAGCGGGCCGACGAGCGCAGCGTAGTCCTCATCGGAGATCTTGCCGGTGCGGTGGTCGAACTCGAGCTCCTTGAGCGCCGCGAGGGCCCGGTCGCGCTCCTCGAGACGCCGGAGCCGCGCCTGCGCGTCCGGGCTCGGCGTTGCCAGCGCGTCCTCGCGGCTCCGCGCGGGACGCAGGAGAGGGCGGGCCACATAGGCGACGCAGAGCACGGTCAGGAGCGCGCCGAGGACAAGGGCCGCGATCTCCACCGGCTACGCGCGGGCGACCGCGCCCTCGCCGGCGAAGCGCGCCGCGAGCCGGCGCTGCTCCCGCGCGTCCGGCCACATGGCGACGACCGCGCCGAGGACGAAGACGAGCCCGGCGAGCCAGATCAGGTTGACGAGGGGGTTGACGATCACCTTCAGCTCGACGGAGCCGTCTCCGTAGAACCGGTCGGCGATGACGAAGAGGTCCTCGCCGCGCAGCCAGTCGGTGCGGATGCCGACCTCGTTCGACGTCTGCTCCTCCGCGAGGTAGCGGTTCTTGCCCGCCTCCGTCGTCCCAATGCGCTCGTCGCCGCGGTAGACGTCGAGCTGCGCGCGCACCTCTTGGGCGTTGGCGCCGCGCTGCTCCTGGGCGCCCGTGTAGAGGAGCCGGTAGTCCCCCACGTCCATCGACTCGCCCGGAGCGAGCCGGGCCTTCTGTGTCGTCGAGAAGCCGCCGATCCCGATGGCGCCGACGAGGAGGATGACGATCGCCGCATGGACGACGTAGCCGCCGTACCGCCGCCGGTTCCTGCCCACGAGGCCGGCGAACGCCGGCCACCAGCCGCCCGTCCCGATCGCCTTCCGCGCCCGGGTCCCGCGCACGAACTCGAGCACGATCGTCGTCAGCACGAAGGCCGCGAAGGTGTAGCCGACGAGCCCCGCCGGGCTCGACCCCGCTCCCGCGACAAGGAGCGCGACGCCGACCACGAGCGCGACGACCGCGGGGCCGGTGAGCTGAGCGCCCACAGAGCGAAGCGAGGCGCGCCGCCAGGCTACCACCGGCCCGATCCCCATCAGGAGGACGAGCGGGAGCCCGAAGACGATCGCGAAGAAGTCGTAGTACGGCGCCCCCACGGAGACGGCGACACCGCGCACCGCCTCGGAGACGAGCGGGAAGACGACGCCCCAGAGAATCGTGAGCGCGAGGGCGACGAGGAAGAGGTTGTTGTAGAGGAAGGCGGCCTCGCGCGAGACGAGGGACTCGAGACGCGTGCGCGAGCGGAGGAGCGAGAGCCGCGAGAGGATGAGGACGATCGAGAACGCGGCTACCACGGCGATGAAGCCGAGGAAGAAGGGGCCGATCGAGGACTGCGTGAAGCTGTGGATCGAGCTGATGACGCCGCTGCGGGTCAGGAACGTCCCGAAGAGCGAGAGCGCGAAGGTGCCGGCGACGAGGATGACGTTCCAGACCCGCAGCATGTCCTTCTTCTCCTGCACCATCACGGAGTGGAGGAAGGCCGTGGCGACGAGCCAGGGCATGAGCGCGGCGTTCTCGACGGGATCCCAGGCGTACCAGCCGCCCCAGCCCACCTCCTCATAGGCCCACTTCGCGCCGAGGAGGACCCCGAAGCCGAGGAAGGTCCAGGCGGCGAGCGTCCAGCGCCGCGTCGCCACGATCCAACGCTCGTCGATCCGCCGCGAGGCGAGAGCGGCCATGGCGAACACGAACGGGATCGTCAGCCCCACGTACCCCAGGTAGAGCATCGGCGGGTGGGCGATCATGTACGGGTTCTGGAGGCTCGGGTTCATGCCCGCGCCGTCCGCCGGCGCCGCCTGCGTGTCGAACGGGCTCGCGATCACGACGAGGAGGAAGGCGAAGAAGACGGCCACACCGGCCACGATCGGAACCGTCCAGGGGAGCACCTCGCGCACGAGCCTGCGATTGAGAGCGACGGCGACGGAGGCGAAGCCGGTGAGCACGAGCAGCCAGAGGAGAAGCGAGCCCTCCTGGCCGCTCCAGAACGCCGCGAGGGTGTATCCCGTCGGCAGCTCCTGGCTCGTCGAGCGGGCAACGTACTCGAAGGAGAAGTCGCGGCCGGCGAGCGCGGCGAGGAGGACGAGCGACGCGACCCCCGTCGCGGCGAAGGCGGCGAAGAGGGCGTTCGTGGCTGAGTCGAGGAGCCGGCGGCGGCCACGGAAAGCCGCGTAGCCGCCGACGAGCGCGGCGTAGAGGATGAGGCCGAGGGCGGCGACAAGGGCTGCACGGCCCAATTCAGGCACGCTAGTCCTCCGGCGCGTACTTCGACGGGCACTTCGTGACGAGCGAGTCTGTCTTCGCCACGAACGTGCCGCCGGTGAGCTGGCCCTTCACGTAGATCTCGCGCCCCACTTTGAACAGATCGGGCACCGAGCCCGTGTAGACGACCGGGACGGTCGCCTCCCCCTCGATGTCGCGGAGCGTGAACGCGAGCCCCGAGCCGTGCGCGTCCCCGCTGACGGGCCCGACGACGATCCCGGCGAGACCGACCTCTCCGGTCTTCCCCTCGAGCTCGCTCGGCTGGAGCGACGGCGTCCCGCCGGCGAGGCTCGTCCAGATGAGGAAGACCGCCAGCACCGCCGCGATCGAAAGCGCAACGACGAGGCGCACCGGATTGCGCCGCTTTGCCACGACACCGAGTCTACCGGGGGATCTCGCCGCTACTCGGGCAGAGTCGCCGGGTTGCGCTCGGGAATGCGATAGCCGTGGTCGCGGCAGAGGCTGCCGGGCGCGTCCTCGGTGAGCGCGTCGCAGTAGCCCTTCCCGTAGGCGGCGCGCAGGAACGCGGCGGCGACCTCGAGGTTCCACTCGCCGACGCCGCACGCCTCGCCCCAGAGGTCGGCGAGCCGCAGGTCGATGTCCAGCTCGAGGAGCTCGATCCGAGAAGGTCGCTTGGCCATGGGCTGACCGTACTCACCGCATCGGACGGAACATCGGGCGAGATACGCTGGCCTCAGTGGCGATGATCCGGATCGGGCCGGCGCGCGTGCCCTCTCGCGAGAGCCCGGAGGCGGCCGTCGAGCTCCTCCTCGAGCGCGGGTACACCGCGTGCGAGGTCGACTTCGAGGGCAAGTTCTGGATGGACTACCCGTGGGCGGAGCGCTTCGGGGAGCTTGCCCGCGAGGCTGAGATCGCGCTGTCCGTGCACGCACCGATTGCCGGGTTCATGGGTCACCTCGAGCGCGACAAGAAGTACCGCATGGCCACCGGGATGCTCGACCATTCGGCCGGCGTCGCCGTCGCGTGCGGCGCGGAGCTCGTCGTCTTCCACCCCGGCTTCTTGCTCGGCCGAGAGCGCGAAGCGGCGCTCGAGGCGGTCGCCGAGCAGCTCGGCGAACTGCGCGAGCGGCTGGAGGGCAAGGGCCGCGCCGTTCCCTTCGGCATCGAGGTCATGGGCCGCGTGCACGAGCTGGGGAGCCTGGACGACGTCCTCTGGCTCTCGGAGCGGCTCGACTGGGTGCGGCCCGTGATCGACTTCGCGCATCTGCACGCGGTCACGGACGGCGGGTTCGTGGAGGCGGACGCCTTCGGAGAGGTCCTCGCGCGCGCGGACGCGGTGCTGGAGTCGGGCGCGCCCTTCCACGTCCACTTCTCGGACATCGCGTATGCGAACCGCAACGAGACGAAGCACCTCCCCTACGGCGAGGGAACGCTCCGCGCTGAGCCGTTGCGGGACGCCCTCGCGCGCTTCGACCGCCCGGCGACCGTCATCTCAGAGTCCCCGGACGAGGAGAGCCACCAGGCGATCAAGGCGGTTCTCGTTGGCTCCCGAGTCTAGTCCGCCTTCCCGGAGCGTTGCCCTGCCCGTGTGCGAGTGCCGTCCGCCCGCTTCCTCGGTTTGAAGATCCAGGCTGCCGCGGGCTGGCGGCACTTGCAGGTCTACTCCGATGCCTTCCCTCGTGGCCCTCGCCCCGCTCGCCATCGTCGTGGCCTCCTTCCTCGTCTCGCCCACGGCGGGCGCGGCGCTGTCCGTCATCTGCGTGGCGTCCCTGCCGTCGCTGTACCGCGTCTGGCGCCGCAACAGCTGGCTTGCTGTCTCCCGCCTTCCGTCCCGACCACACCGGGGGACTCGCCCCGGTTAGCCGCCGGGAACGACCCGCAGCCCCGGGCCGTCCGTGACGGAGACCGTGCGCTCGTCGCCTGGGCGGCGCCAGGACTCGCCGAGCCTCTCGTCGAGCGTCGCCTCGAGCTGGCCTGTCATCGCCAGCTCCTGGACGATGTCGGCGCCGCCGACGAGCTCGCCCGCGACGAAGACCTGCGGAATGGTGGGCCAGCTCGAGAGCGCCGAGAGCTCCTCGCGGATCCGCGGGTCGGGGAGCACGTCGACGGTGGTGAAGCCGGCGCCGACCCCCCGCAGCGCTTGGAGCGCGCGGTCTGAGTTCCCGCAGAAGACCTGCTCGTGCGTTCCCTTGATGAAGACGACGACGGGCTCCCGCTCGATCGTGTCCTTGATGCGGCCGCGGAGGTCGCTCATGCCTCTCCCCTCGTCGTGATTCGCAGCTCGTGGATCGTGCCGTCGGCGAGCGGCTCGGCCAGCGCGTCGTAGACGAGCCGGTGCTGATCGACGAGCGAGAGACCGCCGAAGCGCCCGTCGACGACGGTCACGTGGAAGTGGTCGCCACCGCCGGTCCGGTCGACGACCGCGACCTCGCGGGCGTCTGGAAACGCGGCGTCGAGAAGCTCCTGGAGCCGCTCGCTCATCGCGACCGACGATACCAGCCACGGGCGCCGCTACCATGCGGCCGGGATGCGCCGTCTCCTGCTCGGGGTCTTTCTCCTCACGCTCGTCTCGCTCGGAGCCGCGCCGACGTCGGCCGCGTTCTCCGGCGTCGAGGCGAAGGAATGGGCCGCGAAGATCGCGCGCCTCGGCCAGCGCCCGGCCGGGGGCGCCCACGAGCGCCAAGCAGGGCAGATCGTCCGCAGGCGGCTCGAGGCGCTGGGCTACGCCGTGACCGTCCAGAGCTTCCTGCTCCCAGAGGGAACGCGATCGAGGAACGTCGTCGGCAGGACGCCCGGCACCATCCGCGCGATCGTCGTCGCGCACATCGACGGCGTGCCCGGGACCCAGGCGGCCAACGACAACGCCTCCGGCGTCGGGCTCCTGCTCATGCTGGCGCAGTATCTCGCCGACGAGAACGGCGTCCTCCTCGCGGCGGTCGGGGCCGAGGAGCGCCGGTTCACCGGAGCGGGCTACCATCTCGGCTCTCGCAGGCTGACGCGATCGCTGACGCCGGTGCAGAAGGCCGGTGTCCGCCTCGCCATCTCCGTGGATATGGTCGCCTTCGGCTCGACGCTGAACATTCGCGGGCTCGAGTCCTCGCCGAACCGCTCGGCGCGACTGCTGCTCGCGGCCGCCCGCCGCCTCGGAGTCGCAGCGAGCTACCTGCAGGACACGGGCCAGTCCGACCACGACGAGCTCACCCGGGGAGGCGTCCCGGCCGCGTGGGTGGAGTGGCGCTGGGACTCGTGCTGGCACCAGCCCTGCGACAGGATCCACCGGCTCAAGCCGTTCCGGCTGCGGGCCGCGGGCCGCGTCGTGCGGAACGCCGCCCTGTCTGTCTTGAACTGAGAACCCCTTTCGAGCCCGTACCCCAAACGGGGGACGACACGGTCACCCTTCGCGACCGATGATCCGACGTGCCGCATGAAAGACGACGCCGCGCGTACCCCTGAGTTCGGGACGGGCCTCCGGGCCAGGCTCGAGCGGGCGGACGTTGCCCACGTCCGGGTCCCGGCACCCCCGAGCCGCGACCTCCTGCAGCTCGTCGAGGAGCCTCCGGTCGAGCCGACGACGCCCGAGCTCGCCCTCGTCAGCGGTGATCTCGCGAGGCCGAGGACCCCCGGCCCCGTCGCCGCCTAAGAGGGGCACAAGGGCACTAATGTCCGGAGGGCTGACCGGCAAGCTCCGAGGCTCCCTTGAGGGCTACCTGGCCCGCAGCGCCGCCGAGCTCGACGAGCGAGGAGCCTCCTTGGCCGAGCGCGCTGCGGAGCTGGAGGCCGAGGCCGCCGACCTCGCGCAGGCCGAGAACGAGCTCGACGACCGCGCGCGCGAGCTCGAGGAGCTCGGGCCCATGCCGGCGAAGCTGACCCAGGCGCTCGACCGGGTTCTCGACGACCTCGGCGCCCGCGGCGCCCAGGTCGCCGGCGAAGCCGAGGCGCTCCAGGACAAGCTGCGCAAGCTCGCGGAGTCCGAGGCCGAGCTCGCCGCACGGGAGCGGCTCTTTACGGAGAAGAGCGACAGGCTGCGCGTCGAGCAGCGCCGCCTCGCCGACCGGGAGCGCGAGCTCGCCCAGTTCCAGCGTGACCTCCTCGACCCGGACGCAGCCCTCGGCACCCAGTGGGTCGCTCAGCGCGACCGCTCGTTCGCCGAGGCGGAGTCGCTCCTCGAGGAGCGGAGGCGGGAGCTCGACGAACGGGAGCGCGAGCTGGAGGAGGAGGGGGTCCGCGACGGCGCTCAGCTCCAGCTTCGCCAGGAGGAGGTCGAGCGCAGCGAGCGCGAGCTGGCCGAGCTCCGGGCGCGCCTCGACCGCCGGGAGCAAGAGCTGAACGCCTACGTCGCGCAGCTCCAGGGCGGGCTCGCCGGCCCTTGAAGGAGCAGCGTCTGGGCGGCGCCCGCCGTCTTCCTCGTCGCCTGCCCGCTCGGAACGCCTTCGCCCGACGCGTGACTGCGAAGGCCGTCGCCGACGACGGCCCCTCGTTCTACCGCTCGGCGTTCTAGCCGCCGACGAGGCGTCACCCCGAACTGCGTTCTAATCTACGAGCGCGCATGCCGCGCGCACCGCTACCGCCCGAGCTCCTCGCCTTCGTCGCGAAGCCCCGGCACGCCGTGGTCGGGACCGTGCGCGCGGACGGGGCGCCGGTGACCACGGCCTGCTGGTACGGGCTCGACGCGCACGGCCGGATCGTCCTCTCCATGGGTCACGAGAGCCACCGGCTCCGCCACCTCCGCGCGAACCCGCGCGTGGCGCTGACCGTCCTCGGCGAGGACTGGTACTCGCACGTCTCGATCCTCGGCCGCGCCGTCGAGTTCACGAGCGACGACGACCTGACCGACATCGACGCGCTCTCGGACCGCTACGAGGGGACGCCGTACGAGGACCGCGAGTACCGAGGGATGACGGCCTTCGTCGAGATCGAGCGCTGGCATACCTGGGGCGATCCGGCATCCCAGTGAGCCGCACGGCCGCCCCCGAGCTCGACCGGCTGCAGACCGCCCTCGACGAGGGGGACCTGGGCGCGGCCCGCCGCGCGCTCCTCACGGCCACGCCTCGCGAGCGAGAGCTGCTTGCCCAAGAGCTGGGGCCGCAGGCCTTCGAGCGGGCCCGCCGCGCAGCCGCCCGCGGCGGGCGAAGCGCGAAGCTCGGCAAGGTGATCGTGCTCCCAGGGATCATGGGCTCGGAGCTCGACGTCGTCGACCGCTCCGGCGACACCGATCGCATCTGGCTCAACTTCGCCCGGCTGCTCGGGGGCCGGATCGCCGACCTCGGCATCGCGGAGGGCGGAGGCTCGGCGAAGCCCGGCCTCCAGGTGAAGACGGCCGGGGTCCACCAGAGGACATATCTCCCTCTCCTCCTGGAGCTCGACACGCGCTGGCACGTCCGGCCGTTCCCGTTCGACTGGCGGGACGACCTCGACAAGGCCGCGGCTCTCCTCGATCGGGAGGTCAAGAACTTCGGCGGAGGCGCCCCCGTCCACCTCGTCGCCCACTCGATGGGTGGCCTCGTGTCGCGGCGCTTCGTGCAGCGCCACCACGACACGTGGCGCTCGCTGGACGATCCCAGCGGCCAGGGTCGCGGCGGGCGGCTCGTCATGCTCGGGACCCCGAACCGGGGCTCGCTGACGGTCCCCCTCGTGCTCACCGGGGCCGAGAAGCTCGTCCGCATCCTCGAGGCAGCCGACATGAAGCACGACATGCAGGAGCTGCTTGCGATCGTCGGCTCGTTCCCGGGCCTCTATCAGATGCTGCCCTCCAGGCACGTCGACGTCGACGACGATCACGCGAAGCTCTTCGACGCGAAGGCCTGGGGCGGAAAGCCCGTGCGCAAGGCGCTGCTGGCGAAGGGCCGGGCGTTCATCGAGGACCTAGACGAGGTCGTCGACCCGGAGCGGCTGGTCTACGTCGCGGGGGCGAACCAGTCGACGCCTCTGAAGATCCGCGTCGACGGACCAGGGCGCTTCTCCTACCAGGAGACGCTCGACGGCGACGGTCGCGTCACGCACCGACATGGACTGCTCGAGGGGGTCGCTACCTACTTCGTCGAGGACGACCACGGGAGCCTACCCCGCAACGACCACGTGCTCGACGCGATCACCGAGCTGCTCCGGCACGGACGGACGGCGGCCCTGGCGACCACGAGGCCCAAGCGGTCGGCGCGGGGGGCCGGGCGGCGGGCCTGGGTTTCCGGCGAGGCGCTCGCGCCCGTGCCGACGGAGGCAGAGGCGATCGTCCGCCGGGCCCGCGGCCGGCGGCGAAGCGGGAAGCTGGCGCTGACGAGCGAGGAGTCGGTCCGCCTCGAGACGCTCGCCGCGGAGGACTACCTCGGCTCGGGCGGCGAGGCGCCCGGCGAGGAGGACGAGGTCGGCGAGCCCGGCGCCCAGGAGCCGCCCGCCGGCCCGCCGGCGACGATCTCGCTCGAGGTCGTCTGGGGCGACGTGACGGAGGTCGAGGGCGACGTCTACGCAGTCGGCCACTACGAGGGCGTCCTGCCTCTGAACGCCGAGCTGGCGCTGGACAAGCTCGTGTCCGGGATCGACCCGAGCGCGCAGGAGTTCGACCGGCGCCTGCTCGTCATCACCCAGCACACGCGGCGAGGGATCCTGCGCGGGGCGCTCGGAGACGTCTCCTTCTTCCCCGCGAGCGGGGAGCGCCACGCGGGCGAGCTCGTCGCCGTCGCGGGCATGGGCCACCCGGGCACGTTCGACGTCTCCGGGCTCCGACGGGTCGTTGGCGGGCTCATCCTCGCCGTCGCCGCCCTCCCCAGCGCCCGCACCCTGTGCACCGTGCTCATCGGCTCGGGGGAGGGCACGATGGCCGTCCCGGACGCCGTCCGCGGGCTCGTCGAGGGAATCGCGGAGGCCGCCGACGAGATGGCCGCCCGGCCGGACGTGTTCCTCGTCCCGGTGGAGAGGATCGTCGTCGTCGAGCGCGACCGGGAGCGCGCCCACGAGATCCGCGAGGCGCTGAAACCGGCGCTCAAGGCCCGGGCCGAGCGGGCTCCGCTCGACTCGGCAGAGCTCGCGCTGGTCGGGAAGCTCGGCGTCGCCCGGGGAAGGAGGGTCTCCGTCGAGGACGGCCTCGCGCTCCTCGCCGACTCGGCCCTCGAGGCCGCGACGCCGTCGAGCGGCGCGCAGAGGAAGAGGACGCTCGCCGGCCTCGCGGAGCGGATCGACGCCAATGCGAACGTCCGCTCGCTCGCGCTCGAGGCGCTGCGGGCGGAGGCGATACGCGAGCTTCCGGCGTCGCGGCTGCCGCGGTTCCGCGTGGAGCGCCGGAAAGCGCGGCCCCGAGCGGCCGACACACCGGTCCGCGTCTCCTTCTGGGACGACGGCAAGACGATCAGGGTGGCGGCGATCAACCGGTCAGCGACCGTGCCCGAACGGCTGATCGGGGTCGGCCGGGACGTGGTGGACGACCTCGTCGCGAAGATGACGGACCCGCCCGCCGACGAGGTCGCCGAGCTCTCCGATCTCCTCTACCGGCTCCTTCTCCCCGCCGAGTTCCGGCAGGCTCTCGGCTCGGGACCGCTCGTGATCGAGGTCGACCGCCGCATGGCCCGCGTGCACTGGGAGATGCTCGCGAGCGAGGTGCGCGCGGACGGGAGCGCGAAGCCGCTCGCCGTCCGAACCCGCTTCGCGCGGCAGCTCCGCACCGTCTACAGCCCGCCTCCCATGCCGCCCCGGCGCCGGGCCGAGCGCTTCCACGCCCTCGTCGTCGGGGATCCCGGCAATCCCGAGCAGGGCGAGGATCTCCCCGGCGCGAGGAGCGAGG